>ERZ1292625.4174-Hain-H41-01um-R1-4174-length-10994-cov-4_pt1 | contig 10994 bp, 10 predicted proteins | sample MGYA00564400_ERZ1292625 | MGnify/ENA primary metagenome ERZ1292625 (study PRJEB36523, sample SAMEA6512639) | groundwater metagenome | collected 2019-01-08 | study: AquaDiva: Metagenomics assemblies of 32 groundwater samples
AAGCCTTTCTCGACCAGGATTTTCGTCCGTTGCGACATCCGGTCAGGCATCCGTCGTGAGAACAAATTGGAGCGGAGGAGCATATGACAGCTTAAGTGGTACTGATGCAGAAACGCTCCCCGGAGCCATTACGCTTCTTGCGAATGCTTCGGGAACGTACAGCACTGCAGGTTCCGGGTGGCTCATTTCGCAGACAATTGATCTTGGAGGGTCAGCTTCGACGCTTAAAAACTTCTTTTGGAACGGTGACGTTCCAGCAGAAACAGGAGCGGAGAGCGTTCGATTTCAGCTTGCGGGCAATAACGACAACGCAACGTGGGACTTTTCTGGTACCGATGGCACTTCGGGAACGTATTACACTGCGGCGAATTTCGAGCCGCACAGCGTGACAAACGGAAAACGGTACATCCGGTTCAAGGCATTTTTAAGCACCGCGGACGGATCTTTCACGCCTCGGATTGAAGAGGTGATGATCGCGTTTACCGGGGCGTGTGTTCCCATCCGTCAAGTGCTTTTTTCCGGTCTTGCAGCTGATACATATACGCTCTCTGTCTCGGCGGCGGGATACTCGGCAACGTCAAGTGACGTTTCTATTCCAGCAGTGTCCCAGGTCGAAGTTTTGCTTTCGCCATGAAACCAAAAAAGAAAAATACAATTTTCCGTCGCGATGGCTTTTCGATATTCGAAGTCGTTATCGTTCTTTCTATTTTCGCCCTCGTGCTTTTTGCCGTTTCGAGTTTTCGGGGAAATCTGAACATTCTTGAGAACCTGGTGAACCAGAAATTGCAATCCCGTCAGGATCTTGACCAGGAATTTCAGATCATGATTACCGAACTCCGGTCTGCCGGACCATCGAGCTTGGGGGCGTATCCAATCGAAACCGCGAGCACGAGCTCGATCACGTTTTTTAGCGATGTCGACAAGGATGGAGTTTTCGAGCGTGTCCGTTATTATCTTTCGTCGACTACGATTCAGAAAGGAGTAATTGAGCCGGCGGGGAATCCGCTTGTTTACGCGACTTCTACTGAAGCGACCACGACGATTATTTCAAACGTCATTATTTCTACATCAACGCCATTCTTCCAGTACTACGGCGCGAATTATACCGGAAGCCAACCAGTCCTTCCTTTGCCCATCGATACGACTCAGGTGCGTATTGTGAAAATTTCGCTTTCGGTCGATGTAAACCCGAAACTTGCTCCGGTTCCGATATATTTCTCAAACACCATAAACATCAGAAATCTTCGTAGCAATTAACGAGACATGATAAATCGACGAGACGGACAACTTTCGGTGACTATGGTGATTTTCTCGGCGCTCACGGTGGTTTTGATCTCCGGTTTCGTGTTTCTCGCGGGTTCTTTCCTTCAGCTTTCGGTTCGATCTCTCAACCGTGCACAGGCTTTTTCGATCGCAGAGTCGGGGATAGAGTATTACAGATGGCACCTCGCGCACGATCCGGATGATTTTCAAGATGGCACCGGAGTGTCCGGGCCGTATGTCCATCCTTTTTACGATAAAAACGGGACTCGGATAGGAGAATTTGAACTTGAGATAACCCCTCCACCTGCCGGATCAACGGTTGTGATTGTTCGAAGTATCGGAAGGGTTGATGCGGATTCGAGTATACAGAAAATTATTCAGGTGAGACTTGCTGTTTCGTCGCTTTCGCGATATGCCCTTGCGATGAACGGGGCCGTCCGATTTGGCGCAGGGACGGAGGTATTCGGGGAGATCATGTCGAACGGCGGCATCAGATTCGACGGTCTTGCGCACAATATCGTGCAGAGCGCAGTTGGCTCATACGATGATCCTGATCACGGGGGACAGAACGAGTTCGGTGTTCATACTCATACAGGGACTATCGATCCTTTGCCGCCGTCGGCTGTTCCTCTACGATCGGATATTTTTATGGCAGGGAGAGTGTTTCCGGTTCCTGCGCTTGATTTTGTGGGCATTACTCAAGACCTTGCGACCATAAAGGCTGATGCGCAGAGCGGAGGGTATTACGCGACGAGTTCCGGGGCGCAGGGGTATGACCTTGAGCTTCTTGCTTCCGGATCGTACAACGTCTACAAAGTGACGGCGGTGACTTCTCCTCCGAACGGATGCACAAACACCTCGAATCAGGATGGATGGGGAACGTGGAGCATTCAGTCAGAGACGTTCGTTGCAAGCGGCACCGTCCCTGCGAACGGAAAAATGTTTTTCGAAGACAACCTTTGGGTTCGGGGGCAGGTTTCAAGCACGCGCCTCTCCGTTGGTTCGGGGAAGTTCCCCGATAGCGTCGCAACGCGGACGAGCATCATAATAAACGAAAATATACGGTACACGGATTATGACGGGAAAGATGCAATCGCGCTTATCGCCCAGAAAGACATTACCGTCGGGCTTTTAAGCAATGATATTCTTCGTATTGACGCCGCGCTCGTCGCGCAAAACGGAAGGGTTGGCAGATTTTATTATCAGCCCCCAAACGACCAGTCGAATAATAATCGCTGCGGACCAACCGTTATCCGGCAAAAAATTACGCTCTACGGCATGCTTGCAAGCAACCAGCGATACGGGTTTGGCTACACGGATGCGACCGGATATCAAGAAAGAGAAATCATTTATGACACAAACCTCCTCTACGCCCCTCCTCCTGGATTCCCACTTATAACCGACCAATACACCCTTGTTTCTTGGGATGAGATACAATAAGTTTATGCGAAAAGGCCTTACCCTCATCGAGATTGTCATATCGGTAGCGCTCATAACGGTTGTTGTTGGGATTGGTCTTATCGCCGGAAACCCTGGCGGACAGCTTGCCAAGGCCAGGAATTCACAGAGGCAGTTCCATCTACAAGCTGTCATGAATGGCATTCGCCAAAAAATGGCGGATACGAGTGGTGGAGCGTTTACGTGTTCTGCGGGGGCGATTCCTACGACATCAACGAAGATGGCAGTTTCGAGTTACAACATCGCGCCGTGTCTTATACCGACCTATGTTCCCACGATGCCATTCGATCCTTCTGCCACCGGTGCGCACTTTTCAAGTACCACTGATTATGATTCGGGCTATAACATATTAAGAAATGCCTCGACCGGACAGATTACGGTCTCGGCTCCTTCGGCGGAACTTAATCAGACGATTTCCGTTACGAGATAAAAAACAGAGCGTGGGAAAACCCTTCAGTCTCAGCGAGAAAGGATTCAACTAGGCATGTTCTTCCTAGCCGAAAGGCCTAAGTCAGAACATGCCTGTGGCTGAATCCATGGTCAAGGCGAGGCTTGACTACGGTTTCCGAACAGCGCCAGCGTGCGGAGCGCTACTTCGAGAGCTCCTCAACGAGCGCAATTTCGAGCGGGACCATTGCGAACGGACTGTAGCGCATTTCGCTGTAAGCGCGGATAAGAGACCGGATTATAATGACCAGGAATTTTTCGTCTGCTTTTTCGGCAATTTTTTTCATTCGTGCGATCTCGTCTTTCGTAAGTTCGAGCTCGAGGGTGCGTTCGAGCTCGGGATCGAGCTTGATCGTAAGCGTCTTTCTTAGATAATGGATGAGGTCTTTGGTGAGTTGCACGAGGTTATGTCCTTCCTCGCTTACGGAAATAAGATGCGAAAGTGCACCTTTCGTATCTTTGTGGACGATATACGCCGCAAGCTCTTCTACTTTTTTCAATCCGACGCGCCCCAGAAGCTTTTCTGCCGCATCGAGATCTATCTTTTTTTCAAGCGAACTTAATTGATCGAGGAGGGATTCCGCGTCGCGCAAGCTGCCCTCGCCGGCGGAGGCAATGAGCTCGAGCGCTTCGGGAGTGATACTTATTTTTTCAACCTTCGCTATCATAGAAAGCTTCTCCACTATTTTCGCTTTCGCGATCTTTTTCATCAAAAATCTTTGTGTCCGAGAAGTGATAGTCGCGGGAAGCTTTTCGTATTCCGTAGTCGCAAGAATAAAGGCGGCATGTCTCGGCGGTTCTTCAAGAGTCTTCAGAAGCGCGGTACAGGCTGGGCCGGTTAACATATGGACTTCGTCGATGATGTAAACTTTGTATTTACTTCCGGCCGGCGCAGACTTTATATTCTCTTTTAAATTTCTGATTTCCTCGATTCCTCGATTCGACGCGGCGTCTATCTCAATAACATCAAGCGAATTTGCTGTTTCTATTTCCCGACACGATCGGCATTCATTGCAGGGCTCTCCTAAGGATCTAAAATTTTCGTCAACGTGGCGCTTTTCGCAGTTTAAAAGTTTGGCGACGAGGCGTGCGCTCGATGTTTTTCCGGTGCCTCGAGGACCGTAGAATAAGTATGCCTGTCCAAGCCGATCAAGCTTTGCGGCGTTTTGGAGGATTTCAATACTTGCATCCTGTCCCAAGAGGTCGTTGAGTTTCTTGGGTCGATATTTTCGATAGAGGGCGAGCACCATAGACTCAATCATAGGCGATTTTCTTCGCGGCTTCAAACGAGAGTCGGTAAATTGTCCTGGGGCGATAAATCTTTTACTATAAGAGGAAATGCGCCTTACGCTTTATTCAATCTTCGGACTCGCTGCCTTCTATGGGATTTTTATTCTTTTTCGTCCGCTTGAGGTGAGCATCGCTCCAGCAGGGGCGGGTCCAGCCGCTTCAAGCTCAAGTAGTGTGCCAGTGGCTGCCGAAAAGTCTTCGTCAACCACAAAACAAGCAACCGATACGCCAAAGCCCACAAGCGGCGATGCGGCTTTGCAGCCCCAGCTTAAAAACCCTCCGGAAATTGCGAAGGCAATTTATATTTCAGCATGGTCTGCCGGAACTCCTTCACGGATAAAATCACTGGTTGATCTTGTGAAGAGAACAGAGCTGAATGCGGTTGTTGTTGATGTGAAGGATTATTCCGGTTATGTCTCATACGTTACCGATGTGCGCGAGGTGCGCGAGGCGAAATCGGATAGAGAGCCGCGTATTGCTCGTCCGAACGAGCTTATCAAAATGCTTCATGACAACGGCATCTATGTTATCGCGCGCGTCACCGTTTTCCAAGATTCAATTTTTGCAAAGGCACACCCCGAGTGGGCTCTCAAAAACAAAGCAACTGGAAAACTTTGGGTTGATCGCAAACAACTTGCATGGATGGATCCGGCGGGAAAGCCGACGTGGGATTATCATGTCGCGATTGCGAAAGACGCTCTTGCGCGGGGTTTTGACGAAGTAAACTTTGATTACATCAGATTTCCTTCCGACGGGAAGCTTTCAGAGGCATCGTATCCGTTTTGGGATGAAAAGACTCCGCGCTCGAAAATTATTCGGCAATTTTTCGTATATCTGCGCGAACAACTTCCCGGAGCAAGGATTTCAGCCGATCTTTTCGGGCTTGCGACGGTGAATCGTGATGATCTTGGTATCGGACAAATAATAGAAGACGCATATAGAAACTTCGATTACGTGTACCCAATGGTCTATCCATCGCATTATGCTCCAGGATTCATTGGATATACGAATCCAGGACAGTATCCGTACGAAGTGATGAAGTATTCGCTTGATCGTGCGCGTGAGAGGCGAGACATACTTATTCGAGGAACGAGCTCTACGCCGGGAATTCCGCAGGGGAAAGTCGGGAAGCTTCGCCCGTGGATACAGGATTTTGATCTGGGAGCGACCTATACCGCTGGAATGATAAAAAAAGAGTTTCAGGCGACATATGATAGCTTGAATATGGCATCAAGCTCCGATGCTTACGGCGGGTGGGCGATTTGGGATCCAGCAAACACCTATACCGAATCTGCGCTCTTGGCGGAATAGATCCTTGACGAAGTGGCGGCAGGATGATACGTTGGGGGCAGCATTCCAACCAAAACGAGAGGAAGCGACATGACGAAAGTAATGCTTTTCGTGCTTCTTACACTTTTTGCTTACGGTTATGCGGTACTCTCGTACCGCCTTGCAAAGAGAGCGCTGTGTTTACATCAGGAAAGAGACCTTGCAGCCTCCGTAACCTTTTTTCTCTGGCCGTTTTTCTGCTTCGCGCATAGCCTCGATGAATTCGATGAGATTTGGCCCAAGCTTGGACTTGAAGGGGATGTCCTTTTTCCAAAATTGGGATTCAGTTTTTCCCTGGGAGAGTATGCGATTTTCATGGGAGCAACTCTTCCTCTTCGGGCGGCATGGTTCCTGGTCGTGATTTTCCTTTTCTTTTTCTCGATTCTTTTAAATCGAGCGATCAATGTTTTCTGGTTTCTATTATTTAAAATCCTTCGAGGGATTCGGTGGTCGGTTGTCCGTCCTTTTGGGAAAGCGTAATCCTAAGCCCTCCGGGGCTTTTTTCATTGGAATTCTCTGATATGATGATGTGGTGACGCAAGACTACGAACTTTCTCTCGACAAATTCCAAGGACCGCTCGACAAGCTTCTTGAGCTCATCGAGGGGAAAAAGCTTGAAATCACGGAGATCAGCCTCGCAAAAGTAACCGACGATTTTCTGGCATATCTTGAGAAGGTATCCGAGGTTTCCGCCGCGCTTTTGGCGGATTTTTTGGTTGTCGCGAGCCGGCTTGTCCTTATAAAATCCAAGTCACTTCTTCCCGAGTTTCCGTTAACTCAAGATGAAGAGGCAGATATTAAAGATCTCGAACGAAGATTGCGTATCTATAAGGGCCTTAAGTCCGGAGAGAAGCATATTGATAAGCTCTGGAAAAAGGGGTTTCACGCCTATAGCAGGCCATATTTCATGCACATCTCAAGCACGCCTCCGGTTTTTTATCCGGCGTCGAACGTGACTCTGGAGACGATGCTTGAAGCGGTGCGTCTCATCCACGGAAGCCTGCAAAAGTTCGTGCTCGAGACCGAGACCGTGGAGTCCACCATCATTTCTCTTGAGGAGAAAATGGCAGAAATTTCCCGCCGCATGCACGAAGTAGAGCAGACGACCATGCACGCGCTTTCTTCTACCAAGTCGCGTTCGGAAATGATCGCGATTTTTCTTGCCGTACTGCATCTTGCCCGAGAGCAGCTTATCGTACTTGAGCAGATCGGACAGTTTTCTGATATAATCATCAAGCGAAAGTCGAACTCCGACATCCTAGAATGACAGACGAAGCATTCAGCGAAAAAAAGGCTGCCCTTGAGGCGCTTCTTTTTATTCACGGCGAGCCGCTTACCATGAAAAAGATCGCGGCTGTTTTGGGCGTTGAAAAAGATGAGCTTGCTGCCGCGCTCCTATCTCTCGACGCAGATATCGAGGCAAGCGGAAGAGGGCTTGCACTTATTGTCGACGGTTCGCTTCAGGATATTTTTCAGAACAATTCGTGGGGCGACAGAAAGGTGCAACTTGCAACAAAGCCGGAGTTCGGGAGGATTCTCGAAAGCTTCGTGAAGGAGGAGCTTCGTGAAGATTTGACTCCTGCAAGCCTTGAGACGCTTTCGCTTATCGCGTATCTTGGGCCAATCACTCGTAGTCGTCTTGAGTACTTGCGAGGCGTGAATTCGAGCTTTATTCTCCGTAACCTACTCCTCAGGGGCCTTATTGAGCGCGTTCCAGATCCGGAGCGGCCTGGATCATTTTTGTATCGAGCGACACTTGATTTCATAAAACAGCTCGGAATTTCAAGTTCAGAGGAACTCCCTGAATTTGCGACATTCAAATCGCTTTCGAATTTCGAAGAGCGACCGAGTGAAGAAGTTCCTAAAGCGCCGGAAGGAAGCGCGGAGGTGCCGACTCCAGCATCTTCATGACGAGCCAAACTGAGAAGTTTTTGATTTTGGGGGTTGTTATGCTTATGGTTGTTTTCGGTATGCGGGTTGACAATGCTTCTAGCGTAAAAAGCGATGTTGTGGTCAAGGCGAATGAGATGCCGCCGTATGTTTTAGATCCGTCGGATGTCCTTGCGTCCTTGAGTGGCGCGGTTGTTGTTTCGGAGAAGAGCGCATTATCGACTTCTCCGCTGCTCAAAAGCGAGGAAAGACACTCGCTTCCGTTTAAACGATTTAAAAATACCGAAGCTCCCGAACTCCAGCTTCAGTCGGCACTTGTCGCAGATCTCGAAAGCGGAGAGGTATTTTACGAACTGAAGCCTGATTCCAGGTGGCCCATGGCCTCACTTACGAAACTTATGACGGCTGTCATTTCGCTTTCAGGCCTTCGCTTGGACGAGGTTGTGGCACTCGATAGATCAGATTTTCGATCGTTGCCGAATTCTTTTACAAAAAGCATTGAGCCAGGACAGATGTTCTCGATTCGCGATCTTATTTCGCTACTGCTTGTTTCTTCGAGTAACGAGGCCGCAGAGGCTTTGGCGAGAAAGTTTGGGCGGGATGGCTTTATGGATGCGATGAACGAGAGGGCTCGTGAATGGGGCTTGCAGAATACGTATTTCGAAGATCCAGCAGGGATATCTTCGGCCAATCAGTCAACGGCAACCGACCTCAAAGCCCTTACCCGACATATAAATGCGAAATACCCAGAAATATTTCGGACAACAAAAAGCAAATCAGTGTCGATTTTAGAACGTGGGTCCGGTGTGTGGTATGTTTTTTCGAATACAAATGAGTTTGCGGGGGAGACAGGTTTTCTTGGCGGGAAGACTGGCTACAGACCCGATTCAAGTGGTAATCTTATTTCACTGCTCCAGAAAAGGTCGCGCCCGATTCTCATAATCGTTCTTGGTACAGAAGATCGATTTGGAGCAACAAAGGCACTTTGGAACTGGTTTATTAATGATTTTACTTCAGGCAACTAGGGTTATCGTTCTCACTACAATCGCATTCCTTGTGGCGTTTTCTGTTACGCCGCTCTGGATTCGGTTTTTAAAAAAATATGGATTTGGAAAGCAGATCCGAGACGCGAACGAGGCGCCGATATTTTCCTCTTTTCACGAAAAAAAAGCAGGGACTCCGACTGGTGGCGGTGTCGTAATCTGGGGAACCACAATCGGACTCGCGCTTATTTTCGCAATTTTAAGCAATATCTTTGATGGCTTTTGGAAGTATTTTAACTTTATCAATCGTGCAGAGACGTATTTGCCTCTTACGGCGCTTTTTATCGCAGCTATTGCTGGACTGCTTGATGACTGGCTTGGCATGCTTCGACTCGGAGGGGCAAAAGGTGGCGGAATAAAAGTAAGACATAAACTTATCCTCTACGCCGCCTTCGCCGCAATTGGCGCATGGTGGTTCTACTATCGCCTTGAATGGGACGTTCTCACCATTCCCTTTTTTGGGAACGTCGAGATTGGGGGATGGTATGTGCCAATTTTCATTTTTATTATTATTGCAAGTGCATTTTCCGCAAATGAAACAGATGGTCTCGATGGTCTTTTGGGCGGCGTTTCCCTTTTTTCTTTCGTCGCCTTGACCGTGGTAGCTTTTGTTCTCGGACGCTTTGATCTTGCCGCTTTTTGCGGAATTATGGTCGGAACGCTGCTTGCATTTCTCTGGTTTAATATTTATCCCGCGAGATTTTTTATGGGAGATACCGGATCTATGGCGCTCGGCATCACGCTTGGTGTAACAGCGATGCTTACCAATACAGCCCTACTTCTTCCATTTTTCGCAATTATCCCGGTTGTCGAATCTCTTTCTGTAATTATCCAGATTCTTAGTAAAAAGCTGCGAGGAGGGAAAAAGGTTTTTCGTTCGACACCGATTCATCACCACTTTGAAGCTCTTGGCTGGCCAGAATCGCAGGTTACGATGCGTTTTTGGATTGTCTCTGCGATCTCGGTTTCTTTGGGACTCGTTATCTTCTTTCTTTCAAGAGTGTAGATTTATATCAGCCGATAGGTTATTTCTCGCACTCCCTTAATTTGTTTTAACTTCAGAATCAGCTTCTCAATCTTTTGCTTTTCCGTTATATCGCAGACGACTTTATCGACGGGAAACCGGCTTCCGGGGGAAACGTTTGTTTCAAGGTGCGTGATGCTTATGTGAGAGCGAGCGATGGCGGCAGAGACGTCTTTGATGAGTCCGGTTCTATCCTCAACAACGACGCGGAATTCTGTTCTTTGCGGTTCATGGTCCATGAGGCGATGTTTTTTTCTGAGTGAGGACCGAATTTTATCTTTCGCAGCGGCGGTTTTGACAAAGCGCAGCCAATCCGATGACGGTTTTTTGTTCTTTTGCGTAACTATTTCCACCATATCTCCAGACTGAAGTTCATGATCTAGGGGAACAATGCGCTGATTTACCTTCGCGCCAACACACCCGCTCCCAACGTCGGTGTGGATGTGGTATGCGAAGTCTACCGGGGTTGCACCTGCAGGAAGGTCGATGACCTCTCCTCGGGGAGTGATTGCAAAGATGCGCTTCTTGAAGAAGTCTATCTTCATGGACTCAAGGAATTTCCCCGGATCAGATATTTGCTCTCCATAAACTTCCTGCCACCGGCGAAGCTCTTGCACCCAAAGAAGGTCATCATTTATGTTCTCATTCGACGGCTGTGTCTTGCCAGATTTTTTTTCTTTCTGTTTATACACCCAGTGAGCCGCGATCCCAGTTTCGGCCTCTTCGTGCATTTCTTTCGTGCGGATTTGAAATTCGACAGCTTTCCTCTCTGGCCCGATGATCGTGGTATGAAGACTTCTGTATCCGTTTGGTTTTGGCATGGCAATATAGTCCTTAATCCTTCCGGGGAGGGGGGGCCACGCTCCGTGAATGATGCCAAGCACCGCATAACATTCTTCGGTGCTCTTTACGATGATGCGCATTGCAACGAGATCAAATATTTGATCGAGGTCCATCGCGTTTCGCTGCATTTTTTTGTAGAGACTCGAAAGCCGTTTCGCCCGGAAGTCTATAATAAGCGGTTTGATGCCGTTTTGGACGAGAAGCTCTTCAACGTCCGGCTTTATCTTTTGCAAATATTTTGTTCTTTCCTCATACGCTTCGAGCGTATGCGCTTCGAGCCATCTTGCTTCTTTCGGGTGCAGATAAGAAAATGCGAGGTCTTGAAGCTCTCCGCTTACATGTTGCATGCCGAGTCGATAAGCAAGTGACGCATAAATCTCATCTGTTTCAAGAGCAATGCGCCTTTG
>ERZ1292625.4176-Hain-H41-01um-R1-4176-length-10993-cov-3_pt1 | contig 10993 bp, 9 predicted proteins | sample MGYA00564400_ERZ1292625 | MGnify/ENA primary metagenome ERZ1292625 (study PRJEB36523, sample SAMEA6512639) | groundwater metagenome | collected 2019-01-08 | study: AquaDiva: Metagenomics assemblies of 32 groundwater samples
CTATACGGTCGCCTATCGAGGGGCCGCGGCAGCGGCTGTCGTTACTCTTTCTGAGAATAGGCGGACGTATGCAACGATACCGATACGCCTTGCATCTGCGACGAATGTGCGCCTGCGCATACCCTATCGCCCGCGCGCGGCTTCCGAGGTGCTCCTTACTGCGGCGGTGAGCGGCGTTACGAACGATACGGCCGCGGATGACAATGTGCGCAACGATATCGTCGCCATCGAACGTGAAAGTACATCGGTAATGCTCATCGGCGGTGCGCCGTCAAAGGAATACGGCATGCTGAAGACGTTCCTTGCCGGGGATTCATCCATACGACTTTCAGCGTTCGCCGCTTCCGAGAGCGTGCCGGCGATGAGCGCCGATCTTGTCATCATAGTGAACCCGACACGCGAGGCGGTATCGCATGCGTCCGTTCCCATTGAACGCGCCCTTCTGCGCGGGACACCGTTCATTATCTTCTATTCGTCAATTGCGGAAGACGTGAGCGGTTTTTCAGGATTATTCCCCGCAGTAACGAGGCGCAATGGAAAAATAGCATTATCCGTAACGGACAACGCATCGATACTCACCCGCATCGGAACCACCGATGCCGAGAACGATGCCCGCTGGCGATCGATGACCATGTTCGATGTGCTCTTCGTTCCGGACCGGGAGCTCACGGTGCTCATCAAAGGCAATGATGCCCCCGCAATATCATCCGCCATTGCCGGGAGAAGCCGCGTCGTGTATGTCGGGTGTGCGCCGCTCTGGCGGCTCAGATTGTTCGGCACCGCTGTCGGGCTTTCGGGGCTCTATGATGCCGTGGTAAGCACCCTTGTCCATGAGAGCACACGTCCTTCGTTCGGCAGCATCGCCGCGAGCGAGCGGACATGCGATATCGGCGGCACGATACAGGTACGCGTGCGCTCGGGACGGACGGGAACGCTCTCGGCATTCTACAGCGCGGCATCGCATACGAATATATCATCATCCGCCGCTGTTGAGGTCGATGCGCGGGCAGTTTCGCGCGTGCCCATCGGTGCGTCTCCTGTCGCCGTTACCTGCATGTCGCCGGGGCTGTGCACGCTGCGCTTTGAGAGCGGCGATCGGCGGGAGGACATGCTCATCGCGGTGAACCCGGCGTACGGGGAAATAGTCGCTACCGGTACGGATGCAATGCGCGCGATAGCATCGAATACGGGCGGGGCATATTTTACCGCGCTCGATACAGCACATGCTGCATCGATATGGCGTGCCATACCGCCGATGAAGATCAGGGAGATGCGGACTGTTGCGGTGAATGTCTGGCGCAATTGGCCGTTCCTGATAATTACAGTACTGCTCTGTCTGCTGCTTTGGTATCTGAAACGTTCATTTGGATTGCATTGAGCGCACTAATAGCATAGGAGTTTCCCATGAGGCGTGTCGTGTTCGTGTTGATGGCTTGCGCATCGGTGCTCATGGCGCGTGAAACGCTGTCGGTGCTTTATTTCGATAACACGGCAAAGAACAACTCGTATAACTGGCTGTCGAAAGGCATAGCCGATATGCTGATAACTGATCTGAGCGGGAAGATAAGTATGGATATCGTCGAGCGCCAGGAGCTTCAGAAGGTCATGAAGGAGCAGGAATTAAGCCTGACCGGTGCCGTCGATACGGCGAAGGCTATTGCCATCGGCAAACTCCTTGCGGCGACGCGGCTGCTCTACGGGTCATATATCATTGAGGGGAGGACGGTGCGCATCGATGCCAAGCTCACCGACAGCACGACCGGTAAGATACTCAGGACATTCTCCGTATCGGGTGAGACATCGAAGGTGCTTGTCGTCCAGCATGAATTGTTCCTGAGCATTACCAGCGTATTGGTCGGGAAGACAGTGAATGTCGTTGTCGTCGATAGACCGCTCACCGCAGTGCGGCTGTACTATGAAGGGCTTGATCTCCTTGACAGGAGACTTGTCACTGAGGCGCGTGCGAAATTCATCGAGTCATCATCCATCGATCCGTATTATCTCAAGCCGCAGCAGGGGATAGAGGAATCGTACATCTTCCTCAAGGACTTCAAACGGGCCCGTTTTCAGCGCGAGCTTATCGAGGCTTACGACAAAGTTAGCCGTCTTGATGATCGGCTGCGGACATCGTCCTGGAGAACTTTCGCATCGGTCTCCGCCGACAGCACCTTCATCGCGCTGAAAGCACGCGATAAAGAGCGATATGACAGGGAGATATACGCCTATCTGCAGGGCGAAACACCGGCCCAATGCACGTGGAACCTTCAGAACGTCCTCGGGGAGATAGCGGACATGTATGAAGAGAATTTCGAGGACACGAACCGCGCGGCCCTCATGTGGAAGGAGATGATAGCCGTCGCCGAGCGTTCGCGCAAGACATTCGCGAAGGATGCGTTCCTTCCCGAGATCCTGTATCAGGCATTGCTCGCCACCCGCGATATGGGGAACTCCGCCGACGTGAAAACACGCTGCGAAGAGCTCATGACGAAATACCCGAAATACCGGATGATGTGGGCCATCGAGGATATGTACGAATATGCGCTCAAGGAGCTTGAAAAGAAATAGCCGCACGTATGACAACGGGTGAAAAATCCTTGACGTAAAAGCCTTTTTCCCCTATAATCGCCCGGTACTTTGGCATCTCCGATCTCGGCGATACTCTGATACAATTAAATTTTAATATGAGGATACCGTTATGTCCGGCCACTCCAAATGGGCTACGATCAAGCACAAAAAGGGCGCACTTGACGCGAAGCGAGGCAACCTCTGGTCGAAGGTGTCGCGTGAGATCACCATCGCGGCAAAAATGGGCGGGGGCAATCCCGGTGACAATCCGCGGCTGCGTCTTGCCATGGCAAAAGCAAAACAGGCGAATATGCCGAGCGATAATATCGAACGAGCCATCAAGAAGGGTACCGGCGAGCTCGAGGGCGTATCATACGAAGATATCGCGTATGAAGGATATGCACCCGGCGGCACGGCGCTCATGATAGACGTTACGAGCGATAATAAGAACCGCACCGCTGCCGAGATACGTTCCATCCTTACGAAGCATAACGGAAATATGGCGGAAAAAGGCGCTGTTGCCTGGGGCTTTGACCGGAAGACACTTATCGCGGTCGACGCGTCGAAGTACAAGGAAGACGATGTCATGGCCGTTGTCCTCGATGCCGGCGCCGAAGATCTCGTGAAGGAAGATGATGTCTATTCGATAACCGGTCCGGTGGAAGTGTTCGCCGACCTGCTCGATGCGCTTAAGGCGAAGAACATCGATACCGTATCCGCCGATGTCACCCGCATACCGAAGAACACGGTCAAGGTCACCGGTGCGGATGTCGCGAAAGTGCTGAAACTCGTCGAAGCGCTCGAGGATCATGATGATGTGCAGACGGTGAGCGGCAACTTCGACATATCCGAAGAGGACATGGCGAAAATACAGTAGAACACTGTCCGGTGTTTACCTCGGCTCGCTTCGGCCTGTTCGCCTGCGATTCATAGATGGCTGAGCGCAGGCCGCTCGGCATCCGAAGCCGCGTGTCCGCAGTTCTGCGGCGGTTTCACGATCCGGTTTGACAGGTATTGTGTACAGTCTATAATACGTGTATGAAATTAGGATTTTTCGGTTCATCGGAACTTACCCGTGCATGTATAACGGCCGCCATCGGTGCCGGTTTTACGCCGGATTTCGTCGTTTCCCAGCCCGACAGGAAAAAGGACAGGCATGGCGGCATCGTCGCGCTCCCGGTCTCCGATTTTGCGCGGACGCACGGCATGGAGATATTCTCCCCCGAGGACATCAATGCTCCGGAAGCGGCGGAGCGTATCCGGTCATATCGGCCCGATGTCGTCATCGTGGTGGCATACGGGCAGCTGCTCACGCAGCAGATACTTGATATACCGAGGACGGTCATGGTCAATATCCACGGCTCGCTCCTGCCGAAGTATCGGGGGGCGTCCCCGATAGAGCGTTCGCTCCTCAACGGCGATACGAGCACCGGCGTTACCCTGCAGAAGGTCGTTCGCCGCATGGATGCCGGCGATATCATCAGCACTCGTTCCATCGATATCGATGCGGAGTGGGGGTATGCCGAGCTTTTCGACGCCGTGTCGCGGGCGTCCGCTCTGCTCACGGCGGAATTTCTTTCCGACGTGGAAGGTCACTGCGCACGCGCCCATGCGCAGGATGAGAACGAGGCTTCGTACTGCTACAAAATATCGAAATCGGACGGCCATATCGACTGGAACGAGGATGCAGGGGCCATCGTAAATAAGGTCCGTGCGTATTCACATTGGCCGGTGGCGTTCACGACACTGCGCGGAAAAATGCTCCGGATCTTCCGGGCGAGTGCCGGCGAAAGTCTTGATAATATGCCGGCAGGCAGTATAATCGAACTCTCGGCTGCCGGCATCAAGGTCAATGCGGGCGGCGGAAGTGTGCTGCTGTCCGACATGCAGTGGGAAGGCAGGAAACGGCAGTCTGCAAAGGATTTTCTCAATGGTGCCCGTCTTAGCAAAGGTGAAATTCTGGGATAATGCCGAATTCAAGCGGCGGCGCGGTCTGAAGGAAAAGATGCGCTATATCGGGGGACGCTGCAAAGCGTTCTATGATGCGTTGTACCCCAAGGCAAAGGAAACGTACAATAATGCCCTTGCTGCTGCGCTCCCGGAAACGGTGCGCTCGAGTTCCCACGATATCGCGCGTTTCAAGAAAGCGCTTTATTTTCTGCTGCTCTATGTATTCATCATCCTTGCGCTCATCACCGTCATATCGACGGTAGCGATACGGCGCGGGAAATCGGTGGTGCTGCCGAAGGTCGAAGGGATGCAGCTTACCGACGGGCTGGAGTCGCTCCGCAAACACGGTTTCCCTGTGCTGGTCGACGCGCGCTCGGTGCCGAACATCGATAAGAACAGCATCGTCCATCAATCGCCGCGCGGCGGCAGTTATGTGAAAAAAGGCCGCATCGTACGGATCACGATCAATCGCGGCATCGCCGCCGGTTTCATGGAGAACTATGTCGGCAGGAATTATCGCTCTGTTGTATCGGAAATATCGAATGTCATATTGGCAAAATGCCCCACGGCGCGTATTCTGCCGCCGGTGTATGTGAGCAAGGAAGGATATGAGAGCGGGGTGATACTCGAGCAAAGTCCGTCGCCGCGCGAGGAGATATCCGATTTTACGGCAATGAGCTTTGTCGTGAATGCATCGAAGAACGGCAGTTCGCGGGTAGCGATCGCCGACTATACCGGAAGGAATTTCAGCGAGGTAGTGGAGGAGCTTGAGGGGGCCGGGGTGGTCGTGAACATAACCGCGCAGGAAGTGACCGAGAAGGCCCAGGCGAACACGATACTCAGCCAATCGGTCACGAACGGCGTGCTCGGCGCAGGGTCGAGCATTACGCTCACGGTCGGGATGTCAAAGCGCACCGGCTATCAGCGGATGTCGGTGACGTATAAGCGCTTCTACCTGGAAGTGCCGAAAGAAGAGAAGTCATATACGCTGCGCGTGGAGCTTGCTGATAATTTCGGGAAGACGATCAAATTCAACAACACGGTAGCCCCGGGGGACAAGATAGCGTTCCCCTACAGCGTGCACGGGAGCGGGACGCTCACGGTGTACCTGAACGACCGTGAGTACGACCGGATAGCAATAGAATGAAGCCGGTAAAACGGGCATCTTCGTTCTACTCAAAAAAAACACTCATACAACGCAAAAAGCCGCCGAAAATAGAGCCAAAGGCCATTCGCACCGTGCGTGATGGCGGGTGTGCGGGCACTGCCCGCGGACCAGAACGGAAACTCTTCTTAAAAGGTGTTCCCATGGTACGAGTGGCTTGCGAGATGTGCGGCAGTGAAACGACGGAACGGGTGTATACCGATAACGGCCCCGGGTATGAGCGGTGCGTGCACTGCGGCCTTGTCTATCAGAATCCGCAGCCGAAACTCGACGATGTGAAGAGCATCTACAACGAGAACTATTTCGAGTACGAGGTATCCAATCACTCGAATTTCTTCTCACTCATGAAACGCGGGCTTGCGGATATACGCTTTGATGCGCTGACGCAGAAATTCGTTCGGCGGCGCATACTCGATATCGGCTGCGCTACCGGCCTGCTGCTCAATCATCTGAAGGAACAAGGGTGGGATTCCTACGGCGTCGAGATATGCCATGAGTCGGCGGAATATGCGGCGGAGGAATTCGGCCTTACGGTGTTCGAGTCCAAGCTCGAGGATGTCCATTTTCCCGACTGTCATTTCGATGTCGTGCATCTTTCCCATCTCATCGAGCATGTGCCGCATCCGCGTGAGCTTATCGAAGAGATCTATCGGGTGCTCATCCCCGGCGGGTATATGATACTGACCACGCCGAACATCGACGGGATGGCGGCGCGGCTGTACGGCGAGGACTGGCGCTGTGTCATGGACCAGCATCTCTATCTGTTCTCGAAGAAGACGATGAAGCGAATGGTGGAGGACGCCGGCTTTACGGTGTCGCGGCAGATATCATGGGGGAGCCTCCCTGTCGAGAAGAACCCGTCGCCGCTCCTCAAGAAGATAACCGATCGTATGGTGAAGCTCCTCAACGTAGGCGATGTCATGCTTCTCCTCTGTGAAAAGTAATGTATAGGAAGGAAGGTGTACCGTGCCTGAAAAAGACAAAGAAGTAAAGGCCACACAATTCCAGTTCTCCTTCGACCGGGAAAGCAATATACGGCAGGTATATGAGCTCATCGCGAGCGGTTCGAAGGACAACGCGCTTTTTGAGGCGCTTGCCCATCGGTTCGTGAAACCGCAGGACCCGATACTCAAGGCGTTGGTGAAAGACCCCGGGATTAAACCCGGTCGCGGCGTCATATTCGAAAAAACATCCGGGCTGTATCGGGCTGAGAATTTCGGCTATGTCCATTATGAAGGGCTTGTTGCCGTCGAGGTTCTCCCGTTCGTATACGTGCATCCGGAACAATATATCGCGATGCTCATACTCCCGCCGATGGAGAAGGTAAAAAGCCCCATCTTCATTGAAAATGTCCTTGGCGCCGTCGAAGCTATCGGCATCAAGGTGCCCATCGATCATGAAGCGGTAACGCGCGGGACGCAGGACGCTCTCTCCGGCGGCAGGGGATGCGCCGTCGTGATAGCCGAGGGGAAGGCCCCGGTGCACGGCAAAGTGCCGAAGGTCAAAGTCGATTATATCTTCAAGGTAGAGGCCGGTAAGGAGACGAAGGGCGGCACCATCGATTTCCGCGAACGCGGATTCGTGCATAATGTCCGCGCCGGCGAGGTCATAGGGCACTATGATGACCCTGTCGAGCCGGTCAACGGCATGGATATTTTCGGCAGCGTCATCAAGGCGGCCATGGATAAGGACCCCGTCTATCGGCTCGGCAAGAACGTCGAGGGGGACCAGTATACGAAGGACATCATCTCAACGATAGACGGCATCATCAGCATCACCAATAATCTGCTGTCGGTGTACGACGGAACGGAAATAGAGAAGGACGTCGATTTCTCCACGGGGAACATCGAGGCGCAGGGTTCGGTCGTCATCAAGGGGAATATCACGCCCGGTTTCGTAGTGCGCGCAAAGGGCGATATCATCGTGAACGGGAACATCGAGGATGCGGTCGTCGAAAGCGCAGGGAATGTGATAGTACAGGGCGGCATCATTGGCGGCGAGAAAAGTTCTATCAAGGCCCACGGCCATGTGAAAGCGAGCTTTCTCCGCAACGCCCCCATCGAATCGTACGGCGATGTCATCATCGATCAGTCGATAATGAACTCGCAGGTGAAATCGGATGGGCGCATCATCTGCATCACCGGAAAGGGCGTAGTCCTCGGCGGAAAACTATCCGCCACGAAAGGTATATTTGCCAACATAGCAGGGGCATCGTCCGGCACGGCGACCGAGATGGTCGTCGGCAGAAGCCTTGAGGCGGACAATCGCCTGAAGGAGATATTCGAATCGCTTAAGACGAACAAGGAAAACCTCAAGAAGATAAAAATGGCGCTTGGCGATGAGTACTTCAAGGACCCCAAGGCGTTCCTTTCACGGCTGCCTGCGGGCAAAATACCGATGGTAAAGGATCTCCTGACGCAGGTGGCGGATATCGTCAAGAAGAACACCGATCTCGAAGCGGAGAAGAACACCCTTCTCGATCAGGCGCATACGCAGTCGAGATCGACGGTGACGATATATCAGACGATATTCGAGGGCGTCATCATTTTCATCAATCACCTGAAACGTGCTGTCTCGAAAGAGATATCGGGCAGCGAATTCTTCTACATGGATGAATACGACGCTATCGGTGAGCGGGCGCCGCATAAGCTCGATCCGAAGGAATTCACGTTCTGATCGTTCCTGCAGCCCTGAGCGGTCCCTATTTCAGCGCGAATGCATACGAGAACCAGGCGACTACGCCGAGCCCCCAGCTCGCTCCCGTGCCCAGACCGAAACAATTCGCTCCGATGGACCCTTGGAAACCGGTTCCGGGGAGGCTGAACCATATACCGGGAAGTACGGCAGCGCTTACCCGCGCGTTCGGTGCCGTCGGATCGAATGTACATGCGGGATCGAATTCGACATAGAGGGCGAAGGCGTCCTTGACGACGCGCCATACCGGGGCAATGACGGCGCTCACGGTCGCGGTGCGTATATCCGAGTACGGCATGCGCGCGAGCACATTGACCTCAAGCGCAAGGACGTCGTTCTCCCAGAAAAAATGATATTGCGGCGTGACGAATGTCGAGCTTATCTGAAGGGCGATGATATGCTCCGGCGTGATGGCGAAACGAGGCATGACCCAGTTGAAGAACGCGAATGACGGCGTTACGCCCACTTGTGCAAGGCTGGCAAATATGTCGGCGTTCTTCGTCGCACCGTACGCGCATACCAGGTCAGCACCCGCGGTCACCGCTGTATTGGTGGTGATAACGCTCGATGTCGAGAGGAATGGATTGACGAACACCGTTCGTTCAGCGATAAGGCCGTTCCAGGCGTTGTAGGAATACCCGGACAGGAACCCGCTCATGCAGAGCATCAGCGCTGTGATGCGAACCGGAAACATCGTTGATCTTCTCATACATACTCCTCGATACAGATTGCATGGCCCGATAGTATCATTTCTTATTGGCGAATGCAAGCGAGAGCGTCGATGCGTCGATACGTTCCTCACAAAAATAATGGGAAAAGCAGCAGAGGTCATGAGGGAGTAGGGAGAGGTCACGGATGAACAGATGATGATTTGACTCCGCATGTCTTCTCGCGTACAATAGAGATACTTGGGCCTGAAGATCCAATGACCTTTCTTATGATCTGCGGCATTCCATGACGTGAGGGAGCGATGACGCGCATCCAGTATCTTATCGAGCGCATCGGCGCGGACAATGTGCTCTCACTGAGCGTGCATCCTTTGATAACCATACCCAAGACACATCCGGCATGGTTCGAGATGCGGCTCGCCCATCACAATAATCCGATATGCCTTGCCGTGAAGAAGAGCCGGGCGAACCATGAACGGTGCGTGCAGTATAAGACCGCGAAAGTGGCGCGCGCGCTTACCGCCGACGGGCCGTGCTTTGACATCTGTCCGTTCGGCGTGCTCGATCATATCGTGCCGGTAAAGCCGCCGAACCCGTCATTCGTGCTTTTCATCAGCTATGCACGAGCGGTCATCGGCACCCCCCGTGCCGGCGTCGTCCACCAGTTCGTCGATGAGGCGTCGCTCGAGAAGAACGTCTCACTCGCGCCGTACCTTTCGCAGATAGCCCATGTGCGGTCAATAACGGAAGCGGTGCTGTTCGCCGGCATGGACCCGCTGACGCTCCCCGTCCGCGAAAGCGTCCTTGAGAAGAAGGTGCGTATCGCCCGCGATATGGTCGCGGAGTATTTCAGGCTCGATGTTTCGCTCAGGAAGATAGCGCAAGCGCTGCGCATGTCCGAGGCGCTTCTCGCCCGGTACTATAAGAAAGCGTTCGGTCATACCCTCCATGACGATCTGAACCGGGAACGCATCGCCTATTCGAAGCGGCTTCTTGCCAAAGGCTATTCGATAACGGACGCCGCCTTTGAATCCGGTTTCAACGACGCGAGCTATTTCTGCCGCATGTTCAAGCGTATCTCCGGCAAAAGCCCGCGTTCGTGGAAGCGGGGGTATTGATTTTTATGCGAAGCACCCTATAATCGCTCAAAAGGCCATACACCATGGAACGCACTGTCATACCTTTCATCCTGCAGATCGCATTCGCTGTTGCGGCGTCCGGCGCGTTCATACTCGTCGGTTTCCTTTTTTCCCCGAAGCGTTTCACAAAGAAGAAGATGGATGCCTATGAATGCGGAGCGGGGTATTTCCATGATGCCCGGGTGCCGATAGAGATAAAATTCTACGTTATCGCCGTGCTCTTCCTTTTGTTCGAGGTGGAGGTAGTGTTCTTCTTCCCGTTCGCTGCATCGCTTAAGTCGTTCATCCGTGAAGGCTCGTCGATACGGGCGCTTGCCGGCATGCTCGTGTTCGTCGCGGTGCTCTTTGTCGGATATCTCTACGCGCGTGCCAAAGGCGCGCTCTCGTTCAGGGAATGACCATGCCGCTCGGGGAACAATCATCATACAAGGGGCTCGTTGTCGGAAGCCTCAATCGCTTCTTCAATTTCGCCAGGACATACTCGTTCTGGTCGCTTCCCTTTGCGACGGCGTGCTGCGGCATAGAATATATGTCATCGATGTCGCCGCATTTCGATATTGCGCGCTTCGGTGCCGAACGCCCCACGTTCTCGCCGCGGCAGACCGATACCCTCGTCGTGCTCGGTACGGTAAGCTATAAGATGGCACCCGTCCTCAAGGAGATCTACGAACAGATCTGCGAGCCGAAATGGGTGATAAGCGTCGGCGTATGCGCATCGCTCGGCGGCATGTTCAATACGTACAGCAAGCTGCAGTGTATCGATAAGATAATACCGGTGGCGATGTATGTGCCGTTCTGTCCGCCGCGTCCCG
>ERZ1292625.4177-Hain-H41-01um-R1-4177-length-10991-cov-3_pt1 | contig 10991 bp, 11 predicted proteins | sample MGYA00564400_ERZ1292625 | MGnify/ENA primary metagenome ERZ1292625 (study PRJEB36523, sample SAMEA6512639) | groundwater metagenome | collected 2019-01-08 | study: AquaDiva: Metagenomics assemblies of 32 groundwater samples
GGCGAATGGAGAAAGGAGTCTGGCCCATGTGGCGCCCCTACTTCCACCAACTGATGGAGACAACGATCGCCGTCGCGGCGATGATCCCGATGGTGGTCACTGCCGCCCGCGCCTGGCCGATCACTAGCTCCCGACCCGCCGGGGACAGGACCGCGGCCGTACCGTCGGTCACATCGGCGGGGATGGTGGCGGCGGCGTTCCACTTGACCCAGAACTCGACGTTCCCGGTCGCGTTGAACGTGACGTATTTGTAGCCCGTGGGGACCGTGATGACCTCAGCGACGTTGGCCGCCAGACTACGGGCGTCGACGTACTCCTCGCACGGCGGCATGAGGTCGCTGGTCCCCTGCGCCCTTCTCCAATTTTCGTAAAGAGTGGTTGTCATCGCGTCCTCCGGTGATAAATCGCTTGGCGGCGTCCGAGTGCGTCGGTCATGGCGTCAGGATTTCCGTCTTACGTGCCGCCGTGATGGCATCGCCGGTGACGAGCGCGTCCATGAATGTGCCCATGCGGGCCGAGAGCAGATCGACGGTCCCCCTGGCCCAGATGCGCGCCACCGCCTGCTTGAGCGCCGGCCGCTTGGGCTTCCCCGTCACGACGGTGATCTCATCGACGAACTCCGTCACGGCGACGAGTTCGGCGGCGGCAAAGCGGTCCTGAAACGCTTCGTAGTCGACGACCCTCGGCGGTGGCGACGGCGGCATCGGAGCAAAGGTGCCATCGACTGCGCGCACGGCACCCATGCGGCAGTTCGCGATCACGTCGATCGTTTCGTGTCCAGGGGGCGGCGACCAAACGCTGCCTGGATCGAACTCGATGATGTTCACGACGACGTTATCCGAGGAACGGATGATCGCTTTTTTCATGGCATCCTCACGAATAGGATTTCACGATCATCAAGCCGGGGCCGCCGGCACCGCCCGACAGCGCCGTGCCCGTGCTTTCCGAGCCGCCGCCGCCGCCGCCGTAGTTGCCGCCGGCCGCGCCGGCCGCGCCTTGATTGGTGAGACCACCGCCCCCCATGTGGGCATCGCCGCCTTCGCCGCCACGATTGGCCGAAGCGTGGTGGCCGCCCCCGCCTTGCGAATGCACGGTGCCGCCGGTGCCGCCGGTGCCGCCAAGGCCGCCACTCTGCGAGCCCGACCCGGCGCCGCCCTTGCCGCCGATGGCGGTGTGATGAGCGCCGAAGGTGCTGTTGCCGGCGTCGCCGCCAGGATTGTCGCCGGCCGCCGGGGCGGCGCCAGCGGCACCGATGGTGACGGTTTCCGTAGCGCCGATGCCCGTCGTGATGTATTCGTAGAAGAACTCACCCGCGCCGCCGCCGCCCGAACGGCTGGTCGCCGCCGGGGCGGCGCCCCCGGCGGCGGCGCCGGGGGCCTGGTTGAACACTTCGATTGCCGCAGTGCCCGCCGGCTTGGTCCAGGTGCCGCTGGCCGTAAACACCGTGACGTCGAGTAGGCGCCCCCCGGTCGCGGAGGCAATGACCGCCGTGCCATCGGATTTTCTCGGATGAACGGTGAATACAGTCGTGCTCTTGGCTCGCATCAGCACGCGGTCGCCGATGGTCGCCGTGTAGTTTGCGTTGCCATCGACCTCGAACACCGCGCCGTCCGTGAAAACGTGCGCGGCGTTCATGTAAAGCTCGACCTCCGCGCCTGCCTGTGGAGCGGCGGTCAAGGCCGTGAACGTCACGGCAGCCCCGGTCAGCGGCACATAGTTCCCGAGCGACCACGGATCCATCGTGGTCGCGTGCGCCGCGACCGAGGCGTTGGCGTCGATCACCGAAGCGTCCGACATGGTAAGATTGCCGGTCATCGTGTCGCCGGCCTTCCTCACCACATTAGAGGCGGTCGCTAGGGCCGCGTTCCCCATCGCAAGGGCAGCGTCAACCTCCGCCCGCCCCGCCGCATCGTTCGCGTTCGACTCGGCGGTCTCGGCGTTCGTTTCCGCCGTCTCGGCGTTCGTTTCCGCAAGCTCCGCAGCGACCCTCGCCACGGTCGCCGCGTTGGCGTACTCGATCGCCATGTTCTCGATCAGGAAGACCGCCCCCTCCTCGAGCGGCTGCATGACGCCCGTGTCGTGGTCCGCGACCGTGAGGCCGCTGACGGTGGCGACGACCGCCACATCCGCGTACACGGGCTGCTGGAGCTTGCCGTCGCTGTCGAGCGTCTGCGGGTTGGCGAGCGTGGCCGTGCCTGTCAACGCCGAGTAGAGGGTCGCCTTCGTGGTCGTCTTGACCCCGGCGCTCACGGTGTAGAACGTGACGGTCGCGCCGATGTAGAGCGGGTTCCCGAGTTGGAAGTCCTGGATCAGGGTGCGAACGGACATCTACTCTCGTCCTCAAGCGTATAGCGAGGCTTTGGTGAAGGGCGGCGTCGTCTCGTGCTGACGGTTCTCGAAGGCCGCCAATTCGAGCAACTTGCGGGCGGCCTCTTTGCGGTATTCGGTGACGCGCGTCGACGGCAGGGCACGCACGGGGCCGGAGCCGATGTTGGCCGCCAGTTCGTTCACGCACCAAAGCTGCCAGGATGCCTTGAGACCGTGCGCGTAATTGCCGATCCCGGCGCCGGCCGTCACGCCGACGGGGGCGATCTGCTCACCGAACGTCTGGACGACGAGCTTGATGCTGTAGCCGGTCACGCCGGTCCCGAGGATCGGGAACGTCTTGAGCGTCGGCGATGACGTGGACGGGACCAGCCGGTCGATCCAGATGTACTTCGGATCGCCCGACTCGTCTGGATCCCCGAACGCCTCGAACTTCTCGCGCGTCACGATCTCAAGCGGCTCGCGATTGCTCCCGTCGTCGAGCATCGCCTTGATCGGGAACTGAATGTCGTCGCCCGGGTAGTTGGCGCCCAACACGGTCGGCAGCGCGTAGCTTTGCGTCCCGCCGGTCAAGGAAATCGAGATCGTGGCCGGGACGAGCCAGAAGCACCGCGTCGCGCCCGATAGGTGGGCGACCTGGAGGTCGAGCCAGAATAGAGCCTCGTTCAACTCCTCCGGGCGGGCCGCCGAGTCCGCGAGCGGGTACGCTCCGATCATGCGGAGCGCCCGCTCGCAGACCTGCTTGGAGGTGAGAAGCGCGGACATTCTGTCCTACCCCGTCGAGGAGCGCGGGTCCGCCATTCAGGCGGCCAGCCTCTCTTCCTCGTCCCCGAAACCCAGCATCTTGTCGACCTCGCTTGCACCCATGTCGCTGACCTCCATGGTCGCCGGCTTGGCTTCGTCGCCCGCCTTCGCGTCCGTTGTCTTCTTTGCCTCTCCGCCCCTGCGGTGAGCGACCAGGAAGGCGGCGATCGCGGCCTTGCCGTCCTGCTTCTTGAACTTCTCGCCGCCGCGGAGCGGCAGCACGCGCTTGAGCAGCGCGTCGATCGTCAGCTCCTCGACCTTGGCGACCACCTCGTCGGGCTGGAGCACGAGTCGCTCGGTCGAGTGCCGATCCGGCGTCTTGGGCGCCGCGATCACGCGCTCGCCATTCTCGTCCTCGACGATGAAGGAGGGGATGGGAACGAACTTCATGGCGTGCGCGAACGGCATCTCGATCGGCTCGTGGTACTTGAAGGGATAGGAGAAGATGCGCTCGCCGACCACGACTTCGTGGATGCGGGCCGGCTGGTCCGGCTGCGCCGTGGTGTCCGTGACCTTGAGCTTGTCCGTCATGTTGCTGGTGCCTCCTCGCTTCGCGTTCATGTCGGTAGCAACGTAATGGCGCCAAGGGCTTGCGCCCCTGGCGCCACATTTCGTTTCCGTGTCGTTGCCGCTTCCGGTTACGGCGCGTTGGACAGGATGTAGGGCAGGTAGACGAAGCCCTCCGCCGTGTCCACGGTGGTCGTGTCGAGCGTCATGTTGATGTTGGCGCTCGTCGACTCGACGTGCGCCTGCGGCACGTCGTTGTCCGTGAGAGACGAACCCTGGACGATGAAGAGCGCGCCCAAGGTCTGCGTCACGACGGTCGAACCCCCATGCCGCGGACGGACGAGGCCGGCCGTGGCCACCGAGATGTTCTGAATGAACCCGTCGGCGTCGTTGGCGGTTCCGACGTCCAGCGTCTCGCCAGCGTCAGCGGTCAGCACCCGCACGAACGGGTACGGCAGGAAGTACTTGTTGGTCCCCGTGTCGAACCCCGTGTCCGTGTCGGTGTTGTCGGTCATGTCGGCAGTGGCGAACGGAATGACCATCGTGTGCTCGACGCGGCCGGTGTCCACCTTGACCACGTTCGGCCCGGAGGGCGTCACGTTGAGCATGGTGAGGAACTGTCCGCCCGGAGCCTCGAAGTACAGATCGACCTGGGCCACGGTGTCGAGGGTCCAGAAGTCGATCATCCCGCGCGTCGGCGTGAACGGGATCGTCAGCGCGGTGCCGCTGGAGTCGCTGTAGCACACCACCTTCGCGGCATCGCCGTCCGCCGCCACGTACACCTTGCCGCCGGCGGTGATGATGGCCTCGCCCGTGAGGGCGTCGACCATCTGGATTTTGTAGTGAGCGTAGGTCGCCATTTGGGTTTCTCCTTCTCAACCTACGATTACGCGGCCGCGGCGGTCTTGATCGAGATGACGCCGAAGTCCTCGGTCGTGTTGGCGTCCGCCCGGGACGTGAACTGAGGCTTGAGCATCCCGAACTTGCGGCCCGCAGCCAGCCCGGGCTGGTTGCCGTAGTCGGTGATGTCGGCCTCGCGCATGAACACGTTGCCGAGCAGAGCGAGCCCGACCGCCTGGGCGCCGAGCATGAGCGCCTGGGCGCCGTGGATGGTCGAACCGGAACCCCACCGGGAACCGCTCGCCAGTCCCAAGGTGTTGAACACCTTGTTGTGGGAGTGGATGGTGAGGCCGCTCACGGTCGCGAGCGCGCCCGTGAACAACGGGTTGCCCTTGCCGCGGGCTTCGGCCGCCTTCACGATCGTCTGGTACGTCGGGTCGAGGAGAATATCGCGCTCCTGCTCGGACGAGAGCAGAACCACGTAGTACTCCTTGCCGCCGTCCCGGATCGGCCGCACCTTCGATCGCTTCGCCTTGGCCTTGGCCTTGACCATCACTTCCCACGACATCTTATCGTTGGCGGTGATGGTTGCCTCGGACGTGGCGGAGCCGGCGTGGATGATGCGGGCGGTGGACGCGGCCACCACGTCACCGGCGAACGCCAAGCTCGGCAGGTTGGAACTGGTGCGCGTGGTGCCGTCGGTCTTGAGCGTGAACGCCCGACCGGAGGCGACCAGGAACATCAGTTCGTCGAGCTTGTCGGCCATCCAGAACGCCAACTTCTCCTTGGCGGTGGCGCGGAACCGGATGACGGTGGCCTGCTCGGCCATTTCGCCCTTGTTCTTGACGCCATGCCGGAGCATGGAAATCTTGATGGTCTGCGTGTCGTTGGTGAGCGCTTCCTCGTTGCCCGTCAGCGTCACGTCGTCGACGATGCCGTCGTTCTGCATGTCGAGGACGAGCTGCATGACGCACTCGGTCCCGCGCTCGGTCTCGGTGAGCTTGTTGATCCGCTGGATGGGCTTGTTCATGTCGGCGTCGTTCTTGCCGATCATGCCGTTCGCGAACCAGAACGCCTGATCGCGACCGGCCTGCCACACCTCCGCAGCCCAAACCCGCTTCCGGGCCTCGCTGAGAGCCCCGAAATCCGTCTGTGCCATTGGTGTCTCCTTTCTGGAGTCGCCCCCGCCGCCTTCTGCGAGCGGGTGGCTGTGCTGTTTCCGTTAGGGTGAAAGACCCGTGAACTTCGAGCGCACGGAGGCCGGGAGAGCGCTGATCTCTTCGTCCGTCATCTTGAGGATGTCGGATTCCGAGTAGTCGATGCTCGCCTTGCCGGCGGAGCCCATCTGGTTCACGTCGGGGGGCGCACTGTGGGCGAGGTTGATCTTGGCGAGCCTCGCCTGCGCGGTCTGACTGAGACCGCCGGCGCCCTTCTGTGCCGCGTCTGACGCTTTCGCCGGCTTCGCATCGCCAGCGAATCGGGGACCGTACTGGTCGGACAACTCGGCGATCCGTTTGCGGAGCATGTAGCGCTCGCGCAACGGTAGTTCGCCCTTCGGCAGGCTCACGCCCTCGGCGATGAGTTGCGTTGCGGCCTTGCGCGTCAGGAACGCCCACTCCTCGGCGAATTCGTCGCCGGAGAGAACGGTGACGTAGGGGTGTTCCTCTTCGAGCTTGGCCGTCAGCGTCTCGATGTAGAGGTCGTCGCTGACCGGGGGGGTCTGTTGGTCGGCCTTCGGCTGCCCCTTCGGGGCGAACCGCGCTTCCAACATCTCCTGCCGGATCGCGAATTCCTCGTCCTCGAGCTTCTGCCGTGCGTCATCGAGATCGACCGCGTTGAGCTCGCCGTCGTCGTACTGCTTGGCGAGCGCCTTGCGCTGGACGCGGATGTCGGCTCGCTTCTCCTCCGGCGTCTTGGCCGGCGGCTGCTGGTCGGCTCCGTCCTTCGGCGCTTGGCCGCGGATTGCGTTGGCCTCGGCGACTCCGCGCCAGTAGGCTGCCGCCTGCTGGAACTGGTCGCGCTCGTGCAAGACCTCGTTGAAGCGCGGCCGCGGGATCCTGTCGTCGCCCCGCGGCTTGCCGTCACCCTTGCCGGGCTCCGGCTCTTCCGGCTTCTGCTCGCCCTTCGCGGGCGCCGCCTCTTGCTTGGGGGGCGGCTCGGCGGTCTTGCCCTCGCCCTCGGGTGACGCCTTGGCGCCGCCGTCCTTGTCGGCCGCCTCCTTGGCGGCCACCAGTTCGGCGATGTCGGGGTCCTCGAGGTCGGGCTTTTCGGTCTCGGTCGAGGTGTCGTTGTCCTTCTGGTCCTCGCGGGCGTCGGCTCCGTCTTTCTCGACGGCATCCGGCCCCGCCGCGTCGTTCTGCGGCATCTTTTCAACCCCTTTCGCGGATTGGGGATCGGCTCACTGCCGACCCTTGTTTGCGGAAGCGCCCTTGGCCTGGCGACGGCCCGACGGTTAACGCCCCGTCGGCTGCGGAGTGCGCCGTTTGCCCCCGGCGGTGGGGTCGTGTCCAAAGCGATCACTGCTCTGGGTCGGCCATCTACGATGACCTCGTGGGCGAGTGCCCGAAATGTGGTGCCCGCAAGCCGGGACCTGCGGGCGCCCGCCTCACAGCGGGATAGAGGTGGTAGCGGAGGCGCGAGTTGAACGCGCTTAGTTCCGGGTATGAGCCGGTTGCTGGTGCCGGTCCAGTCCACTCCGCGAGAGATGTTACAAAACCTCTGCACTTGGCCGTAAGTTAAGTATGGAGCGGCCTCACGGAGTCGAACCGTGCTCGCCAGCTTGGAAGGCTGGAGCCTCGCCGATCGGCCAAGGCCGCGATCTCGTCAACGCGCGCTCGGCGGCCTCTCGCCCAGCGCCCGCTTGAATTGCTCCTGCGGCCTCGGCTCCAGCACCTCGACCACGTTGTAGTGCCACACCTGCCACGCCGTCTCGCACTGCTCGCACCAGTGGATCGCGCCGCTGGCAAGGACGTTCGTGAAATCCGTGTCGTCGCACTCGACGGGGAAGCGGATGTCGCCGTCCTCGTCCATCCACATGAACAAGAAGCGCCCGTAGCCGGGCCGGTCATCGACCGCGATCAGTGCCCCCGGCGGGTACGGCTTCGGGTGCGTGAACACGAGAACCCACGCCCCGTCGTGGTGGAACTCCTTGTTGAGCAACGGCAGCATGTCCAGCGCGAACAGAGCCTGCTCCGCGCTCGGGTGCGGCCCCATCGGATGCACCAGCCATGCGCCGTCGCTCTTCTGGATGTAGGCGTAGTAGGCGCCGGGGCCGCCCTCGAACTCCGCCTCGGCCTGGAACCGCCTAAGCAGCGACGGGGTTATCAGCACCGATTCGTCGAGCCTGTGCCCCATCCCCCTCCTCCTTCTCGGCCTTCCATGCCAGCCCGTAGGTCTGGAACACCGGCCTGTCGGCGCCGGCCTCGTCCTTCTCGGTCCTCACTGGCACAGGCATCCGCCCGGCCATCCGGCCGAGCGCCCAATCTTCGCCCACCTTCTGCTTGGCTTCGAGGTCGTCCGCCAGTTCACGCAGCGCGTGGACGGCGATCGGCAGAAAGGCGTCGCGCGGCGGCATCTTCGCGACCACGCTCACGGTCAGAATGCGGTTCATTCCCCCTCCTCGCTCACTGTGGCAGCCCCAATGGCTGCACCTGCACCGGCCCCTGTTCCGTCCCCGTCTGATCGAGGGCCACGCCCTGCTGCGTCGGCTGGCCCGGCGCGGGCGGCGCCTGCGCGGCCTGCTGCTGCGCCTGCACCAACCCCATCGCTTGCTTGATCGCCTCGGCCAGCTCTTCCTTGCGCGGCAGGCTCGACGTTTCGAGAACGATGTCGGGGCGGAGTTGCGCCGCCATCTGCCCGACGGGGCCGAGCTGCCTGAGCAGCAGCAGCATTTCCTCGAACTGCGCGCTCGCGTGGCTCGCCGACATCGGCTTCTCGTCGATGGCGACGGCGTACTTGCCGACGGTCACGTCGTATATCCGCTTGGTCGCCCCCGTCTCGGGATCGACCATCGTCTGGTTGATCTGGTCCTGAACGAACTTGCCGTCCTCGCCGAGGATGCGGAACACTCGCGGCTCGGTGTAGTGCTCCTGCACCAGTTCCAGGAGCTTCCCTCCCAACAGTTCCTTGCTGCGGGTGAAGTTGTCCATGTAGACCTGGACGGAGATCACCGCTTGGCGTTGCCGCGCCTCGATCGCACGGCCGGACTGCACGCGGTCCAACTCGCCGAGCGCAGATTCGTTGATGCCCGTGATCTGGCGGAGGTCGTCCTGACTTTCCTGGGCCACGCGGTCGAGCGACTGGGGGTGCCCCGAGGGCTCGATCTTGGTGGGCTCCATTCCAGGCTGGCCCTTCCACTTGAGGTTGAAGCCCGAGGTCCCGCCGTGCTCCTTGAGGTCGGTCTCTTGCTTCGGGTCAAGCGAATTCTCGTGGTACTTCCAGCCCGAGTGAGCAGTCCGCATCACCGTGTCGATGAGGGCCGACTTGAATTTGTTGTGGTATCGCTGCGGGTCGATCATGTCCTCGACCATCCCGCGCGTGACGCCGCGGCGGAAGTAGGGGAAGAACGGGACCACCGTGAACGTCGAGTAGGGCGACCAGTCGTCGTACAGCAGCACGTCGCCCGCCATCGTCGTCCAGTGCACGCGCTTGACTGGGCGGACGTCGACCACGAGCGGGTTGCCGAGGCGTTCCGCGTGGTAGAGCGCCTTGGCGACCTGCTCCTTCTTCCAGTGGTCTGGGACCGGCTTCTTGTCGCCCGTTTCGAGGTCGATGAACACCGGCTTGCGCTCGGTGACGTGGTACTGGAAGTCGAGGAGGCGGATGCTCTTGCGAAGCGGGTCAACGAATTGACCGAGCATCGCGTACATGCTGTCCCACCACTCGTCGATGCTGTCCTCGAAGAGGCCGAAGCGCCGGACGGGCGTGATCTCTTCATTGCCGGCGTTCGTGAACGAGAGCGGCCCAGTCGGCGTCTGCCCGAGCATGAAGGGCTGCACGGCTTCCTTCGCCGCCTTCCCGTAGTATGTCTCGATCTCGTCCTCGGAAGCCATGCGGCTGCATACGACGCGGCTCCAAGACGCCGGGTCGTAGGTGTCGGCATCGGGGTCGAGGTAGGTGGCGAACGGATCCAGCGCGCGAACGACCGTCTCGCCGAGGTCATTGGCTTGGAAATCAAGCCTCACGTCGTAGAACCCGCGGGCGGCCACGATGCCGTCGAGGAATACCTCAGTGTCAACGAACTGCAGGTGGTTCGCCTCGCTGATCTGCTTGGCGATGCGCGTCAGCACCTCGGCCACCTGCTCGCTCGCGAGCGAATCCTGGCCCGGCAGGTAGCGAACATCCGTCCGATTGTTGCGGTGGTAGCCGAGGATCAGCCGCACGAGGGCCGCCGTCTTATTGAACGTCAGCGCCGGCCGCTTCTGGGCGGCCAGCTTTTTCAGCGTCTCCTCGTCCCACTGACGTCCTTCGAAGAAGTCCACGCACTCCTTGGCCTTCTCGGCCCATGTGGCATGTGCGGCCGCCGCCCGATGCCAATGCGAGGCGAGCATCAGGATCTTCTCTTGATCCTGGTTCGGCAGACCACGGGGCGGGATCGGGCCGTAGGGCATCAGTCGGGCAATCCTTCAAGCGGGTCCATGGGGTTCGGGAACGACTTGTGAACGTACTCCATGGCCTTCGACATGCCGGCGAACCACGTCTTCTGGAGTTGAGCGGCGCGTTCTTCCTGCTCCTTCTGGACGAACAGCTTGTCGTATTGCCCCTTCTTGCCCATGATGACCTTCTGGGCGGGCGACTCGTCGGAGTAGCCGTAGAGGCGGCCGAAGTTGTTCAAGTCCGACTGCGGCGGTAGGGCAATCTTGACGCCGAGAGGGTGGGCGGCGACGAGGAGCGTCTTGAGGCCGGCGCGCTGGTAGCCCCATTCGTCCTCGGCCGCCATGTCGATGCCCCAGAAGCCGATCTCCTTGGCGCCCCGCATCATGGCGTAGGCCGCCATCCACGCCGCGCTCGAGGAGAAGGCGTCGTAGGAGTGCCGGCCGCCGAAGAACTTGACGACCTTCCGAACGGGGAAGATCAGCCCCTCGGGGACCAACTCGGTCTTGGCCTGGATGTAGATCGGCCGACCGTGCGGAGCCCGGAGCCAGAGGACGTAATCGGGCGGCGACGTGTCGCGGATGCCGCGGTCGCCCTTCACGTCAGGATGCAGCTCGAACCAGCGCGTCCACCGCGGGGCGCCGGCGGGCGTGCCGGTGCCCCAGATTTCCCACGAATCATCGTAGAACGGCGCATCCATCCTCGATGTCTGGGCCGTGCCGAGCAACGCCACGCGCTTGGGGATGGTCATGTCCGTCTCGGCGATGCGGAGCCGGCGGTCCAAAGCCAGGCTGGCCGCCTCAAGCGCCAGAGTGCCTATGGTCGTGATGCGATCCTCGCCGGGCTGGCATTGCTCCTGCCGCACCACATCGAGCATCCCATCCGGCACGGCCTCGCTGTCGCACGGACAGTCGTTCATCCTC
>ERZ1292625.4178-Hain-H41-01um-R1-4178-length-10990-cov-7_pt1 | contig 10990 bp, 10 predicted proteins | sample MGYA00564400_ERZ1292625 | MGnify/ENA primary metagenome ERZ1292625 (study PRJEB36523, sample SAMEA6512639) | groundwater metagenome | collected 2019-01-08 | study: AquaDiva: Metagenomics assemblies of 32 groundwater samples
GTGATTTTAACAGCCGTTGTCGTTAGCATAAAAACTCCTTACCAAATCTATAAGTATTACTTATAGCAAATGTAATACAAAATTCCCTCCTTGTCAATTTTCAAATTCGACTCATTAGCCTTCTCTCTTTTCCTCCCCCTCAACTTCTTTTACGCTTTATAAAAAAACGGGATTTATTGGGGAAGGGGAAAACTAGAGAAGGGATAGAGGGTCAAATCTTTATTGTTGACAACCGGCTGCAAATGCTGAAATTTCAGGCTTTTAGACAGTCCCCTTTACTTGGCCAGGTAGGGCGTGGACTCATCGAGGTCAGACATTGCTAACTTGCTTTTGTGTAGTCGTAAATGTGTTTATCCGGTGTTTGTAAAATATAGAGAAATGGCAAGGGTGGAGAGGGAAAATCAAGACCTGTAATGAGGTATCAGGCAGTTTTTTTGCCGGTTCTTTCATGCACTACCTGCTCCCATACAGTATCCCTGATTTTTTCTAAGGGAATATGCTTTTTTGCATACTTTTGTAAAGACCCGCCGACACTCTTTACAGGCCTTACTATGACATTCCCTTCCATTAACTCAAATTCCACTATATCACTTCCCAAGAGCGTTCTTATCTCTTTTGGGATTGTAACCTGCCCTTTTGATGTGATTTTAACAGCCGTTGTCGTTAGCATAAAAACTCCTTACCAAATGAGCCTCTTGCAAAAGTCTTTTCCCCCTCCCTTGACGGGAGGGGGTGAGGGGGTGGGTGAACTTTCAAATGTGTCTAAATGGGACTTTCACCCCCACCCTAACCCTCCCCCGTCAAGAGGGAGGGGATATTTTTTGCATTTTGCAAGAGGCTCAAATCTATAAGTATTGCTTGCTTAGGGTGTTCCTTTGAAAAAAGTCTTTCCGGGAATGAACAGATAGTTCAGGCCGAACATCTGGTTATTGAAGGCGTTGAATATGGAATCTGCCTCTTCTCCAAGGAAGAGGTTGAAAAAGGAGAATTTCTTTTTTTCCATATACTTGACATACGGCTTACCCTTTATCCCAGCCATCCTTGATACTCCGTCTATAGCATCCTCAAGGTTGCCGAGTTCATCAACCAGCTTCAGATCTTTCGCCTGTTCCCCCGTGAATATCCGGCCGTCTGCAAGCCCTTTTACGTAATCCTCCGGGAGTTTCCTCCCCTTTGCAACGACCCCCACAAACTGCTTGTATGTATTGTCTATTACTCCCTGCAATAGTTCCCTTTCCGAGTCGGACATGGGCCTCAGGGGTGAACCGATGTCTTTAAACTCCCCACTCTTAACTACATAACCCTTAAGCCCTATCTTTCCGAACAACTCTTCAAAGTTGGCAAACTCCATAAGGACGCCGATACTCCCGGTAAGGGTACCTGGATTTGCATATATCTTCTCAACTCCACACGCGATGTAGTAGCCGCCTGATGCTGCAACGGAGCCCATAGAGACAACAACTTTTTTGTCCTTTATCTTTGAAACCTCCCTGTATATTTCCTGAGAGGCCCCCACACCACCGCCTGGACTGTTTATCCGTATTACTATCGCCTTTACATCCGAGCTTTTATCAGCTTCGTGGAGCTGTTCTATAACAGACTTGGAGTCTGTTATTATCCCTTTTACCGTTACAACCGCCACCTTGTCCTTTCCAAACCCGTCTCCAAAGAAGAGTGATACGATAGCTATCAGGAGGATGAGGCCGAAAAGGCTTGCTGCGGCAATGAAGATAAACTTTACTGCCTTCTTTATCAAGATTACTCCTTACCTGTGTTATTGAATTTATCTTTTAAGACATCTCCGAAGCTTGTCTTGCCGCTTCCCTGTTTCTGAAAAAAATCCTTTATTGCTGCCTTCTCCTCGTCCTTTTCAAGTGCCTTTACGCTTAAAGATATCTTCCTGTCGGCGATGTCCAGACCAAGAACCTTAGCCGTCAGTACCTCCCCTTCCTTAACCACATCAGAAGGCTTTTTCTCCTTCTCTTTTACAAGCTCGGATGCGTGAATCAGGCCTTCTATTCCATCTTCTATCTCAAGGAAGACACCAAAATCGGTCACACTGCTTACCTTCCCGCTGATAATAGCCCCTTTCGGATATTTCGCGTGGATATCAAGCCAAGGGTCTTTTGTAAGATGCTTTATCCCCAGGGAGAGCTTTTCTTTTGCCTTGTCTATATTGAGTACCACAGCCTCGACCTCGTCTCCTGTCTTGAACAGTTCCGAAGGGTGCTTTATCTTCTTGGTCCATGAGATGTCGGAGAGGTGGACAAGGCCGTCTATTCCTTCTTCTGCCTCTATGAATAGACCGAAATCAGTTATGCTTTTAATGGTTCCTTTTATGTGACTACCAACAGGATGATTCACTTCCAGGGTATCCCAAGGATTAGGAAGGGTCTGCCTGAGACCAAGTGCGAGTTTACGGCTGGATGGAACGATATCAAGAACTGTAGCCTCAACGGTTTCTCCAAGGGACAGGATTGAAGAGGGATGTTTCACCTTCCGCGTCCATGACATCTCAGATACATGTATCATCCCTTCCACACCTTCCTCCAGCTCGATAAAGGCGCCGAAATCAGTAAGGTTTACAACCTTTCCCTTTACCCTCGTTCCAACCGGATACTTATTTATGACATCCTTCCAGGGGTCATCGGTTGTCTGTTTCATACCCAGGGAGATTTTTTTATTTGCCATGTCGAGCTTTAATATCTGGACAGTAATCTTATCTCCTATCTTCAGGACTTCTGACGCCTTGTTTGTTCTTTTCCATGAAATATCGTTTATATGTAACAGGCCGTCTATACCGCCGATATCTACGAAGGCGCCGTAATCCATGATGTTCTTCACAACACCTTCTACTATCGCACCTTCATGCACTCCTTCGAGGGTCTTTTCTCTCTGTTTTTCTCTTGACTCTTCAAGGCAGGCCCTTCTGGAAACAACCACGTTTTCTGCCTTTTTGTTATAGTTTAATACCTTGAACTGGAATGTCTTGCCTAAGAGTTCATCCATGCTCTTTACAGGTTTGATATCTACCTGGGACCCTGGAAGAAATGCCTGGACTCCGCCCAGATCAACAAACAGACCTCCCTTAACCTTTCCGGTTACCTTCCCCTCTATAAAGCCGCCCTGATCGCAGGATCTGGCTATATCATCCCATACTATCATCTTGGCAGCCTTTTTCCTGGAGAGTATGACCAGACCGTTTTTACCTTCCAGCTGTTCAATTATAGCCGAGATACTATCGCCCACCTTAATATCTACAGTTCCGTCAGGTTTCCTGAACTCCTCAATCGGAATTATTGCATCAGACTTGTATCCTATATCGAGAAGGATAGAATCAGAGGTTATTTTTACTACTTCACCCGTGACCGTCTCCCCTTCAGTCAGTTCACTGATGCTTTTTCCGAAAAGGGCCTCGAAAGACTCCTCTTCCCCTACTTTTTCGGGCCTTTCTTCCTGATCCTCCTGAAACTGCGCCTTTGCCTTATCCATTAACCCATTACCCCCTAAACAGAATTATATTGAAAACTTCAAAATGCAATCTGCATAATGAAAAACCATACATATTTGTGCTCTACAATTTACGCTTTTCACTTTGCGTTTCTCCATACTCTTTTATCCTCTTTACTACCTCATCTATAATCCACTCAGGAGTAGATGCACCTGCCGTTACGCCAACCTTTTTTACACCACTAAACCAAGCAGAATCAAGCTCAACAGCTACCTCAACATGATGGGTGTTCGGCTGTATACTCTTGCATATCTCGGCCAGCCTATTTGTATTGGCGCTGCTGTAACCACCTACCACTATCATGCAGTCAACTTCCAAAGCGATGTCCCTTGACTGGTCTTGTCTTATGGCGGTGGCCCCGCAAATAGTATTGAATACCCGTAGTTCACCAACCTTGCCAAGGCACTCATTTACAATAGCCTTAAGATTATCAAATGACTGTGTCGTCTGGGCCACAACCCCTATTTTTTTCTTTTTCGGGAGAGTTTCCAGTTTATCTGGCGAGTTTACCACTATTACGTCTTTTCCGCCATAACTTATTATGCTCTTTACCTCGGGGTGTTCCTTGTCCCCGACTATCACAACAAAGTATCCCTCAGTCCTTAGAAGAGTCGTAAGGTCCTGGGCCTTTTTGACAAAAGGGCATGTGGCATCAACTATCCTGAGCCCTTTCTTCTTTGCCCTGTCTATCTCATCGAGAGTCACACCGTGGGAACGTATAATTACCGTGCCTTGGTTTATATCCTCAACATCCTTTCTCACGCTTACCCCGGCGGCTGCCAGTTTATCAACTACCTGCGGATTATGAATAATGGAACCGAGGGTATATGTATCAGGGTTGCCGCTCTCGGCCTCCTGAAATGCCATCTTGGTTGCACGTTTTACGCCGAAACAGAAACCGGCAGATTTTGCTAAGACAATTTCCATAAGAATCTTGGTAGGGGCGGACGGCGTCCACCTACATTCACAAACTCACCCTTTCCCCAACAACCTCTATCATCTTCTCAACCACTTCCTTTATGCCAACGTTCGTGGAATCGACTAAAATAGAATCGTCGGCCATTTTTAGTGGTGCAATGTCTCTCGAAGAGTCATTAATGTCCCTTTTCTTTACGTCCTCTATCGTTTGTTCAAAGGTGACATCAAGCCCTTTAGCCGCCAGTTCCTTATAACGCCTCTTCCCCCTCTCTTCAAGGGATGCATCAAGGAAGAACTTGGCCTCTGCATTCGGGAATATGACTGTGCCTACATCCCTTCCTTCAAGGACAACTCCGCCATTCTCGCCCATTCTGCGCTGAAGGGAAAGTAGCGACTGCCGGACCTCTTTCCTGGCGGAGATATCGGAGGCTGCCATGCTCATCTCGGGTGTCCTTATCTCCTCCGAAACATCCTCGCCGTTCAGAATAGTACGAAGCCCGCCGTTATCGGGTAAGAACTCGATCTTCACTCTGTCACACAGGCTGCTCAGGGCAACACCGCTGTTGATATCAACATTCTCCCGCTTTGCCTGAAGCGCAACTGCCCTGTACATGGCTCCGGTGTCAATGTATGTATACCCGAGCTTCATAGCCAGGAGCTTGGCTACTGTGCTCTTCCCTGACCCTGAAGGCCCGTCTATGGCTACAATGATCTTTTTCATTGGATGCTGACCTTTTTAATCAGTTCTTCAAAACCGGGGAATGATGTGTCTATGCACTCGACATCTTCTATAGTTGTTATCCCGTCTGTCCCAGAAGCGGCAACAGTCATGGTCATTGCTATCCTGTGGTCGCCGTGGCTTTTTAATGTGACGCCGCCTTTCGGTTTTCCGCCGACTATAACAGCGCCATCTTCACGTTCAGTAACTGCTATATCCATAGCTCTCAGTTCAGAGGCTAAAGTTGCGATCCTATCTGTTTCTTTGACCCTCAGCTCTTTAGCATCTCCAATCGTTGTTGTCCCTTCTGCATATGCAGCAGCAGCGCCTATAACAGGCAGTTCGTCTATTGCTCGTGGAATTAAATCTCCTTTTATTTCTATGCCCCTGAGGTTGCTTGATTTTACCCTGATATCGCCGACAGGCTCTCCGCAGACTTCGCGCCTGTTTACAATTTTCAGATTGCCCCCCATTTGTTCCAATATGTCAATTACACCAGATCTGGTCGGGTTGATCCCGACATTCTTTATCAAAAGGTCTGACTCTTCAGTTATCAGGGCATATACAATAAAAAAGGCTGCGGAGGATATATCACCTGGAACCTCTATATCTTTGGCAACAAGCCTCTGTCCACCTGCAATACTGACTGAATTATCTTTTCTTTCAACCTTTGCTCCGAAGTAAGCCAACATCCTCTCCGTATGGTCTCTCGATAAAGTCGGCTCAGTTACAGTAGTAACGCCGTCTGCATAAAGTCCCGCAAGCAGAATGGCGGACTTCACCTGTGCGCTTGCAATGGGGGAGTTGTAAGTAATTCCTTTCAAATTTGATCCCACAATCGCAAGAGGGGCCTTGTTCCCGTTCTCTCTTCCGAATATCCTTGCGCCCATTTGACTTAGAGGCTCTATAACCCTCTTCATTGGTCTCTTCCTGAGGTACTGGTCCCCTGTTATAGTTGAGAAAAAACTTTGCCCGGAAAGGAGACCCGTAATGAGTCTTATGGTTGTCCCTGAGTTCCCGGCATCTATAATGTCGTCAGGCTCTTTGAGGCTATACAGTCCCTTGCCATGAACAATAACTTCATCTCCCGATTCATCTATGACTATACCCATCTGCCGGAAGGCCTTGAGGGTGGCCATGTTGTCCTCTCCCTTAAGAAGACCTTTTATCCTCGTGTCTCCATCAGCAATAGAGGCAAACATCAACGCCCTGTGGGATATGGATTTATCCCCTGGGACGCTGATTTCGCCTCTTAGGCCTTTTGTTTTTTTAACGGTTATATTTTTCATTTATTAGACCTTTGACACTGATTTACACAGATAGGATATGATTTCACTGATTTAAATCTGCGTTAATCATAGCAAAATCAGTGCTCATCTGTGTCAGATAACTATTGCTTAAATATCGAATCCCTTGCCTTCTTAGATTTATCAAACTCCTTAAAAATCTCATGCCCATCCGACTCTTTTATATAGCCCTTCAGTCTTGAGAGGCTTTTCTCAAATCTTGTTATCATATCAATGACAGCCTCTCTGTTCAGCAGGCATATATCCCGCCACATCTCAGGGGATGAGGAGGCAATCCTGGTAAAGTCCCTGAATCCACCTGCCGAGTATTTCAGGATACTTTCTTCAAAATCTTTTACGTCATCGACTGTATTAACAAGTGAATAGGCTATTACGTGTGGTAAGTGGCTTACAGCTGCCAGTATGCTGTCATGCTTTTCGGCGTCCATGAGTATCACCTCAGAGCCGGCTGCCTCCCAGATCTCCTTTATCTTCTTCAAGGCCTCTCTGTCCGTCTTTGCAGTAGGTGTTAAGATGCATCTGTTTTTCTCAAAGAGGGTCGGGAATGCGGCGCATACCCCTGATTCCTCTGTCCCTGCAATCGGATGTCCGCCGACAAAGTAGACTCCGGAGGGGAGAAGGGTTTCAGCCTCCCTTGTTATGGCTCCCTTGACGCTTCCAACGTCAGTAACAATAGCCCCTTCCTTAAGATATGGGGCAATCTTCTTCATCATCTCTGCCATAGAGGCTACTGGTGTAGCAATCACGACCAGGTCTGCACCTATAGCCCCGGCAGCAGGGTCGGTGGTGAACTTGTCGATTACATCGAGTTTTGCTGCCAGTTCCAGATTAGGAATACTGCGGTCTACACCGACTATCTCCCCTACCATACCTTTTTTTCTGAGGGCCAAAGCAAGAGAACCGCCTATGAGGCCGACACCGATCACTGTAAGTTTTTTGAAATATGGTTCCATATGGTTTCTGTAGGGGCGGGTCTTGTGCCCGCCCAGGTTTTGCTCGCCACAAAGAGGGCAATCACAAGGATTGCCCCTACAATTTACATCGTTCTCCCTACTGCCTCGGCCACCTTCTTCAACTCCTTCATCAACACATCAAATTTGGTAGGCTTCAGCGACTGGGGGCCGTCACACAGTGCATCTTCAGGGCTCTGATGGACTTCAATGATAAGACCGTCTGCGCCTGCAGCGATAGAGGCCTTGGACATCGGGGCCACCAGGTCCCACTTACCCACACCGTGGCTCGGGTCAATTATGACAGGGAGATGGGTGAGCTGCTTTAGCACAGGGGCCGCACTTATGTCCATGGTGTTCCTTGTTGCCGTTTCAAAGGTCCTAATACCCCTCTCGCAAAGGATGATCTTTCTGTTCCCCTCGGAAGCGATGTATTCTGCGGACATAAGGAGATCAAGGATGGTTGCGGAAAGCCCCCTCTTCAAAACGATAGGTTTATCGGTCTTGCCAACCTCCTGCAGGAGCCGGAAGTTCTGCATGTTCCTTGCGCCTATCTGAATTATATCCGCATATTTGCATATAATATCAATGTCCCTGGGGTCCATAAGTTCAGTAACTATCGGAAGACCTGTAGTTGCACTGGCATCTGCCAGGTATTTGAGCCCTTCCTCTCCAAGTCCCTGGAAGGCATAAGGGGATGTCCTCGGTTTAAAGGCGCCGCCTCTTAAAATCGTGGCTCCAGAAGCCTTGACCGCCTTCGCAACACCTATAAGGCCTTCCCTTGTCTCTACGGAACATGGCCCGGCCATGACATGGATCTGTTTCCCGCCAATCTTGACTCCCTTCACATCTATGATGGTATCGTGCTTCTGGAATTCACGGCTCACCAGTTTATACGGCTTCATTATAGACACCACATTCTCAACTCCCGGCCAAGCCTCAGGCGAGTGTTCCCTTAGCATAGCTACATTTCCTATTACTGCAATTACAGTCCTTACTTCCCCTTTTTCTACGTGCGGAGTCAGACCCAATCCCTTGATCTTATCCACTACATGGGTTATCTCTTCTTCCGTTGCCTTTGGAGACATAACTACAATCATGTTTCTATCCTCCCAATATTTTTTTATTGTTTAAACGGCGGCAACCTACTCGACTACCCCCTTCAATGCCTCTATGAACCTCTTGTTTTCTTCAGGCAGTCCGACTGTAATCCTTAGATAGTTATTTAGATTGTAGATACCCATCGGCCTGACTATAACCCCTTTCTTCATAAGCTCCTGATATATCTTTGCGCAGTCTCCCTTCATATCAATCAGAAGGAAGTTGGCTTGGGACTTCACATAACTAAGGCCCATACTGTCAAGTTCGCGATATAGATATGAAAGCCCATCACTGTTTATTCTGACCGACTTTTCCACGTGTCCCTGATCATCCAGTGCAGCCATGGCCGCGACCTGGGCAAGGGAGTTGACGTTAAAGGGCTGCCGGACTTTCTCAAGATAGTTTATTATCTCTTCTGATGCGACACCGTATCCAATCCTCAACCCTGCGAGACCGTAAATCTTTGAGAACGTCCTGAGAGAAACGACAAGCCTGTCATTTATGTAATCCATCCCGTTCGGGTATTCAGGGTCTGATACATATTCAAAGTACGCCTCGTCCATGACAACAATGACATCCTCCGGCACCCTCTTCAGAAACCTCTCAAACTCATCCCTTTTAACGATGGTTCCAGTGGGGTTGTTGGGGTTTGTAATAAAAACAAGTCGTGTCTTTCCAGTAACGGCCCCAGCCATTGCCTCCAGGTCGTGGGTAAACTCCTTAAGAGGCAGTATCATATTCTTTCCGCCTGCTGCCTGGACTATCATCTGATATACAATAAAGGCTGGATGGGCCATTACCGCCTCATCTCCGGGTCTTAAAAAGGCCCTCACAATAAGCTCTATTATCTCATTGGAGCCGTTACCGAGGATTATCCTGTTTTTGGGAATTCCAAGCCTCTCGGCAAGCCTTTCCTTAAGGTAATAGCAGCTCCCGTCAGGATACCTATGGAGAGTAGATACATGGTTTTTTATTGCCTCAACAGCCTTGGGCGAAGGCCCCAGCGGGTTCTCATTCGACGCCAGCTTTATGGAGCCTTTTATCCCGTACTCCCTCTCAACCTCTTCAATAGGTTTCCCGGGGGGGTATGCCGTTAGATTGGCTATGTAGTCTGGAACAAGTGGTCTCATCTGCTTCTCGGATACGACCCCAAGACCTTTACGAAGAGGCATATCTTCGAAAGCTCATCTATGGCATCTTTTACATGAGGTTCTGATATGTGTCCTTCCATATCCAGGAAGAATAGATATTCCCATGCCCTGGTCTTCATCGGTCTTGATTCTATCTTCGCGAGGTTTATGTTATGCTTGGAAAAAGGTTCCAGCATCCTGTAAAGGGCCCCTGCCTCATCCTTGACCGCAAACATCACCGATGTCTTGTCGGAGCCGCTCTTCTCAGAGCTCTTTTTGCCTATGACCAGGAATCTGGTAAAGTTGTTGACGTTGTCCTCTATCCTCTTTTTGACGACCTTCAGGTCGTAGATGCTTGCGGCAAATTCGCTGGCTATGGCTGCTGATTCAGTGTCTGCCGCAACCATCTGGGCAGCCACAGCAGTGCTTGCCGTCTCCATAACAGGTATATTGGGAAGGTTCTTTGCCAGCCAGTTCCTGCACTGGGCAATAGGTTGGGGATGGGAATAGACCTTTTTTATATCCTCCATCCTTCCTGTCTTGGAAAGCAGGAAATGAGATATCTCCAGCATGACTTCGGCTACAATCTGAAGGTTGGAGTCCACAAACATGTCGAGGGTATGGGTTACTATCCCTTCAGTTGAGTTTTCTATTGGAACGACACCGTAATTCGCCTTGCCCTTTTCAACCTCTTCAAAAACGTCTGCTATTCCCTTCACAGGGATAAGGTCTGCAGAATGTCCGAACTGTTTGAGGCTCGCAAGATGGGTGTATGTCGCCTGAGGGCCAAGGAAGGCTATTTTCAAAGGATGCTCGAGGGAAAGTGATGCAGAGATTATTTCACGGAAGATGGCCCTTATCGACTCGTTTGGAAAATGCCCCTTGTTATTTCTCATCAGACGTTCGTATATCTCTTTTTCACGGGTCGGGACGTAGAAATCCCCCTTCCCCTGAGTTTTTAACCTCCCGACCTCTTTGACAAGTTCAGCACGCCTGTTCAGAAGTTCAAGGATGTTGTCATCTACGTCATCTATCTTCTTTCTAAGCTCTCCTATGTCTGCCACCGGCAAACCCCCCAGCCATTTTTTGAGTTTTGAATTATATAGGACAGCCACTTATAAATCAATCACTTTTACGAAGCGGTGTCAATGGGTCATCATAGCTTTTAATGGTTTTTGAGGCAACCATTTCTTTCGAGACGAGCTTATCAGGTGGACAAAAAAATGGTAAACAGCCACTAGTCAGCTTTGTAGAGCATATCAAACTGAGGAATGCCCTGGCCGTTGCAGTTATTAAATGGTAGGGGTCTACGACAAATAAATAGGTAACATTGACATTCTCTTTTTTTTGGCCTA
>ERZ1292625.2062-Hain-H41-01um-R1-2062-length-20057-cov-12_pt3 | contig 10987 bp, 10 predicted proteins | sample MGYA00564400_ERZ1292625 | MGnify/ENA primary metagenome ERZ1292625 (study PRJEB36523, sample SAMEA6512639) | groundwater metagenome | collected 2019-01-08 | study: AquaDiva: Metagenomics assemblies of 32 groundwater samples
ACAATTTCATTTTTCCTGTAGCCGAGGTTTTTTAAGGCGGTTTCAATGTCTAAGTCGGTTTCAGCCAAATAAATTGCCTCTTCGCTTTCTTTGTTTTTGATTTTGTCGCGCAGTTCCAAAATAATCCTTTCAGCTGTTTTTTTGCCGATTTTGGAAATTTTAACCAGCAAATCGGTTCGGCCGCGGTTGACGATGGCGGTTAATTTTTCCGCGTCAACGGCGCTTAAAACTTTCAAAGCGCTTTTCGGGCCGATATTATTGATGGAGTTCAAGAGTTCAAACAGCCCCAATTCTTTTTCATCCGCGAATCCGTAAATTTCCATGGCGTCTTGGCGGATATAAGGGTGGCAGAACAGCCGGATTTTTGCTCCGATTTTCGGGAGTTTTCGGAAGCTTTTTAGGGAAATGAAAATTTTAAAACCAATGCCATTCGCTTCCAGAACCGCAAACAGCGGTTTTTTAACAATAAGCTTTCCGGAAATGGAATAAATCATTATAGAGAAAAAAGCGTTTTTAACGCTTTTCTATATTTTAAGCGATTTTCAGCAATGCCGCAAATTTATTATTGACATTAAAATTTTTCTGCGATATTCTTTAATTTAACTTCTGAATACTAAATACTAGATACTAGATACTAAATACTAAATACTAAATACTAGATACTAAACACATGCCGATCACCAAATCAGCTGAAAAAGCTTTGCGCCAGAATGTCCGGCGCCGGAAAATAAATCTCAAAAGAAAAACCGATTTGAAATCGGTTATTAAAAATTATAAAAAATTAATCGTTGCCGGAAAAAAAGAAGAAGCGAAAAAATATCTGGCGCAAGTTTATAAAAAATTGGATAAATCCGCGAAAGTGAATTTGATTAAAAAGAACAAAGCCAGCAGATTAAAATCAAGATTGAGCAAACTATTGAAATAAAATTATTTCATCGCTTTCAGCGATAAGCCGATTTTTCCGTTTTCAACTTTAACTATTTTCGCTTTTACTTTATCGCCGATTTTTACGACATCTTGAACTTTTTCAACATAACCTTGTTTAAGTTCCGAAACATGAATCATCCCGTCTCTTCCTCCTCCTAAATCAACAATGGCGCCGAAGTCCAAGATTTTTATAACTTCGCCTTCTATGATTTCGCCTATATGAAATTCGCGGGTAATTGATTTGATGTAATCAATCGCCATTTGAACTTTTTCGCGGTCGATTGAAGCCACGAAAATTCGCCCGCTTTCTTCAATGTCAATCGCGTCCACGCCGGTGTCTTTGGTGATTTTTTTAATCATTTTGCCACCAGGGCCGATGACTTCGCCGATTTGTTCCGGATTGATTTCCACGGACATAATAACCGGAGCAAAAGAAGAAACTTGCGACTTCGGCTTTTCAATTGTTTTGCCCATCGCTTCCAAAATTTCCAAGCGGGCTTTTTTTGTTTGCGCCAAAACCTCTTTGATTATTTCGCAGGTAACGCCTTCAATTTTAACGTCCATTTGAATGGCGGTAACGCCGTCGGCCGTGCCGGCGACTTTGCAATCCATATCGCCGTAATGGTCCTCCGGCCCCTGAATATCGGTAAGGATTTTATAATTTTGTCGTTTGTCGTTTGTCGTTGGCCGTTGGTCAATCATAAGCCCCATCGCGATTCCGGCCGCCGGTTTTTTAATGGGCACGCCGGCATCCATTAAAGACAGCGAAGCCGCGCAAACCGAAGCCATTGAAGACGAGCCGTTTGAAGACATAATTTCCGAAACCACGCGGATAGTATAAGGGAAATCGTCAGCGCTCGGAATCAAAGGCCTTATCGCTTTATCCGCCAAATTGCCGTGGCCGATTTCCCGCCTGCCGGTCGCGCCCAAACGGCCGATCTCGCCGACTGAATAAGGCGGAAAATTATAATGAAGCATAAAACGGCGCTTGGCCGTCACCTCCATTGTTTCAATCAGCTGTTCGGCGCCCGGAGCCGCCAAAGTGGTGACAGCCAAAGATTGGGTGTTGCCTCGGCTGAACAATGCCGAACCGTGAAGGCGCTTAAACAGCCCGATTTCCGAATAAAGTTCGCGAACTTCGTCAAGTTTTCTTCCGTCCGGCCGTTTTTCAAATTCAATGACATTTTGATGAACCAGCTTGTCAAGTTCATTTTCAAACAAGGCGTCAATTGATTCATCGTTGATTTCTTCTTGCGCCAAATGAGCTTTCAGGGCATTTTTAAGCTCAGCGATTTTATCTCCGCGCTCGGTTTTTTCTTTCACATAAACCGCCTCTTCCAGTTTCCCCTTCAAAAAAGAGCTTGCTTTTTCTTTAAGTTCGGAAACGGGTTCCGCCAAAAACACTTCGGCTTTGAACTTGCCTATTTTTTTAACGACTTCTTTTTGAAAATCAATCAGTTTTTTGATTTCTTTTTGCGCCAGCTCAAAACTTTCGACAATCTCGTCTTCCTTGGCTTCATTGCCGCCAAGTTCAATCATGTTGATTTTATCCGCGCCGCCGGACACGAAAGAATCAAAAATAATTTTTGAACGGTCAACAAACAGCGAATTTAACGGATTGATGATTGTTTCGCCGTTGATTGTTCTGGCAATTCTCGCGCCGGCAATCGGCCCGTTCCAGGGGATTGAAGAAATTGCCAGGGCCGCGGAAGCGGAAATAAGAGAAATAAAATCAGGGTCATTCGCTTCGTCGTAAGAAAGAACCGTAATGACAATCTGGACGTCGCGGCGCAAGCGGTGGTCAAAAAGCGGCCGAATGCTTCTGTCAATCAATCGGCCGGAAAGAATTGCCGCTTCCGAGGGTCGGCCTTCGCGCCTGACAAACCGGCTGCCGATGATTTTCCCGGCGGCGTAAAATCTTTCTTCATAATCAACGGTAAGGGGGAAATAATCTATATTTCTGTCTTCTTTGCCCATTACCGCGGTTGCCAAAACCGAAGTTTCTCCAATGGTCCCCAAAACAGCGGCATTGGCTTGGCCGGCTAAATCGGAAACCTCAAGAGTTAATTTTTGCCCGGCAAAATCAATTGTGAATTGTTGTTTGTTCAGATTCATAATTATCAGCGATTGCTTTTTAAGATTATTTTTGGCACTCTTTCCAGATCTATGAAATAATCAGCCACTTCTTTGAGTTTGGCCGAAGAGCTTCGGCCAAAAGCCGCCACTTCAACTTCCCGCCCCAAGCCCCATTTTAAGTATTCAACTAAAGGCACAAAATCGCCGTCGCCTGTAACCAAAATAACAACATCAAGAAAACTCGCCGTCCTGATGGCGTCAACCGCCATACCAACGTCCCAATCGGCCTTTTTTACGCCGCCCGGGAAAATTTGGAGTTCTTTGCTCCGCAATTCAATTCCGGCTTTGATTAAAGCGTCAAAAAAAGCCGCTTCTCCTTCGGCGGTTTCGCTTTTGACCACATAACCGATTGCCCTGATTAATTGGCGGTTGCTTATTAACGACTTAAGAAGTTCTTTGTAATTGACTCGGCCGTGATAAAGATTTTTGGCCGAATGATAAAGATTTTGGATGTCAATAAAAATGCCGACGCGCTGGTCCTTGTGAATCATATTACTTTTTCAACCCTAATTTTCTTACGATGTTTGTGTAGCTTTTGTTGTCGTTTTTTGACAAATAATCAAGCAATCTTTTTCTCTTGCCAACCATTTTCAGCAATCCTCTTCGGGAGTGGTTGTCTTTGGGGTGAGTTTTTAGATGGCCGGTCAATTCGTTAATCTGTTTTGTCAAAATAGAAATCTGCACTTCAATTGAGCCGGTGTCGTTTTCGTGAAGCTTGAATTCTTTTATTAAATTTTGTTTTTGGCGGGCGGTTAACATTTTAATAAGAATTATAGAATATAGAATATAGAATATAGAAAAAAAAGCAAGCCCAACACCACTTTATTGTTAAAGTGGGGCTGGGCTTTTAATGACCTAATTTAATCCGGAGGGATTTCAACCACTCTTTCTTTTTTCCAATCCATTCTTTCGTGCTCCGGCGTCCGTAAATATTCAAAGACGCCTCAAGTATCGCTTCCTTGAAATTTTTGAAGCGGAGGAGAAGTTGCAACGCTCTTCTGAAAATATGGGGCCAGCTGTAAAATTTCAGCATGGCCTTCATCGTTCCTGATTGCAGTCCCCAAGCCGAGAAGTTTTTTGGAGTAAAAACGCAGTGATGAGCGTCGTAAAGATTCCATTGCTTGTTGAAAATTCTTCCCTGTTTGTTTAATTCGCTGAAAGTCCGAGTTCCGGGCAATGGAGTCAAGATTAAAAACTGGACCGAGTGCAAATTATTTTTTTTGGCGAATCGAACCGTATCGTCAATGACTTTTTTATCGTCATTATCGGCGCCGAAAACAAACATTCCGTGAATCCTGATGCCGTGGCGATGAATTATTTTAATCGCTTTTTCAATGCCTTCCGTTGTCTGTTTTTTATTGTATTCTTTCAGGGTTTTTGGGTTGATGGATTCAATCCCGATATACAATAAATAACAGCCGGATTTTTTCATCAAATAAAGCAATTCTTCATCGCGGGCGACATCTATGCTCGCCTGGGCTGTCCAATATTTCGGCGTTAATTTCGCTTCAAGCATTGCCCTAAGAAGTTCTTTTGTCCGCTTCTTATTGATGGAGAAATTGTCATCATAAAAGAAAACCCAGTCGTTTTGATCTTTAACTTTGTTTTCTTTTATGATTCTTTTGTGGTTTTCCAACTCTGCCAGCACTCTTTCTGGACTGCGGAAGCGGTATTGTCGGCCGAACATGTTTGAAACCGAGCAGAATTCGCAATCATAGGGACAGCCGCGGCTTGTCATAATCGGCGTGACGCTCATTCGCTTTTGCTGATTTGCTATCAGATTAAAATCCGGCGTCGGCAAAATGTCAAGATTTTGGCAATAAGCCGGCCGTTCGTTGTGCATCATCGCGCCGTTTTTCCAAAACGAGAGACCCGGGATTTCTTCAAATCCTTTATTGATTTCCAAGGCGCGGATAAAAGACAACATCGTTTCATCCGCTTCTCCGCGAAGGACGAAATCTCCATGCTGAAGCGTTTCTTCCGGCATGTAAGTGGCGTGCGGTCCTCCGAAAACAATCGGTTTTTTAAGCGGCCGTAATTGCCGCGCCATTTCATAACCAGCCGGCGCCGTGTCGGTAATGATTGATATAGCGATAACGTCCGCTTCCGCGACGGCCGATATATCAAAATCGCCGAGCGCTTCAATTTGAACTTTTATCTTGTACCCTTTATCCCGAAGAGTTGTTCCCAGCAGTAATGTTCCCAATCTTGGCAAAGGCATTCTGGTATAAACATGAACATCCGGAGCTTTTGGCTCTATAAAAACGATTTTCAATGGAATCACCTCCTTTTTTTTAAAATTTCTGGAAAAATTTTATCACAATAATGCTCAAAAAGCCATTTTTCTTTTGCGACAGTTTCTAATATAATAATTTAATGAACATCAGCGTTCTTCTTAAAAATTATCTTGATTATTTGGAGATTGAAAAAAACCGAGCCATTAAAACGCGCCAAAATTACGAACGTTACCTTAAAGCATTTTTTGATTTTAGCGAAATCAAAACCGAAAAAGACATTACTTTGGAAGCGGTGAAGAATTTTCGTTTGCATTTGGCCAGATTAAAAAATCAAAAAGGAGGCGAATTAAAGAAAAACACTCAAAGTTATTATATTATCGCCTTGCGGAATTTTTTAAAATATTTAATTAAAAACGATTATGAAGCGTTGTCGCCGGACAAAATTGAATTGCCGAAAATCCCTGCTCGGCAGATAAAAATCATAGAATATAAAGATATGGAAAGATTGCTTGAAGCGCCGAAAGGCGGCGATTTAAGAAGCTTGCGCGACAAAGCGATTTTGGAAATTTTATTTTCAACCGGGATGCGGATTTCCGAGCTTTGCGGATTAAGCCGTTATTTTGACATTGCTCGCGGCGAAATAACGGTCCGTGGGAAAGGGGATAAATTGCGGGTGGTTTTTTTGTCCGAACGGGCGAAAAAAGCGATTAAAAATTATTTGGAAAAAAGAACCGACGCCGAGGAAGCGCTTTTTATCAGCTTAACAAAATTATCTTCGACGCGTTCAGGGCAAGCAAAAATGCCGAAAGTAATCGGCCGGATTATTCCGAGAGCGGTGCAGAGATTGGTTGATTATTACAGCCGGAAAGCCGGCATTCCCGAACATGTTACCGCGCATCAATTGCGGCATCAGTTCGCCACCGACCTTTTGATGGGCGGCGCGGATTTGCGTTCCGTGCAAAAACTTTTGGGCCATGCCAATATTTCCACGACCCAGATTTACACTCATTTGACCGACAAAGAATTGAAAGAAATTCATCAAGCTTTTCACGGGAGAAGGCGCGGGCGAATCCTTAATCCTTAATCCTTAATCATTGACCGTTGATTAATATTTTTATAAAATACAATCAATGAACGGAGAGCAAAATTTAAAAAATCAGGAGGTTGAAAATTCCGTTCTTCCGCCGCCGGAGCCGGAGATTGAAATTCGGACAATGGCTTCGGATATGGAGAAGGTTAAAATGAGCGGCGGCGATTTGTCCGCGGTGGAGTTTTATCAAGCGTCAAGCCGACCGGCTATCGGCAAAAAACCGGCCTTAAAAACGTTTTTCTTGATTGTCGGAATTTTTATTATGGCGGCGATAATCGGATTTTTGAGTTATTATATAATGTTGAAAATACTATGAAGAAAAAGAATATCAAACAATTGAAAAAACAGCTGGAAAAAGAAAAAAAAGAAATTGAAAAAGAATTGAAGGGGCATTCCAAGGTGCCGGATTTCGGCAGCGACGTTGACCAGGACCAGGAAACCGACGAATCAGAAGCTTTTGGCAACCAACTTTCAATTTATCAGACTTTCAAGAGCTGGCTGGCGGATATTGAATCGGCTTTAAGAAAAATAGGAAAAGGCAAATACGGAGTTTGCGAAAAATGCGGGAAAGAAATTTCCGCCGATATTTTGAAAATCAATCCAGAATCAAGATTATGCAAGGAATGCAAAAAGAAAACGTAAAAAAACATGGCGAAGAATCTTTCTAAAGTTTATTCAGCCGAGCTTGAAGGCGTTGACGCGAAATTAATTGAAGTGGAGACCGACATCAATGTCGGTCTCCATTCTTTTAATATAGTGGGCTTAGCTGATAAGGCCTTGAACGAAGCGAAAGAACGCGTCAGTTCGGCTTTGAAAAATTCCGGCGTTAAGCCGCCGAACAAAGAAAATCGCAAAATCACAATTAATTTGGCGCCGGCGGACATAAAAAAAACCGGCTCGCAATACGATTTGGCATTGGCCTTGGGGTATCTTCTAGCAACCAAGCAAATCAAAGATTTTGAAACTTCCGACAAAATTTTCATCGGCGAACTTTCTTTGGACGGTTCGCTTAGGCCGATTAACGGCGCTTTAAATATCGCCTGTCTGGCGGAAAAATCCGGTTTTCAATTTTTGTTTTTGCCGAAAGGCAACGCTGTTGAAGCCGCGGCAATTAAAAATTTAAAAATTGTTCCAGTTGTTAATTTGGAAGAATTGATTGATTTTTTGGAAAATCGGAAAGAAATTGATTTTCAAAAGCCGATTGATTTTCAAGTTAATCAAGAATTATCAGCGGTTGATATTTCCGAAATTAAGGGGCAGGAAAGCGCCAAAAGAGCTTTGGCCGTGGCGGCTGGAGGCGGACACAATATCTTGATGTCCGGTTCGCCCGGAAGCGGCAAAACCATGTTGGCGCAGGCGCTGGCTTCAATTTTGCCGCCTCCTTCTTTGGAAGAAGCGATTGAAATGACGAGGATTTACAGCGCCGCCGGCGTTCTTGGCGAGCATTCGGTTGTCAATTTTCGGCCTTTTCGCTCGCCCCATCAAAGCGCTTCGCTGGTTTCGGTGATTGGCGGCGGAGCCAATCCCCGGCCCGGAGAAATCAGTTTGGCGCATCGGGGAATTTTATTTTTGGACGAGATTCCGGAATTTAGGCGCGATGTTTTGGAAGCCTTGCGTCAGCCCATGGAAAGCGGCCGCATCTGCGTTTCCCGGGCCAGAGGCGTTTTGAATTTTCCCGCCCGATTTTCGCTGGTGGCGGCGATGAATCCCTGCCCTTGCGGATATTTTAATGACCCGGAAAAAGAATGCCGTTGCGCTGCCCATGAAATTTTTCGTTATCAAAAGAAAATTTCCGGCCCGCTTCTTGACCGGATAGACATTCAAATTGGAGTGCCGCGGGTGAAAATAGAAGATTTAAGGCAAAAACGGCGCTTGAATTCAAGCGATTCATTAAGAAATCAGGTGAAAAAAGCCAGAGAAATTCAGGAAAACCGTTTTAAGAAAGCGGGTTTGAAAATAAAATTGAATTCCGAAATGACTTCCAAAGCCGTTGATGAAATTATCAGTTTTTCCGAAGAAGCGGAAAATTTCTTGAAAAATATTCTGGAAAAATCTTTTATTTCAGCGCGGGGTTATTACCGGATTTTGAAAACCGCCAGAACTATCGCCGATTTAGAGGAAGAAGAAAATATAAAAAGCCGCCATTTGGCGGAAGCTTTTCAATATAGAGTAAGGGAGAAAGAGTAATGTTATTCTTTCGCCAGCGGATTTTCCGCTCCTAAAACTTCAAAATGCAAATGGCAGCCGCTTGGACCGTGGGTATTGCCGGTATCGCCCATATAAGCGATGAGCTCTCCCTTGGACACGCTGACGCCGGCTTCAACGACGGTTTTTGACAGATGGGCGTAGCGGGTTTTGGTTCCATTGGGATGTTCTATTAAGATAAAAATGCCGTAGCCGTTGTTAAAGCCGCTGTCGCCGTTGCCGAGTTTTTCATCGGGGACAGCCAATCCTTCATTGGCCGCGTAAACCGGCGTGCCGCAGCGATTGGCGATATCAACGGCATTGTTGTCGTGGATGACTCCCCAATTCCAGCCGTAAGTCGGCGGGCTGAAATAATTTCCGATATTTTTATTGAGCGGTTCATAGGCAAGCGGATTATTTTGGTTTAGGGCGGCGGAATTTTCACCGGAAAATTCTTCCGTACCGTCAATTAATCCGTTTTCTTCGGCAGCGCGCGAAACAGCGACAATTGAATCGCTGTAAATTTCCATTACTAAAGCTTTCGCGCTTATCGGGCCGCCTAATTGTCCTTTTGAAGCGCTTTCCAATAAAGAATAACGGTTGATTAAAATCAAATTAAGCAGTGAAAAGCCAATAATGAAAACTCCCCATGAAAAGACGGGGGTGAATTTTTTTAATCGTTTTGCCAAATTTTCAGTTTTGTTTAAGATGGTAGTACTGATACTTCAATGATACATCAGAATTTAAACAAAAAGCAACAAGAGGCTGTGGATTATTTCGGCGGGCCGATTTTAATCGCAGCCGGCGCCGGCAGCGGCAAAACCAGAACCTTGACGAATCGGCTGGCGCGGATTTTGTCTTCTGGCGTTAGTCCTGAAAGCGTTATTGCCATTACTTTTACCAATAAGGCCGCGGAAGAGATGCGCAACCGCATTTTTAATCACCAGATACCAGATACTAAATATCAAATACCCTTTATCGGCACTTTTCATTCTTTGGGCGCGCGGATTTTGAAAAAAGAGGCCGGGCTTTTGAAGCGCGGAGCCAATTTTTCAATTTTTGACGGCGACGATTCATTGCGATTGATTAAAAGCATCGTCAAAAATTTTAATTTTAGCGGAGAAAGCAAAAGAAACGCCAACCCGTTGTTTTTAAGAAAAGAATTTTCGCGAATAAAAAACGAGCTTAAAAATTCCGACAACAAAGAAGAAATCATCAAGATTTTATTTGATGAATATGAAAAAGCGCTTTGCAAAAACAATGCTTTTGATTTTGACGATTTGATTGAAAAGCCGGTTAGGATATTTTCGCGGCACCCGTTGATTTTAGAAAAATACCAGAATCGCTTTCGGCATATTTTGGTTGACGAATTTCAGGACACCAATATGGCCCAATACGCTTTTATCAAATCGCTGGCGCAAAAATACCGGAATTTGAGCGTTGTCGGCGACGACCAGCAATCAATTTATAAATTTCGCGGTTCTGACTTCCGGAATTTCCTTAATTTTGAGAACGACTGGCCGAACGCCAAAATTGTTTTATTGGAACAAAATTACCGTTCCAGCGGCAATATTATCAGAGCGTCGTCGGAAATGATCGCCAATAATAAATTTCAAAAGCCGAAAAAACTTTGGACGGAAAACAGCGGCGGAGAACCGATAAAAATAATTGAACATTCGGACGAAACAGCGGAAGCGGAATATATTTCCGGCATGATTTCCGATAAAAATAAATCAATCGCGATTTTATACCGCACCAACGCCCAGTCGCGGGCGATTGAATCGGCTCTCATTGAAAGAGGAATCAATTATTCGGTTTTCGGCGGATTGAAATTTTACGAGCGGAAAGAAATTAAGGATATTTTGGCGGCGCTCCGCTGGGGATTCAATCAGAACGATTCCGTCAGTTTGGAGCGTTTGAAGAAAAATTTTTTGAAAAAGCCGTTTTTAACGCTCAAAGAAAAAATACCGAAAATTATTTCAGAAGCGAAAGCCAAGCCAACGGAATTAATCGGTTATGTTCTGGAAGCCGGCGATTATTTCAATTATTTGAAAAAAAATTATTTGAACGCCGAAGAAAGAATTGAAAATATCAATGAATTGATTCATTACGCCGTTGGTTTCAACGATTTGGCGGAGTTTTTGGAGCGGGTTTCGCTGTTGCAGGCCAATGATGCGGTTAAGGCCGGAAAAAAACCTCTTGTTAATTTGATGACCATTCATTTAGCAAAGGGATTGGAATTTGACCGGGTGTTTATTGTCGGCTGCAATGAAGGGCTTTTGCCCCATCAAATGTCTTATTCCGACGATTTGGAAATTGAAGAAGAAAGAAGATTGATGTACGTGGCGATGACTCGCGCCAGAAAAGAATTATATTTGAATTTTTACAATCTGCCGTCAAGATTTTTATCGGA
>ERZ1292625.2821-Hain-H41-01um-R1-2821-length-15155-cov-12_pt1 | contig 10984 bp, 5 predicted proteins | sample MGYA00564400_ERZ1292625 | MGnify/ENA primary metagenome ERZ1292625 (study PRJEB36523, sample SAMEA6512639) | groundwater metagenome | collected 2019-01-08 | study: AquaDiva: Metagenomics assemblies of 32 groundwater samples
CTGACATCTCCCAAGTATTTGCGCATAATCGGCCAGCACTTGGGAAAATCCGCCGCGTCGGGGAACACATAGGTGACCCGCACCACATCTTTCATGCTCGCCCCGGCTTCCTTCAATGCTGCCTCGATATTTATAAAACACTGCTCAGCCTGATCCAGCAGATCCTCTGAAATGGTCATTTTGCTGTAATCAAAACCTGTCGTGCCTGAAACCAGAATCCAGTTACCCTCGACAACAGCACGCGAATAACCGATTTCTTGTTCAAAGGTAGAGCCTGAACTGATGAGTTTACGTGTCATACTGTTTTATCCTTCTATTTGATTTAAAAATTTTTGCGTAAGATACCACTATAATTGTGCAACGAGTCAGTTGCAAAGCAAGTTTTTAACCGGCGCTTTCAAATCTGTAAACAACACAATGTCTATCACACTATACTGGCACGACTACGAAACTTTTGGCGCCGACCCAAGACGGGACCGGCCTGCCCAATTTGCCGGGTTGCGTACCGATGAAGCATTGAACGAGATGGGAGAGCCGCTGGTTATTTATTGCAAGCCTGCTCGAGACATCTTACCTCACCCGGAAGCCTGTCTACTGACCGGAATCACCCCGCAGCTAGCCGATGAACAGGGACTGCCTGAGCCGGAATTCATTGCGCGTATTCATGCGGAATTTTCACAGGCAAATACTTGTGGCGCCGGTTACAACTCACTACGTTTTGACGATGAAGTCACCCGTTTCACCCTGTATCGTAATTTCTATGATCCTTATGCGCGCGAGTGGCAACAAGGCAATTCCCGCTGGGACATCATTGATCTGGTGCGCATGACGTATGCCTTGCGCCCGGCCGGTATCATCTGGCCGCAGCACGAAGAAGGACAACCCAGTTTCCGTCTGGAGGATTTGGTGGCTGCCAACGGCATCGCACATGAATCCGCGCATGATGCCTTATCGGATGTGCGCGCCACCATTGCTTTGGCGCGTCTGATTCGTGAACAACAGCCGCGCCTCTACGATTGGCTTTTCCAATTGCGTGATAAACGCAAGGCCGCAACCCAGCTTGATTTAACCACCCGCAATCCGGTATTGCATACTTCGCGCATGTACCCGGCAAAAACAGGCTGCACCACACTGATCATGCCACTTGTCACAGAACCGGGTAACAACAACAGCGTGCTGGTATATGATTTGCGCCATGACCCGGATATGTTTCTGCCGTTGGATAGCGACGATCTGAGTTCATTGCTGTTTACCCGTAGCGACGAATTACCCGAAGGCATGCAACGGTTGCCGGTCAAATCAGTGAAAATCAATAAATGCCCGGCGCTGGCGCCGCGCAATACATTGGATATCGAAGCCGCTGAGCGCATCGCGCTCGATTTGGACGCATGTTACCGGCATTGGCAAACACTGTGCGCATATCCGGATTTTTTTCAGCGCGTGGCAACTGCCTATACCAGTCGTGCGTTCGAGCCTTCCGGTGATGTGGACGTGGCTCTGTATGATGGTTTTCTGGACAATGCGGATGCTGCATCGTTGGCGCAGATACGGCGCGCTACACCGGAAGAACTGGCAAAAATGCGATTTGATTTTCATGATCAGCGGCTGCCCGACTTGCTGTTCCGCTACCGCGCGCGTAATTGGCCGCAAACATTGACGACAATAGAATCTGAACGCTGGGAACAAATGCGCCTGCAACGTCTGACACAAGGCAATGGCGGCGGGGGCATTACTTTTGCCGATTTTTCGGCTCAAATCACTTTATTGCGCGATAAAAACAAAGAGAATGAAAACGCCCTGCAAATACTGAATGCACTGGAAGCATGGGGTAAAAATTTATTCAATCCGTAAGCAAGCTCTGTCATAATCTGCTTGCTTATTTGGCGAGCATCCTATCGGCGCTTCCTGAACTCCCTATTCCAGATTAGAATGCTTTAATGTTGCCTTGATTTACCCACGCACCTTTATGAAAAATAATTATCTTGAAAGAATACTGACCGCTCAGGTTTATGATGTCGCCATCGAGAGTCCATTGGATCATGTCGCCATTTTATCGGAGCGCATTCATAATCAGGTGCTATTGAAAAGGGAAGATTTGCAGCAGGTTTTTTCTTTCAAGTTGCGTGGTGCGTATAACAAGATGATCAAGTTGGCGCCTGCCGTACGCAACCGTGGGGTTATTGCCGCTTCGGCTGGTAACCATGCCCAGGGTGTTGCGCTGGCTGCCAAAAAACTGAATTGCTCCGCCACGATTGTGATGCCAGTGACAACACCACAGATCAAAGTACACGCGGTGATGGCGTTGGGAGCTACGGTATCGCTGCAGGGCGATTCCTATAACGATGCCTATGAACATGCCATCACGCTGGCAAAAGAGGAGCAAGCCACATTTGTTCACCCCTACGATGACCCGGACGTGATTGCCGGACAGGGGACGGTCGGCATGGAAATCTTGCGTCAGCATACAGGGAATATTCACGCCATTTTTGTACCCATTGGCGGTGGCGGGCTTATCGCTGGGATTGCTGCTTATGTGAAACGGCTGTATCCGAAAATCAAAATCATCGGCGTCGAGCCGGTCGATTCCGATGCTATGTACCGCTCACTGCAAAGTGGCCGCCGTGTTAAATTAGCGCAAGTGGGTTTATTTGCGGATGGTGTGGCTGTTCGGCATGTTGGCAAGGAAACTTTCCGGTTATGCCGTGAACTGGTCGACGAAGTGATTCTGGTCGATACCGATGCCATTTGCGCTGCAGTGAAGGATGTATTTGAAGATACGCGCACGATACTGGAGCCTTCCGGTGCACTTTCCGTTGCAGGCATCAAAGCGTACGTTGCGCGTGAAAAGATCTTGCATAAAACGCTGGTTGCGATTGCATCCGGTGCCAATATGAATTTTGACCGTTTGCGGCATATCTCAGAACGTGCGGAAATCGGTGAGCGGCGTGAGGCTGTGTTGACCGTGACGATTCCGGAAAAACCCGGCAGTTTCAAAAAATTCTGTAATTTACTGGGTGCCAAAAGCATCACTGAATTTAATTACCGTTATGCCGATCCGAAAGTGGCGCATGTTTTTGTCGGCGTATCGGTACGTAATCAGGAGGAAACCCAGAAACTGATCAGCGAATTAAAACAAAGCGGTCTGGCCACCGAAGACATGAGCAACAACGAAATGGCCAAGCTGCATATTCGTCATTTAGTCGGCGGGCACGCGCATGACGTTAAAAACGAAATTCTTTACCGTTTTGAATTTCCCGACCGCCCCGGCGCGCTGATGAATTTCCTGAATAACCTGAGCCATAACTGGAATATCAGCCTATTTCATTACCGTAACCATGGCGCCGACTATGGCCGCGTCCTGATTGGAATACAAGTCCCCCCGGAGGAAAAATCCGATTTCAAGGCATTTCTTAGTCAACTGGGTTATCGTTATTGGGATGAAACAAAGAACCCAGCCTACAAATTATTCCTCGGGTAATACAATCAACCGGCATTTATCTGAAACGGTCTGATATTGGCTCATACCCAAGCGCTTGAGCACATAAACTCCTAAAAGACATCATTTTCCGGGTCTTATTCTGTTTTTGACTGCAAGTTTTAGCAGTTATGCTATAACTTGACAACAGTCATGTCATTTGTCATTAAAGCGCTTAAATGCTTAGATAAATCCCTATTAGAACTGGAGAGCACAATGGAAGATGATTTTCCCAAGTTTAGACTGGCAGCCGGCACAGCGGCCGTGCAAGCAAACTTGCCGGTTATTGCCGTCATGCCTCCGAAGAAGAATGTCTCAAGGCATCCCTCCATTTTAAACAATAGCCGGACTCTGGGCGTCGTCCTGATACTTCTCCTGCTGCTTCTCCTGACTATGTTTGCCATCAGCGCGCAGCAAACCAGGCACAATACCACCCGGCTGGAGCTTGTCTCACGGATACAGATACACCATTTGCAACTATCAAAGGCCGCGCAACAAGCACTCATGGGTAATGCAACCGCGTTTACACAATTACAGAACAGTCAGCATCAACTCAATCATTACATCACGCTGTTGTCTCAAGGGGGGCTGTATCGTAATGACGCCACTTCCCTCATTTCTGATCATCCGGTGTCCGTAAATCTGGATACTTATCATAAAGACTGGCAACTTGAGGAAAAGAAGATCAATCTCATTTTAAGCCATAAGGAATCCCTGGTTAAACTGGGCAATCACATCAGAGAAGTCAGCCTCACCCATAGCCAGCTAACCAGACTCACCGAAGCATTAATCAGCCGCATGGTGGAAATCGGAAATTTATCTCATGAAATGAGAATGGTAGAGACCCTAAGAACTTATGCGCGCAACATCACAAAAAATGTGAATACTATCCTGCCCAATGAGTTCCCAATTGCAGAAATCACCGAGCAATTAGCACAGGATCACGCACAAATTTCAGCCATCGCACAAGCTCTGAATCAAGGTCATAATGGACCCGGATTCATTGCAAACAAAGATGAAGTCATTCAGGATCTGCTGTCACACATTCACTCATTATTTAGAAAATTTGATGATCACATCCGCGTTATCCAAAAAGAAGCCTCTGTAGCAATGACTACCAAATTTGCCGCCCATGACATCGCAAACAAAAGTGAAGCCATGCTGGATAGGGCTAAAGAGCTTGATCATGAAATTCAGTCACAGAACACACATTTTGCTTCCTTATTCAATACACTGATCAATACATTGGTTGCCGGATTGGCTCTTACCCTCTTCTTTTTTGCCCGGTCATTACGTCGAAACTCACGCAGTCAAAAATTAATCAACCAGGATGAAATCGAGAAAGCGCAAAAGGCCATCCTGACACTTCTGGATGACATGAAAAAAATTGCCGATGGTAATCTAACCGTCCGTACTGATGTCACTAACCCTATGACCGGTGCGATTGCCGATGCCATCAACTCCACCATTGAGGAACTGCACTCCCTGGTGGAGCAAGTCAATCAAGCCAGCGCTTTGGTTGTCAAGGCATCCCATCAGGCGCAACATGTTTCATCCGGATTACTAACCGCTGCACAGCAGCAATCGTTCCAAATTGAAGAAACCACCATTGCAATTTTAGGCATGTCTGAATCCATCAGCGAGATATCCGATGCCGCGACTGAGTCGGCAAAAGTAGCCAAACAATCTCTGGCGGCTGCTGAGAAAGGCACGCTGGCAGTGCGTGAATCCATCGCCGGAATGAATGAAATCCGCACTCATATCCAGGACACTTCGAAACGAATTAAACGTTTGGGAGAAAGCTCACAGGAAATCGGCGAGATTGTTGCATTGATCACAGATATCACCGACCAAACCAATGTCCTGGCTTTAAATGCAGCACTCCAGGCAACCGCCGCCGGTGAGGCGGGACATGGATTTACTGTCATCGCACAAGAAGTACAACGCTTAGCCGAACGATCAGCCGAAGCAAGCAAACAGATCAGTGAATTAATCGTCACCATTCAGGGTGACACACAGGATGCCATCGCAGCGATGGAAAGAAGCACGCTCGGTGCCGCAAAAGGCGCAAAGCGTTCCGATGCCGCCGGACGGGCTCTGGAAGAAATTGAAGGAGTTTCAAAACAGCTTGCGCAGCTTGTGACTAATATTTTTGATATCACCAATACCCAGACACAAGCAGCCAACAAGGTTGTAGCCAACATGGAGGATATCCTTCATGTTACCCGGCAGACGACGGAAGGAACCCTGCAAGCCACCCTGTCCGTCAAACAGATCACAGGTTTTGCATCCGAGCTCAAAGCTTCCGTATCCAATTTCAAGGTCTGATTCTATTTTTAATGAATGCTAATTGATGGTACTTAAGAATGAGCGCTCAACCTAAACTTAATATTTCCTCGGTTATCGGAATCAATGAAGGCATTCATCAAGTCTTCTCATTGATTGATCAGAATCTGGATACTTATAGCAAAAACCCCAATAATATTAACCCGATCAAGGATTGCAGGAATTATATCCATCAGTTGGATGGTTTGCTTGAAATGCTGGAGTTAACCAGCATCACGATAGTCACCAAGAAGATGGAGCAATTGATTGAAGCGCTTATTGAAAAGAAAATTGAATCCCATCAACCCATTCTTGATGCGCTTAAGCAATCCATCCAAGCATTACTTTACTATCTGAATGAACTCATTGATGGCGCAGAAGAAAATCCACTCCGCCTATTCCCGCCCTATCGTGAACTGATGCAGGTATATGGCTTTGAGAATGTGCCCGAAAGTGATTTATTTTTCCCCCAGCTAATCGCTAACCCGCCATTGAAAGCCGAATCCGCTCCTATCGATCCTGCTACGGTTAAAACTTCAGCCAAACAGGCAGGCGCCGAATATCAGGCCGGCCTGCTCAAATGGTTGCGGGAACCATCGAATAAAGACGGCTTGCAGCAAATGGCCGGTGCAGTGAATCAAATCGAAGCGTTTCCCGGAACCATTGAACAACGCGCCTTCTGGTGGGTAACTGCAGGCTTTCTGGAAGATTTATTGCAACAAGAAGCAAGCCAGATCGACCTTCACATCCGCCGCTTATGCGGAAAGATTGAGCAAACCATACGTCACCTTGCTGCCGGAACGCCCGGCAATACTTCGCCATTACTGCGTGAACTGCTCTACCACTTGGCCCACAGCAAATCAACCGGCCAACGCATCGGGGATATCAAAAACAGCTATGCTTGGCCTGGCCAGCCGACAGATTCAGAAACAATAACCTTTGAAGAATCTGAAGCATTACGCCCCGCCCTGGATACGATGCGCAGCGCCTTGATGCAGGCTAATGATATATGGCGTGAATTTTGCGCAGGGCATGAAGAAAGTTTGACTTCAATGCTTGAGTATATTGATTGGCTCGGACATCTGGCGCAGAAAACCGAATGCGCCCCGTTAGGGAAATTAATCGATGCCATCGGCAGCACCGTCACTTATTTGCAGAATCAACCCCAGGATACGAGTGAAGAACTGGCCATGGAAATGGCCACAGCTTTACTACTGGTTGAAAGCATCATAGACGATTTTAACAGGCTGTCGCCAGACTTGCCGGATCAGGTTGATATGCTTGCTTCCCGCCTGTCCCGCATCACGGCGGGAAATGGAAATGAAAGCGAACTCCCGGATGCACCGGGATTAAATGGAATTGCAGGTAAAACACAAGAAACAGAGCTACTCACACGAATCTCCCAGGAAATCCTGACCAATCTGGGGCAAATTGAAAGCATTCTGGATAAATTCTTTTTTGAGCCTGCCAAACGTTCAGATCTACCCACGCTCTCACTGTTATTTAAACAGGTCTCCGGCACCCTGGTCATGCTGGATCTGGAGCGCGCCAATACGCTATTGAATCTTTGCCATCGCCTGGTAGAAAAGTTTTTTGACCCGGATTATGAAATCATCGAAGCGGAACAGGTTTTGCTCGTTGATGGATTAAGTAGTCTTGGTTTTTTTATTGAGGCGCTTAGAAATAAACAACCGGATAGCCACCGGATTGTTGAGGAAGCCATCACATTATTCCAAATCGCCTCTATCCCGGACAGCGCTCCCTTATCCACAGCAGCCGCCAGCCCTGAGCCCGCCAGTGCGGCAAGATCGGATACAAAACCCGGCGGAATCGTAAATACAAGCATCGATCCTGAGTTACTCGACATTTTCCTGGAAGAAGCGGATGAAGTGCTGGCAAGCCTATCCGGTTATCTGCAAAATTGTCAGATTGATCCAACCGATAGTGAATCACTCGCCGGCCTGAGACGCGGATTTCATACACTCAAGGGCAGTGGCCGCATGGTCAATCTACAGGAAATGAGTGAGGTTGCCTGGAGCCTGGAACAAGTTCTGAACCGTTGGATCACTGAGAAAAGATTCGCCTCAGATCAATTAATCAACCTGATCGCACGCACGCATCAAACCTATAGCCAGTGGTGCCGGAATCTTCGAGAGCAAGGCACATGCGAGATTAACGCCGATGAATTGTTGCTGTTGGCAAGAAATCTCATCCATGAAAAAGAAATTGAAGCACCGGCGGCAGAAGCTGAAACAGAGAATGCAGACCACATCACGATTGATACTTCCTTTCAACCCGAATCAGAGAAATCCCCAGCCATTCCAGATTCACCATCAATCGAAACAGAGACCAAACCGTTACCACCGCTTGCGCAAGCGGTTCCCAATGAACATGACTCGATCAATCATGAATTACTTCAGGTATTTCTTGAGGAAACCCAGGACATCATTCCGCAAATTGGCGGCAAATTGCGCGCTTGGCGCATGTTGCCCCAGGACGGTGACATTCATAGAGCGTTGCTGAGGCTGCTCCATACTTTAAAGGGCAGCGCCCGTATGACAGGCGCCTTGCATCTGGGTGAGTTGATCCATGCGATGGAAAGCCATGTGGAAACCGCCTTTTGTGAACGCAGTATTTCAGATTCCGCACTGGATCAACTGGAGTGCGAATTTGACGCTATCAGCGGCAAGATTGAACAGCTTCATGGCATTGAAACACCACCCGTTACGGCCCAGCAAACAACGGACAGAACTGCACCAGCGCAAACTCTACTGGAAAAAACAGAATCGTTTCAATCCAAAACCGTTTTGCGGATTAATTCCGAGCTAATCGACCGCTTGGTGAATGATTCCGGTGAAGCCAGCATCCTGCGCTCAAGAATTGAGACACAGCTCAACCACTTTAAGCAGTCGCTGCAAGATCTTACTGAAAGCACTCACCGCCTGCATGATCAACTGCGCGAAGTTGAAATTCAGGCGGAAACGCAAATGCAATCGCACCTGGTACAGCAACAGGATAATGAACACGCTTTTGATCCGCTCGAACTTGACCGGTTTTCCCGTTTTCAAGAGTTGACGCGACTGATGGCCGAAAGTGTTGATGATATTATTACGGTGCAAAAAAGCTTACGGTCTGCGCACACTATCGCGGAAGAAGCAGCCGCCCAGCAATCCGTGATCAATCGTCAGCTCCAGCAGTCTCTGTTGCAAATCCGCACGGTACCTTTTAGTCATTATGCCGAGCGTTATTACCGCATCGCCCGGCAAGCCGCCGAAGATATGAGCAAGAAAGCCAGTCTGGATATCCAAGGTGGAGAAGTCGAAATTGACCGTAGCGTATTGGAGAAAATCAATCCTCCTCTGGAACACCTGCTGCGTAATGCCATCGCTCATGGCATCGAAGAACCCGCGCAAAGGCTGCAAGCAGGCAAGCCTGAAATCGGGCAAGCCGCCATCCATCTGCGCCAGGAAGGCAACGAAATCATCATCACCCTCAGTGACGACGGCCGTGGCCTGAATTTACCGCGTATCCATGAAGAAGCGCAACGGCTGGGCTTGATCCAGAAGAATGAAGTACTTGATGATGACAAGATAAGGCCGCTGATCTTTATGCAAGGTTTATCAACGACCGACGCCATCACCGGCATCGCCGGCCGCGGCATCGGTCTGGACATCGTCAAAAATGAAATTTCCCTGCTGGGTGGCCGCATTGATGTCAACTCAGTCCCCCATCAGGGAACAACTTTCAACATTCATCTGCCACTCACACTGGCCGTTGCACAAACATTGATGGTACGTGCCGGGAAACAAATCCATGCAATCCCTGCATTCATTGTCGAGCACAACCTGGAATTCGATCCCGATACGCTGAAAACAATCTATCAGGATAGACAGATCGAGTTTAATGGAAAAAAATACTTGTTCTCCCATTTGTCGCATTTGCTGGGTCAGACAGATCATATCCCGGAAATCACCAAGCACAGCCAAGTGTTATTCCTGCACAGCGGGACACAATATCTTGCCGTGCATGTCGATGAGCTAATCGGTAATACCGAAGTGGTGGTCAAGAACATCGGTTCACAGCTTGCACATGCGCCCGGTGTTGAAGGCGCTACGATTACCGGCGATGGCGAAGTTATTTTGATCCTGAATCCGGTGAAACTGATACAACGCACCGATGTTCAGAAAGTGCTCAGTACACCGCTATCCGAATTAACTGCTTTCGTTAAGAAGAAACCCATCAAGGCGCCCGCCATCATGGTGGTGGATGATTCATTGACGGTACGCAAAGTAACCTGCCGCCTGCTGGAACGTGAGGGTTGTGATGTGTTGATTGCTAAGAATGGCAAGGAGGCGCTTGAAATACTTCAGGACAGCATACCGGACGTCATGCTCGTCGACCTGGAGATGCCTAAAATGAATGGTTTTGAATTGATTGAATGGGTGCGCGCGAACCCGGAAACGGCCCATATCCCAATGATCATCATTTCCTCACGAACCGCGGAAAAACACCGGAAAATTGCCCAGGATCTGGGGGTGAATATATTTCTTGGTAAGCCTTATAAAGAGGATGAATTGCTCAATCATTTGTCTGATTTGATAAGAAAATAAGCAGTAGAAATAACAGAGGAAAATATTGCATAATCCCACTGCCGGATTGTTTACTCAATCCGCTTGAATTCATGAGGAATCGCGGAGGGATAATGGGAGACAATGCAATTACACAGATTCAGCAAGCACTGAGAAACAAAGGTTTTGATCCGGGCGCGATTGATGGCATTTGGGGACGCAACACCATTGCCGCAGTCAGACAATTTCAAATGCAACAAGGTCTTGAAGTGGATGGTATTGTAGGCCCGCAAACCACAGCAGCCCTCTTCAAGAATGTTCCATCGGCCATTAAACTACTCCTTCCTTGGTTTGAAGAAGCCAAGCACTTGATGGGTACGAAGGAAGCGCTTGGCGATAAGAATAATCCTGTCATTATGGATTGGGCGAAGGATCTTGATATCAACTATGCCGGCGATGACATTCCATGGTGCGGGCTCTTTGTTGCACATTGTGTTGGGACGACATTGCAGCACGAAGTACTGCCTGGGAATCCACTGGGTGCGGGGCAATGGGAAAAATTCGGGAATATCATCACGCCTTGCCTCGGCGCGGTGATGGTGTTCTGGCGGGAATC
>ERZ1292625.2907-Hain-H41-01um-R1-2907-length-14800-cov-7_pt1 | contig 10979 bp, 9 predicted proteins | sample MGYA00564400_ERZ1292625 | MGnify/ENA primary metagenome ERZ1292625 (study PRJEB36523, sample SAMEA6512639) | groundwater metagenome | collected 2019-01-08 | study: AquaDiva: Metagenomics assemblies of 32 groundwater samples
AATCTTCCCGATCTTTAAGCAAAACTAGAAGTAAGATGAAAAATATGTAGTAGTGCAACAACTGAAAAGTTCCATCACCCCTTTCAAAATTGGACCAAAAAGCGCTCGAAGAATCTACGGCGAAAACAGAAGCTAGAAGGCTCATCAGGACGAAAAGGGAAACGGCAATAAAAATGGGTGAGGAAGCAACTTTTTTGAGCCGAGTCCAAATATGGTTGGCTTTATCGAAAAACCCCCAGTAGACAAGAACAAAAATTAGGGCCAACTCGACGATTACGCGAAAAACGTAGTACTTGATACCAATAAAAGGGAAAAAAGTGGAGGGAAGTACGAAAATCACGCTAAAGATAGCCGCGTACAGAAAAATTTTAGAAATTTTTAGTAAAACCTCTGGATTCATAGACTAACGAGCATACTCAACGGCCCGAACTTCTCTAATAACATTAACTTTAATCTCACCGGGATATTTTAACTCAGATTGGATGCGGTTGGCAATCTGACGGGCTAGCTCGAGGGCCCTGAAGTCGTCTACCTTCTCCGGAATAACAAAGACTCGAAGCTCCCGCCCAGCGGAGATGGCGTAAGCATTTTTTACGCCCTCGAATTCAGTGGCCATTTTTTCCAAATCAGAAAGTCGCTTGATGTAGTTTTCAAGATTGTCACGCCTGGCGCCAGGGCGAGCAGCGGATAAAATGTCCGCAGTTGTAACAACATAGGCTTCAGGCGAGGCGTAGGGATAGTCTTCGTGGTGAGACTGCATGGCCTCGATGACGGCTTCACTTACGTTGTATTTTTTCAGGATTTTTCGGCCCAGCTCCACGTGAGTTCCTTCAACCTCGTGATCGATAGCTTTGCCGATGTCGTGAAGCAGGGCCCCCTTCTTGGCCACTTCGGTGTTCAAACCAAGTTCAGCGGCTATCATGGAGGCAATGTGGGCCATTTCGATTGAGTGCATTAAAACATTTTGGCCGTAACTAGTTCGGAAGTGTAGCCTTCCAAGAAGCTGGATGATCTCTTTCGGAAGATCGTAGACGCCAACTTCCATTGAGGCGGCTTCGCCGATTTCCACGATACGCTTGTTGAGTTCCTGTTTGGCTTCTTCGACTTTCTCTTCAATTTTGGCCGGTTGAATCCTTCCATCCTTGATGAGTTTTTCGAGAGCCAGACGGGCTACCTCTCGTCGAAATGGGTCAAATGAAGAAATGACTACGCTGTCGGGGGTTTCGTCGATTACAAACTCGACTCCGGTGGCTCGCTCGAGGGCTCTAATATTTCTCCCCTCTCGCCCAATAATCTTGCCTTTAATTTCTTCGTCGTTTAAGTGAAAGATGGTGGTGGTAAGCTCAGCCACTTGAGACCGCGCGAACCTCTGGAGGGCGATGGTAATAACTTCGCTGGCTTTCTTTTCAATTTGTTCGTGCCTTTCTTTGTCGATTTTTTGGAGAGTAGCCGCCAGATCCTGGCTGCTGGATTCCTTAACCTCTCGGAGTAATTCCTCGCAAGCTTGTTCCCGGGACAAACCACTTAATTTCTCAAGCTGACCCTTAGTTTGTTCTTTGATTTTTTGAATTTCCTCTTCCTTGTTTTTTAACTCTTCGCTCTTAGCTTTCAAGGCGCCTTCCTCGCTTCCCATGGAAAGCAATTTTTTGTCTAGAATTTCCTCGCGTCTTAGAAGACGGTTCTCGAGACTGCCGAGTTGAGCTTTTTGATCTCGCTCTTCTTTTCTGATTTCGACTAAAAGGTCGGCGGCTTTATTCTCCGCTTCAAGGACCAACTTTTTTGACTTTTCCTCGGCAGTTTCGAGCTTATCTTTTATCTTCTGCTCAATTGAGTTCGATTGACGAGAGGCCCAGAAGTGTCGAACGAGATAGCCACCCACCAAACCTAAGACCACCGCAACGATTGAGGTTGTTGATATTTCCATATTTATTTTTTCCTAAATTCTTCATGAAATTTTGAATCCTTTAGGTTCAAAAATTATTGACTTTTTGTTTGGCCATTCTAAGTTGGGACGGAGCAGTTTCGAGAGAGAGAGTTTAATTCGAAAAAATTCCTAGCTTAAGAGAATTTTTGGTGGTTGTCAGAATGGTGAAAATGCGGCTCCGCAAGCCTAACTTAAAATCGCTTAGTACGATGTTTATAGACCTTAATTCTAAGACATACGGCCAGGGTTAGTCAAGATTGAAAAAATCCTTTAAAATGGACGGGTGCGAGAGGGGGAGGGGTGTCTCCCTCGGAGTTGTTTTCGCTAAGATCAAAAAAAGGCGGCGGCTCTGTGGCAAAAATCGAAGCGACACCGTTTCAATTTAACTAGAACTTAGAATGCGTCAAACTCTTCTACTTATTATTCTCGATGGTTGGGGTCTGGGCCAAAAAAATGAATCAAACCCGGTTCACGTGGTCAATCCGCAGAGTTTTCGCTGGCTCGAAGAGAATTTTCCGGTGACGAGCCTGCAGGCTTCTGGAATCGGGGTGGGGCTCCCTTGGGGAGAAGTGGGAAATAGCGAGGTTGGCCACCTAACAATCGGCGCCGGCAAGGTTGTTTATCAGTACTTTCCTAGAATTACCCTCTCTATCAAGGATGGATCTTTTTTTGAGAATCAGGCGCTTAAAAAAGCTTTTCTTCATGCCAAAGAGAATAACTCTTCAGTTAATTTAGTCGGCCTCCTAACCGAAGGAACCGTTCACGCTTCGCTTGACCACCTGCTCGCGCTTCTGGAGATGGGAGCGCTGGAAGGCGTCGGAGATGTGAAGTTGCATTTATTCGGAGACGGCAAAGACGGTACGCCACTTCGGCTCGAGAAAATCTTAGAGAAGGTTCCTAAAGATAAACTCGCGACTTTGATGGGCCGATACTATGGAATGGATAGGGAAAAGAACTGGCAGCTGACCGAAAAAGCCTATGCGGCTCTCGTTGGAGAAGGGGGAGAAAGAATAGATGACCCGATACCAACAATAAAAGCCACTTACGATGGCGGCTATAATGAAGAATTTCTGCCGCCGCTTCGATTAAGGGATGACAGCGGAATTAAAGAAAACGACTCGATAATATTTTTTAACTTTAGAGAAGATAGTATTCGCCAGATTGCCGAATCGTTCATTATTAAAGATTTCAAAGGCTTTCCGACAAAAAATTTTAAGAATGTATACGTGGCGACAATGACCAAATATGAAGATCGCTTCGGAGCGCCGGTTGCTTTCCCACCTATAAATATTAGCTGGCCGCTTGGAAAAGTTTTAAGCGCTGCTGGCAAAAACCAGCTGCGACTAGCCGAGAGTTATAAATACGCTCACGTCACCTATTTTTTTAATGGCTACGTTGAGGAGCCTTTTGCGGAGGAGTACCGGGTTTTTATCCCTTCAATCAAGGCGCCGAAGGCGGATGAGTTCCCCGAGATGATGGCGAGGGCGATAACGGACAGAATCATTCAGGCGATTGAGAATCAGGCGTTTGATTTTATTTTGGCAAACTACGCTAACCCCGATACCATTGCTCACACTGGCAACTACCAGGCAGCGGTTGAAGCCGTAAAGGTGATTGATGTAGAGATCGGGCGAATTCTTAAAATGGGACTTAACAATCAAACAACAATCATCATTACCTCTGACCATGGAAATATTGAGGAACTCACGAACCCGATTACTGGGATTCCGGAGAGCCAACACGATGCAAGTCCCGTGCCTTTTTATCTAATTGGTCCAAAATTCGCAAAAAGAAAGTTCCAAAATTGGCAAAATCTGGAGGGTGAGTCGGTGGGGTCTTTGGCGGACGTGGCTCCAACGGTGCTTGAGCTTATGGGGATCTCCCAACCAGAAGACATGACGGGGACAAGTTTGCTTAAGCAATTGTTGTAGAATAATAGGATGGGGTGGATTTTAAAGACAGCGGCTGTGGTTTTAGCAAACATCTTGATCTTTATGCTCTCGACCAGGGTGGTGCCTGGTTTTATGATGGCGGCAGGTTTTGGGGAGATGCTCGTGATCGCGCTTATATTCACGGGCCTAAACTATATTTTAAAACCAGTACTCAAACTCCTGCTCGGGCCAATCATTGTCCTCACTCTTGGTTTGGGACTAATTTTGGTCAACATGGTAGTTCTTTTTATTCTTGACAAGCTTTCAAATAACCTTACTATAGAGAATGCTTTGGCCTTAGTTTATTCCTCGGTTCTCATCGGTTTTCTCAACTTTTTACTCCATTTGGTTTTTAGAAAAAAATGATTACTTTTTTTCAGATAGTCATATCGGCGGCGGTCATAACGCTCATCCTGCTACAGGAAAGATCGGCTGGTTTGTCGGGTATTTTTGGTGGTGACGGTGGAGGTCTTTATCAGACCCGGAGGGGCTGGGAGAAAATGATTTTTCGGGGAACGGTGGTTCTCGTGGTTGTCTTTGTGGGCTTGACGATTTTCCAACTCGTTTATTAGCGATTTCCAGTCAGTGAATAGATTAAGAAAAATATTTTTTGCTTTCACGCGAAAAGAAAAAACGACTTTTCTGGTCGCTTTTTTTATTTTTTCTATAAGTTCAATCATTTTTGGTGTAACGGTTTTTAGGGCATCGACAAAACCGGTGCCGGCAAGCGGCGGAGAGTATACCGAAGGAATCTTGGGACAACCGGTTTTCATTAATCCCGTAATCGCAACGAGCGAGGTGGACAAGAGCTTGGTTCGCCTTTTGTTTAGCAACCTCGAGGTGATGACCACAAAAATAGAGGATGTCGAAGACGGAAAGGCCTGGAGGGTTCGCCTGAAAGAAGACATGCTTTGGTCAGACGGAGAAAAAATTACAAGTGACGACGTTATTTTTACCATAGAGAAGATACAAGACCCAGAAACCAGCTCTCCCATCGCTTCGGGGTGGAGAGGCGTCAGGGTTGAGCGTTTGAGCGAATTAGAGTTTCAGGTTTTCACGACAGAACCGTACGCGTTTTTCAAGACGAACCTCGAGAATCTTTACGTCTTGCCGAGGCACATCTTTAAAGATGTGCCCTCGCCGAACTGGAAGATTTCCGACTACAACCTGAAGCCAATCGGGAGCGGCCCTTTCAGGTTTGTCGAGTTTAATAAAAGAGAGGATGGCTTTATTCAAAACTACCACCTTACCGTCAACGAAAAATACGTGGCCGAGAAGGCCTTGATTCAGGATTTCTTTATTAGGTTCTTTACCGACCCAGAGGAAATGGTCGGTGAATTTAATAAGGGCCAAATCGACGGGGTGGCCAGCTTGCCTTTTGGGATGCTTCAACAAATAAAAAGAAGCCACGAACTTGTGAACTATCGCTTGGCTAGCTACTACGCGGTTTTCATCAACCAGACTCGAAATTTAGCTTTGCGCGAGGAGGATGTTAGGAGGGCGCTCGACTTAGCCACTCCAAAACAAAGAATGGTGAGCGAGATTTTCGGGGATCGCGCCAAAATAGAGGGCGGCCCAATTCCACCAGGAATAAAGTTTTATAGTTCGGTGGTTCAGGGGGAAGAAAACCCGGATTTAGCTATAAAGATTCTTGAGGAGGCGGGCTGGAAAATCAACTTGAATGAGGCCGCTGTGTCGGGCATTCAAGTTAGAGAGAAGATTATTAACAAGACGCGGGTTAAGCTTGAAGTGAACATGATTGTCCCGCAAATTCCCTTTTTGACGCAAACCGCCCAGATTATTCAGGAGGGCTGGGGAAGGGTGGGCGTGAAAATAAGCCCGATTGTTGTTTCGCCGGAGGAAGTAGTGAGGAACGTGATTAAAAACCGAGATTACGAGATGATTGTGTTCGGAAATGTTTTGAATTCTAACTCCGATCTTTTCCCGTTTTGGCACTCCTCGCAAAGATTTTCACCGGGCTTGAATCTGACGCTCTATAACAACAAGAAGGCAGACGGACTGATGGAGGCGATAAGAGCTGGAAAGGGGGAACAAGAGGAAAATTTCCAGAAACTCCAGGAGATAATTTCGACTGAGTATCCGGCGGTGTTTCTCTACTCCCCGGACTACCTTTACGTATCAAATCGAAATTTAAAGGGAGCCGAAACAAGTTTTATCGCTGACCCGGCCGACCGGCTAAAGAACGTGAGTAAGTGGCATCTAAAAACAGCCAGGGTGTTAAAATGACGGCCAGGTAAAAAAAGTTTTGACAAAGGTTTGGGGTAAATCATACAATACTCCTATAATTTAATGTCGCTCACCAAAGAGGAAACAAAAAAATACGAACAGAGGCTTGAGCAGGAGAGAGAAAAACTGCTGAGAGAAATTCAGGACCATGAGAAGGCGGTGGACCTGGGCAACGATATTGATAGTGAAGAGGAAGAGGCGGACGAGGCCGAAGAAACCGGAAACCAGCTGGCTATCAGTCGGGCACTAAGGGATCGATTAAACGAAATCGATGAGGCCTTAGAGAGCGCTCGGGACGGCCGGTATGGCCTTTGTAAAAATTGCGGGAAAGATATTTCTAAGGAAGTGCTGAATGTCGTGCCAGAGTCACGACTTTGCAAGGCTTGCAAACAAAAAGGGTTGTGAGCCGAGATCGAAAATGGGTTGAAGCGAAAAAACTACCTCATATTTCATGCTTAAGAATTTGGCTAAGGTTTATTCGGCCGAATTGGAGGGGGTCAAATCCAGACTAATTGAAGTGGAAGTCGACCTAAATGTCGGCCTTCATGCTTTTAACATTGTGGGCCTAGCAGACAAGGCGCTAAACGAGGCCAGGGAAAGAGTAAACTCGGCGCTTAAGAATTCGGGCGTAAAACCGCCAAACCGAGAAAACAGGAAGATCACGATCAACCTGGCCCCGGCCGATGTCAAAAAAACCGGCTCGCAGTATGATCTCGCCATAGCGGTGGGGTATCTTCTGGCTACCGGACAGATTAAAAGCTTTGAATCGGGAAATAAAATTTTTATGGGAGAATTGGCACTCGATGGAAAACTCCGATCGGTAAGCGGAGCTTTGAATGCCGCAGAGATGGCTGGCGAGGCAGGGTTCGAGTATTTGATCCTTCCGGCCGAGAATGCCAATGAGGCGGCGGTTATCAAAAACATAAAGGTGATCCCGGTTGAAAGCTTGGGGCAAGTAATTGAGTTCCTGGAGGGGAGGAGGAGTATTTCGCCTACAATATTCAGCGCCATCAGGAAGTTAGATGCGGATGTGCCGGACTTTTCTGAAATTAAGGGCCAGGAGAACGCAAAGAGGGCGATGACAATCGCCGCAGCTGGAGCCCACAATTTATTCATGATCGGTCCTCCGGGGGTTGGGAAGAGTTTGTTGGCTCAAGCGCTGGTTGGAATCCTGCCAGACTTAACGCTCGAAGAGGCGATTGAGGTCACTAAGATATATAGCGCAACGGGCTTGAGCCACGGAGGATTGGTTCACACGCGTCCGTTTCGGTCCCCTCATCAGACGGCTTCCTTGGTAGCGGTGGTTGGCGGAGGAACCAATCCCCGTCCAGGAGAAATTAGTTTGGCTCACCGGGGAGTTTTGTTTCTGGACGAAGTGCCCGAGTTCCAGAAAAATGTTTTAGAGTCGTTAAGGCAGCCGTTAGAGTCGGGGTCAGTTAACGTCGCGAGGATTAGGGGAACGCTCCAATTCCCGGCCAAATTTTCGCTCGTGGCCGCGATGAATCCGTGTCCTTGTGGGTTTTATGGGGATGACGAAAAAGAATGCCGCTGTTCGGCTTACGAGGTGATTAGATATCAAAAAAAGATTTCCGGGCCGCTTTTAGATCGGATTGATCTGCAAATCAGAGTGCCGAAGGTAAAAATATCAGAGCTTCGGAAAAACCGGATTGGAGGGGGAGAAAGCGAAGGCGTAAAGGCTTCGGTTGAGATGGCGAGAAAAATTCAAGCAAAAAGATTCGAGGGGATGAAAATAAGAACAAACTCCGAGATGAGCGCTAAGCAAACCGAAGAGATGGTTAAGCTCGAGCCAGCGGCAGAAAATTTTTTAAAGACTTTAGACAAAACTCGCCTGTCGCCTCGCGGCTATTACCGCTTGCTCAAAACCTCAAGGACAATTGCTGATTTAGAAAAAACAGAAACAGTTTCGCTAGAAAATTTAGCTGAAGCTTTTAGCTATCGCCTTCGAGAAGAAGTTTAATGACATCGATAAAACTTAGAACGAACTCGCGAGCGCTCACCTTTGCGGCGTCGCGGCTATTTTACAAAAGGGTTAGCCGCGCCAAGGACTTCAAAGTGGAGATGGCAACCAGTAATGCTGTGAATGTTGCCGGTTGATCCCATCAGACCAATTTTTTGTCCTTGTTTTACAAAATCTCCGACCTCGACTGAAGCCTTTTCGAGGTGGGCGTAGCGAGTTTTCGCGCCGCTTGGATGCTCGATTAAGACGAAACTGCCATAGCCCCCGTTCCAACCGGCTTCACCGTCGGGATAGTTTTTGTCCAGCACAACTAAACCTTCGGCGGAGGCAAAAACGACGGTGCCACAGGAGTTGGCAATATCAACGGCGTTATTACTGTGAACTTTACCAAAATTGTAACCTTGGGCGGGCTTGGTAAAGTAATCTTTCGATCGGATTAGGTCGGGGTCGATTGGGCTTATGATATTTCCTGATTCTTCTCCACCCGGGGTGATGGCGGACAGGATGCCTCGGTCGGTAAAATAATCTGGTTGGTCAATCGGATCTGACTTACCGGAGGCAACCGTGGCCTCTCCGGCAAGGAGGGCAAGAGAAAGAGAGAGGTTGGGGTTTTTTGCGCCAAGATCATCTGAGACAGGACCGCCCAAAACACCCTCCTGGCCATTGGTTTTAAGAGCGCGGAGGCCGCTTAACACCAAGAGACCCAGGATCAGCAAAAAAACAGCCACCCCAGGTGACTTTTTGTCTTTATTTACTTGAGCTAGAATGGTACGAATACGTTCAATCGTAGCAAAACTATGGAAATTCACAAGTCGGGTATCCCCAAGCTAAACCCGGATCAAGAGAGGGCGGTAAAGGCGCCTGATAAGCCAATCCTCATCGTGGCCGGAGCGGGAACGGGCAAAACGAGAACTCTGACCAGCCGATTGATCTGGTTGATAGAGCGCGGGGTCTCGCCCGGGAGAATTTGCGCGCTCACCTTCACCAACAAAGCAGCGAGAGAGATGGCGGAGAGAGTGGCCAACAACTTAGAACCAACAACTAATAACAAAAATGCTAGTTATAAGTCATCGGTTACGATTAAACAATCGTTTATCGGGACTTTCCATTCGTTAGGGGTAAAGATTCTTCGGGAAAATGCCCACCTAATCGGCCGGAAACCTAATTTTGTGATTTTTGACGCCGATGACTCTTTTAGATTGCTTAAAAAAGTGATGAAGAGCCTCTTGGGGGATCGCAAAGATCTCAAGCCGGCAGATGTTTATGGAAAAATTTCAGGTATAAAAAATGGCATGGCGGACAAGAATGAATTGTTTGCGATGCCCGGGGGTGACGATAAGATCTTCTCCGAGATTTATCGACATTACGAGGACAGGCTTCTGCAAAATAACGCCTTCGATTTTGATGACTTGATCTTAAAGACGGTCGAGATCTTGAGAGATAACCCCAAGGCGCTTGAGCGTTATCACGCGCGTTACTCTCATTTCCTAGTTGATGAATATCAGGACATTAATAACGTCCAGTACGAATTGGTGCGACTTTTGGCTGGGAAGGGGCTGAATCTAAGTGTGGTGGGAGATCACAATCAAACGATTTACACGTGGCGTGGGTCAAATTTGGGGGTTTTTTTAAATTTTAATCGAGACTGGCCCGGAGCAGAGGCGTGTTTTCTCGGGGAGAACTACCGATCGACTTCCAATATACTCACGGCCGCATCGGCCATAATCGAAAACACCCGAAAACCCGCTGGAGTTGAATCGGATCGGCTCTGGACTAAGAACGCGGCCGGGAGACGAGTTAAAATTGCTGAATTTCCTCATGAGTTTGCCGAGGCGAACTGGATTGCGGGAGAAGTTAGCTCGGGACTTAAGGGTCTCGGCCAGAAAGGGTCGGAGGTGGCTGTCCTCTACAGAACAAACGCCCAATCGAGAGCGCTTGAGCAAGCGCTAATAGAAAATGGGGTTCCCTATCAAATATTCGGGGGGGTAAGGTTCTATGAACGAAGGGAGATTAAGGATATTCTCGCCGCCTTGAGGCTTATCTCAAACCCAGAGGACGAGCTAGCGGAAGAAAGGCTTCTGAAGGCCTTTCGAAAAACCCGGTTTGCCGAGCTAAAAGGGGCTTTAAACAGGCTCGGGGTTGCTTCGCCAGCGCCCCTTATCACTGCCTTTATCGAAGCAGCGGCCTATTTTGACTATATAGATAGGAACCTAACCAACCCGGGGGATAGGAGGGAAAACATCGCCGAACTTTTATCCTTTGCCCAGGGGTTTGAGACGCTCGAGGATTTCTTAGAAAAAGTCAGTCTGCTCCAGACAACTGATCCGATTACGAATCGCGAGAGGGCGTTAGTAAACTTGATGACAATTCATTTAGCCAAGGGGCTCGAGTTTGATCGGGTTTTTATCGCTGGCGTGAACGAGGGGGTTTTACCTCATCACCGATCCGTGGACAACACGGAACAACTTGAGGAAGAAAGAAGACTCATGTACGTGGCGATGACGCGGGCCAAAAAAGATTTGTGCCTTTCGTTTTATGATTTGCCTTCGCGATTTCTTTCGGAAATTCCAAACGATGTCGTAGAATTTAACGGCGGGAGAAGTTTCGATGACGAGGAGCGGTATATCACGCTCGACTAGGTTATAGGTGAAAGGTTTTAGGTTGTAGTTGCCGAAGAATACAAATTGGTTACGAATACAAGAAAGAAAGTTATGCGGCAAAAATTGGGACAACACTTTTTAAAAAACAAATCGGCGATCGGGAAAATTGTCGAGGCGCTGAACTTGAAAACTGGAGACACTGTAATCGAGATTGGGCCCGGACGTGGAGAATTGACGAAACCACTTGCAGGGAGGTGCGAGACATTCGGGTGTCGAGTGATAGCGATTGAGAGAGATGA
>ERZ1292625.3960-Hain-H41-01um-R1-3960-length-11432-cov-5_pt1 | contig 10978 bp, 17 predicted proteins | sample MGYA00564400_ERZ1292625 | MGnify/ENA primary metagenome ERZ1292625 (study PRJEB36523, sample SAMEA6512639) | groundwater metagenome | collected 2019-01-08 | study: AquaDiva: Metagenomics assemblies of 32 groundwater samples
TCCAAGTATGCGCGGAGTACGGCATCGAGCCGCCGTTTCAGGATGCGCAGGCTGGACACGAGCTTCATGCGCTGGACTTCGGGTGTTTTTGTGTAGAGCAGCGCTTCAAGCTCGCCTGCGAGTTTCAGCACCGCGTCGGCAAGGGCGTCTGGCGTCGGTGGCGTTGACGGTGGCGTCGGCGGCGGCGTAGGCGATGGCGATGGCGAGGGCGTGGGCAGATAGGGGTTGTTGTTGGCATGGAGCGCCATTTTATAGACCTCCTCCGCAGGCATGGCAGGGTTCCGGCGGGCCAGATTGACGACGCGCTCAACACGGTGTGACGACAGCCTGCCATCCAGGAACGCCTGGGCGACCTCGTACTGCCGCGTGTGGCTCCTGATGCCGGCCAATGCACGGGCCTCCTTGAAGTTCAGTCGGCCCTGTTCGAGCGCGGCCTGCAGGTCGGGGGCGAGCCGCGTTGCGATGCTGACGTAGTGGTAGAGGGCTCCTGCGGTTATGCCGAGCCTGCGCGCCGCCTCACGCTGGCCGTGCGCGTCCTGGTAGCGTGCGAAGGCGCGTGCGATGGTGAGGCGCGGCGCGTCCGAGCGGTACAGGGCGAGCAGGCGTTGTTCTTCCGGACCGGGGTGTGTCATAAACGTTGACGTTGGCGTGGGCGAAGGCGGTGGCGAAGGCGAGGGCGTAGGCGGCGGCGGTGGCGCGGGCAGATAAGCGTTGACGTAGGCGTTGGCGAAGGCGATGGCGAAGGCGTTGGCGACGACGAGGGCAAATTGGTCACACTGGCTCCCACTTGGAGACCTCAAACCGGCCCCAGGCCAGCTTCCGCGACGCTCCCATGCCGACCTCCCGCCCGGCGAACTCCAGGAAGTGCCGCACACGTTCGGGCGCCAATGCAGCCTCCGAGAACACCAGCGCGCCCTGCGCCTCGAACTTTTCGATGTAGGGGTCCGAGCGCAGCGCCCGCTGGTTCGACAGTTTCGCGCCCGCGCCTGTGGTGACGACCACGAACCTCTCCCAGAGCCCATCGGCCTTCAACTTGCCGGTGAACAGGCCGGGCTCGACGACCGTGATCTCAGAACGCAGTTGCGCCGGACGTGAGATGCGCACGCCGCTCGTGGCGACCTGCGCGCTGTTGACCAGGCAGCCGTAGACTTGGTGCGCGCTGATGACGATTTCGTCCGGTTTGCGCCCGTTGTAATCGCCACGCGCCACAAGGTCTTGGAGACGGTAGAAGGGCCGTTCCGCCGCGGTTTCCAGACGCCTGTACGCATCCATATCCAGGTTGCGGGCATGGAGGTAGTTGTCGAGCGCCTTTACGCGGCCCTCAGCGGTGCGGGAGCGGTTCATGCCGGACTCTTTGTGGATGTTGATGAGCTTTTCGAGTTCAGGCCAGTATGGGTTGGCGATGTAGCCCTTGGTGAATTTGAGGCTGATGTTGACCTTCATTGGGGTTCCTCCTATGGGGCGTTGACGTTGGCGTGGGCGAAGGCGGTGGCGGTGGCGTCGGCGTCGGCAGATAAGCGTTGACGTAGGCGGGGGAAAAATCATGGGACGCGCTGCCAGTCATGTGTATGTTCGGCGCAGAGCGTTTTGACCTGGCAGGCTCCCACCGGATAGGCCCGCAGCTCGCCGTCAATGGCCTCCAACTCGTCCCACAACACGCGGAGGCGCGGGCGAGATTGACCTGCGGCTTCCAGCCGGTCTATCGCCAGCGCAAGGACCGCCAGGTCCGAGCCTGAATGGGTGCCGTTTTTCCCGGCGTAGCGTGGGTCGCCGATGAAGTCCAGCCGCAGGCGCAGCGACACGGCCTCGTACTCGGACAGGCAGTGCTCGCATTCGCAGCAGTGCGCGGTCATGTGGCGCCCGCCTCTCCGGCGCGCAGCATGGCGGCCTGAAGGTTGGCGTCGAAGGCGACGGCTGACGTGTTGTCATTGATCGCCTTTACCAAGCCGGCCAATGCCTCAGCGGTAATTGATGTCTGTGTTGAGGCGTGCGAGGTGCGATTCGATGGCGGGGTCTTCGGCATTGGTCTCTCCTTTCACTGTCCACTTGTGGCCGCAGCGCACGCAGACATGCTGCGCGGGCGGCGTGACGTTCGTGCGCACGTGCGCCGAGCCGCACTTCGGGCAGCGCAGGCTAGTCTGAGTGGTCATGCTGCCTCACTTTCGCCTTATCAGCAGTAGTCCGCGTCCCCCGATCACGGCCCCGGCCAGCGCCAGCGCGGCCAAGCCCGCCTTGGCCCACAGACTCCCAGCCTGCCAAGCGTAGACCGCCGCCGCTCCGCTTGACACGAGTACCGCCGCCGTCAGGATGTCCAGCAGGCGCAGGCGGGCCGCAAAGCCCTGCCAGAACCCGTCCCACAGGTCGCGCCAGAGTGGTTTCATCGCCTTGCCTCCACAGGGTCGTCATAGCCCTGGTGCTCGGTGTCAACGGTCGAACTCGAAACCTCCCATTCGCCTAGACGCTCCGGCCATTCTTGTTCAGGGCCGAGCGAGTCGCCGTGGAGCGGCAGAGGCTCCTCGGCTGGCGTCATGATGCCGGCGAGGCCGCCCTGCCGCTGCCAGGCGGCCACCTTCTCCGGGCTGCCCCAGCAGGAGTGTGGGACCGCGTTGTAGATGAACAGCGCCCAGTGCTTCATCGCATTCGCGTTGTCGGGATCAGCCTGCCCGAACGCCTGAACTAGCCTGTTGGCGAACAGCGCGCTCAGGAAGTGGCCAATGGGCCAGCCAAAGGCGACGTAGATGGCGACGCTTTCGTGCATGTGCGCTGGCAACTGCGCAAGGTGCTGTTCCCAGCCTTTTTCGTAGTGCTCGTCCAGCCAGGCGAGCGCGTCTGGCCGTGCCTCGGTGACCATGCTTCACTCCTTTTATGGATGGGCGCAATGTCTCAAATCTTGATTGCCTCGACCATCTTTTCGTAATCCTCGACACAGGGGCCAGACAGGGTAAACCGGCGCTTGAACAAACCGTGGACCATCCGCTTCGTGTCGCACTTCAGGCAAATATAGACGTGCTCTGCCGCCGAGACGCTGTTGATGTCATGGTCAACGACCTTCAGCCACGCGTGTCCGCCGTCTGTCCGTATGGCCTCTGGCGTCACCTCATAATTCGCCCTGTTTAACGACTTCATCTTTTCGATGTACCGCTCGTTCGTCATTTGAGACCTCCTGTTGGCACGCTCACCTTGCCTTCGCGTCCGGCAGTCCAGGCGCGGGGGCGAGGCGGCGGCCCTCGACGTTGCCGACGCGGGCCGCGTACGCTACGCCATGTGTTCGGCGTGTGCTCCGGCTCCGGACAGCCCTTGACTGGACAGGTCATGCCGCACCTGGTCATGTCACTTGCGCCTTGGCCAGCGCCGCCTTGACGCGGGCGAGCAGTTTCCCGTCACCGTAGTCCTTCGCATCGCCCAGGCCGGTCCAAGGATGCTCACGAGCGAACTTGCCGATCTCCTTCAGCGCATCCGCCAGTTCCGGGTTGTAGGAGTGAACAATCGCGGCAGCACATAGCGGGCAGCACATGATCTCTGAGTAATCGAATGAGCCATCCTCATTGTTCACTCCTACAACACAGCACGCGCGGTTTGTGGTCTTGGTGGTGGTCATGCTTCCTCCTACTGACGCCTGATCAACAGGACGCCACGTATGCCGATGACCGTTCCAGCGAGCGCAAGTGCGGCCAAGCCCGCCTTCGCCCACAAGTTCCCGGCCTGCCAGGCGTAAACGGCCGTTACGCCCGCTCCGACGAGGACGAAGACGGTCAGGACATCCAGCATCCTCAGCCGAGCCGCAAACTCTTGCCAGAACGCATCCCACATCTCACGCCACAGGGATTTCATCTGCGAACTCCCGGCCAAATCTTTCTGCTGTAGCCAGCCCTCCAGACGTTGACCGGAGGCACCCCGGCTGAAGGGCTGGCGGGAACTGTCAAGCCTTCGGCTTCGGGCCTGCGCCCTGCCAGGTCCATTCCCGGCGAGCAGGAATGTAATCCCAGCCGCAACCCGACTCGTTGCAGGCAAAGCGGACTTCGTCGTGCAGCGAGAACCTATGCATTTTCGTGAGGTTGTGTAGCTTGCCCGTTGCCGGACACTTCGGCCCGGCTGCCCGTTCGACTTTCTCCCGTATCGCCACCGCAAACTGCTGTGTCATCTCAACCTCCTTGGCCCTCAGTGGAGGGTGCTCCGGGGCAGGCCCAACCGGCGCACACACACACAATCTAACACACACACAGGGCGGCGTCAAGTAACAGTCCGGACCCCGGATGGCACTCCGGGGCAGGCGCGCCCGCGCCTCGGCTACAATCCCCCTCATGCCACGCCCTCTCACCCTCAAACAGCAGCGTTTCGCCGAAGCCTATGCCCTCTCCGGCAACGCCACCCAGGCCGCTAGAGACGCCGGCTATCGCGGCCCCCCTTCTACCGTCGCCCCTGACGCCCACCATCGCCTAAACGATGCCAGAATCGCCCAAGAAATCCTAAGGTTCCGCTCAGCCGCCCAGGCCGCCAGACGCCTCGACCTCGAGTCCTGGCGCTCTTCCCTCCTCGATTTCCACCGCCGCGCCGTCCTCGCGGAGGACCTCGGAGCTGAGGGCCGGGCACTGGAGATCGAGGGCCGTCACCTTGGCGCGCTGGACCCGCAAGCGCCGGCGAACCCGCAGGTGGCGGAGTTGATAAGGGCGCTCGCGGAGGGTATCGCGACGGCGCGCCTGAAGGACGAGCGCGCGCTCGCGGAGACGCGTACGTACGCGCTCGCGCCTGCGCCTGACGCGCCCGCGCGCGAGGGGCCTGGGCCTGCCCCGGACGGCGATCCGGGGGTGGGTACCGGGGGTACGCCTTAGCGGCGCGCGCACACGACCGTGGTGGTACTACCGTGCCGGAGTTTTGGTGGGTGGGAGGTTTTCCGGTGGGGTTTGAGGGCAGGAATCGTCGGTAGTCTTGCCTCTGTGAACCTGCCCTCGACCACAAAAGTGGGTCGCTCTAAGCGTTGAGAGGCGCGCCCCCTCCTAGGAGGTTCCCCCGTGATGTCGGGGGTGGCCGCGGCGGGGAGGACACGGAGGAGGTCCCGGTCGCATACCCTACGAGGTGGTGCCAGTAGGGCGTATGTCGTGGTTATTCGTGGCTGCTGGTCGGCGCGGAGGGATGGCTACCCTGAGGACAGGTCGGAGCTGTCGTGCGCGCCGCCGGCTGCGGCCTGCTGTGTGGCATCGTATCATGTCTGTCATGGGGATGAAGCTGGCTGCGCTGGCCGAGGAGCACCGTGGGGCGCTGTGGAAGGCGCTCGGTTTTGCGCCGACGCCGAAGCAGTTGGAGATACTCGACGACCGGCACATGACGGTGCAGGTGGCCGGGGGCTGGCGTGGGGGGAAGAGCCGGGTGGGTTCGATGAAGGCCGGGCTGCTCACGCTGTGCTTTTTGGCCGAGTACAAGGAACGGGCTGCAGGGCAGGTGGCATGGCTCGTGGGGAGCGACTACGAGCGGTGCAGGGCGGAGTTCGACCACCCGGAGGGGTCGCTTGCCACAGACTTGCAGAAGGTCTGGCCGGGGAGGGTTGAGGCCACGAAGCGTATAGACCCCGGACAGATTTCGGTGTACGGGGTGGGGGCGAAGCCCTTCATCATCAAGACGAAGAGCGCGTCGGACCCGTCTTCGCTCGGGATGGAGTCTCCGGTCTGGATACTGGGGTGCGAGGCTGCGCAGTTCGACTTGGACACGCATTACAGGCTGGGGTCCCGTGTGGCCGAGGCGCGGGCGCGCTTCCCCGGCTACGGGATGCTCATGTACGAGGGGACGTTCGAGTCCGTCGGCAGACAGGGGGGGATAACGTCCTGGTACGCCTCATACTGGCAGAGGTGGAAGATACCGGACATAAGGGAGCAGGAGGATGCCGCTTCCTTCTCTCTCGCAAGCGAGTCGAACATCCGTGTCTTCCCGCCTTGCATGGCTGAGAGTTGCGCCAGTTGCTTCCGCCTGGGCTCGACTGGGCCTCCACCACGTCTCAACCACGAGCTGGCCAAGCGCAAACTCGAGCTCCCCGAAGACATGTGGCTCGAAAAGCACATGGGGGTGCCTGTCCCGCCCTCGAACCGGGTGTTCCCGATGTTCGACCCCGCTGTCCACGTCAAGGAGTGCCAGTACGACCCGGACGAGCCGCTGTATCTGGCCATAGACCCCGGATATTCCGGGAAGTCCTCGACCTACACGGTGCTTTTCGTGCAGAAAAAGACGGTCAAGACGCTTGCAGGGGACTCCGACCAGTGGCAGGCCATAGACGAGATCGCCATCAACAAGACTTTGAGCACGTGGAGCCGTTTTACGGTCTCGGACATCTGCTCGCTGACGAAAAACAAGCCTTACTGGGCCAACAAGCACAAATACGGCGTCATAGACATCTCAGGGGCCGCGCACGCGGGCGCGCAAGAGTCGAACGAAGAGGTCTGGATGAAGGAAACAAGCCTCGTCCTCAGACACCAGAAGGTTAACATCCTGCCCGGTATAGACCGCATGAAGGCGATGCTCAAGGTCAACCCTATGACGGGGGAGCCGGGCTTCGTTTTCGACCCGAAGTGCAAACTGCTGGGCAGCGAGTTCGGGGCCTGGCCGAACCCCTTCGACGGGCTGCCCCATGTCTACCGCTTCCCGGAGGACGCGCAGGGACAGGTCATTGCGGTGAAACCCCGTGACGAGTATTGTGACGGCATCAAGGCCGCGACCTACCTGTTCGTGGACCAACTCGGCTACGCTGACGCGACAGCCGGGCCGCGCATCATCCAGGTCAGGCGCAGGATGGACCTCATCGCCGCAGGGAGATAGGAGAAGCTTGTGTCTGTGCTGAAGTGTGAACACCCTGATGCCTACCGGGTTGGAGGAGGCTTGTATTGTCCGAAATGTAAGATCGTGATTGACATGTTCATCAACCAGAACGAATCCGTCCGCCCCCGTCCGCAGGGCTTGCCAGACGGCAAGGGCGATGCAAGGAGGAGGGCGAGTCGCGGGAACTGAGTTATGCCACATATTCACGACATGAACTACTACGGCGATGGTTTACATGATGAATCATGTTACTTCTGCCAATCGGGGGCGAGGCTGACCTGGGCAGCCACGATGCGAGTGATAACGTATGGGCTTATCGTGCTGTTGCTGAATCCGGGGACAATACTGGTAGCCGTCCTTATATTGAGCGGTGGTTTTTGATGCCTGTCGCGCTTCCGCCGGAGTGCAAGGACTGGTTGGAGGAGGCTTGTATTGTCCGAAATGTAAGATCGTGATTGACATGTTCATCAACCAGAACGAATCCGTCCGCCCCCGTCCGCAGGGCTTGCCAGACGGCAAGGGCGATGCAAAAGGGAGGTAGAAAGTGGGTGAATTTCATTGGTATTACCGGCTCATCGGCCTGCCGCTTATCGCGGTGCTCTGGCTTATCTTCATCTGGGGGATGCCGCTGACCGCGAAAACCGATGTGGCATTGTGGGAGTGGGTTCCTCTGAGCGCATTCGGGACACTTCTGCCGTTAGCATGGGTCCCTCTGTGGCGCGGCCTATTGCATAGATGAGAAAGCCTGGCATCCTGAACGTGCTCGACCTGTTGCGCCGCCACCGCCACGAGTGGCAGACGGTCGAACGGCTGCGCGCCCCGACGCCTTCATACGCGCAGCCCTTCATCAAGGACGGCAAGATGCACTTCGCGGCGTACTTCCCGGTCTACGAGCACATCAAGTGCGCGTGCGGGCACGAGACGACGCGCAAGGTGGTGTCGGTGCGCGACTGGGGGCCGGACGAGCACCTGTACGAGCAGGAGGTCATCAAGGCTTGAACCATTGCGTCCATTCATACAAAGACATATTCGGGAACGGGGTTGGAATGTGCTGCTTTTGCGGAGAAATACGCCATTTCGTTTTCGTTATGATGGCGAATCCCGAACACGGGAGATATGCGCCATGGCTAAGGGATGCTCCAACGTGGGACGATGAGTGTCCGGAGCGGGAAACCAACACAACTGGCGCGAAGGCCATCTACGTCCATACGGCCGCTGGCGAGGCGGTGGCCAGGGACGAATGAGATGAACGTCTCTGAGTTGTATGAAGAACTTAGCCGGTTGCCGACGACGAATGCAGGGTGGCAGGTGAGGTTCGGATGTGGTTGTTGTGCCCACGCGGCGAAGGAACTCGTTGTAGAAGAGGGCCGGATTACGTTTACTCCAACCTCTGAACAGGAAGACTACGGACTTGGTACTTGAAACTAGCCCCCACGAGTTGCAGGCCGATCGCGCGCACCGCTTGTACGGCCTTGTAGAGACGCGCTTCGAGGGGCTGCGCTCCCTCCATCAGCGCATGGACGAGGACTACAAATTGTGGCGGCTGGACCCCTTCAAGCCGGACCCAATCGAGGGTATCGCGCAGGCCGACGCCTACACGACGAACCGGCCCCGCGTCGTCGCTGACGTAATCACCTCGACCATCTCCCTGACCGAACTCCACATCCGCGTGCCGGAGGACATCGAACTCGAATCGGCCAGGCGCGAGTCGAACGACGCCTACGAATCCCTGGCGATAGGACTTCTCAGGCTGGCCGACCGCCGACTGAAGAAGATGGGCGAGCCGATCGTGCTCGACACGCTGGCGTGGACGACCGTGGTGCGCGGCTGGAAGACTGCTGCGCGCGCCCTATTAAGGAAGGACGGGCAGGGCCGCACGTTCGCCGACATCTTGCCACTCGATCCGCGCAACCTGTTTCTGGAGAAGGGCGACGACGAGTTCGCGCTGTGCGCCTACCGCATGTACCGGACAAGGCGGGAGATACGGGCCAGCTATCCAAAGTTCAAGTTCGCCGACGAAGCGATGAGCCACGACCCTGACTCAGACGCCACGGACATTGAGACGGTGTACGACCTCTACCGCCGCGTCGAAAACCCGGACCACGAACCGACGTCGCCAGACCCATTCCTGCGGAGAGAGTCCGTCTATCTCAATGGAGTCTTGATAAACGAACAGTGGGCGCGCACGGAACGCGACCTCTACTGCCTGTCCTTCCCCATCGTTGCCTCCGCGGTGGACCAAGTGCCCTCCATAGCCACATGGTCTGAGGGGCAATCTCCCGGCAAGGAAGCATCGTTCGACGCCTCTATCAAGGATATCGGGGAGAGTATTTTCGCCCACAACCGCCGCATCTGGGAGATGCAGAACCGGGGCCTGACCTACGCCATGCACCTGCTTGGCAGACAGACCTCTCCGCCGCGCAAGGTGATGTCTCTCGACGGGACGGCAACGCTGGGCGAAGGTTCGATGGAGAAGGGGGCCGAAATCCCGCTTTCGACGGCCAACCAGGAAGACGTTGAGTTGTTCCAGGAAGCGGACATGGCGCGCGCTGCGCAACTCGCCCTCTCCGCCATCGCACAGGACGAGACGATAGGCTCGCTGCCGCCGCACACGCTCGGTTTCATAGACCAGCCGTTGTCGTCGGTCGCTCTCCGGCAGGTCGGGACGACGATGCGGCAGAAGATCGAGCCTCGGATGAGGGCGGTGGAGAACTGCATCAAGGGCTGTCTGGACGTGATGCTCGAACAGTTCGAGACGGGCGCATTCGGTGAAGTGGAAGTGTCGGGGAGGTTGGCCGACAGGCGGGCCTTCAGCCGCCGCATTCAGCCCATGCAAGTGCAGGGGCACGGCGACCTTGAGGTAAAGCTCGCCTTCGAGCCGGCCGACGACGACATGCTCCGCATTAACAGAGCAATCCAACTCGCCGCGCCGCAACCCGCATTCGGCGGGCAATCTCTCGGGTCACTCCGCTACATCCGCGAACACGTGTTGAACATGCAGTCGTCGGACGCGGTGGAGGCGCAGAACGTCGAGACGCAGGCAAGGTTCTCGCTGCCGGTGGCGAAGGCGTACGAAGTCTTCAAGGCGGCGCAGAAGACGGGCGACGAGAAGCTCATCTCCGTCGCCTACGACGCATTGAGGCTCGCACTCATGCAGCACACAGTCGAGATGAACGTGATGATGGCGCAACTTAACCAACTGATGCAGGGCGGAGTCCCCGGCCAGCCGCCGTCGCCAAACGGCACCGGGACTCCTCCGTCTCCGAACGGACAGGTGAGGAACCCCGGACAGGGCGGCCTGCCTGCGGTAGCATCAACGGGGATAGGGAATGAACCGGCAGAAGACGCCGGATACAACACGATTGCTGAGAGAAGGCCGCAGTCCGACATGGCTGCGAGGCTGCGGGCCATCGGGCTGGAGCCGCCGGGATAATGGGCAGCTGCGGGACATGCGGGCGTCCGGTTGACTCGCACACGCGGGTCACTTCGGCGCGCCTTAAAGGGTTTGCTACGCCGCGGCGCGTCACCATCGGCGGAGAATCGTACTACTGCCCGCCTGAAAACGGCGACCCGTTCCGCCTGCACGACTCTCCGATCTATCAGGAAGAGCCGTGCTCGATCTGCGGGACGCCGTGGAAATCGCACATCTTGATGATGCAGACATTTGAGATGCAGGAGAAACACACGTCTGGCATGACCTTCGTGTAAAGGAGAACTCCGATGGCGATTACCGGCCCGCAGCCACAGAACGCAACTCCGCAGTTCGACTACATGTGGGTCAACGGCCAGTGGTTCCGCCACGCCGGAGGCGGCAACTACGAACTCTCGCCGAACCCGCCGCCACAGGGGTCGAGCGTGAACCCGACCTACGTCGGTCCGCCGCCGCCGCAGGGATGGTGGTCTGCCGTGATGAACCCTCCCGGTACAGCGAACCCTCCGGCGGCGACTCCTCCGACGGAGGCAACACTGCCTGGTGGAGAGTTCCTAACAGAAGAGGAAGAGTACGGACCGGGGCGGAGGGCGGCGTTTGAGCGGTCGCTTACGGCACGGGGTGCGTCGCAGGCCGGGTTTGGCGCAGACATCCTCCGCCGACGCGGGCAGACATTTAGCGATGTCTTCAGTGCTTTGAGTGAACTTGGACTGCTTGCCCCACAAGGCGAGCGTGGATTTGAGCAAT
>ERZ1292625.4183-Hain-H41-01um-R1-4183-length-10978-cov-4_pt1 | contig 10978 bp, 10 predicted proteins | sample MGYA00564400_ERZ1292625 | MGnify/ENA primary metagenome ERZ1292625 (study PRJEB36523, sample SAMEA6512639) | groundwater metagenome | collected 2019-01-08 | study: AquaDiva: Metagenomics assemblies of 32 groundwater samples
CGTGTCAACCGTAAACGGTGACTGCCTGCGCGGGTGATTTACCGCGCCCATCATCATCCATACCCGCTCTCTGCCGGATCCATTATTTACCGTTAATTCTGTCGGCACCACAACCTCGATAAACGGGGCAACTTTTTCCGATGCTATCGCCTGCTGCAGAAGATTATTGCCCACAAGAAAACGACCGACCGACCGATCGTGAGTCTCTGTTTGACGCTCAATAGCCTGCTGGCCCCGCAGCGCAAACCGCTCAAGACCGTGTAAACTATGCACGATGCCAAATCGGTAATTGTCATACCAACGGTTAAATGTACGGCGATCTAATCCTGACCCGCCGGTGCTTCCTGTATTTTGTTCTGGTGTTGTCATATTTTTCCTTTCTGCCCACAAAACCCGCGGAGCGGGATTGATGGTTATTAAACTCGCGAATATGAATTCGCTTGCTAAATAACCATCAAAAAAACCCCTCCGGAGAGGGGCTCATATTTGTGGAAAATTATCTGTTTATGTTAGACCACGAGCATCCCTCCCGGTTTGGGATTGTTTCTTTGCTTTTTTGCTGATGAAACAATAGATGCTCATAAGTTCCTACATATACACGTAGATTCGTTACCTGTCAATATACCAAAAATCCCACTCTTCGCGAAGGGTGGGACAATTTCCTTGTACTCGGGATATTACTCTATGTTCAATATCTTGTAGTGGATTTTGCCCGCCGGCGCCTCCACCTCTACTTTGTCTCCCACCTTTTTACCCATGAGGGCTTTTCCCAAGGGGGATTCATGCGAAATCTTTTTGGCTTGAGGATCTGCTTCCCACTCACCGACGACAGTAAATTCTTCTTTTTTGCCGTTTATATGAAGCGTCACCTTGCATCCGACGTTTACCTGTCCGTTGGTGTGGCTGGTCACTACTTTCACGCCGTGAAGCACCTCTTCCAGTTCGGCAATTCTCCCATCAATGAATGCGAGGTTCTGTTTGGCATCCGTGTATTCGCTGTTTTCCGACAAGTCACCCTGCTCACGCGCGGTGGCGAGTCTGGTCACGGCCTCCGGCCGCTTCAGATTCGTAAGCTCTTCGTACTCTGCTTTGAGCGCGTCTAATCCTTCTTTTGTAACAACTACATGGTTTACGGTCATAGTATCGTGATTAAAAAAAACCTCCCCACGGTAAACTGCCCAGGGAGACTAATAAATTCTTTATCTTTGGCCTTTTGGGGCTTCGGACGTAGCTAAGATTTTCTCAGACTCAACTCACCTTGTCAAGGCTGGAATCGAAGCAGCGCTTACCTATCAAAATCCCTCTATGCCCTGCAGCTGCTGGTTCACCTGTGCATTGACGCCCTGCATGAATTGCATGGTCCACTGCACGGCGATTAATGTGGAAATAACAGTAATAGCCATACAGATAAATCCGATACGTTTACTGTCCCGATCATCCTGCCGCAGGTACTTAAACCCCCACCATATCCCTATCGGCGGAAGCAATAAGCTGCCCACGTAATACATAATTTCCGTAGCCCTGCTTGTCGGGAGAAGTTTTTCATGCAGATTTTTGCCGCAGTTAAAGCAAAAATAGTCTGTCGGCCGGACCACGGTATGACAGGTTGGACACTTGGGTTCCATACATACATTGTATACCGATTCAGGAACAAATACCTGTTTTTTCCACCTCCGAGGTGGAAAAATGGGTTTGAGAAAACGCTGCAATTTAGCCTCGTATTCTCTCTCCACCTCCGAGGTGGAGAATTGCTAACGTAGTGCCGGATTGCCGCGAATACACGGCACTCACCAGGAGTAAGATTCTCCCGCTACGCGGGATCATTAACTCCTGGATTGCGTACCGGCAAGCCGGTTCTAATTCTGCGCAGAGCGCAGATACAAAAAAAGACTGGCGAATGCCAGTCCTTTTTGTATGTACCCCGTGCCGGATTCGAACCGGCGATTTGTTCCTTGAGAAGGAACCGTCCTGGGCCGCTAGACGAACGGGGCATATTTACTTGTTAACGAATCTTTCTACTCCCTATATCACTCCTCTGGCCGCTAGCGCCGCGGGTACGCGGCACTCACCAGGAGTAAGATTCTCCCGCTACGCGGGATCATTAACTCCTGGACTGCGAACGGGGCGATGAGAGTATTATATCATTTATTACACCGATTCGAAGCGTATTACCGATCTATTGAGAATGACAAACTTATTCGAGGTTCATGAGGAGCGCGACGTCGGAATCTGTAAACCCCTGCGTCCGGTAAAATTTGAGCGCCCGCTCATTTTTGTGCTGGGCCTGTACCGTCATACGCCTCGCCCCGCGTTTTTTGGCGACCTGTTTGGCTTCCTCTATCAGCCTCGCGCCGACCCCCTGCCCGCGGTACGCGGGGTCCACGCTCAGATTATTTATATCAGCAACCGGGTTAAACGACCGCCAGGAAAACTTGTCCAGTTTCACAAGCGCATATCCCACCGGCTTATCCCCATCCACGGCAAGCAGGATAAATGATGACGGGCTTTTCAGTCTCCGGGTAAAAAACGCTTTCCCGGCCTTCCCATGGGACCAACCCATATCATACTCATCGGTAAACTGCCGCTCATGTTCAAAGAGCGACTGGCTTAACGAACAAATTGCCGGCACATCTGCTACATTAGCCTGACGTATAGTTACGTTCATAATTTATAAGTCAAACCGGAACATTTTTTCCGTAAATATACCTCCATGCTTTTCATAAAACTTGTGTGCATCTACCAGTTCCAACCCGCTATCCAGTTTAATAACGCGTATATTATGTTCTTTACAATACGCTTTCACTGCAGTAAATAACAGTGTGCCAACACCTTTCCTCCGGTGGGGCTTGCTCACAACCACATCTTCAATGTGACCTCCATAAAATCCGTGACGAATATTAGGTAACAAATAAAATGTTATTAACCCGACAAGCGCGCCATCGTGATCTGCAACAAATATCATCGTATCTTTTCTTGAAACAACGTCTTCAAACATCATGCCGCCTACCATTGACGCTTCCGCGTTGTGCGGCGAGAATCCGCGTTTCATATTTATTTCTTCCCCAAGTTCATCCATGAGGGCAAGCACATATGATTTATCTTTCATCGATGCAAATCGTATGTTCATAGTAATCATTATACCGTATGATACAATCTCCCCATGGATGGCGCCCGGACGAAACGAAAGCGTTGGATACGGTTTATTTTACTTATTGTTGGCGTCATGAGCATCGCGATCGGATCGTACCGCGTACTTGCCGGCCCCCGGCACACAATCATCTCCCCGATTCCTGACGCTACTGTGGTCATTCAAAACACGCCGCAACCCAAAACATTTACGCTGTTCAAAAAAACGAAGAATGCGGATGATTTAACAGAAAAAATCAATAAGGCCATCGATGACTCGTGGAACGATTATTCCATCGTCGTTGACGATTACACCTCCGATTTCACGCTCAACATCAGCGAAGGGGAAATATTTGTCGCGGCTTCGGTCAATAAAATCCCCATCCTTGCGGCACTGTACTCCTATGCCAACAAGGGAGAAATCGATCTGGATCGCGATATCACCGTGCAGGCGGCAGACATACAGGATTACGGCACGGGATCAATCCGCTATGAAAAACCCGGAAGTGTCTACTCCGTAAAAACACTGGCAAAGCTCATGATCAAAGAAAGTGATAATACAGCAGCCTATATCCTGGCAAACCATATTATCGGCTTTGATAAACTCAAATCTGTAGTGAGCCAGTGGGGTCTGGTGCAAACCGATATGATCACAAACAAAACGTCTAACAAAGATATCGCCACACTCATGCGTATGATGTATGAAAATAAAATCACCGACCAGGCGGCAACGCTGGAAATGCTTTCCTTCCTCAAGGACACGGACCATGAGACGAGATTGCCTGCAAATCTGCCCGACAATACCACGGTCTATCACAAAATCGGCACGGAAGTCGGTATCATCCACGATGCCGGTATAATCTCCGACGGCAAACACACCTATTACCTGGGGATTTTTACCAACGGTACAGAAGAGGGCGAAGAAACAGACAAACAGTTCGCCGTCATTTCAAAAATCATTTACGATTACATGAAGCAGTAATGGCTATTTCACGGAAAACCGGAGCCCGGGGATAGCAACTTTGAGCACCTCGTCCATATGTTCCACAAAGTGGAACTTAAGGTCGCTCATTACCGATTTGGGAATATCCTCCAGATCTTTTTTGTTATTCTTGGGTAAAATGACTTCTTTTATCCCCGCACGGTGCGCGGCGATCATTTTTTCCTTCACGCCGCCGATTTCCAGCACTCGCCCCCGCAAGGTGATTTCACCGGTCATGGCCACCAGCTTGCGTGCTGCTTTCTTACTGAGCGCGGACACGATGGCTGTGGCGATTGCCGCTCCTGCAGACGGACCGTCTTTCGGAACTGCGCCTTCGGGCACATGCACATGCACATCCAATTTCTGGTAAAACTTCTCCGGCAACTTGAGCGCCTTCCAGCGGCTCCGTACATACGACATGGCCGCTTGGGCAGATTCCTTCATGACGTCGCCCAGTTGGCCGGTGAGTATCAGTGTGCCTCTGCCCGGCATGAGCGCTACTTCGATAAACAGTATATCCCCGCCCGCCTCGGTCCAGGCCAGTCCGGTCGACATGCCAATCTCATCTTTTTTCTCTGCAAGCGATGACGTGAATTTGGTAGGACCTAGATACGTTTGCAAACCATCCGGACCGATCTTGTATTTTTTTCTGTCTTTGAGATCTATTTCCGCGATTTTTTTGGCGGTCTTCCTAAACAGAGTCGCCACTTCGCGCTCCAGATTACGGACTCCCGCTTCCCTTGTATAACGCCGGATAATTTCCCGAAGCCCCTCATCAGTAAGTTCTACCACTCCGGCAGGTATTCCATGGATCACGCGTTGTTTTTCAAAAAGATAATCGTGCGCGATGTGGAACTTCTCGTCCTCGGTATATCCGGCAAACCGGATTATCTCCAACCGGTCCCGAAGCGCCGGAGGTATAGTATCGAGCTGGTTGCATGTGGTAATAAAAAATACCTCAGAAAGATCATACGGCACTTCCAGGTAATGATCGGAAAATGCATAATTTTGTTCCGGATCCAGCGCCTCAAGGAGCGCCGATGACGGATCGCCGCGGAAGTCTGCACCCACTTTGTCTATTTCATCGAGCATGAACACAGGACTCTTGGTCCCTGCCTGCTTGATGCCCTGGATGATTCTCCCCGGCATCGCACCGACGTACGTTCTGCGGTGGCCCCGGATTTCTGCCTCATCACGGATTCCTCCGAGAGACATCTTGACAAATTTCCTTCCCAAAGCCCGGGCGATAGATTTACCGATGGAGGTTTTTCCTACTCCGGGAGGGCCCACAAAACAGAGAATCGTAGGCGCTGATTTATTTCCTTTTTTCTCGGGTTTTCCATCTTCTTTCTTGTCTGTTATTGCTGCTTTGTCCGTGACTTCCTCCGCGTTGCCGCGAAGTTTCATAACCGCCAGGAATTCCAAAATACGTTCTTTGATTTTACCGAGCGCATAATGATCATCATTGAGCACTTTTTCCGCATCGGAAAGATTTACTTTATTTGTATTTTCGGCAGTCCACGGCACCTCGACCAACCAATCCAGGTAGGTGCGTACATAGGAAGCCTCCGGGTTGTATTGGGACATCTGGGTGAGTCTGCGCAGTTCTTTTTCCGCCTTTTCCTTCACATCCTGCGGCATACCCGCTTTCCTGATTTTATCGGCTAGTTCCTTAAATTCCTTATTCTCATCGTCATCGCCAAGTTCTTTTTCTATCGTTTTTATGCGCTCCCGGAGGACTTGCTCCTTCACGTTTTTTTCGAACTTCTCCTGGGTCTTTGTCGCAATTTTACGCTCCAGCTCTAACACTTTCACCTCTTTGGCAAGATACGTTGCTTCTTTTTCAAACCGCGCTTTTACGGAATTGATCTCCAGAAGCTCCTGACGTTCACTCGGTTTCGTATCCAATACTCCGGCCAACTGGTACGAAAGCATCTGGGGCGTGACGCCGGACATGATGTTCATAAACGTAAGGAAATCCATCGTCTTGCCCAGCTTTACGGCCTGTCGCAGCACGCCCGTGAGGTGATTAAATAATGCTTTTATTTCGTCATCGTCTTCTATGACATCGGCAACATCCGCTACCCGGGCCACAAAAAACGGCTCAACGGCTTCGTACGAGGTAATTTCTACTTTGGCGATCCCCCGGACCAGCGCATTTATTTCCCCCTCATTACGCATCATCTGCACGATCTCCCCGACCGTACCGATTTGGTACAGGTCACTCTGTGTGGGATCATTGATGTTGGGGTTTCTCTGCATCACCAGTACGACGCGTTTCCCTGCATTCTGTGCAGCCTCTATGGCCGCTACTGACCGCTGTCTGCCGAACGTAAGGATCATCTCCGTCCCCGGAAACACGATACCATCGCGGATGGGAACCACCGGCAGCATTTGATTTGGATTATCGAGTGAAGTACTCATAATAGTTTTTTCCGTAACGTGTGAAAATTTACCCTGATTAGCACTCTAGTATAACAAGTGCTAAACAATTGTCAATACTTCGATTTCACTAGAGTATAACCCTGAGCGTATCGAACGGGTCAATCCCCGATTCTAAGGTTGGGTCAACTTCAGACAAACTCATTGAGAAGCGCATCCCAGTGTGCTACTTCAAGAGGCAACCGGATCAGCGGCTCTCCCTGGAGCGCGGACTCCAATCCTTCGCTCGTTGGCCTATCTTCCTTATATAACACGCCGAGCGGTATTTTGTCACCCCACTCCATGGCTTTCTCAAGCGCCGTGAGCTTGTTATCCGGAACATATCCGGTCCCGTCCAGTTTATACAGCCTCGGCCGATACCACTGATACGTATGAATTTTGTCAAACGTCACACACGGCTGTAATACATCAAGCACCGCAAACCCCTTGTGGTTCATTGCCTCTGTCATAAGCACGGTAAGTCCCGGGAGGTCTCCGGCAAACCCACGCGCGACAAAGGTGGCGCCCGAAACGATTGCAAGGGCGAGCGGATTGACCGGCGCATCCGTGCTTCCTTCCGGCGTCGACTTCGTCTTAAATCCCGGCTTGGCGGTTGGAGAAGCCTGACCGGTCGTAAGCCCATACACCTGGTTATCATGGATGATCACCGTAATATCCGGATTTCTTTTCGCTGCGTGGAGAAAATGATTGCCTCCCTCACCCAAACAATCCCCGTCGCCGGATACCACGACAACCGGCAATGTGTGATTGGCGAGCTTAGCTCCCTGGGCAACCGGCAGCGCCCGACCATGGAGACCGGCAAATCCGTACATCCGCATCCAATCGTACATATTGCCATGGCATCCCACACCATAGACGACAAGCCCGTCATCAGGCCCGATACCCAACTTGGCAAAAGCTCCCTGGAGCGACTTCCATATGCCGAAATCTCCGCATCCCGGACACCAGGTGGGCAAAAATCCGGTATTATATGATTCTGCTGTTAATGACGCCATATTAGATAAGCTTACTCACTATTTCTTCCGGTAACCACGGTCTCCCATCATATTTTAACAACTTTTCCGTCACTTCTATGCCTGTTTCTGAACGGATGAGATGCGCCAGCTGTCCCGTGGCATTCTGTTCGACATCGACTATCCGTTTGGCTGTAGCAAGCAGCGCCTTCGTCTCTGTGGCCGGGAACGGATATATCCATGGGTACGTAATAACGGCAACCTTTTTTCCTTGGCTCCGCAATGCCTCCATTGCCATGATGACCGACCCTTTTGTCGTTCCCCAGGTCACCAGGGTGATATCAGCGTTTTCATCGCCGGCATACACGGGTTTCATAATGACCGACTCTATCGCTTTTATTTTCCGCAGGCGCTTCTCTACCATGGTATTTCTCATAGTGGCCCGATCCGTCATATGGCCCATGCCGTCATGCTCGTAAGAATTTGCATAATACTGTCCGTGTTTGGCTCCCGGAATACTCCGGGGGGACACGCCATCAGTACTTGCAGGATCGTATCGCTGGAACTGTCCCTCAGCGGCCCCGGTATCATCAATAAATAACTTGCCCCGGTCAATCGTCACGGGCTTTTGAAGTTGGAAAAGCGGTATACACCACTGGCTTTCATTAAGGTATTTATCCGTAAGTATAAACACCGGAATTTGATAGCAGTCTGCGAGATTAAACGCCATAGCCGTCAGACTGTATGCTTCTTCTGCGTCCGAGGGTGCTAAAATAATCCGGGCAAACTCTCCGTGTCCGGCATAGATAGCAAACAATAATTCCCCCTGTTCCGTATAGGTCGGCATACCCGTCGCGGGACCGACCCGCATCCCGAGATCGATAACCAGAGGTGCTTCTACCATACCGGCAAGGGACAGTCCTTCTACCATAAGGGCGAAGCCGCCTCCTGAGGTTGCGACCATACTCCGCGCACCGGCTATAGACGCGCCGATTGCCATATTGATTCCCGCTATCTCATCTTCCGGCTGCTTATAGACGATACCGAATTCTTTTGCGTGGTCAGCCAGAAACGTAATGATTGCATTGATCGGGGTCATGGGATAAATTGCGGCAAATTTAAGTCCTGCGCGCACTGCACCTAAGCCCACTGCCTCACTTCCGTTTACTATCGCCTGCTTTTCGGTAATGGTCCCCGGCGACAAATGCATATCCTGCAAGTCTTTACAGTGCGTTTTGACATAGTCAAATCCTGCACGCGCGATTTTTTCATTTTGATTTACAACGTCCTCCCCTTTGCGGATAAACTGGTCGTGAATAACCGAAAATAACGCTTCGAACGGTGCACCCAAAAAGGCTGCACTCGCTCCTAACACTACGGTATTTTGCATGACGGTATCCGCATGAAGTTCACTCACAATATCCCGAAGCGGTAAGGGGATGAGTGTCACGGGCTTGGGGAAGTCAGCAGCTGCCCATTCCTTTTCCTTGGGGTCATACAACACATACGCGCCCTCGCTTAGTTCGGTTTTATGAAGCTCTATAGTCTCTGCATTCAGGGCGACGAGTATATGAAGCTCACGGGTCATCCCGTAAAAGGGGGTGCTTCCGATACGCACAGAAACCACGTTATGTCCTCCGCGGATGAGCGAGGGATAGTCATTAACGCCGAATACGTGGTATCCGGCTCTCGCAAACGTGCGGGCAAGCATGGTGCCCGACGACATGATGCCGAAGCCCGCTTCCCCGCCGATAGTCCATGTAACAGTATCTCTCATACGTTCACGTATATGTAGTCGTGGAATTCCCGGCAAATCATGCAGTAATCCAAGTACTTCTACTATTATACCTATTACGGATAAATCTGTTTCCCGTTTTCGTCCGTGATAAAAATTGCCATAACCGGGCAGCCTTTGGCCGCTTCCAGCAGTGCGTTATCCGTTTCTTCTTCCGACGTATCTAATATTATGGCCTTCGCCTCGTCATCGAGCGCCCAGGCACGCGGCGCTAGGGCGATACAGGTTGCCGCCCCGATGCAGAGATCGCGGTCTATCCGCATGGTCCAATTCCGTATTTTTCTCACCATTTTCGGGTCGTTTGCGTCCATATTTATTGAATATACCGTAACGCCATAAAAACGACAATCGATTATTTTACAGATTGAATCGCTTTATGAATCGCCTCCAACGGAAGAAGTGCGCATTTCACCCGCGACGGCGTCAGCGTTGTCCCCAATATCGCTTCTACATCCTGAAGCGTCAATTTCATTGCGTCTATGACCCGCATACCGGTAACTTTTTCGGTAAGCATCGAGGCGCTCGCCTGATTTATAGCACACCCTTCGCCGTTAAAACGGATCTCTTCAATAACATGCGGCTTCGCGCTGCTTAACCGCATCTCAATGACGATACGGTCGCCGCAGCTTATATTACTTTCTTCGCTTGTCACGTTGGCGCCTTCCAGGTGACCGAAATTTCTCGGGTGCTTATAATGATCGAGGATTTGTTCGCGATACAGGTCCATTAGGAAAAAACCTTTTTAACCTTTATTAACCCCTCTATGAGGACATCAATATCTTCTTTCGTTGTATAGACATACAATGACGCACGCGCCGTAGAAGTGATGCCTAAATGTTCATGAAGCGGCATGGCACAGTGATTACCCGCGCGGATACATATATTGTCTTCATTGAGGAGTTGGGCGATGTCATGCGGATGCACGCCTTTGAGCGTGCAGGCAAATACTCCGCCGCGCAAATCGGGATCCTTGGGACCTAGGAACGTAAGACCTTCCACACGGGTAAATTGCTTCATTGCGTATGCGACCAACTCCCGCTCATGTTCCCTGATATTTGCCATGCCCAACTTCGTCAGATATTCTACGGCAGCGCCAAATCCGATAACGCCTGCAATATGGGGCGTGCCGGCTTCAAACTTATGCGGAGCCGATTTAAAAACGGTGTGATCTACATGCACTTCGGAAATCATGTCCCCGCCGTAATTGAACGGCTTCATTTCTTCCAGTAACTCCAGCCTGCCCCAGAGTACCCCGACGCCCGTCGGTCCCAACATTTTGTGGCTGGAAAACGCGACGAAATCCGCTCCCCAATCCGCGACATTAACCGGCATATGCGGGACTGCCTGTGCCGCGTCAACGAGTACCAAACACTGAGAATTGAGTCGTTTTACTGTTCGAACAATTTCCTTAATCGGAATTATCGTTCCAAGCACGTTTGACGCGGCCGTTACTGCAACAAGTTTCGTTTTTTTGGTAATGAGCTTTTCGAGCGCGCGGATATCCAGCTGCCCTTCACGGTCCGTGTACCAAATATCGACATCCACGCTGCGTTCGCTCCCTAACTGCTGCCACGGCACGAAATTAGAATGATGTTCCATGATGGTTGTCACTATCCGGTCTCCGGGAGCGAACGTATGAAGCAGTAAGCTATACGCCACCAAATTTATAGACTCGGAGGT
>ERZ1292625.4184-Hain-H41-01um-R1-4184-length-10977-cov-11_pt1 | contig 10977 bp, 10 predicted proteins | sample MGYA00564400_ERZ1292625 | MGnify/ENA primary metagenome ERZ1292625 (study PRJEB36523, sample SAMEA6512639) | groundwater metagenome | collected 2019-01-08 | study: AquaDiva: Metagenomics assemblies of 32 groundwater samples
TAATATGCGGCTGAAGTGCGTGCACCTGCGCAGAAAAAACCTTCGCAAAAGACATACTAAAACTTTACCGTTTCAAGAGTAAAGCGACGATAAAGTGCAAATCATCGACCGAACACAAAGAACGCCGCGTCTCTATGCGTTCTTTGCGCGATATTCTTTATCCAGCCGCTTTGCCTCTGCCCACGCGAGTTCGTAGATCGACTTCATGGCTTCCGCGACCTCTTTGCTTTGGATGATGATGCCGAGCTTCTCTCTCCACGAGGCAATCATCACCTTGTCGTCATAGATATCGATCTCGGGAGAAAAGTAATACTGATCGGCCGGGATAAGCGCACTCTCGCGCGTTTCCTCAGCGTCGTGTCGCGTGCGTTCAAGTGCTGCGGGAGTTGCCGGGAATATTCCCCGGATCATAATCTTTTTTTCTGCGCGGCGGGCGTAGTAACGGGGAAAATAATTTGGCAGCGTGTTGTGCATATCCTCGACGTTGGCGTATCCGCGGATCGGTTCGTGAGATGTCAGTGTGTCTTCGTACACGCGCTCCAAACCCTCCTTCCCTTCATAAAACATCACTCTCGGACGGTCAGTTACGTTGTGAGCCGAAGAAAGTTCGGGAATGAGTTCTTTTGCGATGCTGATCTGCTTGCTTGTCCGCTCAGCCTCAGCCTCAAGATATGTACCTATTCGCTGGGGTGACTCGGCGACATATTCCTGCTTAGGTTTTTTACCGGAGATGGTGACCATCCCTTTTTCTACCAGAGAATCAAGGATGTCGTACCCCGTCGTGCGATTGATACCGGCCTTCCTCGCGATCTCGGATACGGTTGCGCGGCCAAGCTTTAAAAGTGCCATATACACAGCCGCCTGATGTTCCGAAAATCCTATAGTGACGAGCAGTTCTTTTGTCTTTTGGGTGCTCCCATTTTCGTTTTTCATAACACCATTATAGTCTGTCAAATTCTTGTGTCAATAGCACCCCACACTTTCGCATTAACCCTTATAGTAAAAGGGTAAATATGTCTCAGATACTTGACAAAAAGATTTACTAGGATATAATGCTCACAGATCGTAGAGGAGACTTTCTACCGAAACCACACTGTTCATTGACATAGAGAGGAGGGAATAAGCTATGACACAACTTCGAGTGTTGGCGGTTTCAGCGCCGTACTGGCCTGTCAGAGCGGCGGCGCAGACCCGGATTCTCGGAAGCCGTGTACCCTTCTCCCTTCAGAACGCCTGTCGCCTAGCGGCGGGCGCGGCTCTCTCCGGACAAGGTGTCTGGGGGCAGTCCAACTGGAAGGATCGGGACACGCTTCGCGAAAGCGTGGTCATGTATGACTACGCAGACGACCTGTACGACTTCGAGAAGAAGCTGCGGGAAATCCAACCTAATCTGCTGCTCATCGCTGCAATGACACTTGCGCTTCCGGGCGCGGTACTCATTGCAAAGATGGCACGAGAGATTCTGGGTGACGGCGTCGCGATCGTCCTGGGCGGGAAACATCCGTCCGAAACGATCTACCGAGCAGGGGCGCAAGTACAGCATCATCCCGGATCGCCACTTCGACTGGTGAGTGAGGGAAAGATCCCCGCATCATTGTTCGACGTGGTGGTCTCGGGCGACGGCGAACACATCATCGCTCGGCTTGGCGAGCTTGTCGCCGACAGCCGCAACGTCAAGGACAACCTCGACAAGTTGTGGGGCTGTCCCGGCAACTGGATTGCCGGCACCGTATCAGACGGTACCGTCAAGACTGTGATTTCGTCGGGAGCACGCATCGACTATACGTCGATGCCGATCCCGGCCGAGATCTTCGGATTCGAGGGGGCGTTCAAGGTCTTTGGGACGGATAGGACGGCCCATGTGTATTCCGACAGCAGTCGGGGTTGCATCATGGACTGCTTCTTCTGCACCGAACGTCGCTTGGTGAACGGCGTGCCGCAAGTCAGTGGGTCCGCTCATCGACTCGCGCGTCAGTTCACAGCGGTGCTCGCTGAAGGTGCGCGGCGTGAGGATCGGGTCAGCGCCTTCGTGGAGGACTCAATCCTCCTCATGGGCAGTCCCAACGAGCTCACGCAGCTTCACCACCTGATGGGGACCACCGTCCTGCCATTTGGAGGACAGATCACAATCGATCTGTTGCTCCATCAGCAGACGCAGGATGCCTTGCGCTTGCTGACGCAAAATGGGCTTTGCTACCTCTACGCCGGCCTGGAAACCGGCAGCGAAGAGGTGGCCAGGCGCATGAGCAAGAACACTGGCGGTCGGAAAGGCGGATGGATGACGCGTAATGAGAGCGCTATCCGGACCGCAACGGGGATGGGTCTCAGATATGGCGTCGCGATCTGTTTTGGTCTTGGCGAGAGTCAAGCCGATCGGATCAATCTACTCACCCACATCGTAGAGTGGCAGCAACGCTACGATGGCAATCCCTGCGTTGTGTCGCTCAACTGGGGAACACAGCACCCCCTCTTGAACGCAGGTCAATTCGACTACGTTCAATGGGGGACCGCCGCTGGCTCGGAGCGGCTGCCGCTCTTTCAGGAGATGTTCGGGGAAGCTTCTGAGCTCTACCCCGTCACTCCTGGGCTTCCCACCGTCGAGGAACTTGCTGAGATTAAGCAGTTTCTCGACGGGATGATGCTTCTTCAGTAAGGCTTCTCTGAATCTCTCTGGGCCTCGCGGCTTATCACCGCGGGGTCTTTTGTTTGTATGATTCAACCACCCTAACAAGTCTGTCGACATCTTCTTTTTCCGCACGGACAGACAGTCCTATTCGTACAAGCGGCACTGGAGGATCAATAAGACTCCACAGCGGATTCACATTATCATCGATTTGCACACCCTCTTTTTCGGCATATGCCACGAACTTTTTGTTGTCGTCCACCGAGCCAAGATTCAAAGTCAAAAAGTTTGGAGCTTGAGACGGTGAGATGTGGAGGATGGATGAATCAATCTTCATGATCTGCTCCACGGCGTATGACTTGAGCGATTCGATGTGGGTCTGATAGTCCTCTCGGAATCGAGGGTGCTGAAGATTCTGCCACAACGAAAAGATATCTCGTGAATACAGCGCGATATCGAATACCGGATACGATTCTGGGCGGCCGACATATCTCTCATAGAAATCATCACTCATAAAAGCAAGGCCGATATTCGGTTCAGCACCAAGAAATTTACAGCTCATGCTGAGATAGACATCGCACACCTCATTGCATGTAAAAGGACTCAGCGCTCCAAGAGTTTGTGCTCCGTCTACGATAAAAAGAGATTCCGGATGTAGTCTCTTGATCAATGCGAACGCAGCAGCAATATCCGTAAGCTCGCCCGTAAGCCGGGAAGCGTGACTAACGTAAAAGATTGCAGGGCCTTCCGCTTTATTGATTGTTTCGATCAGCTCGTGAAACGCGAACATCCGAAGATCAAAAGTTTCTGAGTGTACGGGTTCGTTTGCTCGATAATTGGAACGAGTGGAATCAGGCTGATACCCGGGGATCTCGAGCATCTCTTTGATCCATCGTATCTCATGGTCGCTTATATAGAGTGTGGTCAGGTGAGGAGATGTTCTTTTGATCAGACGTGAGATGTTGGCAACATGGGCGCTCGTGCTTTGAGCGAAGAATGTTTTTGCCGGGTCGGCAACAATAAGGTTCTCACAAAGAAAATCGATGCAGTTCTTTTGTAATTCTTTCGAGTTCTCAACGTGGGTGTCTCCAAGTCGTGCCTCTTTTAAGCCGTTCGTGTCGTTCAGATAAAGCTTTGTCATTAAGGAGTGTCTTATGTCTGCCTGATATTCGATTATACAGAATTTGTTGAATCATCACATCGAAGGCGCGTATCAGGTCGGTGTTTGTCCATGCTTTCATAAGGGAAACAAAACCCTGATTTCTCGTAGCCTCGTCGCTCCCTTTAAAAGCAACAATGAAAAAGCAACAATGTGATTGTCGCCTTCCCATTGCCGCCTCGTCTCAATCTAGATATTCCCCCAACCTACTTCGGTAGTGCCGTTCGTGCGGCAGGATTTGCGCTCAAACGCTCAGCGGGAATTGGTTCGTTTGTTGTTTCGTCGAGTCCGTATGTGCCTGTAGCAATTCGTAGGAGCGCGTCACTCACATCCTTGAGTTGTGCTTCAAGTTCCGTGACAATCGCGTTGTTTTCTTCAAGGTCCTCAATCGCGTCCGCGCGATCATTTTTGTCTGCAGAAACACCGGGGTCGATTTCGTCCGTGACGGCATCCCAATCACCCGTTTTTCCGGTTCGTTTGCCTATCGTGTCGAGTTCATTCTCGAGGCGCGTCTTTTCGTCCTCAAGTTTCTTTTTAAATTCTGCGATTTGTTCGGAGGTAAGGTGGGTCATATCGCGAAATCATAACACAGCGCGAAAAAATCCAAAATCCAGATTCCAAAATCCAAACGAATTTCTCCCGTTTGGAATTTGGTGCTTGGTTATTGGGATTTACTAACCCGTGGTTAGTTGCTGAATGTGGGTGCAGAAATGCGGTCAAATAAGGAAACCAGAGCGTCTTTTGACTGGGTGATGACTAAAATATCGGGTCGCGGGAACGCGTAAACGAGGAATATTTCGCCCAGAGTATTCATAAGTGCTCGAGCGTCTTTGTTTTTGACGACAACATCACGCCACACAGGCGGAGGAATATCTGGTTCGTTTGGCGGTGTCGTTGTTGTGGTCGTGGCGGGTGTTGTGCTCGCCGTTGTGGTTGCAAACGTATCTGTTGTTGTGCCAGTTACATCAGGAACGAGTGGAGGAATAATAGGTCGCGGGATTTCGCGGGCGATAAACGGAAGATCCGCATACATCATGCTCTCCCACGCAAGCATTCCTTCAAACGCCGTTTCGTATGACGTTGTGTGTGCCGCGAGGAATGGAATATTTCCGACAGAACCAAGTGTCATCTCGGGCGAGAGAGAGCGGATGAGGTGACCGGGCGCTCGTGTCTGAATAATCTCCGTGAATTCGGGAAGCGTGACAACCGCGGGCTCTGTTGTTGTTCCCAACTGCGCTCGTATTAGCACAAGACCGCGGATTGATGCCGGAACTGCTGCCGGGTCTCGTACGAACTCGTTGATAGTTTTAAGTACACCAGAGTGCGGCATGCCTGTAATGTCTTTTGTAACGAGATTATCAAGCGAGACGACGTCGGTTCCGTTTCCTGTGTATGCGGGCGGTGCATCACTCTGCATTTTTGTGAGGCCAAATGCGAGCGCACCAAGTCCTGCGAGAACCAAAACGCCCGCACCAACTTCAAGCGAGCGGCGTGACCACTTTTCGTGTTTGTCCGCCGGCATCTCTATATTTTGGATATCTTTTTTCTTCTGCGCGATTGCGATACCCGCTATTGAGAGCGATTTTGAGCGGACGGTCTCTGCGATGTCAGATTGAAGCGTGCGGATTGCTTGCCTGTTCTCTGGCGTGGAGCCGCGTTGCGGCTCTTGAGTGCTTAATTTGGAGGTCGGACCTCCAAATGAAGGTCCGACCTCCGGAGTATCTCGCGATGGTAGTGTTGGATTTTTTTCTGCCGTTTCGTCCATGCTCTCTATTGTACCTGTCTCTTACCTCCTCGGAAATCCGCCATGACCTCCATGTCTCTCGCCACCTCCAAAATCGCGTCGAGGTGGTCGGTCGCCGAACGGCCGGTCACCGGGAGCGGGTGCATCTCCCGCAACCAAACCTTTTCGCGCGGCCCACTCAGGGTCCGCTTGTTTGATGGAGAGATTGATGCGGTGCATCTCGTCTATTTCTTTTATGATGACAGGAACTTTTTCACCTTCCTTGAACGCGTCGTGCACATTTCCAATCCTGAATGGCGCGATTTCGGATACGTGGACCAACCCTTCTGCCTCTTTCATGCCAGTGATGCCCGTGTCAGCACCAATCTTTACGAACGCGCCAAAGTCCATGATACGCGTTACAACTCCGTCGAAGCGTTCACCCGCCTTGTACTCACGTGTGATTTCGTGTATCAGACGTACTGCTTCCTCGGCACCAGGGCTTTTACCCGTTACAAAGACCGTACCATCCTCTTCAATCGTTATCTCTGTTCCTGTGAGTTCGCGGATTTGATTCACTGTCTTTCCACCACCACCGATGACCAAACCAATTTGTTCTTTGGTAACTTTTGTCACGAGAATACGCGGCGCTGTCGCTGGTATTTCTGCTCGCGGTGCGGAAATTGCGTTTGTGATCACCCCAAGAATTTTTAGTCGGGCCTCTTTTGCTTGGCCGAAGGCCTCGGTCAAGAGTGCTACTGGAACACCACCAACTTTTACATCCATCTGCACTGCGGTGACACCATCTTTTGTTCCTGCGACTTTGAAATCCATATCACCATAGTGATCTTCCGGCCCTTGGATATCCGTCAATATTGCATACTCCTTTGTCGTTGGTTTGAGTACCACTCCCATCGCGATTCCCGCGACAGGCGCTTTGATAGGAACCCCCGCATCCATGAGCGCAAGTGTTGAGCCGCATACTGATGCCATCGAACTTGAACCGTTTGACGAAAGCACTTCAGATACGATGCGAATAGTGTATGGGAATGCTTCTTTTGCCGGTAAAACGGGTATGAGTGCTTTTTCAGCCAAAGCGCCATGACCAATCATGCGTCTGTTTGTTCCGCCCATGCGCCCCGTTTCTCCTGTGGAGAATGGTGGAAAATTGTAGTGATGCATGTAACGTTTTTCTATCTCACCGTCGTGACCGTCGAGTGTCTGCGTGTCGTCTGGTCCGCCAAGCGTGAGCGCCGAGAGTACGTGGGTTTCGCCTCGGTAGAACACACCAGTGCCGTGTACCATCGGCGCAATTCCGCCCGCTTGTGCAAACAAAGGACGGATTTCGTTGCGCTCACGTCCATCGGGGCGCTTGCCATCGAGAATTCCTACGCCAAATGTGTTTTCAATCTGTTCTTCAAAATACGCGTCGGCAACACCAATATCTTCAAGTGGAGCGTGCTCTTTAAGAAGATTTTTCCACATGTCGTGGAGTTCGCCGACTTTTGTGTTGTCTCGGTTCTTGGTAAACACTGCTCCATCAAGTTGTGGCGCAATTTCTTTTGTAAACAACGCGCGCGCTTCTTCAGAAAGTTCTCTGAACACAAAGGTCTTTTTTTCTTTTCCTATTTTTTCAATAATATCTTTTTGAAACACCTCGAGTTTTCCAATGGCATCGAGCGCTGTGGTGAGCCCGTCGGCTAACGTCTCTTCGGACGCTTCGTGCGCACCGATTTCGAGCATGTTCACAAGGCCGTCTTTACCGCACACAAGCATGTCAACCTCTAGACCTTCTGCGCGCTGTTGGTATGTCGGATTAATAATAAATTCACCCGCTTTTTTTCCAAGGCGTACGGCACCAACAGGACCTGCCCAAGGAATGTCGGACACGGCAAGTGCGAGTGAACCAGCAACTATTGCCGGTACATCGGGGCCGTCGTCACCTATCGAAAGCACGGTGACAACAACCTGCACGTCAACGCGCAAACGTTGGTCAAAGAGCGGTCGTGCGGTGCGATCAACGGCGCGTCCCGTAAGAACTGATTCGTCCGCCGGTCTGCCTTCGCGTCGCACGTAGCGACTGCCCAGAATTTTTCCAACAGCATAAAATCTGTCTTCGTAATCAACTGTGAGGGGAAAATAGTCGAGACCGGTGCGCTCTTCACGCCCCATCACGGCTGTTGCCAAGACGGCGGTGTTGCCATAGCGCACAATCACCGAACCATTTGCGTGCATTGCGAGATCACTGAACTCTGCGGTTAATGTTTTTCCGCCGAACTCGGTCGAGAATTGTTTCGTTTGCATGTGATGGAGTTCGCCTTCAGATTTCAGGTTTGCAGTCGCAATCCTGCCTATCTAAAGACGAACAAATTACCCAGTAATAAGGCCACTGTAGCAAAAGCGGGGCAGTTTTCAATTTTATTTTTAGAAAAGATGTTTGACATTTTGAAATGAAGTGCTATTGTGTGCTCTGAAGTACCAACCAAGGGAGGACTCATGCAGAGCTTGCTTTTGCAGTTTCGGTCGCGGCGGACCCCGCCGCTTCCGTCGGGATTCCCGGTTCGAGAGTCCGCGATTCGACCGGCGACTCACGATGTTCCAGAGGGAACTCCGTACGGGAAAGGGAGGCAAATCGCTTCTCCAACCAAGCGTGTGTCGCTGGCGTCGTTCGTCGGCGACATGGACGAGGCGGGGCTTCGTCTCACGTGTGGGTTTCGTTCAAGCCGTGAGTGTCACGGCTTGGAGCATGTCCTCGTTAACTTCGTGTTTGCCGCGCAGGCGCGGCATCCCGAAGGAGACGATGCCACGCTTCGCGCGGCGCTCACCGACCTCTGCCGGGGTTTTCGGTGGACGGTCGCCGTTTTCGATAACGGAGACCGTGGCGTTTGCGTGACGGCGCAGGCGCGAGAGGAGGGGCGGTCGGCGGAGAACATTCTCCGCCTTTCCGGACGAGGACTGCCGGTCCTCGTCGCCGTCCCGCCACTTCGCTGACATCGCGGTCAGCCCACAACAGCACAACGCGCGCAGGACCTGGAGGTCCCTGCGCGCGTTTTCACGTTTCAATATCGATTACTTAACTTCTCCGTCCGCGTTGTCCCAAAAGATATGAGCGAGGATTTTCGTCGAGGTCGGTGAAGTGGTCTGCCGCTTCCACCAAAGCGCTTGATGTCGAGCGGCCGAACGAAACGACTTCAACCTGGCATCCTTCGTTCACCTGGAGATATTTTACGAGAGGCACGAAGTCGCCGTCACCTGAGAGGAGAACGACAGCATCGAGTTTTGGTGCAAGTTGCACTGCGTCCATCGCGAGCCCAACGTCCCAATCCGCCTTCATCGCACCTCCGGCAAAAATCTGGAGGTCTTTCGTGCGCGTCTCGATACCCATTTTTGTAAGCGCTTCAAAAAAACTTTGCTCGTCACCTCCTTCTGTTGAGATAACATACGCAATCGCGCGTACGAGCAAGCGATCGTTCACGGCATCTTCGACGACTTTTCCAAAATTAACCTTCGACCCGTATAAATGCTTTGCGCTGTGATACAAATTCTGCGTGTCAATGAAAACCGCGACACGCTGTGCGGGATGTTTTATGACGGCCATAAAAGTAAACGTAATTTATTAAAAAATCCAAAATCCAAATTCCAAATAATGTTCCAAATCCTGAATCCCCCCGAGTGAGACAAAGTGTTGTGGGTATCGTTTGGACTCTAATCAATTGGAATTTGTTTGGAGCTTGAGATTTGGAATCTGGAATTTAGAATAAATATTTGCTACAGCAAATATTTATTCTTTGATCTTCTTCACGAGATCGTCGTGCACCTTCGGATTCTTCTTTTTGAGGTATAGAAGGTGCGTACGGCGTGCGGCAACAAGTCCCAAAAGACCGCGACGAGAGTGCTTATCCTTGCGGTTTGCTTTGAGATGTTTCGAGAGGTCGTCGATTCGACGCGAAAGAAGGTTGATCTGTACTTCAGGGGATCCTGTGTCTTTCTCGTGTCGAGCACTTCCTTTTATGATGTTTGCCTTTTTCTTTTTTGAAAGCATGGAGAGAGTATAACGGAGAACGTCGTGATATGAAAATTTTGTAAATAGGAAGGGGGGCGCTGAAGCGTCCCCCGATTGGCTGGCTGCGAACTTGGATGCGCGTTCCGGTCAGTCATGGGATAGCCTGTTCCCCGAGTGGGCCGGTTACCGTAGTGGTCCCGTGCAGGTCGTCGGAGGGCGTCTCCTGTGTCGCGGGATGGCGCATCTTCTGCTCACAGCCAGCCAGAAGCACTATAGCACGCCTGCTTTTTTCCGCAAGTTCTGTCCGAAACCGAGTTTCAAACAATATTGTGCGACACGGTTTGATGGCTCACAATGTAGGGAACATGGTCCCGTTAGAGGTTACAAAACAACAACATGAAAAACGTCTTCTCAATGGTGTCCAGATGACATGTACCAACGAATGTTATTACACACTAAACCTCTAACGGGATGGCGAGTTTGCTCAAATTGAAACAAGAATTCCTCGAATACATCGAGATCGAAAAAGGGCGTGCGGTGAAAACGGTTGAGAACTACGATCACTACCTCTCGCGATTCCTCTCGTTCGTAAAAACAGACAATCCGAAGGACTTGAACGATGCGTTGATGCGTGAATACAGGATGTGGCTCAACAGACAAACAACCTACAACACACGACAAACAACAAAGGAGACACTAAAAAAGAAAACACAGAACTATTATTTGATTGCACTCCGTGCGTTCCTCAAGTATCTCCGCAAGAGAAATGTTGACACCATTCAACCGGAATCAATCGAGCTTGCAAAAGTTCCTGACAGACACATTGACCTCATCACATCCCTCGACCTCGCGCGGCTTTTGGCAGCACCGAAAGGTGACACCGTAAAAGATCTTCGTGACAAAGCGATTCTCGAACTCCTTTTTTCAACGGGGCTCCGTGTGTCCGAACTCTGTTCCCTACCGCGTGACGTTGATATCTCGCGCGGCGAATTTTCGATTCGTGGAAAGGGAGAAAAGATACGCGTGGTATTTGTCTCCCCTGCCGCGGATGCCGCAATTAAAAAATATCTTGCAAAGAGAAAGGATATGGATGATGCACTCTTTGTTCAAATTGGTCCGGGGGCGGGTTCTGGTGGTGGGTCACTCGGTCTGTCGCGGCGCTCTGTCGAACGCATCGTTCGCGAGCGTGCAATCGAAGCGGGCATCGGGAAGAAAGTGACACCACACGGATTGCGCCACATGTTTGCAACAGACCTTCTCCAAAATGGTGCTGACATCCGAAGTGTGCAGGCGCTCTTGGGCCACGCAAATATTTCAACAACACAGGTCTATACGCACGTGACGGACACGCATCTTAAGGAAATACATAAAAACTTCCACGGCAAGCAGAAAAGGTAGAGTTTGACAAAAATTGTATTTTTCTGTAGATATCTACATTTCAAAATGTAGTACACTTATATCTACCATGA
>ERZ1292625.4185-Hain-H41-01um-R1-4185-length-10977-cov-4_pt1 | contig 10977 bp, 28 predicted proteins | sample MGYA00564400_ERZ1292625 | MGnify/ENA primary metagenome ERZ1292625 (study PRJEB36523, sample SAMEA6512639) | groundwater metagenome | collected 2019-01-08 | study: AquaDiva: Metagenomics assemblies of 32 groundwater samples
TATACAGTTGGTTGAGATTACGGATATGCAAATTGGATGGAAGGTAAAAATACTCATAACTTTCATGAAGCTGATTTAGTTCTCTTTACCGGAGGAGAAGATGTAGACCCTATCACTTATAATCAAGAAAGTCATCCTAGAACCTATTCAAATATAAAGCGTGATAAATTTGAATCAGTTTTTTACAAAGAAGCTTTGAAACAAAATAAACATATAGTTGGAATATGTCGTGGGGCACAATTTTTATGCGCCATGAACGGTGGTATTCTAATTCAAGACCAACAAAATCATAATCATACTCATTCTATTTATACCTATGATAATAAAACTATCATGGTAAATAGTTTACATCATCAGGCTCAATATCCTTGGTTATTACCTAAAGATAAATATGAAATATTAGGATGGTCAATAGGTGAATCAAAATATCATTTAGGATGGGAAAATAATCATGATAAAGAAATGGTTAATAAAATAGTTGAAGATAATAAAGAGGTAGAAAACGTTTATTATCCTGAGACAAAATGTCTCACTATACAAAGCCATCCAGAAATGCTGTTTGGTTATATGAATTATAGAGAATTTGATAATACGCTGACAAATACTATTGAATATTTTAGAGTATTATTAAATAAATTCATGGAAAATAACTTGTAATTCTTAGGTTATGTATCACACCCATGCTGTTAAATATAGAGAGATATATAAGAATAATCAAGAAATAAAGAATATAAAATATAGTAGAAAACATACCGCCTGTTTTAATAGATTTAATAATTACAGTACCACTAGAAAGATTCCAGATTATATTTTATACAGTTGTCCGGTTGACAAAGATATTGCTAAAGATACTCTTTTGTTTTATTTAAATTTTTTAGACCAAATTTTAGAAAAAAATCTTTATAAATACAAAATATTCACCGCAAGAAATAAACTCTTTGTTTTATACCGATTAAATTCAAAAACACTTAAAAATTCAAAAATTTTATTATATTTGACTGCTTTTAGATATATCGAAGAATTTCCTGAAATATTAATAGAACTATTTAATAATCAAAAAGACAAATCAATAGAAGGTTTATTTGAGTTTTTTCAAGATATTCATAATAAATCAGCACACGGAAAATTTGCTCTTCATAAAACAAATAATCTTAGTGGCCATGGGTTAATGTATCCTTATTTTGGTGGTTTTAAAGTTATAACAATAGAACAATTCAAAGAAAATTTAAAAAAAAAGAACCCCAGTAGTATAACTGAATTTTTTAAGTAAAAATTAGACACAATTAAAATATGAGTAACCAAAAATTTACTTATGGCTCGGACCCTGAACTTTGTCTTTTTGATAAAGAAAAGAATAGAATTGTTTCTTCTATTCCAGTCTTAAAAAGAGATAAAAATAATCCTATTGATTTAGGTAAGGGAATTAGGATGTATTTTGATAATGTTTTAGTGGAAACATCGTTCCCGCCGACCGAAACTAAGGAAAAGTTTATTTCTGAATTAAAATATGTTTTAACTAAAATGCACAAATTTTTAGGGAATCGTTATCAATTAATTCCAAAAGCGGCCCATTTTTATGATAATGAAGAATTGAAAGATGAAAAAGCTTGGGAAGCGGGTTGTGATCCGAATTTTGACTTTTGGGAAGAAAGAATTAATACTCCTATTGAGTTTACTAATAATCTAAGAACTGGAAGTTGTCACTTTCATGTAGGGAATGAAAAATTAACAGAATTAGAAACTAGACATACTGCCCTAAAATTAATGGATATATTTTTAGGTTGTTCTTCTGTTATTTTTGACAAAGATAAAAGTTCAAAAACCAGACGAGTATATTATGGGGCAAGCGGGGAATTCAGGCCGACTGATTACGGACTAGAATATAGGGTTATTTCTCCCTATGTTCTTAATTCACCTAAATTAATGGAGTTATCTCTTGATTTAATTGATTACTCATTATCTAATTTAGAAAATGGTGAAAAAATCATAAAATCTATCAAACCGGAAGAAGTAAAAACAGCTATTAATAAATGCAATAAAAAATTGGCAGAGAAGATTCTTAGTCAAGTATCTTTACCTACAAAGTTAATAGATAGAGTAAAAAAAGATTATAAATTTAAAAAACTTCATCAAGAATGGGGGATTTAATATGATAAGTAAAAACAAAAAAGTAATAAAGAAAAATAGTTATACTTATAATTTTGATTATTCTTTATCTTCTGGAATGTTTTTTATTTACAATGAAATAAATAGTGAAATTACCAGGATCAAAACTTGTCGAGAACAATTTAGTGAAGTTTTTTATAAAAAATATAAATATATTGGATTTTATTGTGATAATCTAAATATTAAATTGCTAAATGAATTTTTTAGCATAATTGAAAACAAATTAAAATTAAAAGAAAGAGATAAAATAACATTTTTTAATACTAATTTTGAAAACGCCATAATAATGAAACTATCTAATTTTTGGGTAAGAAACCTTACGGTAAGAAATTTTTTGACTCTATTTATTAGATGCGGCGCGGTTTATTATAAAAAAAAATTACAATCTTCGTTTGATGAATTTGATGTCGCTCTTATTAATTATAAATTAACTAATTCAATTAAACCAACTATAGAATGGTTTTTAGACGGCCATGTTAAGCCGACTTATCCATATAATCGTTATTTTGGAGCGGTTAATTATTTTAGACATTATAACAAAGAACAATTAAAGAGATTATTAGTAAAACCATAGGATATTTTTATGGGATTAAATTTATTTAAGAGATTTAGTGATATGTCTAATATATCAAAATTTAGTGAAATATAAGGGTTGCACAATTTTCAATGGTGAAAAACTATTATTACTAAAAAGTAAATGGAACAAATCTAACAAATTAGATCCCCACTTATTAGGGAATAAGCATATTATTTTAGCGCGATTTGAACCAAATCAAATTGGTTGGAAATTAGCTAGATTATGTGCTAAAAATTTATGAATGATATATTTTGTGGGGTTATTTTATCGTTATTTACAGATGGAACTTACTCACTTGAAGATTCAACAGGTTAACGAGAGAAATAAGATTCAACTAAATAATAATTTAAATCATTTTGGCGTAGCGCAGTATAGAGTTACTTCATTCATACGAAAAATACTTTATACGATTATTCTCGCCGATATTAATAAATAAAAAACTATGAAACTAAAAGATTACATCAAAAAATTAAATACTATGGCTGATAAATATCCAAATGCTATAGTTTTAACTTGTGGTCATGAAGAACTTATGGGAGACCCAGAACTTGGAAAATTCACAGAATATTCTAAAATGAATGGAGGTTTTAATCCTAACTGTGATGAAAAAGAAATTAATGCTGTTGTCTTAGAAAAAATATATTATTAAATAATGAAAACAAACAAAAAAATCAAAACTGTTTCCGTTTATACAGCCGAAGGAGCACCGGCCGCACGAATAAACCCCGAACTTCAATTACGCCGTTTTTGTGAATTAGAAAACCAGATAGATGATAGACACGGATATTAAAAATAATAATAACTATGAAAGTAAAAGAATTAATTGACCACCTTAAGGAGTTCGATGAGAATCTAGATGTTTTTATAAATAGTAATTATACTAGCCATAATTGTTCTGGTGACGATAGATGCTATTGCTCAAATGAAGACCACATTTCAAACCCAAAACAACCAATTTTAGTTGAAGATATGTTTATTTACTATCAGTATATAAGAAAAAGAAGAAAAAATGGACCGCCGGGAGTAGTTATTAATACAGATTATTTAAATTGTTAGAAAAAAAATAATTTAAACATGAACAAGAATTCAAAACAAAATAGACAAAAAGCCCATAAGTTATACAAGAAAAAGCAAGGAAATACTTTTTCTTTTATTATTCCAAAGACAATAGCTGGTTCCACCGCATTAGTTTCGCGCACTCATACTATTACAGTAGGTCATTCTAAAAGACTTTCAGTAAAACCTAAAGTTGCTGCTGGCCGAAAGCTTTTTAGTAACGAAGAATAGCTAACAAATAATTAAAACTTCTATGCTCACCGATGGCAAACCTCGGAAGGTAAACTGGGAAGATTATTGTGCTAATAACTTTCAACCTTTTCTTCCTAGTTGTTCTAAGGCTTTTTCTTGGCGTCCACTTTGGAAAACTTGCGGCACCACTATACTTTCTTTAATTACAGGTCTAAATCCTGGAAAAATTGAAAGTTGCCTACCTAAAGGCCGCAGTCATTGGTCAGACACTTCAATAACAGATTTCCTCCAAAAACGAAATTATAAAACAATTCAATTAACGCGCCTATTAGTAACTAACACTTACTGGGAAAATTACCCTATTCATAGGGACCATGTTCTTATTTTGAATGTCTTAATGGATAAAGAAGAGGCGAGTTATTTCCTTTTATTTGATAACGTGCTTTATCATAACTTTAGCTCTGTGCATTTTAATAACTATTTCTTTATCAATAAACCTCTACAATCCGCTATATTAGTCTGGCACAAAAAATGGAAATAATATGACAAATGAAAATATAGAAGACTATTATCAAGTTATTGAAAAAGAAAAAGCTTTAGAAATGTTATATGATAATAATACTTCTTGGATATATATTGGAGAAAAACCGTCTAATGAAGTATTTTGGAATAAAAAAACTGGTGAATTAATTGCTCATAGCTATAGAAAAGATTTAATATATAGACTTGCAAAACCTATAATAAAATAACAATGAAACAATTTCTATCAATAATTAGTTTGTTTTTGATTTCCTTTAGTTCTCAAGCACAAGATCTAAATAATCTACTTTTTGAAAAAACTAAAGATAAGGATTTTCAAAGCTTTGTTTATGTTTTAGGAAAAGTAGAATCTAATAATAAAGATAACATAATTGGTGATAATTTAATGGCCGTCGGGCGGTATCAAATATGGGAGTCTTGCTTTCTAGACGCGCAAGAATTTTCTCTTAAAAATGGTGATTGTTTTCAATTAAGAAATTTAACTCATAATTTTTGTTTTAATCAATCGGTGAGCTATAGAGTATTAGTGGCCTATTGTGCCCGCTATGAATTAAAAGCATTAAAAGATAATAATTTTGAATCTTTAGCGAGGCTTTGGAATTCCGGGCCAAATTGGAGAAAAAAGAAAGAAAAAACCAATCATTATTGGTATAAAATTAAATTGGAATTACATAATCAAATTAAAGAAAATACATAAAAAATAAAATAACAATTCTTAAAATTCTTCTTGACATATTAAGAGGAATAATTCATAATAATAGTATGAAAACTAAAAGATATCAAGTGCTTGATGGTAGTCGGCTAGCAGATCATAAACTTTTTTCCACAAAAAGTCATTTTACAAGTGAGAAAAATTACAAACTTTTCAAAAAAACATGGGGAAATTCTATATTTGATACATTCGAAAAAGCAAGAGAGTATGCTTGGAAATGGATTGGACCCGAATGGGGAGGGAGTGTTGACGGAAAGAAAGGTTGTGATTTAAAACCTAACGTTCCCTTGGATTACAGTGGATATGGTGACTTTATTGAAATTCGAGAGATTGATTGATTATGAAAAATAATATAAATGAAAATGCCGGTATTATAGCATTAGTTATAACAATTCTAATTGCCTTTTGGTCTTTATTTTATATTGTTTCCCTTTTTCAAGGAGTAAAATGGTGGCATTTTCCATTAACCATAAGTAATTTAGGACTCATGGCTCTTATTTGGGTATTAATTAAAGAAGCAATTATCAAATTTTCAAAGTAATGGATGTTCCCGTTAATTCCCCTAAAATCCGATTTCTATTGAAAACTAATAGGATTAGAAACTTTAGGCGTCTAATGAGATTTTCCGCCCTGCAATGGAAAAACATCTATTTGAAGAATAAGGGAGATAATTTTCCTATTGCAATCCAAATGATGGAAAGAATATTAAAAGTTGCTATTAATTTTAGAAATGCTAGTTTAAATATTAAAGAGGAGAAAGTAATATTCTAATTATGAAACCCTTAAAAGATTTACTAACAAATACAATAAAGTTTAAATGTACTTCTGTAGTGAGAGTGGTAAATTACGAGGCTAGAAAACCCTACAATGATTTTGGAAGAGAGTCTATAAGGTTTGAAACTGATTGTGATATGATTATCGTAGATTTTATTCATAATAATTTTAAAAAAAATAATGTATGAAAATACAAACTCTTTCAAAAATTATAAACAATGAATTAGATATTTTGTCTATCAAAAGATTCAAACATAATATACCTTATTATCATTTAAGAATACAATCTTTTGGGATAACATATCAAATGCATCTAATTCCCAACTCTATTAGAAAAATGCTTCAGAATAATTTTATAAAATAATAATTATGTCTAAAAATGAATATTGAAAAATTTGATGACACTTATTTATCTGGCACACCTATAAATCAAATTAAAAATGGATAGAGAAATGGACAGAAGAATAAATGATTTTCGTAAATTTATCTTCATGAGTAAACCATACAAAAATAAAATAATAAAAGAATTAGATAAAATAGACGAAGATTTTTTTCTTAATAAACACAATTATAATCGTCCTTTAAGTGATTTAAGGTTAACTTTTATTTTTAGTATAAACAAAAGCGATCTACGTCGTGAAATTTCTTCAAAAATCTCTAGAAGTTTCTTACGCCTTTCACAATCCCGTTTGGAATAAACAAATTGAACATAGATGCCAGCATTTTTCAATTATTTTTAATAGAAACAAAATTCTAGCTATCGGGCGGAATAAACTTAAAACTACTCCTCTTAATCTTAGAAATGCTCCACCTAAAACTTCTGTAATTATTCTGTCGAATAAAAATACTTGTGCAGAATTTGATGCTTTTAGAATATTAAGAAATAGGTCAAATATAACTGGCCGCCTGATTCTTGTTAATGTTAGAATAGATCGGAACGGACATATTAGAAACAGTCATCCATGCCGCTTTTGCCAAAACTTGATTAGATTTTTGAATTTCCGAGAAGTATGGTATTCAACCGAAAATGGCTTTAAAAAATATGAATAATAAAATGGCTGATTTTTTGTTGATTTTTTTGATGATTTTTATCATAAACAAATAAATGAAATAGATAAACAACTAAAATTTTGTATAGATGATAAATATTATACTTGTATTCATTCTGATATAACTAGATTTTTAAAATCTATCAAATTTGCCGTAAAATATTTAGAAAAACAAAAAATTGATGATATTAAATTTTTAGACGTAGGGTGTGGCGTAGGACAAAAATTATATTTAGTTAGTGAAATATTTGATATTGCGGCTGATGGTATAGAATTAAGAAAAGCTTATATTGATAATTTTCCTTATACATCACATATTTCTAAAGTATTTCATATTAATGCATTTGATTTTAATAAATATCACAAATATGATATTATCTATTTTTACTGTCCGATACGTGATTATAATAAACAAAAAGAATTAGAAAGATTAATTGCTAATAAAGCTAAATCAGGCGCTTTAATTATTGGTTTTGACTCTCATTTTTTTGTTAAATGCGTTAATGGAGAATACGATCTAGAACTTAAAAATCTAGGAATTAAACCATTAAATAGAAACTTAGAAATTTGGATAAAAAATAAAATATGTTAATTAAAAAACCAACAAATATTGAAAGATATAAAAAAACATTTATGAAATCTCGACCAGTTTTGAATTTTATTTTTCCAGATAATCTTTTTGATAAAATTTGGTTCTCTATAGCTAGTGATTATTCTTTTGAGGGAATCAAATCTAATAACATAAATAATGACATTCCTATCGAAATAATAAATAACTTTGAAGAAACTTTGAAGAAAAAATTTAAATAGAATATTTAATAAAAATCAATATGAATAAAAAACCAAAAGGCATTTCAAACCAAATACAGCCTGTTTTTGGAAGAAATTTTCCAGGCCGAGTTTTTCCATTTTCCTATAACTTTATGAATTTACATTCATTTATAACTGAATGCTGTTTTTATATTATTATTCGTGGATTTACAAAAGACTATTATATTGGACTTTTAGATGATTTTGTAAGTCATAAAAATCATTCTAAGACAAAATATGAAAAAAAGTATTAAAATCTCTTTAATATTTAAAAATCTTGGAAAAATGACTCATTGTGGAGAATATCTCAATTTCATCAATTTTGTGATAGAGGTATTTCATTACAACGTCTAAGTTTTACCCCTTTGCGGTTTACTCAATATTTAGCTTATTATTACGATTTCAAATCAAAATCATAACGATTTAAAATCAAAATCTAAACTATGAAATCTCGGCCAGTTCTTAAAGATTTTAATTGTAAATCTTATTCATTTTATAGTTCAATGCATTATGACCCTTATTTTAGCAATTTAAATCCATTTGTCACAAAATGTCTTTCAACGACTTATAATGAAAATTATCTTAATATAATTAAAGAAAGTCATTTTTCTTCTTTTGCCACAAAACCACATTATGAATGGGCTATTGATTTACTAAAAAAACACAGTCAGTAAATAATAAATAATATAAAAATACTTCTTGACTTTTATAAGTTATTGATATATAATATATTGTGAAAGATAAGAAATAAAAAAACAAAAAATAAAAAGGAACAACATGAAAGTTTATCAATTAACATCAACTTTCACTGGTGAAATTTTAACGTGGGGAATTTTTTCATCAAAAGAATTAGCCATCGAAGCTTTCAAAAAATATCTATTAAGTCTAATTAAGTTTTGAAATAAAAAACTTAAAAATTTTGATTTTAGCAAATAATTAGATTCAAAATATCAATTAAAATATGAAAACCGCTCGACTCACAAAAAACCCATTTATTTCTAACAAAACAAAACTTTTTGTTTTAAATCCTAGAATGGGATGTAACAAGCGTATTTTAGGAACAAGAGGTACAACTGGGCGTATTGAATTATTTTATTGCACTACTGCGGGATATATTTATAATTGGATACCAGTAAGCGACGGAAAAACCTATAAAAATGCTTTTAAGAAAATTGGATATGAAATTAAATAATACAAAGATGTGCAAAGAAGTAATTAACGAGTATAGAAAATGTTGTTTTGAAATTCATGACGCCCATTATTATAGAATATTCTATTCTATATCTAATCATGTTCCACTTGGGAATGTTGTTTTTCATAATTTATATGATTTAATATGTTTGCGCTCCGATAGCTCAACTGGCAGAGCAAACTCTTTATAAGGGTTAGGTTGCAGGTTCGAACCCCGCTCGGAGTACCAATCTATATGGCATTTATTCATTACGGATCAAAGAAATTTGAGATAGAAAAATTTAAACCTATTTCAGAATCATCTCATTCCTATATTAATAAACCCCATGGTGGTTTATGGGTATTTCCGATTAATTGTAAGTGAGGATGGAAACAATGATGCGAATCGGAAAATTATATGGGAGAATCATTAAGATTTTATTTATGGTTATAATAAAGGCTCATTTTCGTATAATATTCTATTTTCTCCTTTCAAATATTATCATTTACCTTTAGTAGTTTATAATTTAATGCAAATAAAAGTTAAAAATGAAAAATTCTAATCTGAAGAACCTTGAATCCAAAGGTGTTAAAATTATTATTCACGGGCAAAATCACCCTTTTAATATTAATGGTCTTCATTTTTTAATATATATCTTTAGGGGTGGAATATTCTTTTTTACTGACAAATATTGTAATATAGGACATGATATTTATAATCACACTGTAGCTAAAATACGAAATTTGAAAGTATGATAATTATCAATAAAAATCAAAAAATTCTCATAATCCCCGATATCCACAATCATTTTAATCAAGCCGAAACAATTATAAAAAAAGAAAAAGACAGTGATTTGATTATTTTCCTTGGAGATTATTTTGATGATTTTAATGACACCGAACACGATATTCACGAAGCAGCTAAATGGCTACATTATTCAATTAATCAAAAGAATAGAATACATCTTTGGGGAAATCACGACAGCTATGGTTATAATAATAAACTTTTAATTTGCTCTGGTTTTCAATCTTGGAAATACTATGTAATTAAATCTTATGTAACAAAAGAAGATTGGCAAAAAGCACATTATTTTATTATTTTGCCAGGAAATTGGTTATTAACTCACGCTGGGCTTCATCCGTCTTGGCTACCTAATTTAGAAGTTAAAACTAATGAAGAAATTTTCGAATGGTTAAAAAATGAAGAAATCAAAGCTAAACAAAATTTTAATTCCAATAAATCTCATTGGTTTGCGGCGGCTGGTTTTTGTCGAAACGGACGTTCCCCATTTGGCGGTATTTTGTGGCTTGATTTTGATGAGGAATTTGTTCCAATTAAAGGAATTAACCAATTAGTTGGTCATACACCAAATATCAATTATTGCGAAAAAAGTGATGTATATTCAATAAATTACTGTATTGATACGCAACCTAAATTGAAATGTTATGCTGTTTATCAAAATAATAAAGTAAAGGTAAAGCATTCTGATTAAACCTCCTTAGAATAAACAAAGGAAAAATACAATTATATTTATGCAAATTATTATTATTTTAATGTTGTATTTTGTTATTTTGTGCGTTTTCGTGTTTCTGGGCTTTATTGGGTTTTTGATATATAAATTCATAAAAGATTTTCAAAATCTTTGGAAAACAAAATAACCCCTAAAAATAACCCAAAGTACTCCCGTAATTAACTGATGTTCAAATAGAGAAGTCAAAAGCATACATTCAAGACTGGGAAAAAACCAAGTTGAGAACCAAGTTGAGAACCAAGTTAGTGACCAAGTTAGGGACCAAGTTTGGAACCAGGTTAGAAACCAAGTTAGAGACTAAGTTAATTTTTATGGAAATCAGGAGCCAGGTTAGTGACCAAGTTAGGAACCAAGTTAATTTTTATGAAAACCAATAACCAAGTTAAGGACCAAGTTTAT
>ERZ1292625.4186-Hain-H41-01um-R1-4186-length-10976-cov-6_pt1 | contig 10976 bp, 9 predicted proteins | sample MGYA00564400_ERZ1292625 | MGnify/ENA primary metagenome ERZ1292625 (study PRJEB36523, sample SAMEA6512639) | groundwater metagenome | collected 2019-01-08 | study: AquaDiva: Metagenomics assemblies of 32 groundwater samples
TTAAAAATGTGTAGCTGAATTGGAAAATCCAGGGATGGGAAAAGTAAAGGATGGCAAAAATTGTCGACTTTAACTCGTCTATTTTCAGTCTTTTAAGAAGGAGGTAAAAACAAATTGTTCCCAAGAAAGTTAAAAGTATTGAGGTAAAGTGGGTTAGAGCAATGGAAAACCCAAAAAGTTTTGAAAAAACTCCTGCAAAAATCAACATAAAAACTAAGGTTGAGGAAGACCAATCAACAATCAAAAGAGAATTATTGATCAAAGATTTCTTTAAGCTTAAAATATAGGCCCAATCATCTTGAAAGGCTTGATCCCTCAAGGGAAGCATGAGGACAAACACTAACACATAAAGACAAGTAATAAGAACGATGCCTCTGTTTTTTCTAGTAAATTTAAGGTGAATTATTTGCACTCCTTGTATATACCAAATCTGTTTTGTTCAAACAGAATACCACGATTTTTGCCAGAATCTGAAATCAAATCTGGTGTTGCTGTTTTGATTTCATAGCTTGAAAGATTTTGAAACTGGTAAAGACAATTGTCAGTTGGTTTGACTTCGCGCCAAGGGCTACGAGTTTTAATAGTGTATTTGTCTTGATTGTTGTCAGCGATATATTTTTGCAGTGTTTGTTCGTAATACCACCATGGTAACCAAGATTCGTCTCCAACAGCGACATTTGCCGGTTCGATATTTTTCTCTAAAACAAGTTTTTCTGCCATTTCCCATCTGATGCCGTCTGGTTGATACCTGTTTCTGGTTGCTGTTATTGAAGATATCGAGAACAAAAGAATAATAATTACAGCTAAAGGATAATTTGCCTTAAGGTTTCTAGTTGCAAGTGCAAGCTGGATTATCGCAAAAGGAAGAAAGGAAATAATGTACTGAGCCCAGTTAAAGTAGGGGAAAATAACTGTAGCTGTAAATTGGATTGCAAAAGTCAAAATGAGAAAGAGTTTTTCTGGCTTGATTTTTGGTATTTTTCTAAATTTATATTTTGAAAAAATGGTGAATAAAACAGTGAAGGCAACAAAAAAAGTTCCATATATTAGTACTGTTGGCTTTGTGGTTTTTATTTCGAGTTCTGTTCCAAGCAAGTGATAATAGGAAGATACTACTTGTTTGAGAATATATTGGCTGCCTCTGGGAACCGAGGAGTTAAATGTTTGAATATATTGCCTACCAACAAAAAAGAGAATAGTTAAGAGTCCACAGGCAAAGATTGTTTTCAGCAGTTTCCTATTTAAAATTCTATTTTTAGTGAATAAATCATTAAAAGTTGACTTTGCGCCAACTGCTAAGATGGTAAGCCAGATTGGAGTAGAAGCTAGTATAAGATACTTCCAAGCTATAAGCCAGTTGATATTTGGATATAAAAAATATCTAGTTACTAAACTGGGCTGTTCTAGTTGATATGTCTTTCGATCAATGTGTATAGTAATTTCAACAAACAGAAGAAGTAGGTAAAAACCAAAAGCCAACGCTAGTGGTTTTATGTTTTTGCCAAGAAAAGTCACACCGTCTCTCCATTTCAAACCCGGCAAGAAAATTAAAAATAAAGGTAGAAAAAAACCAATTGTGTGGTGAAAGAGATATAAAACTCGCTGGATAAATGTTGCGTAATAAAGATATGTTGCCCCAATTCTAACCGTGTCTAATGGAAACAAAAATGGTAAAACTTCTTTCGAAAACCTTCTTAGTCCAATTTGATATTCTGCAATTGTTAGATTGCCAGGTTGTTGATGCCAATAAAAATAGATAATGAAGATTATTACAAAAGGCAATGTTGCAGCTAGGAAGTGTTTAATTTTAAGTCTTTTACCTATTAACAATAAAAAAGCAGAAGTTATAACTATTGCCAAAAAAGGAGAAAAACCCAACTGTCTTGTTGTGAAAGAAAAGGAAGCAAACAGGCTTCCTAAGGCGTAGTAAAGAGTTCTTTTGTTTTGCAGACCTAAAGTATAAAAATAGAGTGAGATTATTAGAAGTGAAACATAACTTGTATCTGATAAGAAGGTATAAGAAAACTGAAAAACCCAGGGGAAAGTGAAGTAGAAAACTGTAAACAGTAAGCAGCGGACTTGACTAATCTTTAATCTCTTTAATAGAGAAAAAAGAGCACAGCTACCAAAATAGCTTAGTGCAATATTGGCAAAATGAAGTGTTTTGATTGAAAAACCAAAAATTTTAGAAAAAAGTGACCCCCAAAAAATTAGAAATACAGTACTGGGTTCTAGCCAATCACTAACACTTAAATTGCCCGTTAAGTAAAAATTTCTGACGCTTTGAATATATGCCCAATCGTCTTGATAGGTTTGATTTCTTAAAGGAAGCATGTATAAAAGGGTAAGAACATAGAGTGTACTAAAAGCTAAAAAGGGCCAATATCTTTTGATTTTTTTTAAAGTTAAGATCATAGGCAATTTTGCATCTTGCTTTTTGCAATTGCAAGATACATACTTTTTGAGTATGAAGAGAATATTAATTACTCTATTTGTTGCAATTTTCTTTTTCTCGTTAACCCAGATTTCTTTTGCTCAAACAAATCCGACTGATATACAACAACCAGTTGTTGAAGAGATAAATACTTTTGACCTCTTCTGGCCAATCGTAGCCGGTAGAACACGAGGTGATTCTCTTTATTCATTGAAGATATTAAAAGAGAATGTCCGTGGAAGCTTGATTTTCAGTAATACTAAGAAATCAGATTACTATGTTTTTCTTTTAACAAAAAGAACTGTTGAGGCAGATAAACTCCTAAAAGATGGCAAAACCGATGAAGCCAAAGACACAGTTGGGGATATGGAAACTCTGGTCGCCAAAGCAGATGTTTCAGTTGGCAAAGCAAAACAAAAGAATGAAAGTTTTGGTGAAAGTGGTCCTGAAATGGTCAAGAGGCTGGAGAATATCCAAAAGCTTATTGCTTGGTTATCGGTAAAAGATGAAAAGAATGCGCAGCTTTTCAAAACTGTTGGCGAAAAAATAACTTCACTTAAAGCCAAACTCTGAGGCTGTTTGCTCCATTGATTTTATTTCCAATAATCCCTGTTCTCGTTTTTCGTTTGCATATTTGACTATTTGTTCAATGCCATCTAGCATTGCAATTGTGTTTTCGGCTAAATCTACAGGGTGAAACCAAAGATGGAATACTTTACGGTTTTTGACTGCACTCTTAATTCCAAGTTTTGCTTTAACCACCCTTAACCAGATGGGTATGTACTTTCTGATGCCTCTGGCTGAAACAAAGTACATCGAACCGCGAGTTGCTATCAAACCTTTGTTTGTCTGGAGCTCATAAACGGGTGGTATTCTGGGGATTATGGTTTCCCAATTTGTTTGATCCGCACTTCTGTAGATTTTAAAACCATATTTTTTGAGTAAATCCAAGTGAGCAACTTTATTTCTAGGAAAAACAAAAGACACAGCTCGGTTTCTCTTTACTTCCTGATCAGCGCAGTCTTTATCTATTTGTGTAAATACTTCGTGTGAATATGAATGTGAACCAACTTCCTGAAGTTTTGTTTTTTTAATTTGGTCAATAATATCTTTTCCCCTCCAAAGTGGATCACCACTTGAATTCATGCTTCCCACAACTGCCCAAGTCACTGAGATTTTATATTTTGTAAAAATGTCAAGAAGTCGATTAATAATGTCTCTCTCTTTTTTTGTTGCTCTAATGAATTTTGAGTAATCTAAATCTTTCCTACCCCACAAAAGTTCAGTATCAATGGAAATGCAAAATATTCCTTTTTTCATTTTATTTTTTAATTAGAAGCCAGAAAAAAGTAGGTGCTAGAAATTTCAGAAGTGGCGACAGTAAAAATGAAACTGGGTAGAGAGCTTTTGGAATGTTTAAATAGCCGTAATTTGCAGGATTTTGAAAAATTTTAGCCGTATATTCGTTAACCACAAACTTATTGGTTAGTTTTTTTAATTGCCACCAGTTGGCAGGAGTTTCGTAATATTCATTTGCCTTGTTAAACAATCTCACATATGTGTTTGCTATGCGTTTAGGAAGATATGACAAAAAAGGCAGGTCGTAATGCGGTTCCATAGGCCAAAGAGAATTAATGGCTGCAAGGTAACAAACTCCATTTGGTTTGAGTACTCTATAAATTTCAGAAAAAAGTTTTCTTGGATTGGGAACGTGCTCATAGACATGGGTGCAAATGACAATATCAAAAGTATTGTCTTTGAAGGAGAGATTCATGGCATCATCAACTTTGAAGGAGAGATTTTTCTTTTTAAATTCTTTTCCTGCAAATTCAATAGCTTGTTTATCAATGTCGGCAACGGTTACAGATCTAAAATATTGGGCAAGGTAGTTACCAATTATGCCAGTTGAGGCACCAACATCCAAAAGCGTCAGTTTTTTTAGCTTTTCTTTATCAAAATACTTTCCAAGCAAAATAACCATTCTTTTGGCTTTTTCTTCACGAGATTTTTTGTCATACATTTGAGGCCTGCCGGCTGCATAATTATCTTGGTATTTCACACTGACATTATACTTGACTTAGTTAGATAGTACTACTATAATCGGAATCCAAATATGATTGAAGTAATAACGGGGGAAGGTTTTGGTGATGGTTGGGTTTTGTTACCAGACAATCCGGAAGAACCTTCAAAAGACACATGGGTTTACCTTCCAGATTATGGAAAATCACCTAAAAAAGGTTCAATTCCAAACCTTGTTGACCCAAAGAGGTTATCTCCGCCGTATAATGGTGAACCCGAGGAACCTGCTACTCATCCCTAACTACTTTCTGCTACAATTGGCTGGCTGTTTATGACTACACTTACTGGTAAAAACGTATTGGTTACAGGTGCCACTGGTTTCATTGGTAGTAATTTGGTTGATAGACTAGTTGCTGCCGACATTAAGGTAAAGGCTTTAGTAAGAGATGCTAATAATATAGGTAAATTGAACCGAAAGAAAGTTGAAATTGTTGAAGGAGATTTAACTAATTACGATAGTTTAGACCCCGTTCTGGATAAAGTTGATGTAATTTTCAATTTAGCTGCTGGTTTACCTCATCATCACCTTTCTGGGGAACAGTACAAAAAAACTAACATCATTGGTTTGGAAAATTTGATCAAAAAAGCAATTGAAAAGAAAGTTGGCAAAGTAATCCATGTTTCTACTGTTGGTGTCTATGGAACTAACGCGAATAATGTTGATGAGAGTTTTAAACCAAAACCAAGTGATGTCTATTCTCGGTCAAAACTGGCAGGAGAAAGAGTTGTTCAAAAATATAAAAATAAAATCGCGGTAGTAATCGTTCGCCCAACCATTGCTTACGGCCCGGGAGATACTCGTCCTGGTTTCCTGAATCTTTTTAAGTTGATTAAAAAGGGAATGTTTGTACCAGTTGGTAGAGGGAGCAATTACTTTCATACTATTTATATAGACAACCTGATAGATGGACTCTTGTTAGTAGCAACTAACAAGCAGGCAATTGGTCAAGACTTTATCATCGGGGATGACCCATGTCCTACTATGAAGGAAATTTTGTCATTAATGTATATCTTGCTTGGCAAAAAGATGCCAAGGGTATATATACCAAAGTCGTTAGTGGTTTTTGGTATTCCTGTTGTTTTGAATAAACGAAGAGTAAACTTTCTAACTGCTGACAAAAAATATAAAATTGACAAAGCCAAAAGAATTTTGGGATATAATCCAAAGGTAGACCTAACTGCTGGATTGCAGGCAACCTTAAAGTGGTACATTAAGAAAGGTTTGATATGAAAACAAGAAAGCCAAAGATTGCAATTTTCACTCACAATTATTTAAACACTTCCAAAGAAAGGAAAGACGCTGGTGTTTTTGTTTATGACTACGCTCAGGAATTGGCAAAACATGCAGATGTATCCATTTTTTGTCCAGATTTTGGTGGAACTAAAGAAGAATATAAAAAAGTTCCAGTAACTTGGTTTGATTGGGGGGGGCCTAAGACGAAGTTTGCTACTTGGAGTTTTTTCTCACCTACTTCTGTCTATAATTTTTTCAAACTACTAATTGTAGGGTGCAAAGAGGCTGAAGATTTTTACAAGGATAACGAAGTCGATTACATTCTTTCGGCATGGGTAATACCGTCTGCTTTTTACGCCTTGTGGTTGAATATTAAATATAAAGTTCCATACGGGGTTTGGATATTGGGATCTGATGTTAATATGTATGCCAAATTGCCAATTTTGAGACAACTGACAGTTTTGGCTCTCCGAAAAGCGACACATAGATTTGCCAATAGCTATTGGCTTATAAGTGTTGTTGAAAATCTTTCTGGCAAAGTTTGTGAATATATGGATGCCATTACAAAGTTTGATGATATAAGTAAAGTTAAAGCTCAGAAATTAAATGAAAAAGTTTTCAACTTTCTTTTTGTAAGCCGTTTAGAAAAAGTTAAAGGACCAGATGTTTTAATTGCTGCATGTAAAGAATTAAAGAAAAATACCAACAATTTCCATCTGCATTCATTGGGAGATGGCAGTATGAGAAAAAGTTTAGAAGAGAAAGTAAGACAATGGGGCTTGGAAAAACAGATTACTTTTCATGGTGTTGCTAGTAAGCAACAAGTTGCGTCTTTTATGAAAGCAGCCGATGCCTTGGTTGTAGCCTCCAGACACGAGAGCATTCCTTTAGTGATGGTAGAAGCTTCTAGGGCTGGTTTGGCAACTGTTACAACTGATGTTGGTGATTGCCGAATTGCAATTGAAAAATACGACATTGGTTTTGTGGCAAAAAACGAGGATCCGCAAGATTTAGCAGTTGCAATGAACAAAGCAATCCAAGAGGGCAAGAATTTCAATACAAATAGAGCTAAAGGTTTGCAGTCTTTGGCTAAAAGTAGGTCGCAGGCAAAAGCAGTTTCTATCTTGATAACTGAAGTGGATAAAGTTATAACTGTAACTGACAAGAGAAACGGAAAAAATGGCAATAGAAAGATCCAAAAAGAAAAAAAATAGTTTAGCTTCTAAAAAAGTGGTTATTATTGGCGCGGGTGAAGCGGGGATTGATGTCTATCGGGAAATCAAAGACAATAAAGGACTTCATTTGGAGGTGGTTGGTTTTATTGATGATGACCCAGATAAAAAGTTGCTTAAAATAAATGGCTCACAAGTTCTAGGAGACAAGACAAATCTTAAATCAATAATTAGAAAATACAAAATTGTCGAAGCAATTATCGCCATTCCTTCAGCCAAAGGAGAAAATATCTCAGAATACGTACGACTTTGTTCGGAAGCAAAAGTGGTTTTTCGAATTGTTCCCAGAGTCCGTGAAATTATCGAGGGTAAAGCCTATTTAAAAACATTAAGAAAAGTTCAAGTAGAGGATTTGTTGGGCAGGCCAGTAGTAAAGTCAGATGTCTTTGAACTAAAAGAGTTCTTTAAAGGCAAAAAAGTTTTAGTCACAGGAGCTGCGGGATCAATTGGATCGGAACTAGTTAGACAAATATCTGCATTCAGACCAAAAGAATTGATTTTAGTTGACTGGTGGGAAAATGGTGTTTTTGAATTAACACAGGAATTAAAAAGAAACTTTCCCAGATTAAAACTTAAGGCCTACATAGCAAATGTTCAAGATGAAGATAAAATTGACAGAATATTTGAAAATCATACCCCAAATTATGTTTTTCATGCCGCGGCTTACAAACATGTTCCCTTGATGGAAGAGCATCCGGATGAAGCGATAAAGGATAATATTTTAGGTACCAAAATAGTCGCCGAGTCTGCCAGAAAATATGAAACGGAAAAATTTGTTTTTGTCTCAACAGATAAAGCTGCTAATCCAAGAAGTGTTATGGGAGCAACTAAATCAATTGCTGAAAAAATAGTTAAAAGTTTAAACGGCCAAAAAACAAAGTACATGTGTGTAAGGTTTGGGAATGTTTTAGATAGTAACGGAAGCGTAATTCCAATTTTTAGAAAACAAATTGAGAATGGCGGGCCAGTGACAATTACTGACAAAAGAATGACTCGTTACTTTATGACAATACCTGAAGCTGCACAATTAATTTTAAAGGCGGCATCAATGGGAGAAGGCGGGGAGTTGTTTGTTTTGGATATGGGTGAACCAGTAAAAATTGTCGATTTGGCTGAAAATTTGATTAGACTCTCAGGTTTTATTCCTGACAAGGACATTAAAATCGTCTATACAGGAGTAAGACCTGGTGAAAAACTTAGGGAGAGGCTGTTTAACAAAGATGAAAAATTAGAAACCACCAAGCAAGAAAAAATATACATCACCAAAAGTAATGGTTTACATGTTCAAAAATTAGATTTAACTGTTGATAAATTGCTCAAGTTTGCCAAAAAAGGCGACAACGAACAAATCGTTAAACTTCTCAAAAAATCCACCTAATGTGGCCTTGATACAGCTCTCTTTACATGGGAGAATAGAGGTCAGATGAAATTAACAAGATTGAAGATTGCTCTACTTCTTGGAGGAACCTTTTTTGTTTTTGGTCTTATTACTCTTCCTCACTATGGAATTAACTGGGATACTATTAACCACTTGCCTCGTGGTCAAGCATACCTGCGCTACATCCTAACGAGAAAAACCAACTATAATGACCTGCCAACTCTCTACTATGATTGGAACGTAAGACAGCAATGGCCAAATCAAAACCCTGATTCACTTGCCATAGACACAAGTTTACCAGCGGGCGAGCAAGCCGAAAGAAGTTTTTACCAACTTTCAGCCGCTGATTTTACTTATTTTATTAATAAAGATGGTGATGGCCATCCACCTCTAAGTGACATTTTGTCATCAGCTTTTAACAGTGTTCTTTTTGGTAGATTGAGACTAATAAACGATATAGATGCCTACAGAGTATATGGTGTATTTTTGGCTTCTTGTTTGGTTGGATTAATTTATTATTGGGTATCAAAAGAATATGGGAAAGTAGCTGGTTTTTTTGCCTCGCTATCTTTGGCAATATACCCTCTGTTTTGGGCAGAAAGTCATTTCAATAATGAAAAAGACATACCGGAAACTGTTTTTTGGTCTTTTATGTTTTTTTCAATTTGGCAAGCAATAGTTAGAAAGAGTAAAAGATGGTTGTTGGTATCAGGAATCTTTTTTGGTTTAGCACTGGGGACAAAGTTTAATATTTTATTTTCTGTTTTAGCTATTGCTCCATGGCTACTGATCTACAAACTTAAGGAGTTCTGGCAAGGCGATAGGCAATTGGGAAAATTCTTTAAAGCCAATTTGTGGATAATTGGCTTTGGTGTTTTGGCAATTATAATTGGTCTGGCTATCTTTTTTGGCAGTTGGCCATATTTGTGGGACGATCCAATGAATAAGGTCGCAACTGTTTTTGGTTTCTATAAAAACATAGGAACTACAACTGGAGCTGATCCAAGATTTGTTGGTAAGTGGATAATAAATACTTTTGTAATTCAGTGGATTGTCTACACTACTCCCTTGCCGATATTGTTTTTTAGTTTTCTTGGCATGTTGGCAGTATTGTTTAGTATCAAAAAAGACAAAAATCTAACTGGAGTGTTATTTGCTTTGTGGTTGTTTGTTCCCATTGCTCGTGCAAGCTTGCCCAATGTCAGTACCTACGGTGGAGTAAGGCAATTAATGGAGTATATTCCAGCTTTGTCGATATTCTCAGGAATTGGCGTTGCTAGTTTTTATAAATTAGCACTAAGCAGAGTAAACAAATATTTAGTCTTGTTGGTTGTGTTTGTGCCTTTTGTATGGACGATAACCACTTTAGTAAAAATTCATCCAAACGAGAATGTCTATTTTAATGAAATCATCGGTAGTTTGTCGGGTGCCAAAGATAAGGAATTTCCATATTGGGGTTTTAGTTTTGGTTCTCCCTATAGGCAAGCTGCTTCTTGGCTATATAAAAACGCAGAAAAAGATGCAACTGTTGCCTTTACTTATGATCTAATTCCCAACCTACCACGCATTTGGCTCAGGCAAGATTTGAATATGCACAACTCCAACAGAAGTGGCTATCTTATGAAAGGCGAGTATGCAGTAGGACTTGTATATGCTGGGACTAAAGATCGGTCACACTATGAGCAATATTTGGAGAATCTATTGGAGCCTGTGTATGAAGTCAAGGTAGATGGAGTAGCAATTTTAAAAATTTGGAAAAATGACAAGCAATACTTGAAAAGGCCGTTAACAGAGGCGAAAATCAAAACCAAAATGACTAAAACTGAAGCTGGGTTGAGGTTTGAGTTTCCTGACACAGTGTCTCTGTCACGTTTAGAAATAGATTATTCGGAAAATAATTGTAAGCCTTTAATTTCTGGTTTGGTTAGAACCTCTATTGACAGCAATAATTGGAAAATGGTTCCGGGGGTATTACCTGACGATTGGCGGATAACGGGTATTGGGGAGCAGCCAAGTAATGGAAAATATATTGAACCCTTTGTGGGTCAAAAAGCAAAATATATGGACTTACTTTTAGACCCAGTTGATACGTGTTTAAAAAATGTACAAAAATTTGATGTATACTATTTTCTTGAGTGAGGTAGTGTTTGGAGTTTGAAGGTTATTCTTAGTGCATGGCAAAAAACAATACAAAACAAATAGTGGGTATACTGGGTAAAGGTGAAATTGGCTCTGCAATGGCTCAAATTTGTCAGGAAGCTGGTTACATAGTTTATGCCAGAGATTTGAATTATGATGAACTGAAGAATAAAACGATTGACTTTTTACATGTCAATATCCCCGAAAAGAAAAATAAGGACTTTGTGGAGGTGGTTGTAAACGCGATTAAAGAGTTAAAACCAAAACTTACTATCATCAACAGTTCCGTCTCTCCCGGCACAACTCGCGCAATATTCAAAAAGACAAAATTACCAATTGTTCATTCTCCTGTTATTGGAGTTCACCCTAATCTTTATGATTCCATCAAAAATGGATTTAGAAAAGTGATTGGCGCGATAAACAAGCAAGCGTTAATGGAAACAAAAAAGCATTTTAATAAACTGGGTTTGAAGTATGAAA
>ERZ1292625.4189-Hain-H41-01um-R1-4189-length-10971-cov-5_pt1 | contig 10971 bp, 15 predicted proteins | sample MGYA00564400_ERZ1292625 | MGnify/ENA primary metagenome ERZ1292625 (study PRJEB36523, sample SAMEA6512639) | groundwater metagenome | collected 2019-01-08 | study: AquaDiva: Metagenomics assemblies of 32 groundwater samples
CAATGGAACATTCGATGCAATGATGCGCACTGTCGGCGCAATTGAGTATGCTCCCTACGCTCTTTCGATTTTGGGACTCTCGCTCGGACAGGATGGTAAAGATGGTTGGCGTGCCGATTTGAAGCTGCGTGTGGGCTCGCTGCCTGCGAATACGACGATACATCCGAGCGATGCAGGTGCTTTAAAATCAACTACCCCATGACCATTTCCACTCTTTCCAATTCTTTCTTGAAACAGTTGCATGTCGGCGCTCGCCAGGATCCTGTGCGTGATTGGATAGCGGTGCTTATATGTGCAACTATCGTGCTTGCTGGCGTTATCGTGTGGAACGTGTGGGTTTTCGATACGGTGGCTCGTGGAGGTATCATTGGTTCAGGCGAATCCAGTCCGCCGCCGGCCTTTAATAGTTCTTTTCTCGAAACTATTCACCCGATAGTCGAGAAGCGTGCCGCTGAATCATTGAAGTACGAGACGGGCATATATCGTTATGCCGACCCTTCGCAATAGTCCCTTGATGCGCTAGGGTAGACTAGTGGTGGTATCGCCCCGATAGCACAATGGATAGTGCAGCGGACTTCTAAGCCGTTGATGTAGGTTCGATTCCTGCTCGGGGCACAGCTGGTCCGCGAGTTGGTGGACGAGTTAGAAGGGCATGTGGCGGAACTGGTATACGCGTACGCCTCAGAAGCGTATCCCGTAAGGGTTGAGGGTTCGAGTCCCTCCATGCCCACTAAATACAGTATGATGTAGTTATGCACCCTTAGCTCAGTTGGTAGAGCAGCGCATTTACACTGCGAAGGTCGGGGGTTCGAGCCCCTCAGGGTGCACTTGAAACCATAAGTAATATCGTACAGGTTGAAACAAGTATGAACGGACACGAAAAAACGGACGATGCTTCGCAGGCAACTTGTGTTGGCATCATCATGGACGGTAATCGCCGATGGGCGAAAGAGAATGGTTTGCCAGCATATGAAGGTCATTCAGAGGGCTATAAAAAACTAAAAGAAGTAGTGGGGTGGGCGCGTGAGGCACGTATTCCTCATGTGGTGATATATGCTTTCTCGACGGAAAATTGGCAGCGTTCAGAAGAAGAAGTTGGCTACTTGATGCGGATTTTTCGTTTCATTCTTGGAAATGAGATAAAAAAGATGATTGACGAGAGTGTGCGGGTGCGTTTCATCGGCGATACCGCGCGCTTTTCAGACGATATTAGAAACATGATGGCGCATATGGAGACGCAAACTGCCGCGGCGTACGACATCACTCTGCATCTCGCAATGTCTTATGGTGGTCGTGCGGAGATTATCGCCGCAGTAAATGGTCTTCTAGAGGAAGGAACTACTTCAGTTACTGAAAACGTCTTTGCGCAAAAGCTCTGGTCACACGATATGCCCGATCCTGATCTCATCATCCGTACGGGTGGCGAAAAACGCCTTTCAAATTTCCTGCCTTGGCAATCAGTCTATAGCGAGCTCTTTTTTACTGATACGAAATGGCCGGCTTTTGCAAAAGAGGAGTTCGATGCCATTCTTGTTGAATTTTCCACGCGCGAACGGCGACGCGGGAAATGAGGGGAAGTAACGCAGAGCCTAGCTTTCTCCCCGCGCTCGCCTCGGACAAATGTGTGCAGATACGCTTTGTCGCTCAGCTAGCTTGGTAGTGATACTGTGGGGACATGGAACTTCCTATCCTCTATGAAGATGCCGATGTTGTTGCGGTCATGAAGCCCGCAGGACTTATCACGCATTCTGATGGTCGGACGAAGGAAGAGACTGCCGAAGATTGGTTTATAGAAAAGTACAACATCGAGACTACTGAGCCACCCTCTTCTGGATACGTGCATCGCCTTGATCGCGACACGTCAGGCGTGCTCGTCTTCGCGAAGCATGCGGCAGCGTATGCCTTCTTGCGCAAGGCATTTCACGACAGGGGAGTGAAGAAAGAATATCTTGCGTTCGTATACGGCGTGCCGAAGAAGAAGGATGGAACTATTGATTTTGACATAGGTCGTTCACGTAGCGATTTCCGCCTTCGGAGCGCCCAACCGAAAGCCAAAGGACTCTTGCGCGATGCACTCACTCACTACGAAGTGCTTGCCGAGACAGAAGGGTATTCCCTTATGAAGATGACGCCAGAGACCGGAAGGACGCACCAAATTCGTGTGCATCTGAAAGCAATCCATCATCCGATCGTCGGGGATTCTTTATATGCCCCGAACCATCCTGCGGCACTTGGTATCAAGCGTCTCGGCCTCCATGCATATGCACTTGACCTCCCACTCCCATCAGGTGGGCATACGCGCATTATTGCGCCCATACCACATGATCTGGCGCCTGCATTTTCCCATTTCCCTGATGCGAAGGAGGCGTTCGTCTCGTTTTCGTAGCGGATTTGCTCTCTCTTACAACGCGTGCTAGAGTGCTCGACACATGCAGAAGGTCATAACTCCGGTCAATGTAGAAGGGCGCGCGAAGCTTGGCATCCGCTCGGGTGACACTGTGCGCGTTGTTCAGAATATCGTCGAACTCAAGAAAGGTCGCGGTACCGACAAAAAGGAGAAGACGACTAAAAACGTCCGCAAGCAGACCTTCGAGGGTCTCGTCCTCTCGACTAAGCACGGCACTGAAGCCGGTGCGATGTTTACTGTCCGTGCGACACTTTCAGGTGTCGGTGTCGAGAAAACCTTCCCGCTCTATACGCCATCAATCGATTCAATCGAGATTGTGAAGCGTTCCAAGGTTCGCCGCGCAAAACTCTATTTCATCCGCGAGAAGGCAACCAAGGCGGTTCGTCGCCAGCTCCGCAATGCGCGTATGATGAATATGAAGAGTGACGAATCAGTTGCCCCCACAGAAGCAGAAGAGGTTAAAGAAGAAGTCACAGCGTAGAGATCGGCGCACGAAAAACCGCCAACCGCTTTGCGGTTGGCGGTTTTTCGTTTATAGTGTCCCGCAGTTGCCCAGGTGGCGAAATTGGTAGACGTACTACCTTGAGGTGGTAGCGCCCGCAAGGGCTTGGAGGTTCGAGTCCTCTCCTGGGCACAGTTAAAGACAGAGCAACGTTTTGTGAGATGTTTCCAAACGGTCGCTCAATTGAGCGACCGTTTGTCGTTTCAGTGATTCGAACCATAGATTTCCACTGAATCAGCGATTCACAAATAATCTAATAAATACATTACGAACAAATTTAACCTGTACGGGATTCGAATTTTCTAGCTAACATATGTGTAAATATTTTAGATCCAATTGCGCTTTAGGCGATGTACCGAGTATGCGGCGATTCTACAGGCTTGCGCTTCAGTCTGTGTCGAGTACCATTCCATCCAATCTATGCTTGAAGATCTCAAACAATGGATTATTAAGAAGATAAAGAGTGTCTCAGAAAAGAGACCGAACGATGATCTACAGATCATTCCTTTTTTATTGCTGGTTGTTGTCCTAGGTCCTGTGTGGATGTTAATTTGGATATGGCAAAATCCTCTTCGGTCCCTTATAAACTTGATTCAAAAGGCGAAAGTAAAAAGATTTTTTTCTTTAATATTCCTCTTCCTTTTCCCCCTGTTTTTCTATGTTGCTTGGTATCAAATAGAAGACGAAACCATTAAGGACTTCATACCCTACGGGATTCCTTCTCAAATCTATGAAAATGATGCTCAATTTAAGAAATACCTAGCATTGCTAGATTCTCAATACGAAGCAACGAAAGATCAATATATCGCCTTTAGTATCCCAAAGAAAGAATCAGAGCTTGATGCATTCAAATCAGCCGCTTCAACGAAGGCATTGGGAGTATTAGGAATATTAGCTTCACTACCAACACATCGGGTTTGCTTGAGAAACAGAAACGCATTTTCTTATGGAGAAATCACACTTCCAGATCTCTCCGATACTATAGCGAGTATTGGAGTAAAGTTACGAAGCGGAGGCGAGTTCTATGCCAAGGTCGGTAAGGACGATTGTCTTCTCATGTCAAAAACTTTTTTCCTTAACAATCCAAGGCAACCGGTATATGGATACCAAGGAAGAGCAAGGACTTATAGCAATGGTCGTGTTGAGGTCATTAGTTTCTCAATAGACCCCAGAGAATCGACCTTTCATATCTCTCTGGCTCTCTGGACAATAATCCCATTCTATATATTCGTGTTACCAGCTTGGTCACTTTTATTTTTTCAGTATAGGAAGATTTACGGCTATGTGAGTGGTCAGACTAAAGGGTAGGCACTTCAGGGACATGCTACAGGTCTAAGTCTTATACCGCCATCGGAAGATCATCAAAACCTCGCTTTTTCTTTGTTTGGTAGTAAAGGCGTTGTTCCGCACTTAAGCGATTTCCACGATCCTGATCCTGTTTTTCCAAGTGTCTAATAATTTCTAATGTCTTGAGAAGTTCGGGATCGCGAGTGTTGTACAAAGTTCTAATTCTGTCCAAAGCCGCGCACAGATAGAAAGACACCCGTGAGGGTGTTTTTACGTTGTATTCAGACCAGAATATTTTGACGAATACATCTTGGGCCGAGCGAGAGATTTCTCCCTGGATTCCGACAATCTGTTATCCTAAAAGAGGACGTACTTTTAACAATCTCTCGTTCAAAGAAAGGAGGTGAGTAGTGATGGCGCAAAGAAAAGAAAAACTGTATCTACAGAATGCTCTCTTCATGTTTGGCGCCCATAATGTCGGTTTCTACGGCTTCTACGCCGCAGCGCTCGGGTATTGGAAGTGGCAAACTCTCGTTCTTGGGGTAATTATGTTCTGTGCAAGCGGGCTCGGCATAACCGTCGGATACCATCGTCTCTTTACTCACCGTTCTTTCAGGTGCGGGAAAGCAGTGCAGGCGATTCTCATGATTTGCGGGACGACCGCGATTCAAAACACCGTTAAGGTATGGGTTTCTGGCCATGTTCGTCATCATCAGGAAACCGACAAAGAGGGGGATCCGTACAATGCGGCGCGAGGATTCTGGTATTCGCATATCGGGTGGATTCTTTTCAAAGACCCCGATAGAAAAAAAGGGGATTTCAGCGCGGCAGACCATCTTATGAATGATTTGTGGACTGCGCAGCTCGTGAATTTCCAGCATAAGTATTATCTCGTGCTGGCCGTTCTCTTTTCCGGTATCATGCCAACCTTGATCGCTTCTTTCTGGGGTGATCCGCTTGGTGGCCTTGTGTTTGCTGGATTCTCGCGACTGATTCTTGTCTGGCACATGACCTTCTGCATCAACAGTATCGCTCACATGAAGCACTGGGGAAGCAGGCAGCCGTATACTCGCGCGAATTCGTCGCAGGATAGTTGGCTGGTTTCCCTCGTTACGTTCGGAGAGGGGTACCACAACTACCATCACGCTTTCCCGGGCGACTATCGAAACGGTCCCTATTGGTATAATTTCGATCAGTCCAAGTGGGTAATTTTCTGGCTGTTCCGGACAGGATTGGCAAATGATCTTAATCGAGTTCCTAAGGAGAGGATAGAAAGGGCTCGCAAAGCAGTTCTTTTGTCGGGTTGATGAATAGGGACGTGTCTTATGGAAGACACGTCCCTATCTTTTTTAAAAAATGAAAAGGTATACTGAACGCACGACTATTTCATATGCTCTACACCGGCAAAGGGGACGACGGAACGACAAAGACATTCGGCTGCAATCAGCAAAGAATCTCGAAATCATCGATGGTGCCGGAAGCGCTCGGCGCACTCGACGAACTCAATGCCTTCCTTGGATTCGTGAAGATGCGCAGTAGAGAGGAACCTCGTATTTCAAGTAGCCTACGCGACGTACAAGAGACACTCTTCATCATTCAGGCGCAGGTCGCCGGAGCGGATAAGAAGGTTGGGGAAGATGTAGTGAAGCAGATCGAGGAATCAGTGAACGTTATCGAAAAAGAAATTCCTCCAATCAAAGGATTTTCTATCGCCGGCGGTACCGAGCTCTCCGCGCTCCTCGACGTCGCGCGGACCATCGCACGGCGCGCCGAGCGGCAACTTATTGCGGCTGTGGAGGTGGGCGCATGTTCTCCCACGAAGGAAACCATGGCGTACATGAATCGTCTCTCATCGCTTCTGTTTGCACTTGCTCGTCTCGCGAATCATCTGAAAAGTGTCGCAGAGGAGAATCCCAAGTACTGAATTTCTTCGCGTGACTACTGTTTTTGTGTTATAAAAATCTTATACCCGTGTACGAATGGGTAGCATGGCGACTATGGTGTAACGGTTAACACTGGAGCTTGTGGAGCTCTCAATTCGGGTTCGATTCCCGATAGTCGCCCCAGTTGCGTGGTAGTATTCCCGAATGAAAAGCTTATTCCTCGGTATTTTGGTCATTATCGTTGTTGGAGTCGGTGGGCTCGTGTATCGGAATGCGGTTGAGCATCCGGCACAGCCAATTGCGTGCCCAGTCAGCGACTTTGTTTGCCCAGACGGTACTCGTGTTTCTCGTACAGGTTCTTCTTGTGTGTTCTCCACATGTCTGCCGCCGAACATCTCGCTTTCGGAGGTCGGTATCGCTTTTGCGGTACCAGAGGGTTTTGTTTCTGCAGAGCTTCAAGATGCTGCGACTATTGCTGCCTATGAATTGCGTCTTCCTCCCATGAGTTCCACTGCGGAAGCAGCAACCTCTTCGACGAAGGTCGCTAGTATTGTCATCCGTCGTTTTGCGATTACAGCCTCTTCGACGGCACTAGGAACCATACAACAGACAGCTATCGGAGGAGCTTCCGGGCTACCTGTCGGCGTGACTGCGTATTCCTCAACCGAATTCGATACGCATCGGTTCACCGTCGTTCGTATAGAGCGTTTTGAGGGTGTAGTCGATACGGCTTACTATCTTGCACGAGCGACTGATGTTCTGCGCTTTGATGCGATTGACAGGGAAGTGACGAATTGGACTGATCAAAATCTCGACACCTCAACACTTCCGGCCCATGCAGCGCTTCGAAAGCTCCTGACAACCCTTCAGGGAGGGTGATTTCAGTGTTACACTACACGTATTAATTCATAATTTTTCCGACATGAATAACAATTCCTTTTATGAGATGTTCGACTATCGCGGTACACGCATCGCGCTTATCGGCACTCTTTCTGTTCTTGCGCTCTTCTTGCTTGCGCAGACTATAGCTACCGTAGGAGACTTCCGACGTCCGAACGCGCCGGCGACTGACACTGTGACAGTACAGGGCTCTGGCCAGGCGACCCTTCCTCCGGATGTGGCGCGCATTTCTTTTACCGTTGAAAACACCTTAGCGACTGTTTCGGCTGCACAAGCAGCGACCACGAAGCAGGCGAATGCCGCAATTGACTATGTGAAAGGGCAGGGCGTCGCTGAGAAAGATGTAAAGACTCTTTCCTACAACATTTCACCTCAATACTCATATCCTAATCCGTGCCCGTCTGGAGTCCTTTGTCCCGATTACACTCGCGCACCTAAGATAACCGGTTATCAGGTATCTGAGACAGTTCAAGTGACGATGCGTGACCTTACTGCTGTTGGCGCACTCCTCGGCGGACTCGGCAAACTCGAAGTACAGAATATCAATGGCCCTGCGTTTGCGCTCGATGACGCAACTGCCGGCTATGACGCTGCGCGTGCTGATGCAATCAACAAAGCAAAAGTGCAGGCGAAACTTCTTGCGAAACAGCTCGGGGTCCGTCTCGGGAAGATCGTAAACTTCAGCGAATCGTCCGGCGGCTACCCATACCCGATGTATGCCATGGGTATGGGCGGTGACGCAAAGGTTTCGGCCCCAACACCTGAATTGCCAGTTGGTGAGAATACCTATAGCGCATCCGTCTCGATTACCTACGAGATCCGTTAATTATCATTTTTCGAGCAAGCGAATCTTGTTGTATGACAATCGACCCCATACGCGTATGGGGTCGATTGTCATACAATGGCTTATCCACAGGCTTAATAAAAGGAGCACTTGACATTAATTGTTACATAGCGTATGTTGCGATTCAGGTGTTTACAGCTCTTTAATCATATACGCAATCAGAAAGGAGGTGCCTCATGACCCAAAATTCGTCGTAGACGTTCTCTCTCCAAAAAGAAGGGGGTTTAAGATAACCATTATGTTTTTGGGAGAGAATCATGAATGTACGGATACTCGGAAGAATAAGCAATGTTCCTAAGAAAACATTGTTTGTTAGAAACCGGAGCCATCTTCCATCGATGACTCCGGATAGAAAGGAACAAGAGGCGCGAGCGGTACAGTTGCCACCCGTCCCTCAGCAACAAACGATGGCAAAATTGAGTCTCAACGCAACTCGGAGCGAAAGGGGGCAGCATGTCAACGAAAGGTAAACAAAATGTTGCCCAATCGTCTGAGCGCGGAATAGTGTCGATAAACCCACGCGGGGATATTGAGAAGTTTTGTCCTAATCCAGACTGCACTCAAGCCTTGTGTTTGAAGGGAGACGAGTGTGGTTTTATGGGGGAAGATTCTTCAGCGCCAGTCACGGAAGTGTCGTCGCGAAAGGAACTTCCTATGACAACAATGTTTTAGAGAAAGATGAGTACATGCAGCTACCGTGAGGTACTCTGCAAAAAAGTCCGGCTACCGTGAGGTACCTGGGCTTTTTCTTTTCAATACGGGGTGCTATTGACGCATTTGGAGCGTTGTACTACAATGCCCACATCGAAAGCCCGTAGGGCTTTTTTATTTACCTGACATACCCGCTTATGTACGCACCCTTCACCTATCTGAAGCATGTTCGCGAAGAGTTCACACATATCGTCTGGCCGACCAGTCGGACGGCGTTAGCACATACGTTCGTAGTTATTTTTATAGCGATTAGTATCGCGCTCATCGTCAGTGTTTTGGACTACGCCTTCGGTTCGGCAGTGAGTAGGTTCATCATCGGCTGATTTTTATGAATGATACCCAACATATGCACAGCGGTGAGATGGATCTGCCTGAGGAAATCGGAATGGCTGATATCGCACCTTCTGTACGCAAAGAAATCCGAGACGAAACGGCGCCGCAGGAGAAAGATGCGCGCTGGTACACGGTGCACACCTATGCTGGCTATGAGAACGCGGTTGAGCGCAATCTGAAGCAGCGCATCGAGTCGCTCGGTATGGAAGGGAAAATATTCGACGTCATCGTCCCGACCGAGAAGAAGATTCATGTGAAAGGAGGGAAGCGAATGGTTGAAGAGGAAAAAATTTATCCAGGCTACATCCTCGTGCGCATGATCGTCGACGACGACTCGTGGTTCGTGGTGCGCAACACGCCGCGCGTTACCGGATTTGTCGGTGCGGGCAACACGCCAGTTCCGATGGAGGAATCAGAAGTTTCTACGCTTATGAAGCGCATGACGGCGGAGGCGCCGAAGCACCGTATTGATCTTGTGAAGGATGATCCGATCGTCATTGCTGACGGTCCTTTCAAGGATCTTGAGGGCAAGGTCGGCGAGATCGATGAAGATCGCGGAAAAGTGAAAGTCATGGTCTCGATGTTCGGTCGCGAAACGCCGGTCGAGCTCGATTTCCTGCAAATAAGGAAGCTTTAATTTCGTTTACGAAATTAAAGCGCACACTTATGTCACATTATTTGGCGGGATTTCCCGGCGCCAAAAATGGGACGAAGGAGGTGTTCAAATTGACGTAACGTACTTATTCATATAGATTTCATCCATGGCTAAAGTAGTTAAGAAAATAAAGCTCCAGATCCCAGGCGGCGCCGCAACGCCGGCTCCTCCTGTTGGTACTGCGCTCGGTCCTGCCGGTGTGAACATCGGGCAATTCGTGTCTCAGTTCAATGAGGCGACGAAGGACAAGCGTGGCACTATCATCCCGATCGAGCTCTCGGTCTTTGATGATCGTACCTTCACGTTCATCATGAAGAATCCTCCGGCGTCTCGCCTCATCTTGAAGGCAATCGGCCTGGAAAAGGGCGCGCTCAAGCCGGGCGAAGAGAAGGCGGGTACTATTACTCAGGCGCAGATCGCGAAGATTGTTGAAGAGAAAATTTCTGATATGAATGCAGTTTCTCCAGAAGCGGCGGCCCGCACGATTGCTGGTACGGCACGTTCGATGGGGATCGAGGTTAAGTAAGTTCGTCCGTCATGCATAAAGAAACGGCGCTTCCAAAGAAGCGCCGTTTTTTTTGTTTCAAACAATACCGAAACGTTCCCAAACGCTCAGAGATGTCTCGTGAGCATCACGAGGATCTACTTTACACATGCGGGTTTTCTCAGTGCATTTCCATTCGTGGTTCGGTCCAGATTCCAATCTTGGAAAGTGTGCATCACCAATCAAATCAGCTGTGTTTACTGTAGTGATGTACGCTTTCACCAAATCTGGGACTTCGAGAAAGAGCCTGTAAATTTCCTCTCCACCAGTAACACAGGCGTGTTTCCCATACATAGCAGCTGTAGAGTATGCTTCTTCGACTGATCCAACAAAATGAACCGAGTCGATGACTGTGGAGGGAATAGGGCCTCTTGTGAGGATAATATTTCTCCGGAAATGGAGCGGGCGGAACTTCTCGGGTATCGATTCCCAGGTTTTCCTCCCCATAATGACAATACCAGCTTCAATAGTTACTTTCTTAAAGTGGATCATATCGCTCGGTAGTCGTCCCCACGGCAACTTTCCTTCATTACCGATAATGCGTTCTGGCGTCATCGCGACTATAAGCGAAAGATTGATTGGCGACATAAAGATCTCCTTGTTTAACGCAATTTTTCCTTTCGCATATTCTCCCAAAAATCGCCGGACGTCAATCTTGCGCCCGCTGGTGTTTCCACGTACTCTTTTGGCAGATTGACGGTTCATTTAAACAAAAATCGTACAAATATAAAGGAGGAAGAACTATGGAAGCGGGAAGTGCTTACAAACCAGCTAAGCTGGACGAAGTTCGTCATCGGGCTCTGCGGATTCTCAAGGGCACTGCATCATTTGATGACCGATACGTTCAGGATCATAAAGATCTTGTTGCGCTGATTGAGGTCTTGCGTTCAATGGGCTGTATTATC
>ERZ1292625.4191-Hain-H41-01um-R1-4191-length-10969-cov-4_pt1 | contig 10969 bp, 11 predicted proteins | sample MGYA00564400_ERZ1292625 | MGnify/ENA primary metagenome ERZ1292625 (study PRJEB36523, sample SAMEA6512639) | groundwater metagenome | collected 2019-01-08 | study: AquaDiva: Metagenomics assemblies of 32 groundwater samples
GCCTGAGAAAAACTAGAATAAGCTGAAAAAAAATCTTGAGCAGCATTTTTAAAATCTAAAGTTTTTAAATCCACCTGAGCACTTTGTAGGCTAGTTACTGCTGCGGCACTTTGCTCAACGACTTTATTCTTAACGTGCCAACCATAACCAATTAATAAGCCAGCAAAAATAATAATTACAACGGCAAACCAAACATATCTTTTATTTATTATGCGCGGACCCCTTGAAGATTTGGATTTTAAATGTTTGGAAATAAGATTGACTTGAGGTGGAGCAAAAAACTCCACAACATTCAATTGAGCTGATGGTGAAAGTTGAACAGGCCCAACAGATAATAGGGTAGGCGCACTGACCAAGGTTGGTTCGGCCTCAACGTCTTCTGAATAGTTTCTATGAATACTGGCTCGTGCTGACTGCTGAACTGCTAAAACTATGGGGTCCAAACGACTAGCTTCATGAGCAGAAAAAGAACTCTGAATAACTCGATATCTTGGCTTGCCAGAAGATTCTAATTTAGGCTGAGTTCCTATTTTGGCCAACTCAATACCTAAATCTAAATCGTGATTTAAGAGTTCTTCAAATTCTTCTTTAATATCTTGCTGGGAAGGAAGTTTGATTACTTCTGGCAGTGCCATTTCAGAAGGCGCTGGCACCGAAGCTGATCGCTGAGCAGGCTGAGAGGTTTTTCTACCAAATACTTTTTTCGGTCTAAAAGAAGTTAAATTTACAATTGGTTTAACTGCATCAATTTTTTGAAAATCAAGCGCTCCGGAATCATCTACCGGTTTCACATCAAACATTGCCCCTGAGGGCATTCGACCACTTTGGGACATACCCTTGTATTATATCAGGAAGAGGCCATATTCTCTGTGGAGATGTCAACGTCCAACAAGAATATCAAGCGTTTTTCGGCCAATATTGTCCCAATTAAATTTTTGAGCTCTCTCAAGACCCTCCTTACTCATATGAGAATGTAGTGAAGTGTTAGTTATAACCAGAGATAATGCTTCGGCTAAATCTGAAATGTTATATGGATCAATTAAGAGTCCTGCGTCACCTGCAACTCTAGGCAAAGAAGAATTCGCTGAAGTAATAACTGGTGTGCCACACGCCATGGCCTCAAGCACTGGAGAACCAAAACCTTCAAAAAATGACGGGTACACAAAGACACTGGCCAGAGAATAATAAAAGGCCCTGTCTTCGTCTTTCAGATGGCCTAAATATTTTATCTTGTTACGAAATTGTGATTTTTCAAACTCGTCGAGAATCTCCTTAAATTGCCAGCCCTTCTTGCCACCAATGATAAGTTCTAACTCTTCAAAACCAGATTGTTGCTTAATAATATTAAAAGCCCTAACCAAACCAATAATATTTTTGCGAGGCTCAACTGTACCTATGTATAAAATATACTTATCTGGCAATTGTCTGTCTTTTTTAAATTTAACTAAATACTCTTTAATTGGTCGGGAGATATGTGAACCCAACGGCACTACCTCAATATTTGCCGGGTCAATTTGATAATAAGATTCTAAGTCTTTTTTTGTGGAATCCGAAACAGCAATAATTTTATCTGAAAAACTAGCCTGATGTGAAGGATTCATTTCTACATTGTGCCACCATCTTTTTCGCCATTTAAAAAATTCAGGAAATCTTACAAATGAAAGATCGTGGAATGTAGTTACTCGACGACAACTACTAGATAACGGCGCAAGAAAAAAATGGGGTGAGAAAAACACATCAACACCACCCATTAAATCATCTAAGTAGGGTTGTCCGAAAACGCTTCCGGCAAAAAATAATAGATTGTTTGGAATTTTATATTCCAACACTTCCACATTCGGCAAATACATCCAATCTAAATGTGGAGCCTTGTCTCTAAACGAAGAAAAGAAAAGTTTAAACTTGTGCTCTGGCGCCAGTGGAATCATGTGAGCCAAGAGTTGCTCAGTGTATTCCTGAACACCTGTCCTCAAGCCTGTCATGGGACGAATATCGACACCAATAATCATATCTGGAGATTCTTTTTAACCTGCTCTTTAAATTTCTCAACACTAAATTTTTCGGCTTGGTGTCGGCACAAATTAGGATCAAATTTAAGACTACCGAACTTTTTAACAGCATCAATGATGCTTTGTGGTGTTTGAGAATCAAAGAAGATGCCTGTTTCGCCATCAATGACTGTTTCTTTTGCTCCGCCACCAGAATATGCGATGACAGGACGGCCCGAAGACATTGACTCTAATGGCACAATCCCAAAATCTTCCTCTTGGGGAAACACCAGAGCTCTAGCACCCCGATAATACTGACTCAAACTTTCATCACTGACCTGACCCAGAAACTCAATATTTTTATTAGCCACCTTTTTAAGATTACTGACCTCAGGTACAACGCCAATAATTTTTAGTGGTAATCCTAATTCATTAAAAGCTTTTATCGCCACATCAAATTTCTTATACGAAACAAGTCTGCCAGCCATTAGAAAATAGTCTTTCGGAGGTTCTGTCGCTAAGGTGAACAAGCTCGTATCAACTGGAGGATAAATCTGAACAGATGGCCTCCGATAATATTTATCGATTCGATTGCCAACAAAATTCGATATACGCCAAAACTCGTCGGGACGATCAGAAGCTGTATTATCCCAATTTCTTAAATATGAAATCAAGGGCTGACTAGCAAACCTAATAAAAAAAGGGAATCCAAAATCTTTACCAAATTTCTGACTATTATCCCAAAGAAATCTAGGCGGAGTCAGACAATAGCAGATATGCCGAGTCTGGGGTTTTGTAATTACCCCCTTAGCAAAAGAAGCTGAAATTGAAACCACCACATCAAACTGAGAAAAATCAAACTGCTCAATTGCCAATGGCATTAAGGCGGGATACCACTCATGGTGGCTAATGGCCATGGGAAACTTTTGAAGAAAAGACGTTTGAACCTTGCGACTCCTAAAAACTCCTCGAGTTGCCTTCTCGTCATAAAGAAGTGTGTAGATTGGAGCTTCTGGGAACATGCTAACCAAAGTCGCCAAAGTTCTTTCGGCGCCACCAAACTGGTTAAGATATTCGTGAACAAACGCTATCCGCATATATGCCAGGCAGTATAGCTATTTTTTCTTATGAGAAGCAAACTACTATACCGCTGAGCGATCGTGCAACATCTTAAAAACTGTACGGACAATAATTCTTAAGTCCATCGCCATGGACCAATTTTCAATATAGAAACTATCAATTGCCACTTCTTCATCAAATGGTAAGTCTGAACTTCCAGAGACTTGAGCAAGTCCGGTCGCACCGGCCTTAATCGCTAAAACCTTTTTATGATGTTTCTCGTAGTGGCTAATCTCATCAGGTTGGTGCGGGCGTGGACCAACTAAACTCATATCGCCTTTCAAAACATTAAAAAGTTGAGCTAACTCATCGAAACGGTATTTACGAAGGACTTTGCCGACTCGAGTAACACGAGGATCGTGTCTCATTTTCCAAAGTGGTCCGGCGTCAGGCCTATCGTTGCCCAATAATCTCATCTCGTGGTTAAGGGCATGAGCATTATTTATCATTGATCTAAATTTATATAAATCAAACTCTTTATTCTTGCTGACTCTTTTTAATGAAACGAATACTGGCCCTTTAGATTCAAATTTGATAATAATTGCGACAATCAAGAATAAAGGTGACAAAATTATTAAACCGATTGCTGATCCACCAACGTCTATAACTCTTTTAAAAACTCGACCCCAACCATCAAGGGGGGTTCTTTTTAATTCAATGACTGGAATTGTGCCAATTGTATCGACATCTAAATGCTTGGTCAGTGTTTTATATAAATTTGGAACGAACTTGAAGACAATATGGTTCTCATGACAATAATCAACGAGTTCAACAATTTGCTCATTAGCATATTCAGGGCTAACTAATAGAACTTCGTCTATCTTATTTCCTAAAGCCATTAATTCACTAAGTTGGGGTTTATCCCAATGAGCCACAACTCTGTAACCACTCCACAAGTGTTGGGTTAGTTGTTCTTTTAATCCTTGAGCAATTTCATCGCCACCAATAAGCACAACCCTTTGAATACCAAAGTCGTATTTAACCACAGCCACATGTTGAAAATACCTAACCAATAAACGACCAAGTGAAACAAAGACTACAGCCAAAACCCATGCACCAACAACAAGGAATCTGGAATTAAATAATTCCTGTCTAAGGAAGATGAAGATAATCACTATCATGACCCCAGCTGAAGAAGCTACAATTATTTTCAGTAATTCCTCTGCTTTGCCAATTCGAAACTTCATCGAGTACAAACCTGATATGGCATAGGCGAGAATAAAGACTAGGGCCACAATTGAAACCAAAGACAAATAACTGATTAGCGGTAGATTTAATTGAAAATATACTGGTCTAAAACCAGAAAGAAACTGGGTACGAAGTAAGTATGCTGATAGACCAGCCAAGAAGAGCATTACAAAGTCTACTGGCAAACGAACAACGTTGAAAAATAAATCGGCTTTTTTCACGGGCAATACTGTATATAAACTCTATTGTCAAGTTTATCACGGAAAGCTTAATTATTCAATTTATCCCGCCATGGCGGGGTAAAAGCAAAACTCCTCGTCGAAACGAGGAGTTTTGCTTTTAGTGAGCGATAAGCCGGGTTCTGTATGTCCCGACAATAGTCGGGATGGACAATAATTTATCTAGGCTGTGTGTTGCCACACAGCTCAAGCGATCTACTTGTACCCTGACAAGTCAGGGTTTGATCTTGCACTCCAGTAAGGATTTGGCCGTTTCATCTCTAATCTTGTTCCCCGATTAGAGCTAAGCTGTAGCATATGATCAAAAATCATTTACTTGGGTTTAGCCTTCCTGCCTTTTCAAGCATGGACGTCTCTGTTCGCACCTCTTACATTGCTATAGATGGGAATTACCCACTACCGTTTTATCTGCCTCTTGCGAAGCAAGATAGTGCCCGGACTTTCCTCTCTGATTAAAAATCAGAGTAATTGCCTACTCACTCTCTGCATTATATCACAAATCCTATCGGTGTTCAAATTTGGTTTTACCTGTTTCCTTATCTAAGATTTCATTAACCAACTCATCGGCCTCAGCGTTTTTTTCTCGGGCCACATGATTAAAAGATATCTTCATACCCAAATCATTTTTTAAACCAGAAACTTCTAAAAATAGCTCTCGGAGGTTCATGTCCCTTATTTTATATTCGCCGTTAAGTTGTTTGACCATCAATTCGCTGTCGGCGTAACAATTAATTTCATAATCATTAGCAGGATAAAGTTCTTTTAATGTCCTTAGGCCCAAAATAAGCGCTCGGTATTCTGCGACATTATTAGTGGCGGTACCAATATATTCACTAATTTTTTTCTTACCATCAGGCAATCCTTCAATCACAACGCCAACACCTGCTGGTCCAGGATTTCCCCTTGCTCCGCCATCAGTATAAATACTAATTTTATTTTTCATTGAGTGCTTCGAGTCCAGGCAATTTATCACCAGCTAAAAATGCGAGCATAGCACCACCGCCAGTTGAAACGAAATCAAATTTATCCAAAAGACCAATTTTATCTACGGCCGAAATAGTATCGCCGCCACCAATGACTTTAAAAGCGGGTGATGAAGCTATGGCTTGAGCTATTTCATTGGTGCCCTTAGCAAAAATAGGGTTCTCAAACAAACCAAGAGGCCCATTCCAGACCACCATCTTAGCTAATTTTATAGAATCTATGTATTTCTGCATTGTTTTTTCCCCAATATCTAAAATCTTATTATCAAAAACCACGAAATCTTCTGGCGCAACAAGTTTTGGATTATTTAAATCAAGACCAGCTAGTAAGTCGTGAGCATCTTTATCCACCACCGAACTACCCATGTCTTGGCCCTTTTCTTTTACCACATCATTCGCCACGACCCCACCCAACAAAACCATTTCTGATTTATCAATCAGATTTTTAATAACCGGAACTTTTGTTGAGGCTTTAGCGCCACCAATAATTACAATCTTCCCGCCCGCTTGGGCAGATATTACTGAATTTAAATGTGAAATTTCTTGTTCGACAACTAATCCAGCATGACTTGGAAGCAGACTTGTGATAGCTGAGACAGAAACATGGTTGCGATGAGAAACCGCAAAATCATTATTCACATAAATATCAAAGCCTTGAGCCAACTGTTTAGCAAATTCTGAATCATTCTTTTCTTCACCCTCATTTTGACGAATATTATCAACTAAGGCTGGGCCAGCGTAATTTTCTAAGTATCCAGAAATCTCAGAAACTGATTTTATAAAATTAATTTCGTAACCCAACAATATATGTAGTTGCGGAATTAAACTGGCAAAAGACTTACTCACGGACTCGTCAGAAATGTGAGCAATCATAACAATCTTGGCACCAGCATTAACTAAATAGTCCAGAGTTTCTTTTTGTTTTTTTATTCTAAATGACTCTTCTATCTCGCCCTTATCAGAAACCGGTACATCAAAATCTGCTCGCAGAAGAACTTTCTTGTCTTTTAAGTCTATTGCCTCTCTTATATTTTTCATGATTTTAGTATTTCCATAAATTCTTCTTTCCTGACACTTGCTCCGCCAACAAGAACCCCTGACACTTCATCCAAGGAAAGAAACTTTTTAGAATTACCAGAATTAACTGAACCACCATAAAGAACTCTAGTCTCGGAACCAAGAATTTCTTTAATTAATGTAACGGTCTCCAATGTGTCCTCTGGTTTTTCGGCTTGGACATTCGGATTAGATGAAATCGCCCAAACTGGCTCGTATGCAATCAAGCATCTTTTAATTTCATCCGGGGATACACCCTCAAAAGTATTTTGAATTTGATTTCTTATGAATTCTTTATAATTCCCGTTGTGCTCTTTTTCACCGACACAAACAACAGGAACAAAGCCATCAGCCAAAGCCATTTTTAATTTCTGGTTAACCACCTCGTCACTCTCCCCAATTTTCCAGCGGCGCTCCTAGTGGCCAATTATAATATACTTAACTCCAAATTTTTTAAGCATCTGTCCTGAAACTTCTCCAGTCAAAGCCTTGTCATCAGATAAAGCAATATCTTGTGCGCCAAGTTCAACTTTTTTAGAAAGTTCGGACTGGTCCATAACCCGAGCCACATCTTCAATAAATATAAATGGTGGACAAATAATTAAAGATTGATCTGTGTTTTTAGTACTCTCGCGGAGATGTTCATCAATATATAAAAGTATCTCTTCAGCTTCAGCGAGAGACTGCGGATTCATCTTCCAATTCGCAACTATGTATTTTTTATTCATGAGTTAAGTGTTTTCTTCGCTTATGTCGATAAATATACAGAACAGCAACAGCCACCAGAGCGCCGATTACCGCATAATTGATTGGCCCAAAATACTCAATAATATTTGCGAGATTATCTTCTGCTTTCATGCCAATAATTATATATAAAATGTTAAGAGGAACTGACCCAATTAACGTATAGAAGGAGAACTTTTTTAAACTTACACGGGCTATGCCAGCAGGAATTGGAACTAAGCTTCGAACTGCTGTAGGTATCAAGTAACCAAATAATAATAACTTATCCCCATATTTTTTAAACATGGCATCAAGGTGCTGAAGATCATGATGAGAAATGAGAAGATATTTTCCATACTTTTCTAAAAATGGTCGACCACCTTTCAAGAAAATTGCATACAAAGCAAGATTGCCCAAAAAATTACCGACTGTCGCCCAGATAAATACGGGCCAGAATGAAAATTCACCTTGACCGATAAGTATGCCGAATGCAGGCAATACAACTTCTGCTGGAATTAGAAACACTGTTAAGCGATCGAGGAGGGACAGGGAAAATACGCCAAAGTATCCAAAACTGTTTAAAATCCCTATAATTTTGCCGAGATAAGAAGCGAGTAAATTATACATCGGTCTTTCTTAAAAGTTCTGCTGCCTCATCTGGATCAACAGTGTTTACAAAAACTCCCGTACCAAATTCTTGTCCAGCGATTATAGAAGAGCGAGGCATGATTTCTAAATGCCAACTGTAGCTTTCATTAATAGGCACCCCCTCTTTCTTAGGCGGGGCGGTGTGGATAAAAAACATGTAGTCAATATTATCTAAGGCTGAGTAAAGTTTCTTCAAAGAAACTGAGAGAGCATTAGCAAAAGCAGGAATTTCTTCTTCAGTAATATCTTCAAAATATGGAGTAGCTCTTTTGGGAAAAATCTTTATTTCATAAGCTGAACTACTGGCATAAGGACACAGTACAACGAAATTTTCATTCTGATGAATGATTCTTTTGTTTTCTTTTAATTCCCAGTTGAGAATAGCTTCGTGAATCTTCTGCCCTGTTTTTTTATAATACTCCTCAGCCCCTCTTAAGTGTTGGGCACAAGTAGAAGAAATTATAGGCATTGAAAGAATTTGAGAATGATTATGATAAACAGAAGCGCCAGCGAGATGTCCATGATTATGAAATATGGAAATGTACTCTCCGCAGTCATCTTTAGATATTGCCAAGTATCTCTCTCTGTAAATTGTTAGGACCTCAGCCGTTTCAGCTTCAGTGAACTGGGCAAAGCTTTTATCATGGTCTCTGGTGATTACTAACTCATGAAAGCCGTTGCCTTCTGCAACTGAAAAAGGCCCGACCATAGCCACCGCACCACAGACCCCTTTCTTAACCGCTGGAAACTTATTAGGCAAAACTACTGTAGTCCAGTCCTCAGATAAGCTACTCACCAAATTACCCTTATTGTATATTGCAACCGGAACTTCTTGCTCAGACAACCTCTCAGGCTCAAAAACACATTCTTCAATAGATTGCTTTAGTCGGTCTTCTTTGGGATGAGGCTTACTAGCTCTGCCAGTAGCAATGAGGACCCAATCACCCGAGACAGGATCTTGTCGAAATTCGTTTATCACCTAATTATTGTATCATTTATATCTACCAAGTAGTAAGTCACGCTTAATACGAAGTGTATCTAACAATACCTGAATGTAAGCCGAAAGGCGTGGGTGAGATTCTGTGTTGGGATCATTGTGCCATCGAACTGGCACTTCTTTTATTTTATAGCCCAACATTCTAGCCAATGCCAACATCTCCATATCAAATCCAAATTGGGTTATTTTAGACCTTGAAAATATTTCTTGTCCGGCCTTAGCGCTAACAATCTTAAAACCTCTTTGGGTATCCAGAATCCCTGGCAATAAAACAATTCGGGTATACAAACCTGCCAGACGACCTAAGAAAATTCTATACCAAGGCTCACTGCCCTTTTCTACATAAAATCCTTTGGCCCTGATAGAGCCAATCACCACATCATAGCCCTGACTAAAATAGGGCATCATTTTTTCAATATGATCTATGGTGGTGGCATTGTCAGCATCCATAAACAATCTAAAATCACCTTTGGCTTTTAGCATACCTTCTTTAACGGCAAATCCCTTGCCACCATTGTTTGGGTAATCGAGAAGTTCCAAAGTAGGTATTTGGGACTTAAGCTCATTTACAATACTGGCAGTTTTATCAGTTGAGCGATTAGTAACCACTAAAATTTCATGCTCAATCCCCTTGCTGGTTAGGTAGTTAAAGACGGACTCAAGGGTTTTACCTATATTTTTGGCCTCGTTTTTAGCTGGAATGATGACAGATAGATACATATGTTATGGAGCAAAGCATAGCACGCGGGTTTGCCCCGCACAACAGTTTCGATATGCCTACGGCGTTCATGTCATACAATAGAAATTGTATGACGGGACTGCACCCAGTAGTGAATTTACGGCTTCGGCTTTGCCGACAAAATCACCGGAAATTCTACTGCTGGGTTTGCCTTTTTCCAGTTTTTGGATGTACTATAGTCTATTGATGGACTATCCGGTCATCATATTGGAGAAGAAGTCTAAGCAATATCCAAAGCTACTCAAGCATATTGCTGACCCACCGGCACGCCTATATTGTCGAGGTAATGTGTCGTTGCTAAATACAGAATGTTTTGCCGTAGTTGGTACTCGCTCCATAACCCCATACGGAAGAGACGCGACTCAATCCATAGTCCCGAAATTAGCCAAACACTTTACAATAGTTAGTGGTATGGCCCTAGGCATTGATGCTGTCGCCCAAAGAGCCACATTAGACTGTGGTGGCAAAACAATTGCTGTTCTTGGAACAGCTGTTGAAAATCCTAGCCCTAGAACAAACTACTTACTTGCCCAAGATATTTTAAAAAAGGACGGACTCTTAATCTCCGAGTACAACAAGGAGAGCAAGATATTTGCATATAACTGGGCAATTCGTGATCGTATTGTTAGTGGCCTGTCTAAGGGTGTTCTAATAATAGAGGCAGATGAGAAAAGTGGTTCCCTTATTACTGCTCGGCTGGCTGGAGAACAAAACAGAGACGTCTTCGCTGTTCCTGGAAATATATTTTCGAGCAAATCAATGGGCCCACACAAACTCATCCGAACTGGAGCGAAACTAGTGGCTTCGGCTCATGATATATTAGAAGAGTATTCGGTACTAAATTTAAACAAACACACATCTATGTCCACAACTGAACCAACCCACGCTGTGATTCTTGCTATACTGGAAACGCATGGCCCACTCAACATAGATAGTCTCGTTGAAAAGAGCGGACGTGACGCCAGTGAAGTGATGGGAATTCTTTCTCTCATGGAGCTCCAAGATCTTGTTACTCAAATGGCCGGAGGGATGTATAGAAAATCAGATTAATAAATCATGCAATTAATTATAGTCGAGTCCCCAACCAAAGCTCGTACAATCTCCCGCTTCCTCGGCGGTAATTTTATCGTTAAATCTTCATTTGGACACATCCGTGACCTACCCAAGAAGGGCCTAGGCATTGATGTTGAACACGACTTTAAGCCAGACTACATCATTCCAACCAAAGCCAAGAAAATAGTTAGCGAGCTCAAAAAAGACGCTGAAAAAGCTGATAGTATCATCCTTGC
>ERZ1292625.4192-Hain-H41-01um-R1-4192-length-10965-cov-12_pt1 | contig 10965 bp, 7 predicted proteins | sample MGYA00564400_ERZ1292625 | MGnify/ENA primary metagenome ERZ1292625 (study PRJEB36523, sample SAMEA6512639) | groundwater metagenome | collected 2019-01-08 | study: AquaDiva: Metagenomics assemblies of 32 groundwater samples
AATAGAGGGGATTTACTTTGTGTTTCTTTGTGTCCTTTGTGCCTTTTGGCGCCATCCCACGACCCTGAGGGGTCTCTGGACAAGAACCCCGAAGGGTAAGGGCGCTCCCGCCATTCGGCGGGACAGGCATGGCGTGGAGTTTATCCCGCCTCGGCGGGGGCGCCAGTGGTGAATATTCTTTGTGGTGAAATATTATTTCTCCCTGGCGTTTATTATTTGCTTCGGCATAGAGTTTGTTCTATAATTATTCTATGCCAGAATTGCCGGAAGTAGAGACCATCTGCCGGGGCCTGCGCAAGTATGCGCTCGGCCTGAAGATTAAGGATGTTAAGGTCAATATGCCCAAGATGACCAATGTCCCGGTAAATCAATTCCGTAAGAATCTCATCGGCGCAAGGATTAAGGATGTCCTGCGCCGGGCCAAGACCATCAATATCCAACTCTCAAACGGGTTCTGGCTGGTTATCCATCTTAAAATATCCGGCCAGTTGCTCTATCTGCCCAAGACCGAGCCGATAAAAAAGCACACCCATATCATCTTCGGCTTGAGCAACGGTTATACCCTGCGGTTCTGGGACCAACGTCAGTTCGGGTATATGCGCCTGTTTGACAGCCCGGGCCGGGACAGATTTATGGCCGAACTGGATTTCGGGCCTGAGCCGTTGGAGAAGAATTTTACATTAGAGATGTTCCGGGGATTGCTCAAGTCCAGGCCCAAGTCCAGAATCAAGCCGCTCCTGCTGGACCAGACCTTTATCAGCGGCATCGGCAATATCTATGCGGATGAGATTCTGTTCTATGCCCGGATTCATCCGCTGACCCGGCCAGGGGCATTGAAAGACATTCAGGTCAAGAAGATTTTCCAGGGCATAAAAAAGATACTGGCCTTGGGCGTCAAGAAGCGGGGCAGTTCAATAGAGTTATATGTGGATGTGGCGGGCCAGCCGGGCGGGTTCGTGCCGTATATCAAGGCCTACGGCCGGGCCGGCGAGTCGTGCAAGCGATGCCGGACGCCGATAAAGCGGATAAAAATCGGCTCGCGCAGCGCCTCTTTCTGCCCTAAATGCCAGATACTTAAACACGAATCGCACGAATAATAGCGAATCGGACGAATAGGCATTACGGATTTATATTTTAGCATAATTTTATTGACCTTGTTAGAAATGCGGATATAATTTAAGACAAGATAACAACGGGATGGGATTAAACAACCCCCTTTAATTCCCCCTTTATTAAGGGGGACTAATAGGGAGCAAATTCCCCCTTATGAAAGGGGGTTAGGGGGTTGTTACTCCGTTTCAGCCAGAGGCTGATCCGCCTCAGGCGGAAAATCCTGTTGTTTAAAAGGAGTTATAAATGAAGCGATTATTTTTATTCTTGACGTTGTTTTTATTCATCAGCGCGCCAATGGCGCAGGTTCTAATGGCCCAGGAAGGCGAACAGGACGTGCAGTTTAAGGCGCTTTACCGGCAGGGGATTGATTTGGTCAAACGGGGCAAATACCAGGACGCCTATGTGGCTTTTGAAAAGGCGCTGCAGTTGAGCCCGTCTTCCGACCTGGTCCGTTTTATGATTCAGGAGACCGGCGACCTGATTCTCAAGGATATGATGACCAATCCTGATTTGAAACAAACCGCCCTGCGGATTCTGGAATTAGGCAAGGGCGCTTTCCAACGCTATATCCGTTCCCCGGAACAGATTCAGGCCATCGTGGCCCAACTGGACGGTTCTTTTGACAAGAAGTGGGAAGCCATCAATATGTTAGCGGCCATCGGCCAGCGGGCCGCGCCGTTCCTGATTGACCAACTGGCTGACAAATCCGATGTGAAACGCGCCTCAACGATGATGGCCCTGGAGAAAATCGGCAACGAGGCGGTCCTGCCGGTGATAGAGGCGCTCCAGAGCAAGACCCTGCTGGTGCGCCAGAATGCGGCCATTGTCCTGGGCGTTATCCGGGATGACCGGGCTTTGCCGGAGTTGAAACGGGTTTACGAGAATGAAAAAGAATCGCCAGAGGTCAAGCGCCTGGTAGCCGACGCCCTCAAGAAGATAACTAAGAAAGAGCCGAACGAGTTAAAACCGGCCAGCGAGTATTATTACGAACTGGCTGAGAAATACTATTACAACCATCCCACAGTGATGATAAATTTCTACGGCGAATATGTTTTCTGGCGCTGGAATAATGAGACCGATACCCTGGCGCCCAAAGAGGTGCCGGATTTCGCCTTTAACGAACTGTTGGCTGAGGAGAGTTGTTATGACGGTTTGCGGCTGGATAACAACAGCGACTCGTTATGGTCTTTATTAATATGCGTTCTGTTAGCCAAGTATAACGAGGCGGACGGAGCTTTGCAGGCGGCTATGAAGTTGAGCAAGACAGGCGGGGTGTCCGAGGAACTCCTGAAGAAACTGCAGGCGGATTTGTCAAAGTTCCAGGAGAATTTTACGACCGGTTCTATCGGCGGCAAGGCGCATCTTTACAGGGCGCTCAAGCGCTCGTTGGGCGACGGCAATGACGAGGTGGCGGTTTCCTGCATCAAGGCGCTGGCTTCGTCAGCCGAGGCCAAGGATTTGCCGACCACGCAAAAAGCGGATGCCTCAGCGCCCGGAACGCCTTTGATAGAATCCCTGGCCCATTCGGATAAGCGGGTCAGATACGCTTCAGCCGAGGCGTTGATTAAGATTAATCCGCCCGAGTCATTTCCTAATATGGAAAAAGTGGTTCCGGTGATAAACGAGGCCTTAGGCGAGAGCGGGGTCCGGATAGTCCTGTTGATTGAGCCGGACCCGGAGGTGCGTTCGGCCCTGAAGAATGAACTGGCTAAATCTAATTGCTTTGTTACTGAAGCGCTGACCGCGGAAGAAGGCATCAGAATGGCCAAGAGATTCCCGACCGAGGACCTGATAATCCTGAATAATAAATTAGCCAACGAGGTGGTCTTTACGGTTAATATCCTGGTGCGGGGCGAGAAATATTCCGAGACCGTATTCAATTCACTCAAGGATGATATCCGCAGCAAGGGCATACCGCTGATAATGACGGGCAGTAAAGACGAAATCGAAAAGGCCAAGAGCATCTACCAGGAAAAGATAGATAACTATCTGGTGACGCCGGCCGAAGGCAGCGTTCTGGCCGAGGCGATTAACAAGGCATTCCAGAGAGATGATATCCAGAACGACAGCAAGACCCGGGCGCTGCTGGTCTGCGCTGATGCGGCCGGAGCGCTGGCCAAACTGGACACGCGTAATACCATTTATCCCTACCGCCAGACCATAGAGGCGCTGCTGGGCGTGCTGGATGGCCGGCCGGATAATGTCAGGGAACTGGCCCTGGAAGCGCTCAGTCGTTTTGCCGACCCGGCGGCCCTGGACGGGCTGGTCAAGGCATTGACTAACAAGGAAAATCCGCTGCCCATCAGGCAGAAAATAGGCCAGGCCATCGCCGCTGTTTTCCGCAGTAATCCGGACAGTATCTCGCAGGAGATTTACGATATTCTTAAAAAGAGTTTTAAGGAAGACGAGCCGGAGATAAAGCAAATAATTGCCATGGCGCTGGGTAATGCCAATCTGACTCCAGCCCAGCGGAAGGAATTATTTGAGTTGAACCGCCCGGTTCTTCCCGGAGAATAACATACTGCCCTAGTCTCTGCCTACCGGTAGGCAGGTCACAGTGACGTAGGTTCGAGATGTTGCAACATTGTTTATGCCGCAGTTAACTATCAAGTGGGGTAACCGGGAGACCAGATTTGCCGTAACTGCTCCCAACGTTGATATCGGACGCTCTGATGACAATCTGCTCCAGATAAAGGATGTCAAGGTATCCCGTTATCATTGCAAGATTGTCCGGACGCCCTTGGGATTCCTGCTGAGCGATTCTGAAAGCAGTAACGGGACATTTCTGAACGGGAAGAGGGTAGAACGAACCCTGCTTCACAATAACGATGCCATAAAAATCGGCAATGTGGAGATGGTCTTTTCGGAAAGTGATTCAGTTCGGGCGGAAAATAATGGCCCGATGGTTATTTCTTCAGGTCAGCCGGCAGATAATGCCTCAGTCGGGGAGGTGACCACGGTCATAAATATCCAGGAGGAAAACGATAGCGCCGCCAGAAATAACTCTGTGACAGTTTCGGTTAACAGTGGAGTTAAGAACGGCGGTAACGGGATTTCTAACGGCGCTACCGCAGGAGTCCTGGTGGCTAAAAGGGTAGAACCTGCCGGTAAGTCCCAGAATGGCGTTGCCAAACCTGCTAACGGAGCCGTGGCGGCAAAACCTGTTGTAGCGCAAAGGGTTATAAACCCCGTTAGAGATAATTCTTCGTCAGGCAATCGCTCTAACGGGAATAAGGTTAATGGCAACGTCAACACGAATATATCTAAAATGGAATCAAACGTCTCTAACGGGGTGAATAATCAGGTCTTACAAAATGGGTCCGGCTCGCCCCGTAACGGGAGCCCCGCCCCTACGGGTGGGATAAACTCCACGGGCAAGCCGACGGGAACGCCGCCGCCCCGCTCAGGCGGGGCACAGCCCGTGCGGCCGGTGGCTCCGCAATCCCGCCCTGGCGGGACGCCAAAGCCACAGTCCGGGGTGATATCACGGTTGACGCCGCCCAGAAATAATTCCTCCAGAAAGATTTCGGGGTCGGGACAGGCGGGACGGAGTTTATCCCGACCGGACGATCGTTTGGGCAGGCAGGTAGAGGCAACGGCGGGGCCGGCGCAGCCGAAGAAGAATAAGAATATACTCTATATTATCGGCGGCGCGGCTCTGATACTTATAGTTATTATTGCCTTTGCGGCTTCCTCTGGTTCCAACAAAAAGGCCGAGGAGGACAACCTGAATGAAATAAAATCGCTGAAACAAGCGGATGAACTCTACGAGAAAAAGGACTATAGCGAGGCGTTGAATAAATACGAGGCGTTTCTTAAGGAATTCAAGACATCCAAGAATACCGATAATGTAAAAGATAAGATTAAGAAGATAAAAGAGCGCGATGAAAAGGAAAAAGAGTCCAAACCAAAACTGGCGGAATTGAAACGGAAGGAGAAGGATTATCCTTCCAGTAAGTATCCGGAATTATTAAAAGAGATTAACGGGTTTATCAAAGAATACAGCGATGTCTCGCCGGTTATTATCCAGGAGGCCAAAATTATGAGAGACAAGGTTAATAGAGTTGTTGCTTCATCCGGAGAGAACGAGGTCAATATTTTATTTAATAAGGCGCTGGGCGAGGCCAATAAGTTGCGCGATAAGAAGGACTATGACGGAGCTATCGCTAAATTGAAATCTTTCCTTAAGGAAAATCCGTCATTAAACGACCGGCAGGAAAATACCATAAGGAGCGAGATAAAGGCGATTGAAAAGGAAAAAGGAGAAAAATCCGAGAAAAAGTGAACCGTCAGGCCGTTCTATTCGTTTATATATAGGTAACAGTGGGGTGTTTCTGATACCCGCCGGGTCTAAGAGTCCCGCCTGAAGCGGGACTCTAAAAAAGGAGATTGATTATGAGTTCAAAGTTTAGTGAAGGCCAGGAAATCCAACTTCATGAAGGTTCTTTGGCCGAAAAGGCATTTTCCCAGAAATTTGATTTCAACTTATGGATGCAGGAAATGATGCACAATGCCCCGTGGTGGGGGATATCGCTGGCCGCCCACGTCTTCTTTATTCTCTTTCTGGCTTCGCTGCCTTCCACCGGCGGCGGGGACAAGGTTGAGGAGATTACGGTAATTAATATGAAGGAAGAAAAGAAAGAAGAAGTGGAAGAGGTAAAGGAGGAAATTGAGAAGGAAGAACTGGAAGAAGAAATAACAGAAACCACAGAAATAGTCGAAACAGCGGAAGTAGACCAGGAGTCGGATGTGGTTAATGAATTTGATACCAATAGCCCTCTTTCAGGCGCCGGTGTTTATGATACCATCGGTATCGGCGGCGGATTAGGCGGCGGCCGGCGCAGAGGCAGGCGAGGCCGGAAAAAGCAAAAGAGCGAAGACGCCGTTATTGCCGGACTCATCTGGCTGGCCAAACACCAGAATCCGGACGGTTCCTGGGGCGCCAAGGGATTCCAGAATCAGTGCCGGGTGACCAAATGCACCGGACCGGGCGATGAGCAATTCAATGTAGGCCTGACCGGACTGTCAATGCTGGCCTTTACCGGCGCCGGTTATACCAATAGTTCCCGCGACACCTATGAAGGCATCTGCTTCGGGGACACGGTTCGTAAGGGCGCTCTTTACCTGACCGGTATTCAACTCTCAGACGGCACCTTCGGCGGGGTCAAGGAAGGAAAGTTCATTTATGGCCAGTCCATTGCCACCTATGCGTTGGCTGACCTGTATTCTTTGACCATGGAAAGCCCATCGGGCATCCTTTTTAGGGAGCCGGTGGAAAGGGCGGTTAAATATATCCTGGATATCCAGAACCCGACCAAGGCCTGGCGTTACCAGCCCAAGGACGGCCAGAACGACACCTCGGTCAGCGGCTGGGTAGCCATGGCCCTGAAGGCCGCGGAACACGCCAATATCAGTGTGCCGCCCGAGGCATTCGCCGGCATTAAATCGTTTTATGACGATGTCACCGAGCCGAATTACGGCAAGGTCGGCTATACCACCCAGGGCAGTATTGCGCTGATGGGGCACGAAGACCCCAGGAACACCGTGGTCCAGCCCTCGGTGACAGCCATTGGTATAATGGTGCGTATCTTCATAGATAAGAAGACAACTGACCCGATGGTAAAACTCGGCGTCAGCCAGATACTGACCAGTTTGCCGACCTGGGATACCTCAAAGCCCGGCATTATTGATTACTACTACTGGTTTTATGCTTCGTATTGCCTAAACCAGTATGATGGGCCGAGCGGTCCGAGTTGGAGTTCGTGGAACGAGAAGATGAAGGACGTGCTTTTGAAGAATCAACGTAGTAAGGCCGATGGCTGCGCCAACGGCAGTTGGGACCCGCTGGACCGCTGGAGCGCCGAAGGCAGCCGGGTTTACTGCACGGCCATTAATGTCCTGACCTTAGAGGTTTATTACCGGCTGGGTATTGTCACACGGACAGGCCATTAATTATTTAGCACCCATTTAACGCCCCGACTCCTGCGTCGGGGCGTTTTATTTTAGGTCTGCCTATAATTCTTGACCACTTAGGCATACTTTATTATTCCTATTGCAGATGAAAAAGCCGGTTATTATTACCATTGACGGCCCGGCTGGCGCGGGAAAAAGCACCATTGCCAGAATGCTGGCCAGGCAGTTGGCGTTCCATTATCTGGATACCGGCGCGCTTTACCGGGCTGTGACCTTGAAGGCATTGCAGAATAAAATACTGCCGGCCGGAAACGAATCATCTATTGCCGGCCTGGTTCTTAAGAGCGATATAAAACTGCGGCATACTTCTAATGGGAAGGTTATCAAGGTATTGTTGGACGGCCGGGATATCTCCCGGGAAATCAGGACACCGGTGATTACTTCCCATATTTATAAAGTATCAGCGCTGCCGCCGGTGCGCCGGGCTATGGCCAAACTGCAGAGGAAACTGGCCCGGGGCCGGAATATCGTCTGCGAAGGCCGGGATATGGGCAGCGTGGTTTTTCCGAAGGCACAGATAAAATTCTATTTGGATGCCGCGCTTAAGGAGCGCGCTAAGAGACGTTATAAGGAATCGCTGGCCCTGTTTCCCCAGGCACGCGTCGGTTATAAGCAGATACAGAAAGAAATATCCGTCCGCGATTACCGCGATAAGCACCGCAAAACAGCGCCTCTGGTCAAACCCAAAGACGCATTTTATATTGATACCACCAATCTTTCTGTCAGGCGGGTGGCCGGAATCTTGAGTAGGATAATAAGTGACAAATTAGATAAAAAATAATAAAATCCTTGCCTATTCTCCTGTAATATGCTTTACTTTTTAGTTCTGCGAATATGCCGGGTGTTGGCCATTGTATTCTTCGGATTAAGGGCATTTGGCCGGGAGAATATCCCTGAAGGCGGGGCAGTGCTTGCCTCCAACCATCAGAGTTATTTTGACCCGGCTTTAATCAGCATAACGGTTAACCGGCCGGTCTATTTTCTGGCGCGGCAGGAGTTATTTGATTCCAACAGGTTTTTCGGCTGGTTTATTCGTAACCTGAATGCGATTCCGCTGGAAAGAAGGACCTTTGATTCCACCGGGTTACGCCGGGCCATAGAGGTATTGCAAAATGGCGGGCTCTTGATAGTATTCCCCGAAGGAACCAGGACCCCTGACGGCGAAATCGGAGAGATACGAAAGGGCGTAAGTTTACTGGGCGAGCGAGCCGGGGTTCCGCTTGTCCCAACACTGGTTGACGGGGCTTATCAGGCCTGGCCCAGAAAATATAAACTGCCCGTGCAGTTTTCTCCGATATCGGTCCGGTTCGGACCGCCTTTGCGGCTTGACAAAACTAATATAGAAACAATCGCAGATGCCTGGAGAAAATTGAAGAAGGATTGAAGAAGGAGAAATAAACGAATGAATATTATATCGGCTTTCCAGAAATACGGGGTGGCGACCGGAATGGTGGATGAGAAAATTAACGCATATCTCAAGAGTTTTTCCAATGCGGATGCCCTGAAATTATACGAGAAATCACTCAAGGAAATAAAGCCCAATACCATCGTCAAAGGCAAGGTGGTTAATATCAGCGGGAATTCCGCCATCATTGATATTGGTTATAAATCAGAAGGGTTTGTCCCGATTGACGAATTAGGCGGAGCGGATACTGTGAAGGTGGGCGACGAGGTTGAGGTCTATATCGCCGAGGTTGAAGGCGAATCCGGCAATATTTCACTTTCCAAGTCCCATGCCGACCGGATGCGCGGCTGGGAACAGCTGGTTAAGTCCGCCGCGGATAATTCCACCATCAAGGGCAAGGTGGTCAAAAAGACCCAGGGCGGCTACCTGGTGGATGTCGGGGTTTTGGCATTCCTGCCTTCTTCACAGGTGGATATCCGCAAGGACGGCCATACTAACCTGATGAATCAGGAAATAGAATGCAAGATTATCAAGATAGATAACCAGAGACGTAATGTCATCGTTTCCCGCAAGATTCTTATAGAGAAACAGCGCGAGGCGCTGAAGAAGAAGATTCTCAGCGAGATAAAAGAAGGCGATACCCTCCAGGGCGTGGTTAAGAACATCACTGATTTCGGCGCATTCGTTGACCTGGGCGGCGTGGATGCGTTGTTGCATATCGGCGATATGTCCTGGCGCCGGGTCAGCCACCCTTCTGAAGTCGTGGCGCTGGACCAGTCCCTTCAGGTCAGGGTACTGAAAATAGACCCCCAGACCGAACGTATCTTCGTCGGATTGAAACAACTTTCGGATAACCCCTGGGAAAAAGTGGCTGCCAAATATGAGCAGGGGCTGAAGATAAAAGGTAAGGTGGTTAATATCGTCAATTACGGCGTCTTCGTGGAATTAGAGCCCGGCATAGAGGGGCTTCTGCATATTTCTGAGATGTCCTGGACCAAGAAAATATCCAACCCGTCCGAGATGGTGGCTGTCGGCGATATTATTGAAGTAGTCATCCTCAAGATTAATCCCAGCAAGCAGGAAATATCGCTGGGCATGAAGCAATTAGAAGCAAATGTTTGGGTGGATATAGAGAAGAAGTATTCTACCGGAATGAAGATTCAGGGCCGGGTAAAGAATGTTACTTCTTACGGCGCCTTTATCGAGATTGAAGAAGGCATTGACGGCCTGATTCACCAGTCCGATATGGTCTGGACCAAAAAGTTAGTCAAGCCCTCAAATATTATTAAGAAAGGCGATAAGATTGAAGCGGTGATTATTTCCATAGACCCGGCGCAAAAACGGGTTTCCCTGGGCATCAAGCAACTTATGCCCAATCCCTGGGAGACCACGATTCCGGAACAATATCCGGCCGGCAAGGCAATAGAGGCGCGGGTTCTTAAACTCTCCAACCGGGGACTGAGGCTGGAGTTGGAGCCGCAGTTAGATGGCTTGCTGCCCTTGGTTAATCCCAAGCCCAGTGAGGGCGAGGCGGAAAAGGCCGAACCGGCAGAGGATACCTCATTTGGCATTACCCACGAACAGGCAAAGGAACTTAAGACCAATCAGCATATTAAGGTGGAGGTGGTCAAGTTAGACCCCAATGAATGCCTGGTCTTGGTTAAACTGCAGGCCGGCAGTGAACCGGTTATCAGCGAGGCGCCGCTGAAACCGTTAGAAGAAAAGCCGGCCGAACTTGCGGAGCAAGACCACGAGCACCCACCGGAGTAGGGTGAACTAAGCGAGGCGTTGCCGAGCGTGAACGTGAGCAGTCGTCCGGTGGACGACGCGGAACGAACCCACGGTATAACATACACCAAGCCCGGTATCCCGATGTTACATCGGATGCCGGGCTTATTTTTTATATAAAATATACAAATCCTTGACATATTCATCCAAACGTAGTACAGTTATAATAAACGTATTACTTACAATATGTGAAACCATAAAATCAGCCACTAAGACACGAAGACACAAAGGAGTAACGCCATTTGTTCTTAGTGTCTTGGTGACTTCGTGGCAAAAGATTGACTGTTTATGGAAGAATTAGCCCGGATTGGCGTGTCGCTGGAAGGTGAACTTCTCAAGTCGTTTGATAAGTGGGTGGTGCAGGAAGGGTATCCGACCCGGTCTGAAGCCATAGAAGGGCTGATTAATTCGGCGCTGGTCAAGAAACAGTGGCAGAAACCCGGCAACTATGTGGCCGGGGCGGTTATCTTTGTCTATGACCACCATCGGAGGCAACTGGTTAATAAGATGCTCAATATCCAGCACAACTTCGACAAGATAATAATCTCGTCTCAGCATATCCATCTGGACCACAATAACTGCCTGGAGATTATCGCGGTCAAAGGGCTGGTCCGGGAAATCCTGGGTCTGGTGACCGGTATCAAGTCGGTCAAGGGTATTAAGCACTCGGACCTGATAATGACCAC
>ERZ1292625.4193-Hain-H41-01um-R1-4193-length-10961-cov-6_pt1 | contig 10961 bp, 15 predicted proteins | sample MGYA00564400_ERZ1292625 | MGnify/ENA primary metagenome ERZ1292625 (study PRJEB36523, sample SAMEA6512639) | groundwater metagenome | collected 2019-01-08 | study: AquaDiva: Metagenomics assemblies of 32 groundwater samples
TTATGACCAATGATTTGGTGATGGCCACCTGTAGGTACTCAATCAGTCTAACAAAGTATAAAGTATCTGTCAAATCTCACTGCATTTTATAAATATTGACAAATCCTATTATACCCCCGTTTTCTTATTTATGTTGTGCACAATAACTCCTTTCTTGCGCCAAATGCTATGCATTTTTTATTTCTTTGATTTTCTAGATTTTAATAATTTACCTTTTCGAAATTTATATACAAAAGTGACCAGGCCGGCTCCTACTATATTATTGGCCATATCTCCGACGGTATCGCGAGTACCTTGCTGAGCAAACGCTATATCTCTTGGCGATGCGTACACAAAATCACGCGTATATTCTATAGCCTCCCAAAAAAACCCGACCACCAAGCCCAAAAACAATACCTGAAGGATAATAACAAAGCTCAACCCTTCAGATAACTTCAACTTAGAATTAAACGATAAAATTAAAAGACCGATTAAGATACCAAAAATAATATGTGCGGGGATATCCACCCAAGGTCTTATTTGATACCAATCAAAACCTAAAGCAAATATATTAAAAATAGTAAGTATTAATAATGTAATTTTAATTGGCTGTGACAACTTCATAAAACTATTATAAATCATAGAATACATAAATAGCTATGCCCTCTTAAAATGCTTCTTACTTGGCGTATCGTCGTCTTGTTTCACTAAAATCCAAACAGCAATAAATGTAGAGATTGGTACCGCTAAAATCAAACCAATGCTTCCAATTATAATCCGTATAATTTCTGTTGCAAAAATCTCTTTATTGAGAGTTAAGACAACATCAGCCTTAGAAGAATAAAAAAGCAACAAAAGAGGCAAAGACGCTCCAACATAAGCAATGGCAAGCGTATTTACGAGTGCTCCTATATGCTCCCTCCCTATCCTTATTGCTCTTTTATATATTGTGCTTTTTGATAGCTGTGGCCCAGCACGAAAAAGCTCTTCAACTGAGATCGCTTGACCTATAGCAACATCATAAAGAACACCAAGGACACCGATCATAATGCCCCCAAGTAACAGCCCTGAAAAATCAATTGAGCCTCTCGTATCAAAATTAAGATAAACAGATTCTTCAGACTCGAAACCACTTAATCTTGTATATTTAACTGCCGCATATGCCAGACATCCTGTAAGAATAATGGTGATGATCATCCCAAGTACCGCTGCGGTCGTTGTCTTATTAAACCCATGCGTTATATATGACCCGATAAGAATTATGATTGACGAGACTCCAATACTTACGAGTACTGGAGAGTACCCATGAAGTATGGCAGGCAGTAATACATACACAATAAAAAGTAAACTCCCAATAAGCGAGATCAACCCACGAATACCTTGAATGCCTCCGAAAACAAGAACACAAAGAACAAACAAGCCAATAAAAAAATAAAGAACTGGCAATCTATACGGCTCTGACACTGAGTACTGATCTTTCCCATTTACAGAACTCACCGTACGCATAAGATAAAACTCCTCCCCTTTTTGCAAATTTTGATAGTCGTTTTCGAGAGTTATTTCTTTACCTAGCTGCTCTCCTTCAAGAATTTTTACTCGGAGAGTTTGATATTCTGCCTCAACATTTAACCCTGGGATATTTCTTTTCTCCTCTCTTAACACTTCGAGGACTTCTGCTTTCGATATGACTGGCGCATCATACACCAACTCTTGTGCACGAACTTTACTGAAAACAAAAAAACTCCCTAATAAGAAAAAAATAAAAACAATACCAATCTTATGTGATCTCATTTCTTTGAACATTTATTGCACACTCCAAAAAATTCCAAAGAATGACGCTCGATTTCAGTAAACTTCTTTGATTTTCGTAAAACCGTTTTCTCCATTGATTCAATATCACAACCTTCAACATCTTCTACCTCGCCGCATGTAATACAAACGAGGTGATGATGATCCGCTCTATTCGCAAGCTCGTAATGAGGATGACTGTGCTGAAAATCAATCTGTCGAATTACGCCAGTGGTTTTAAGGGCTTTCAAAATCCTGTAGGTTGTTGCCTGATCGGCGTCTTTTGATACTGCATCAACAATCGTTTGGGGGCTTAAAGGCTTCTTTGCTTCTTTAAGAAGTTTCATCACAGACAAACGAGCAGGAGTAGCCTTGTATCCTACTTTATGAAGAATAGAGCGAAAATCTAACTTATCTTTGACTGTCATATACTTCACTATACATAAATGCGAACTACTTGCAAATAGTTTGCATAGACACTAACAAAAACGATATACTAAAAAAATGACTCCATCACTCTATGCACTCGGAAGCGTCATCTTTGTAAGCTTGGTCTCACTTTTAGGGCTCTTTACTATATCAATGAAAGAACGTCGACTGAGATCTATTCTCTTCTCTCTTGTCGCGCTTGCGATTGGCTCTCTGCTCGGCGATGCGTTTGTACACCTCATACCCGAATCGTTTGAAATGCATGAAAATTCTCTCACCGTATCGGCAATGATTATAGCCGGTATTCTGTTTTTCTTTATTATTGAAAAACTTCTCAACTGGCATCATCATCACTCTGATGAAGATGATATGCCTCAAAATACAATCATGCCCATAGGAAAATTGATACTCGTATCCGACGGGCTTCATAATTTTGTTGACGGAATAATTATAGGGGTAAGCTATCTCGCCGGTATTCAAGTCGGAATCGCAACGACGCTCGCAATAATCCTTCACGAAATCCCTCAAGAAATTGGCGACTTCGCAATTTTACTTCACGCAGGGTATAGTCGAAATCGCGCACTTTTACTGAACTTTTTTTCTGCTCTTTCTGCTCTACTCGGGACTATTATTGTGCTTGCACTCGGAGACATGACCGAGCGTATTGTTGCGTGGATATTGCCATTTGCCGCAGGATCCTTGCTCTACATCGCAATGTCAGATCTTGTGCCCGAGCTTCACAAGAGACGCGGGCTACGCCAAACTGCAATTGAAATTATTTGGATAAGCGTAGGTATACTAGCAATGTTTGCACTTCGTACGCTAGAATAAAAAAATTAATCTCCCATCAAAATACGCACTGCGGCGCGCGTAGTGTCTGAATGCGTCCCGCCCGTCACATGTTTGCGGTTATCATCGATCGATATTCTTTTTGAATCGTTTTGAAGCTCAATATGCCTCCCCTCAACATATGCTTTCTTATTTCCTGAGTGGTCATAGATATCATTTCCATCGACACGGCCAAGCTTCTTGCCGCTCTTGTCATACACATGGCTACCCTCAAGCCAGCCTACTTTTTGACCATCACGATAAATATCATTGTCTACTATTTTAATCATATATTTATTATAAATATCTATGCATAGTAAATACAAGGACTTATTTAATAGTAAAAAGACTATTGCTTAGATCAAAATCACAATGTCGTGATCTGTCGGTCGGACTACAATTATCGCCGGCCCATAAAAGTATTTGGTATTGACCTGCAGCCAACGAATCGGGAACGCGATACACAAAACTTCCTTCATTGGTTGCGGCAGGGAAAACAGCTGGCGAAAACATTTCAAAGCCCGTCACAATACTCGCTGAAATATATGGGTTAGTGACCACTCGCGATGTTTTAAAAATTACTGCTGTTATTTTTGTTTTTTCTGAAAATTCGCTTGTCCACCTGACATTGTACTGCTTACTTCTCACCCATACCTCTCCTCCATTTGGCGATATGAGACGCAACTTTTGTTTTGGAGTACTTACTACTGTTGTCGGCTTGCTATTCGTCGATGTGGCTTGTTCTGCTTCATTTCTATTTGAGTTTTCTTCTGCCGAACCTGTGGAAGATTTTTCTGAATTTAATTTCCAAAAAGAATAAACTCCCCCTACTACAAGCGCGAAAATGCCTAAGATCGCTATTAATTCTAATATTCCAAACTTCCGCGTACTCATACACAGAGTATCGCACATATTGTAAGGTTACGCTGATCTCTTGACTAAAATCTATTTATGGTTTAATATCATTACCGGAATGTCCTCGGGCACTCGCTCCTCATATCAACGCGAACCTATTAAACTTGGGGTTCCAAAAAAAGGAGAAGTGAAACATGAAGAGACGGATGGCGATTCTCGTAGCAACAATCATCCTTACGGCGACATCAGGAGCAAAAGCACAACTTCCCTCAATACCCTCGCCCACCATTCTGGGGTGGCCAACCTGCCCAGAAATTCAATATCAGAACGGAGTGTTCGTATACGGCGACCACGCCACGCATCATCAGCCAGATGACAAGCACGGCATCATCGAAAATGTTTTGCCGAATGGCACCCAGCTGCCAAACCGGAATCTTTACGGCGTCGACGATGTCTACAAGGTGCCGGGATCTGGCGATATGCAATTCGTTCAATGCTATTGTGCATTCGACGACCCTGATGTCCCAGACGGATACGGAATTCAAACATTGTGGCGTGTCGCTCAATTCTGTGACGAAGCTACTGGCGACGAGAAATGTGCCGAAGATGGTTGTCGCTGGAATATTCCCTACTACAGCGCTACCGACAACTGTGCACCTGCGATCGCCCTCCATTCGAACTTTTACGCTTGCGTGCCACAGTGTGGCAATGGAGTAGTCGATGTTAATGAACAATGCGACGACGGAAATCGAGTCGACGGTGACGGATGTTCCGCCGCTTGCCAATTTGAAGATGAAATCTGTACCGATCAAATCGACAACGACGGTGACGACCTCGTCGATTGCTTCGACACGGAAGATTGCGCCTGTGACCCTCCGTTCGAAGATCCGACCAAGATTGACTTCAATGTCGGTGCTGGTGGACTCGATCGACTCAAAGCGAGTGGCTTTTCGCCACCCGCCGCGACCTTCGACCCTACGCTCGATACATTCTGCGTGATGCTCGCGACGCCCACCGGCAAGATCTGGTCAGAATGTTTGCTTCCTGGCTCTTTCGTGAGCAAAGGAATTGTCTTGCGATACAAAAACAAAAACGCCAAAAACATCGGCGGATTTGCCAAGGTTGCTGTATATCGATACGCCAATCGTATGAAATTCACGATTCAAGCGTATGGCGACCTGACTGGCGCCTGTGGTCTCGGAGTTACCGGCCTGCAGACAACCTACGGCGAATACAATGTCTTCTTCGCCGTTCCATGGACACCGACTTCTGGAGGTTGCAAAGCCCACTTCATTCACAAATTGCCCTAGAACCTTAGGGTAGAAATAAAAACCGGTACGCACCGCGATGCGTACCGGTTTTCTTTTTTATAACCAAACTAATTTGAACCTGAGTGTGATTGAGGCACGATAAAAATCGCAATTATGTACGCAAGAGCCCCTGGGAAAAAGCCTGTCATCATAATTATCGCGACTGCAAAAAGACGCAAAAGCACAGGATCAATTTCATAATACTCACCCAAGCCTCCTAAGATACCCGCAAAAACCTTGTTTGAATTACTGCGATAAAGCTTTTTCATATAAACATCTATGGCCTCATCCTATACCTTATCCTAAAAATATGCTACATAATATCTAGAATCGCACTTCTCAATCGAGGGGGGATGATGAATACTTGGACGAGTACCCACAAAGGAAAGCTTATCCGCATCGACCTGTACGACGGACAAACTATTATCGCTAAATTCTTAGACGGAAATAGAAGACATGTCACTGTTGTAGGACGCCCACCCATCAAGCGATCAGAAATTCGCAGATTCAGAATCGTTAGCGTTCCACGCGCTTAATAGATTACACTCGCCTAGTATTTGCATGCATACAAATACTAGGCTTTTTCTTTTATTTAGACTATTTTTTAAAAAGAGTATAATTAATATATAGTTATTAACACAAACATATGACAAATAAAGTCCAATATGCGGATGATGATGTAACTCCTCTCAAACGATTGTTCCGCATGAGACTGCCATCATTAATGATCGGCCTAGTGCTTGGGCTTTTTTTATCTCTCATTACTTCTGGTTTTGAAAAAGTACTTTTAGAAAATGTGCGAATTGCGTTTTTTATTCCCTTGATAGTATACATGGCTGATGCCGTAGGCACTCAAACACAAAGCATTTATGTACGCGATCTTGGAAGAGGCGTTGCTCATTTTCATAAATATTTAATTACAGAAACGATTATTGGCATCTTCTTGGGGCTCTTAGCAAGTACTCTCACCTTTATTACAATCATTACTATATTCAAATCAACAGAACTCGCACTCGCAGTAGCACTAGGGATGCTTATAGCAGTGGCAGTAGCCCCACTGATTGCCCTCCTTGTCGCACGACTTTTACAAATCGAGCATACTGATCCTGCAGTAGGCGCAGGGCCAATCGCCACCGTCATTCAAGACACAGTAAGCGTTGTAGTATACGGCATTGTAGCAACCTTAATAATTCTTTAAAAAATAATTAAAAAAAGAGCCCTGATGCCTGTATTGCTACAGTGGGCTCTTGGTAAGGACTTCCGTCCTACTTTTTGCTTGAAATTACTGCTATGAAAACTGCCTCGCTGCGAACGGTTTACAAACTTTTGCTTTGGTCTCTCTATACCACAAGTAGAGAGTTTTCTTTTCTGCCGGAAGTGCGTCATAACCAACTTTCAAAGGTCTACCATCACACAAAAGCGCCCGAAGATCATCACGAAGCGCGTCACGCCTTGCCTCAACTTCCATTGGTTTTAGTTTACCCGACAGTCGTGTGACAAGTGCATCCACTCCTCGACTGACAAGCTTTGCTAAAATCAACATTACCACCAGCCCGCCCGAGAATTTGAGAAACTTTATTGGAGCAACGTAAAAAAAGTAGCTTAGTCCCAAGACGGCCAATACTACGACCGCAGCAAGACCGAGCGTGAACAAAAGCTGGCCAGTTCCTTGTGGAAGTATCGAAGTACTAAAAGAAAGATTCTGCTTTCCTTTCTCGTACAGCCAAACAATCGAAATTGCACATCCAACCACGACAAACAAAAAGATTGTCAGGATGGCTTGCACGCCGATACTCATGAGAACTATCTTCGAAAGCGACCACGCAGGGCCAATCTGCCAATAGCTCAGCCCCAATAAAAACATACTTGAGGCCATCCACATAATTGGGGCAAATGGGCAGAAAAGGCTCCAAAGCACTTTCCTTTGTTTGCCGCTACTGTCGTGCGTGAAGAATGTTCCCTTTCCTCCACTCCAAATATAGATATCATCTGTTTCGTACATCCACGGATGATAAATTGGGCGAAGATTCAAACCTCGTCGCGCAAAAGAAATCCACCACAAAGCCGTCGCCACTCGCAAAAGAGTAAGTGCCAGTAAATATAAAAAAACAACTGGCAGTTGGATCGAGTATGCGAGCATGCGCCGTTTGCGAAATGCGCACTGATCTCGCGGAGGTCGTTCGAACCACAGGTTCACCCAAAAACTTTCCCACAACCACGGAGCTGTAGCGAAATGACCTTCGGCAATCTTGATATCGATGCAAGCAGCTTCTTCGCCAACATGAATATCGCAAAGCTCAAATCTCTCCTGCGGAATGAGTAAATTACCTTCCTCATCCAACAACTCTGATCGTTGATATATGTTACCGCTAAAACGCCCTCCAAGTATAACCGCTCTGAGCATGCGAATATTACCACCCGCATGCCACACGATCACTCCCTGAATAGAATGTTTTCCTGACTGATGAAAATCAATGAAATCCATCACCTGATCAAGTGGTATCAATCGACGCTCTACCTCTTCGACACGATTATCGTGAACCTTGGCTACGACAAGCAAAAGATGAGGTAAAACCGCTCTGTGATCTGCGAGCTCATCAAGAAGCTCTTTACTGATACACCACCTGAGAGTTACAGTCGGGCTACCTTGCCTCTCGCTACGAGCAACGAGCTGTAGCATGTTCACGCCTCCTCATTTGGTTGCGAGCGTTGGACTACTCTGATCGATTTTCTATTCTAAACTACAAAGAATACCCAAGATACATTAAGATATTTTCCCTATTCAGTCAACAATATTAACCCCCTCAGTTTTAAGAAGTTTTCGTTTTGCAAAAACCCCTCCGCGACCTGAATATCCGCCGAGCGTGCCATCAGATCGAATTACTCTATGACACGGGATTGTACCTACTAAAGGATTTGCTCCTACCGCATTCGCAACCGCGCGTGCCGCCTCTGGCCTTCCTATTCGAGTAGCAAGCATCTTATACGTCACAACAGTACCGCGAGGAATTTTTATAATTTCTCGCCAAACACTTTGTTGAAATGGAGTACCATGCGGAATATCAATACTTTTCATAACCACCATTCTCGCAAGATTAGCTATAAACTATTTTATAATAGTAAACCCTCCGATAATTGGTAATGGCTTCATCTCATTTTTTGTGACATTTATAATCCCGAGAATTGCGAGCGCAAGAATAAAAAGATTAAAAACTCCTGAAAGGAGCCCCATGAGACCGTACCCAAACAAACCAAACATCCCCCAAAACATACTCAAAACAATATGCCCACCAAACGCGAGAATAAAAAGTATCGTACCCTGATTTGTATGATAGGTGATAAACGGAGTTCGATTACCAACCAAAAGCGGCACAAAAAATATAAGATAGGCCAAAATACCCATCAACTTATCGTGATCTACTGACTGCGATTTGTCTTCCATATTAAGTTTAGTTAATAAAGCTAATAAACTATCTTCCTTTCTATTATAGTCTAATCGTCTTAATTTCAAAATCTGATTTTTCTATCGAGGTTCTAAGTTTGATTCCCCTTCAAAATCTTGAACTACCTCACCAAATTGCATTATTTTTGGATCTAACAATAACCAAATACTTTTCCCTATCGATGGCTTCACAGAAAAACTTTCTCCTCGCGCTCGATCAGCATAATTTACTACGATAATTTTACCCTTGCCCGCCTCCGTGGTCTGGGGGGCAATTCGATCTCCAAGAAATAAACCTTGCGACCCCACATAACCATTTGAAGTATTAAGTGCGGCTACAACATAATAAAAGATGCCGCTGCCTCCTGTTTCTTGCGTCAGTAAAAAAGCAACATCCTTTATACCGTCCCCATCAAGATCATGCAACACTTCATTACCAAAATATTTTGTAACTATTTTTGAAGCAGAGCCTGGAGCGCCTTCTATCTCTGATATACCGTTTTTTAATTCTATATTTTTACCGTCTATACGGTATGTCGTATTTTTATAATCACCGTGAGGCTGTTTATCTTTTGCATGAAATTTTATTGAGTAAAAGATATCATCACCGACAAAATCATACTCCTGCTCGATGGAATATTTTTGTATTGCTCCCCACAAAATAATAAAAACTATTATTATTACGGCGAGAGTCCAATCAATCCAACGATTTAAAAATATTTTCTTATTCATATATATATTATTACACAAAATTTGATTTTTGCTCATAGTACGGTATCCTCAGCACATGAATCTAGAGCTTTTGGACCGCGCAACAAAAAACATTCGCGACATTATTAACCTTTCAATCCTGCATGCCCCATCAAATAATGCGTTGGTTGTTTATGATGCCCAATGTGGGCTTACCAGCATTCTCGCAGAAGCATACCGCAAAGCGTTACCCACCGCTTCTTTCATAGACTTTGATGCTACCGATAAAGCGGAGATTATTAAAAGATTTGATTCTCTCAAACCGCAAGATCTTGTCGTACTTATTCAATCATCAAGCTTTCGTTTAAACGAGTTTCGGATTCGCATTCACCTTTTTGAGAAAAAACTAAAAGTAATAGAGCATACTCACCTTTATCGTAATGATGAAAACACCTGGGATGTATATGTAGACTCATTAGCATACGATCCATCGTGGTATCTCACTATGGGACCGAAAATTAAATCAAAACTCGAAAAAACTCAAAAACTTCATACTAAGGGGGCTCTTGCTGAGCTTACTGTTGGCGCAATAGAAACCCCAAAACTAAACATTGGAGATTATATAGGAATGGAAAATATAGGAGGAACATTCCCCATCGGCGAAGTTTTCACTGAAGCAAAAGACTTTACTACAATGAACGGCTCTCTTATGATTTATGCTTATGCTGGAAATAATTTTACTGTATCTATACACAAACCATTTCAAATAGATATTCGCGAAGGATTAATTGTCGGATGGGACTCAAGTACCCCAAGAGAATTTATAGATATAGTAGAGGAAATTAAAAAAACTGAACGCCCTATTATCCGTGAAATAGGTTTTGGGCTTAACCGCGCGATTACTCGCGAACGATATTTGAAAGATATCACTGCTTTTGAACGAATATTTGGAATGCACTTTTCGCTCGGAGAAAAACACAGCGTATTTAAAAAAGAAGGTATCCAAACACACAAAGCACGATTTCATGTAGATCTATTCCCTATAGTAGATTCTGTAACTGCAGATGGCGAAAAGATTTTCGAAAACGAAAAGTATTTAATCTAATTTTTTAATTATGAAAACTCCCCCACACAACATAATGCTGTGTGGGGGTTGCTAGCTAGAAGCGGGCTCGAACGAAACCGTCAACTCCACCCGAACCAGGAGGTTCGCCGTAGTCGCGGATACCATTCTTAGAAGCCTTCACCTCCTCATAAACCTTCTTCCCCGCCTCCCATGTGTACGGAGCGCCGTCAGGTCGAGAGTACTCCTCGGGAGCCTCATTAGGCATCCTCGCCCAGTACTCTGCGATGAAGTCTTGCAGATTCCGGTCAGTGAGATGAAGCGAGTACCCATCAGGTCTTACTCCCCACCCTCGCTCCGACTCCAACCACTTTTGAACAATCAAGGTACGTTGCGTCATCATTATTCTCCTTTCTCCCTCTTTCTAACTCCACACTAGAAAGAATATTTCTTTTTGTCCGATGAAATACGTAAAAAATGCACTTCCTAAACATAAAGCCCTCTTCTCGCTTACCACCCTTTGACAAAAAGATGTACGAAAGTGTACAATTTTAATACACTTTATGGATAAAACGCC
>ERZ1292625.4195-Hain-H41-01um-R1-4195-length-10958-cov-4_pt1 | contig 10958 bp, 9 predicted proteins | sample MGYA00564400_ERZ1292625 | MGnify/ENA primary metagenome ERZ1292625 (study PRJEB36523, sample SAMEA6512639) | groundwater metagenome | collected 2019-01-08 | study: AquaDiva: Metagenomics assemblies of 32 groundwater samples
CGGGTGTCATGACCGCATCGCTCATCACGGATTTCCGCGCTCTCGTTGCGACCGACGGGGTCTCGATAGCATGATATGCCAGATATGCGGTGAAGAAGAGGCGGTGCTTCACATACAGGAGATCGTCGGCGATGCCCGTACTGAACTTCATGTCTGCAAGCGCTGTGCCGAAGCAAAAGGGATACTTCGCGATATCGCATCGCTCAATCTTACGCTTTCCGCCACCGTTGCCCCCCCGCGTTCGAAGAAGAAGCCGCGGGCGAAGCTTCGATCGCTTACCTGCTCGCGCTGCGGCACTACCGGCGACGAGTATGTGAAGGACCATCGCGCCGGATGTTCGCATTGCTACACGGACCTTTCGCCGGTGATGAACGGCGTGTTGAAAGAGCTGCATCCCGGCATTACCCATACCGGCCGTGTGCCGAAGGAGCCGGGGAATTCCGCGGCCGAGATAATACGCCTGAAAAGCGAACTGGCGCTCCTCCTCAAACAGGAAGATTATGAACGTGCGGCGACGCTCAGGGACGCGATCGCGGCGCTTTCCCGGACGGAACGCTAGCGATGGCGTTCAGGGAAGCTGCGTCGTGGTGGAACGGCGGGCTTGAGGCTGCGATAGCCGTCTCGACACGGTCGCGCATCGTGCGAAATATCGCGGGGATGCCGTTCCCCTCGCGGCTGAACGCCGACGATCGCGAGGCGGTCGTTTCCATCGCGGGTGAGGCCATTGAAAAGAGCGGTATGTTCGGACCGACGGGCGTACGATGCTCCGTCGCTTCGGTATCGCCCATCGAACGGCGCATCCTTGTGGAACGGACATTGCTCCGATCGTCCGCAGGCGAGGCCGATGTGCATCTCTGGGTGAGCGCGGACGAGACAATCGCGGTCGCGGTGAACGATGATGACCATCTGCGCATCGGAGCGACAACGGCGGGGGCGGATGCCGCCTTCGCGTATCAGCGGACGCTTGAACATGAACGTCTGCTCGAAACGACCATCCCGTTCTCCTTCGATCCGACACATGGTTTCCATGCAACTTCCGCTTCCGATGTGGGCACGGGCCTGCGCCTGTCGGTCATGGTTCATGTGCCGCTCCTTATCTGGGAACAGAAGGCGGCGCTTGAAAAGCTCCTCACGGCCATTGTGCGTTCCGGCGGTGTGATAAGCGGCATGCGCGGGCATAAGAGCCGCTCTATCGGTGATATCATCGAGATCTCGAACCAATCGACGCTCGGCGTGAGCGAACGCGAGATCGTCGACAATGCACGCACGTTCATCCGTAAGATCATCCGTGCGGAGACGAAGGCGCGTGAGGATGCGCTCAAGAAGGACAGGGCGCTCATCGAGGACCGTGTGTGGCGAAGCCTTGCGACGCTGCGTGCGGCGCGGAGCATCACCTACCTCGAAACGACGGCATTTCTGTCGTGGATACGTGTCGGTGCGCATATGGGGATCATATCTGTGCCGATGGCGCTCATCACGATGGCGCTCTTTACGACACAGAAGGCGCATCTCTGCCGTGAGCATGCCGCTCTTGTACCCAAGGCTGGACGGGATATCATACGCGCGGACCGTATGCGCGCGCTGTTCGCCCCCTACGGCGGGTAGGACTCGCCGATATCCATTGACTATGAGGAGCCGCTATGCCGCATGACAGATACTTGACGCCGGAAAAGGTCAGGCGATTGACCGATGAGCTCAGGAAATATATCCATCGCGATCGTGTTCCACTCACCGCGCTTTTCATGAGGAAAGGTGCCGCAGATGAACGTACGCCGCCTGCCTTCGATAAAAGCTGGAAGGAAATGACGCTGCCGTTCCATTGGGGTGAGCGTGATGCGACGGTATGGTTCCATCAGGATGCCGTCATCCCTCGTACGTGGAACGGCGGACTTGTTCGATTGCTGCTCATGCCGTCCGATATGGCCGATCGTGAGATAGCGAACGTGGAATCGCTCATCTTCCTCAACGGGGAGATCATCGGTGCGAGCGACACTTTTCACCGCGAGATCATCGTCTCCGACCGTGCCAGGGGCGGGGAGCGGATATCGATCCATCTGAAGAGCTGGTGCGGGCTCATGCGGCAGTGGGCGTACGACTGGCGGACGCTGCGATTCAGCGACGCGGCGCTTGTGCTCGTCAATAAGAACGCGGAATCCACGGTGCGGATACTTGAGACCATGCTCATGGCGCTCGAACTTTTTGGCAACGATACCTATGAATATAATCACCTCCTGTCCATCGCGAACCGCGCCGTGTCCGGGATACCGTTCGGCGAGACGGGGAAGCGTTTTGATGCGGGCGTTCATGCCATGCTCGTGCGGCTTGAGAAGGACCTTGTCAACAGCGATCCCAATCGTCCGTCGATGATAGCGGTCGGGCATTCGCATCTGGATGTTGCGTGGCTCTGGCGCCTCTCGCATACGCGCGGGAAGGCGGAACGGACGTTCGCCAACGCGGTGAATCTCATGCGCTATTATCCGCAGTACCGTTTTACGCAGAGCCAGCCGCAGCTCTTTCAATTCATCAAAGAGGATGATCCGTCATTGTACGAAGAGGTCTCCCGCCGCGTGAAGGAGGGGCGCATCGAGCCCATCGGCGGCATGTGGGTGGAGGCGGACTGCAATCTCATCTCGGGCGAATCGCTCGTGCGGCAGATGCTTCACGGCCAGCGTTTCTATGAGCGCGAATTCGGGAAACGTTCCGAGGTGCTCTGGCTCCCCGACGTGTTCGGGTATTCGTGGGCGCTGCCGCAGATAATGCGCGGCACCGGACAGAAATATTTCATGACGACGAAAATAACCTGGTCGCAGTACAATCGCCCCGATTACGATACGTTCACCTGGCGCGGCATCGACGGGAGCGAGGTGCTTGCGCATTACGTCACCGGGGCCAGACAGGGGTATAACGGTGAACAGACGCCCTATGACCTCATGAATATCTATCGCTCATACCGTCAGAAGGATATCAACAGCGAACTCTTGACGACGTACGGATACGGCGACGGCGGGGGCGGACCGACGCGTGAAATGCTCGAACGCGGCGCCATCGTGAGCGATATGCCGTTCATGCCGCGCGTCGTTAATGGCTCGGCGCTCGATTTCTTCAAACGCCTTGACAAACGCGTGTCTTCCGATCCGCGCCTGCCCTGCGTGGACGGGGAGCTCTATCTCGAATATCACCGCGGTACGTACACATCGCAGGCGTCCGTGAAGCGTTCCAACCGCATGGCGGAAGTGCTGTTCCAGTCGGCGGAGAAATTATCCGTGCTTGCCATGCTTTCGGGAAAGGCATATCCCGCGGAGGCGCTCCGGAGCGGATGGGAAACGATACTGCTCCATCAATTCCACGATATCATTCCCGGGTCCTCCATCCGCGACGTGTATGCCGATGCGGCGAAGGAATATGAGCGCATCTTCAGCGCGGCGAACGGCATCATAACGGATGCGCTCGTGAAATGCGCCGAGTCACTTTCAATGAAGAAGGGATTCGTCATTTTCAATCCGCTTCCCTGGATACGCAACGATATTGTAACGCTGCCCAGGGAATTGCGCGGTGTGTTCATTCCTGTGCTCAAGCGGGAACAGCCTGCGCAGACGGTGAGCATTCTCGGCGAGAAGCGCACCATCGTGTTCGTCGAGGGGCTGCCGTCGACGGGGATAGCGGCGATCACCGAGGCGAAGGAAAAAAAGAATAAGAAAAAGGTGCCGCCGATGCGGGCGAACGCGGGCGGCTGCGAGAATGCGTTCTTCAAGATACGCTTCGATCGCGAGGGGCATATCGTTTCACTTATCGATAAAAGGAAGGGGCGGGAGATAGTCGCGGACGGCGAAAAGCTCAATGGCCTCACGGCGTTTGAGGACATCCCGGTGAATTTCAATGCATGGGATATCGATCTCTATTACACCGAAAAACCCTATGCGGTGACGACGCGGTCGTTCTCGCTCAAGGAGCGCGGACCCGTGTGCGTTCGATACCGCGCGGAGAAACGCTTCCGCTCGTCGATGATACGGCAGGATATCATCGTGTATGCAGATGTCGACCGCATCGATTTTCATACGGAGATAGACTGGAAGGAGCATCAGACGATACTGAAGACAGCCTTCCCGGTGGCGATACATGCGAATTCCTATACGAGCGAGATACAGTTCGGCGAGATAGAACGAGCGAACAACTGGAACAACAGGATCAACTATGCAAAGTTCGAGACGGTGGCGCATAAGTGGATAGACCTTTCGGAGAACGACTATGGCGTGTCGCTCCTCAACGACTGCAAATACGGCCATGATGTGCTCGGGAATGTCATGCGCATTACGCTCATCAAGTCCGGTGTCGATCCGGACCCGAATGCCGATATCGGCATCCATCGCTTTTCCTATGCGCTCTATCCGCATGAGGGGCATGTGAAGGATTCGCTCACCGTTGAGATGGGGTATCGGTTCAATCATCCCTTGATCGTACGGGAGTGCACGGGCGGCGGTGACCGCGATTCGATATCCTTCATCAAGGTGTATGCGAACCACACCGTGCTCGATACGATGAAGCGCGCCGAGGATTCGGACGATGTCATCGTGCGGTTCTATCAGTCGAAGAACGTGCGTGAGCTCGTGAATGTCGTGCTCGAACGGGAGACTGCGCGCATCGAGGAGACGGACATGCTCGAGAATGCGATAGGCGCGGTGAAGCCTACCGAGAATGGCTTTGCATTCACACTTGAGCCGTTCAAGGTGAGGACGTTCAGGATAACGCTTGCGGATGATAAAAAGTCGAAGCGGTGAGGTCAGCGCTTCCCGAAATAGATGCGCGACGCGAGATCGTTCTTGTTCTTGACCATGATATCAAGCCATATCGCTTTTTTCTTAAGGGCGTCGCTTTTGGTTGCGAACTTACGGAATTTCTCGTACGTCTCGATGTTCTTTTTCGAGGCGTAGTATGCGCGCTTGTAGTTCTCCGGAAAAATGAGGTCTATCTTCTTGTCTATTTCCTCGTCGATGGTCTTCTGATACTGTTCGCAGAGCACGGCATACTTCGCATGCACGTCCTTCGCGTAGTCGACGATCATGCGGTCGTAGCCGGGTATCTTCGACACGACATCGATGATGTACGCCATGGTCTTTATGGCGCTCAGGTAGTCCTCTTCATGCGAGTATTGTGAGATGACGCGTTCGCAGAGGTCGAATATCTTTGTCGGCGTAAAAATATCGCGTACCCCGTCGATGACGATGGGCGTTTCGAACGGCGCCATGGTGGTCGCGGATTTCGCGAGCGTTTTCATCATCTCGATGATGACGTTCTTCTGCCATTGATTGCCCTTGATCGTTTCGAAGAGCGTCGTGAGCTGGTCGGCGAGCTTTTCCTTGTAGCGCTCGTCTTCCTTGAAGATGACCTCGTAGAACGAAAGTGATACGCCCTTAAAATCGACGGTGCCGTTGTCGTAGAAATAGATCGCCTTCTTCGCGTACATGGGCGAGGTAACGATGGAATTTTCCTTGATGAAATTCAGATATACTGTGTTCGCTATCACGAGCTTCGATTCGGAAGGATCGAGCTCGTTGGCGCGGGACTGCAGGCGCGCTGCGGTATTGAGGAGGAAGCCCGAGAGCATGCCGTGCTCGGTGACGACGAGCGGGGTGGTGATATTGCCCCCGGCGATGCCGGCCGATATCTTGAAATCCGGCAATACCACGCTGTAGGCGGTACGGTCATGCGGCACCGACGGGTCCTTGATGAGCGGTTTCGATGAGAAGCTGTTGAATATCATGAGCGTGGAGCGTATGATATCGGTGGCCGTCGTTCCGATGAGGATGATCTCGTCGCCGCGCTCGCGCTTCGTAAGGACGCCGTTGACCTGCGTGAGGCGCGGTATACCGTTGGTGATGAAATCGTCGAGCATGTGGAGCTGCGACAGATTGCCGCGGCTGTCCTGGCAGAAGCGCGTATAGCCGTGTATGTCGAGCATGGCGAGATAGATGTTCGATATGGAGATATTCCGTTTCAAGTCGCCGTAATCACGGAATTTCTCATGCGGGATGACGAGTTCGCGCCAGAGCTTGGTGAATTTGGCGATGGAGAGGTCCTCGAAGAAGCCCCAGTTAAGCTGCTTTATCATCTCGAATACCGAGGGGAGTATCGTTTCTACCTTGTACGAAGCCGGTATCGGTTTGAGATAATCGTAGAGCGCTGAGAACGTAGTGATATCGCCGGCAAGGATCGTATCGTTCAGATGGCAAAGCAGCTCATATTTCGAGGTGCTCTTCTCGGAAAACTCGGATAAATCCTTCAATCGTGTTTCCCTTCGGCAAGAATTTTTTCAGTGATTTCATTATAGGGCGGGTATGCAAAAAAAGCAATGGAAACACGGTCTTCTGCGTATCTAACGATGCGTTCCCGGCGGTACAATCGCACCCGCGGAGCAGAGTTCGCTGACGATCATATCGAACGGTGCGGTGCCGGGCGTCGTGTCTGTCCGCGCAGCAACGGCAGCCGCGGCCCCTGCCGCCTGGCCTGTGGCCATGCAGGTCGCCTGTACGCGGAGCGCCGAATTCGCGAGCCTGTCGCTTGCGATGATACGCCCTGCGGCGAGGATATGCCCACTCCCTCGCGGAATGAGCGCTGCAAGCGGTACCGTTGGCACGATGCCTCGAGCGAGCGGTTTCGGGACGATGCCGTTCTCGTCATGAAGATCGATGGGATAGAACGAATGACAGACCGCATCCGTGAACTGTCGTCCATTCACATAATCGTCATGGGTTATCGTGTGTTCTCCCGTTATGCGGTATGTCTCGCGTATGCCCGTTGTCCATGACATCGAAGCGAGCCGTGCGCGTTCGCAGCCGGGGAGTGTGCGTATGAACCTGAGGAGGCGGAGCGCCGCAGCCCTCCCGCGTATGTCGGCATCGGTCTTCGCCGCGGAGGTCGATGAATCCGCATTGAAGATATGTATCTGATTGCCCCCGCGGCCGGCGAGGAACGGCATGAACGATGTTCTCGAATGCGCATGATCACCCGGCATAAGCCTTCCGTCGGCAAGCGCTTTGCGGTATTCCGCATCGATGTGTTCGGCGTTAAGCGACTTGACATCATAGCCGTCGAAGGCGAGCATGATAGTGCCGGGCTGGCGAGTATCGCTTTTTTCGCAGGAGAGGCCGGCCATGCGGACGATATCGGCATCGCCGGTGCAATCGATGATCTCTTTCGCTGCTATCGATGCGAGTGCTCCGCCTTTGCCGGCGGTTTCGACATGCCAGGATCCCTCGTATGAAACGCGATACGGCATCTCATGGCAGCGGAGGACAACACCGGCGGCAAGACATTCCTCTTCCGCAAGAGCGGCGAATACGTACGGATTCACGCTTATTTGATGCTCCCAATGATGCTTCGGTGTTCGTGTGAAGTCGGGAAGCGATCCGCTGTCGAGTGCGACGGCCTTTCGGACCAGATCCCATCCGATGCCGGCGATGACCTGCTTTTCCCAGGCATGGAAGAGCCCGGGGAAATTCACGCCGCCCTGGGTTGTCGTGCCGCCGAGTACGCCTGTCATTTCAATGAGCGCGGTCTTCGCTCCCGCGCGTGCGGCCTGTATCGCAGCGCACATGCCGGCGCTTCCGCCGCCGACCACGACCAAGTCGAAACTGTCCATGGGTAACTCCTTGCTCGATGGTTAGAATATACACGGCGGTGCTCGATTGGCAATGGGTATCCGTTGCAGATAGTTGTCAAATAGTCGCAAGCGATCCGTCTTTCGCGACACGGCGTCGCAGCGCATCGATACGCCGAGAGTGTGCCTCGGCGAAGCGCAGTAGTTTTGTCGTATCCGACGTGCGTTGACAATCGCTCCCTATGGATATATAGTGATGACAGTTCCTTCAGGAGTGTTCTCATGGATAATGAACGAAAGAACGCAATGAACGGCGGCGGTATCTGCACCGGCGCGTACGGTCTTGCGATAATCGGTTCGGCAGTGTATTTCATCCAGCATGCGACGTCTTTCTGGGGCGGCGTGCTCGGTTTCCTCAAGGCGCTCGTATGGCCGGCATTTCTCATCCACAAAGTCCTTGAAATGATAAAGCTCTGATCCCATGCAGCGGCAAGCAGCACTGGTTACCGGCGCGTCCGGCGGTTTGGGGCTTGCCATAGCCACACTTCTTGCCGAGCGGTCCATCGATCTGGTGCTCGTGAGCCGCACTGAGAAAAAGCTCGCGGCCCTTGCCCGCGATCTCTCGAAGCGCTTCGGGATAACGGCGCATGTGATGCCGGCGGACCTTTCGAAGCCGTCAGCCGCACAGGATATTTTCCGGGCATGCAGGAAGAAGGGGCTTCGCATCGATATGCTCATCAACAATGCCGGTGCCGGTATCGCCGGTGAACACCTGGCAATGGATGAGGACTCGATCGACGCGATGATACGGCTCAATGTCAACGCCCTCACGGCTTTGTGCATGCTCTTCGGCAGGGAGATGAAAGCGCGTAAAAGCGGCATGATACTCAATATCGCATCGCTCGTGTCGCAGCTTCCGATGCCGTTCTTCACCGCGTATGGGGCGACCAAGGCGTATGTGGTGAGCTATTCGCGCGCGCTTCGGAGCGAACTGAGATCATTCGGCGTATCGGTCACCTGCGTGCTTCCCGGATTTATCGATACGGGGTTCGAGAAGAGCGCCGGTCTTAAGTCGCCTTCGTATTCGAGAATGGCGAAGTCGCTCGGCATGAGCGCGGACGCGGTGGCTCGTGCGTGCGTGCGCGCCATGTTCCGGCGCAAAGCGCTGTCGGTCGCCGGCTTCATGAACCGCATCGCTTATTTTCTGATCAAATTCATACCCAAGCAGTTCCTGTCGAATATGGCGTATCGGGCGATGAAGCGGTATTTCTAAGCCGCCTTCGGACCGACGGCGATCATCGGAAATCGGTCGCTTTCCAGTTCACGTTCTCATTGACGACGAACATCGAAAAATGCAGGCGTATCTCTGTCTTAGGGATTTTTGCCGCACAGATGACGGTGCCCGGATATGCGCCGGACGCATCGTCGCGATAATCGCGAAATGTCAGTGTTACATCATTCCCATACGATCTTCGCGTGAGGGACGCTATGCGCATGGTCGACGGCGAGAAGATGATGACGTCCTGCCACGGTGCATAATCGACCGTAAGCTCGGCTTTGTCGTTTACGACGGCGAGTTTCGTGCCCGTCATGCGTGTCGTATCGACAAAACGGAAGTCGAAAAGCATGAGGAGCGTATCGGTGTCGATGCCGCCGAGCACTGGCGCGACCGTTCTCAGCGTTCCGCTCATGTTCGTCTTGAGGAACGGTATCGATGCGCGCACGTTGCTCCCGATGAGAAGGATATCGGCCGCCGGTGCGTTGAAAATGCCGTCGGTGAGCGAGAGCCGTTTCCTGTCGTTCGCGCCGTCGTTCAGATAGATGAACGAGAACGGCAGCCCGTCATAGCGGCTGTCCTTGTAGAAGATGCCGCCGGAAGCGTAGACGGACCTGAACTGCGGTTTCGCGAAGTACGATGCGTAGAACGCCGCGTCGCGCACGGGGGCATGCGTTACCGGCGCAGAAACGCATCCTGTCATGAACAACGCGTATATCCCCGCGATGATGCCTGCGATGTATGATGATCTCATTCGGATGCTCCTTCGCGCCGCTCGCGTATCGCATGGGTGACGGCGTCATGGGAGAAGCCTTTGCGCCTGAGAAATATCATGAGCGTGCGCAGTCCCTTCTCGCCGGCTGCATACGCGCGATAGTGCTTGTCGAGCAGCGCATTGAGCGCGGCGCGTTCGGCCGCCGCCGCACCGGCAAGCATGACCTCATCGATGATGTCGCTGTCGATATGCGCATTGGCGAGGCGGAAGCGTATCTCCCGCGCGCTCCTCATCTTTTCGCGGTAATGATCGACGAGGAGCTTCGCATAATGCGTATCGTCGAGGAAGCCGATCTCGGTGAGATGTACTATCGCGTCGTCGATGATATCGCTCTCATATCCTTTTCGTGCGAGCCGTGTCCGCACCTGGTATTCGCTCCGTGCAGCCCGGGCAAGGAGATTCATCGCGTAGCGCCCTGCGAACACTTCCTTGGAGCGATGGACGACGGCGGTAAGCTCATCGTCGGAAAGCTCGCGGCCGACAGTGATGCCGAATTCGAGGGCGATATCATCAGGCACGGCGATCGCAGCACCGTCGGCATGCGCCACGAGCGCGCCCTTTTTCTGTTCGATTCGTGTTATCCTCATCGCGTTCTCCGCGCTTTCGATGCCGCGCGCGGTATGCTCTCGTCCGGTATCCTGCCTTCGATGATGGAAAAAAGGGCGTTGAGATCGATGCGCCTGCGGGCTTCCGAGAGCGTCTCTGCGAGGGCTTTCGGGCTCGCGCCGCGTATCCGGATCTCGATCTCCTTATGTTCGAAATAGTCATCGGTGGATATCTGTATCCCCTGTCCGCCCATGGCCTGTGCCGCGGAACGGAACGCGTGCCTCATGGCGGTGTATTCCGGATGGCAGAACGAATAGAACTTTCCGTAGATGCGCTCATATTTCTCCGGGTCGGGGATGTCCTCTTCGATGCATCGCTGCACATCCCAGCGGAAGAGTATGTCGTGCACCGGCATGCCGGTGATGAGCTTCACTTCATGAACGAGTTCGATGAGCTTGACGAAATTGTTCTGGTTCATGCGGAAGCGCAGGAGCTCTTTCGTGAGTATGTAGACCTCGTTGGTGTTAAAGCGCCGAAGCGACCCTATGCCGCGTTCATGGATGGCGTTCTCGCGAAGGTAGGCTATCGTCGCATCATCGCGTTCGGAAACGAAGGTGATGAATTCCGGCGTACAATGCGATACGGGAAGTTCGAACCTGTGCATGAGGGATGCGCTGTCCGACTGAAAGCGGCCCGCATCGAGTTTCGACAGCTTGCTGAGCGTGAGCACGGCACGGTAGAAGTCGAGACGGGTGAATCCGGCGTAG
>ERZ1292625.2959-Hain-H41-01um-R1-2959-length-14580-cov-13_pt3 | contig 10956 bp, 9 predicted proteins | sample MGYA00564400_ERZ1292625 | MGnify/ENA primary metagenome ERZ1292625 (study PRJEB36523, sample SAMEA6512639) | groundwater metagenome | collected 2019-01-08 | study: AquaDiva: Metagenomics assemblies of 32 groundwater samples
TCTGATTCTTAATGCTTCTTAATAAATCACCTACAACTTCTTCTTCATTTTTTGTTGTAATTACCGCCGATATTGTTTCCATCTTACTTGTCAAATAATAGCATAAAAGTATATAATATCCGTAATGTCAAACAAATTTAATAATTTTTTAAAAATATTTTTTGCTTTAGCTGCAACTTTATTGCTGATTAATTCAGAATCGATTAATGTTTTAGCAAAGACTCCCGAATCATATAATCTTATCCCCCAAAAAACTATGCCAGGAACTGCCGCTTATAAATTAAAAAGGGCCAAGGAAAAAGTTTTTCTACTTGTTGCCCTTTCTCAAAAATCAAAGTTTTCCTACCGCCAAGTGCTTTTAGGAAAAAGGCTCTCGGAACTTATCAGCCTAGTTAACAAAAATGATGCGCTTAATGTAGTAGACACCAGCCAAAGATTTGCATATGAGGCCGGGATGTTGGCAGAAACAGCCTCAAAAAACAAAGAGAGGTATAGTCAAACAGCATTATCTCTATTTAAAAAGTACAAACCTGTCTTGGAAGAACTTAGAGACAATTTCCCAGCCAACTCCGCCCACTGGCTTTTGATCCAACAGGACATCGACACCCTAAACATTCTATCCGACAAGTTAAAATGAGATATTCAAAGACAGAGGTACCACAAATATCGTTTGTTATTCCCGTCAAAGACGAAGAAAAATCAGTCGAGCAGTTGTCAAACGAAATAGTCAAAGAATGTGTCAAACTCAAAAAAACTTACGAAATTATTTTTATTGATGACGGCTCTGTTGACAAAACTTTCGAAATTGTAAAAGGCCTTTACTTAAAAAACAAAAACATTAAAGCGATTAGACACAGAAGAAATTTTGGAAAGTCCGCTGCTTTATCAACCGGATTTGCCGGAGCAAATGGAGATATTGTTTTTACTCTGGACGGAGATTTACAGGACAATCCAATAGAAATCCCGAAGTTTTTAGAAAAACTCGACCAAGGATGTGATCTTGTTTCCGGATGGAAAAAGAAAAGATATGATTCTATATTAATAACTCTCCCGTCAATTATTGGTAACTTCTTAATAAGAAAACTCACAGGAGTAAAAGTCCACGATTTAAACTGTGGATTTAAAGCCTATCGAAAAGAAGTCATACAAAATCTTAACATTTACGGAGAACTATATCGTTTCATTCCCATCCTTGCTAATCAAAAAGGGTATAAAACTGGTGAAATCGTAGTCAAGCATAGACCAAGAAACTTCGGAAAATCAAAATACAGCTGGTTTAAAATTATCAAAGTGTTTCTGGATCTCATAACCGTTTTATTTTTGACCGGGCATGCTACACACCCGGGTCACTTTTTTGGCACTTTAGGTCTTATCTTCTTTGCCCCGGGACTGCTGATCGGTTTATATATCACCTATCTTCGTATAACAACGGGTGGAATTGGGGAGCACTACCCACTTATGTTTTTAGGAGTATTGCTTATGGTCGTTGGAGTTCAGTTTGTCTCAACAGGACTGTTGGCTGAAATGGTAACCAGTTCAACAAAAAAACAACATTCAGATAACGTCATATCAGAACTTCTTTAAGGGAGAATTTTGAGACCCTTTATTTCAATTACCGGATTAATCAATAAACAAGAATTGACAGCTAAGGCGTCTATCAAAATATAGCGGGATTTTCTAGCCGGAAAAAGAAATATAAAGGTGTCCTTGTCGAATTCCTTATCAACTGGTGGTATTTGTGGAGCGAGCGGATCCAGTTCCCTTTCCCATTTGACACCATCTAAAGACAAAGCGACCAAACCGTCTTTTACGGGTCCGCAACCAGACGGCGCATGGTTAATCTTCACACCTGTCAAGAAAATCTCCCGACCAATATCAATCAGCATTCTGTTTTTCGAATAGTCAACACTTTTTTCTAAATAGACCCCTTCCTCTTTGAACCCCTCCTTCGTATGAGCCAAGTCGTTCTTCCACACCTTAAGAAGTGGTACACCGTCTACTTTAACTACATAAACAGGCTCTAAAAATACATCAAGATACTGAAAGCTATAAAACCTTTTTGGCCACCAATCAAAATCCATTTCGATTTCGTATTCCCCATCCCGAATAAATCCGCTATAGTTGCCGTTGTAAAAATCTATATCTGTCCTAAGCCTTAACTTGGGAATATTTCCCATTGTAGATACAGCCAATCCTAATTTTGCATTCGGCTCCGCATTTTCATTTATCCAATTAACACCCTGAAGGTAGACATTTCCATAAGTATTGCCCCAAGAAGGAATATTCTTTGCCTTCGCTCCAGATAGGCCTCCAATCAACTGATTGAAATATACATTTTCATTCGGATGAATTCTAACCATCTCCGAAACAACAAACAACAAAGATGCCACTACTAACATTCTCACAAAATTAGCGGCCGATCTCTTACCGCCCGATACTTTCTTGACAAAATCAATCAGCCATCCGACCCCTATTCCTGCCAAGATAGCCATCGGTGGAATATATTCCATTATTTGCCTTACCCCTCCATAAATAACCATATTAGGCCAGGATACCCTCAAAATTGGTACCATAAACCACAACAAAACCAGTAAAGATAGGCCATTTCCCTTTAGTACCTTAAACAACGATCGAACGAACCCCACTGTTGATAAAAACAAAATTGGGATTGGGGTAGTGTAGATAATCCAAATAATCGGATATGTATTCCATCCTTTTACAATAAAAGGTGCCATCTCACCGGGAACACTTGTACCTATTTGCTTATAATAACTGATTACTTTGTTCAAATTTACCAGGGTATCATTCCATAAAAATGGCCATAAAGCATAAAAAATTCCAAGTGTAATTGCAGGATAAACAATAAGGCTAAAAACAAGAGGTAAAAATTTTCTAAAATCATGTTTCGAGATAGTCCCTTTCCTTTTAGCTATCAATAAGGTAATTAAATGAAATACAAGCCAGGCTCCTAAAATAGGAGCAAGAAAAAGTGCATTGAATTTAGTTCCCAGAGCAAACGCAGAAAAAACTGCCGATACGATTATTAATTTCCAGTTATTTTTTACAATTCCAAAATAAAAAAGAATAATTGTTAAACCAAAAAAGGCAGCTTCCGGGGGATCTTTGATATTAAAGTGGGACTCCGAAAAAAATAACGGGTAGGATGCAAGAGAGATTCCCGCAACCACTGCGGGGAAAACTCCAAATTCACGATAAACAAAAAACGAAATTCCTAAAACAATTAAAAAACTGGTCAGAACCTCAAAGAAATGGTATGACTCAACGTCTCCAAGCAAATGCAGCCTTTGGAAAACAATATGGTTTGTAAACGCAGCGAGAATATCATTTAATGGGGGGTGTCCACCCTCGCTTTCGATGATACTGTTAAAATCGTATGTATCGTGCTGATACATACTTCTCCATATCTTAAACCATCCTTGAGGATATAATGATTTGATTGCTTCTTCGTAAATCGGACCTTTGCTTTCTGAAGATAGAACATCGGTCGCCCCACCAGGCGAAATATTGCACTTGCCCTTTGCCCAGTCGGGACAAACGTCACTCAATCTCGGATAAGCAGGTAGGGAAGAATAGTCTTTCTTTCCAGTTAAAAAAAAGTTAAGATACGCCTGACCGCGCATAAAATGAAAGGGTTCATCCCAGTTAAAACCATAATCTTTTATAACAGCCGTACCAATAATCAAAAATAAAATGGGAATAAGAAGTATTAGAATTATCTCTTTAATTTTCTGTCTTTTCATGAATTCAAATTATATCAAACATATTGACTTTGTTATACTTTGATTTAAAATTATTATCTGAATCTAATAATGCAGAATAACTTGATTCTCACAAATTGCCGAATGTGCCACGGAACTCATCTGGAAATGTTCTTGGACTTAGGATTTACTCCTCCTTCCGATAGTTTTCTCTCTAACAAGCAACTTAAACAAGAAGAAACATATTATCCCCTCCAGGTCTATATGTGTAAAGATTGTGGCCTGGCCCAATTGGGATATATTGTTCCGCCGGAAAAAATGTACAACATAGATTATCCCTATATCTCATCAACTACAAAAACCGGTACAGAACACTTTAACCAAATGGCTAAATCTATTTGCGAAAAGTTTAAACTTAAACCAAAATCGTTAGTTGTTGATTTAGGCAGTAATGTGGGAGTACTTTTACAAGGATTTAAAGAGTGTGGAATGGATGTTATCGGAGTAGAACCGGTTGTCAGTATTACAAGAATCGCTATCCTTAATGGAATTGATACCATTCCTACCTTTTATAGTCTGGAGGTAGTTGAACAAATTATAAAAGAGAAAAAGAAAGCATCGGTTCTTTGCGCCACAAATGTCTTTGCACATATAAATGATTTGGATGCTTTTATGGAAGCAACAGAAAAACTGTTACTTAAAAACGGCATATTTGTTTTTGAGGCGCCTTACTTTTTACACCTCTTAGAAAAACTGGAATACGATACTATTTATCACGAACACTTATCATACCTTTCAATTAAACCCTTGGTTAAATTTTTCAAAAGATTTGGTTGGAATCTTTTCGACATAGAAGAAACAGATATTCATGGAGGTTCTTTAAGATGTTTTATCGCTCGAGAAGGCCAATATCCAATTTCGCCGAAAATTGGAAAGTATTTGGCCCAAGAGGAAAAAAAGCAAATTCATTCTATGGAATATCTTAATAGATTTGCAAAAAAAGTTAAAAAACACCGAAAAGAATTAAAAACTATGATAATAAACTTAAAAAAGAAAGGCAAACGCGTCGTCGCCCTAAGTGCGCCGGCAAAAGGCAACACCCTTTTAAATTATTGTAAATTAGATACCGATTTGTTAGACTATGTAACAGAAAAGGCAGAATCAAAAATCGGCAAGTATACGCCCGGAACACATATTCCTGTCTTTCCGGATAATTACTTGTTAAAAAACAAGCCGGATTATGCTCTTATTTTGGCTTGGAATTTTGCCAAAGAAATTATGGAGAATAATCAGGAATTTAAGAAGCGCGGCGGGATGTTTATTATTCCAATTCCCAAACCAAAAATAGTTTGATTTATGAATACGGAACTTAAAAAAATAAAGATAAAGTCAGCATTTACAGATAAAAGAGGTCATATTTTTGATATCTGGACAGAAGCGGTTCATCATATAGGAATAGTTACTTTTGTAAAGGGAGCTGTTCGCGGAAGACATTATCATAAACTTTCTAGTCAAAATAATTATCTTATTAAAGGCAAACTGAAACTTGTAGTTAAAAGTCTTAAGATTAAAAATTCTGTTCCCCAAATAATAATTATTCAGGAAGGCGAAATGGTAATTGTCCCTCCGAATTGGTACCATGCATTTACTGCCCTAGCCCCCTCGCACCTCCTTTTTTCCACTTCTGGTAGCAGAAAACACGGAAGCAAGGATTATGAAAAAGACAATTACCGCATAGAAATTTAAGAGATGCAAAAGATTCCGGTCAATGAACCCGCAATCTCCAAAAACGCCCTCAAATATGTAACCGATTGTATAAAAACAGGTTGGGTCTCCTCTTCTGGAAAATATTTGAAAGATTTTGAAGAAAAATTTGCTAAATTTTTAGGAGTCAAACACGCCATTACTACCACCAATGGAACAACCGCTCTCCATTTAGCCATTTTGGCCTTAGGAATTAAAAAGGGTGATGAAGTGATCCTTCCCTCGCACACCATGATGTCCTCAGCCGCAGCCATTGTTTATACCGGAGCCACCCCGGTTCTGGTAGATGTGGAACGCGACAGTTGGAATATGGACGTTAGCCAAATAGAAGAGAAAATTAGTAAAAGAACCAAAGCGATTATGCCCGTTCATATTTATGGACACCCGGTTGATATGGATCCAATTATCGCCCTGGCTAAAAAATATCATCTTTATATCATTGAAGATGCGGCAGAAAGTACCGGAGCAGAATATAAAAGGAAATTAACCGGCACTCTCGGAGATATTGGATGTTTTAGTTTTTATGCCAATAAAATTATTACCACAGGTGAAGGCGGAATGATGGTTACTAACAACGACAAAATCGCCAATCATGCCCGATTATTAAAAGATATGGCCCATTCTCCCCAAAAACGCTTCTTACATAAAGAAATCGGTTTTAATTTTCGAATGACTAACCTGCAGGCAGCCCTCGGGGTTGCCCAACTGGAAGAAGTTAAAAAATATATTCAAAAGAAACGCTGGATGGCGGCTTTATATAATGAAGAACTCTCTAAAATTAAAGGGCTAACCTTGCCGATAGAACACAGTTGGGCAAAAAATGTTTATTGGATGTATGGAATACTAGTAGAGAAGGAGTTTGGAGTTACTCGTGATGAATTCATGAAAAAACTATTAGAGATGGGCATCGATACACGAACTTTCTTTATTCCTATGCATAAACAACCGGCTCTAAAACAACTTGGATTATTTAAAGGGGAAAAATATCCTGTTTCCGATGAAATTGGCCGCCGGGGTTTATATCTTCCTTCCGGACTAGCATTAACAGAGAAACAAATTAGAATTGTCTGCAAAACGATAAAGGATATTAAAAACAATGTCCAGAAAAGATAAGACTCCCATCTTTGTAATTTCTGGCAAATCTCCATTTAGTGCTCAGGGAGGCGGATATTCTGCATATGCATATAATTTAGCCTGGATATTAAAAAAACTAGGCCACCCTGTTTATATAGTTGCCTTAGGGGATGAAAATAAAGAAGAAAATACCGAAGCCGGAAAACTTTTGCTATTTAAAGCGACTCTTCCCCTATTAAATGTTAATATTTATGCACTTCCGGGTCTTCCTATATATTCATATATTTTTGCCAAAGGAATCAAAAAAATTGTTTATGAAAAAAAATATAAAGAATATATTGTTTGGGGTATCGGACCGTGGGGTTTTGCCGGTACTTTAATAAAAAAGTTTTTTAATAAAAAGGCTATTCATATCAATAATTATTTCACGACTACCCGCCATGAATGGTGGGGAGGAATTAAAGCTTTAAAAGTAAGTGATTATGGATTTTGGCCAAGATTAAAATATTTAGCAATTTATTTAACTGTAGTACAATATTTGGCTTTAATTGAAAAGATGATCTTAAAATTTGCCGATTACATACTTGTCAATTATCGTTCAACTGAAGAGATACTTAAAAAAGAATTTAATATAAATCCCAAAATATTTTACCGAATCCGTTCTTATGTCCAAGTTTATAAAAGGAGGGTCTTAAAAACTAAAGAAGGAAGCGAGATAAAGCTTCCCAAAAAATATCTTCTTTTCTTCTCACGTCAAGATCCTCGAAAGGGAGTTAATTTTCTACTTCATGCCATGAAAATATTAATTGAAATGGGTTATAGGATTCCTCTTTTAATTGCCGGAGGAGGAGACATGCTTTCTTATAATATAAAGTTGGCGAAAAAATTAAAAATTGAAAAATATGTAAAATTTTTAGGTTTTGTTAATGATCCTAAATCTTTAATGAAAAAATGTTCTATTTTTATTTTTCCCTCAATCGAGGAAGGCGCCGGAGCCCTGACTATCAATGAAGCCATGGAAATGGGTCTTCCCATCGTTTCAACCGCTTGTGATGGAATTATTGAAGATATCGAAAATGGGAAATCAGGATTATTGGTCCCCAAAGAAGACTCGAGTGCCATGGCAATTGCAATTGAAAGGATTTTAAACAGTCCTGATCTTACTAAAAAACTAAGAAAAAACGCCAAGAAATACTACAAGGAAAGATTTAATCCAGAATATATGAGGCGGGATATAAAACAATTACTATTGAAAATATGAATCAAACCCAAGGTTTAGGAACCGTTTCTTTCTCGCTTGCTCACAATAAAGTCCTCGAAAGAGCTGATCGTCAAAGAGTTGCCACACAGCTTGTATTAATTATGAAGGAATCCCTGAGCAGAAAGAATTTTGAGGGCATTAAAATTCTTGATATTGGCTGTTCAAGTGGAGTCATCACTCAATTTATAGCTCGCCAGGGCGGAACCGTTGTCGGCATTGATGTGGACAAAAATGCTATCAAAATGGCAGCTAATGATAGTAAAGATCTTAAGAATTTATCTTTTAAACTTGCCAGCGGGATCACTCTTCCTTTTAGGAATAATTCGTTCGATATTGTCCTTTGCAACCAGGTTTATTCTTTTATTTCAAATCCCTCAAAAATGATAAAGGAAATCTATCGGGTTCTTAGGATGGAAGGGTTCTGTCTTTTTACGGGAGATAATCTGCTTAATCCAATTGAAACAATGTATGGCTTGCCTTTTTTAAGATGGCTTCCAAAAGAATTTTCAAAAGGCATTCTAAAAATAATGGGATGTAAAGATCTTTATATCGGAAATTATAAGACTTACTGGGGATTATTAAAATTATGCAGTGATTTTGGAATTGATGATTATACCTTGAAGGTCTTAAAACAACCAGAAAAATTCAAATTTAAAAAAATTTTAAAATATCGAAAAGTTATAAATTTAATTCCCTACCCCTTTTTAAAATTTTTGGAGCCACTTTTACCAACCTTCATTTTTATTCTTAAAAAGGTTAAGTATTAGTTTTAAATACTCGATTTATCAAATTAAGACTTTTTTGACAAGATTTACCCCAAGAAAATTTTCTGCTCCAGGAAATCGCCCCGGTTTGTAAGTTTTTATACTTTTCGCTGTTTTTAAACAATATAGTTATTTCCTCGGCTAATTTTTCCGGCGAATTTTTCTTAACAATTACTCCGCTTTGGCCATCCTTTACTGAATCCACAAGTCCTGCAGATCTATATGCAACTACAGGTGTACCCATTGCATTTGCCTCGATATTCACAAGACCCCAACCTTCCCTGACAGATGGATTAATAAGAATATGAGCCCTTGCTAAAAGTTCAAATTTTTTAACTTCACTAACGAACCCCCAAAACTTAACTTTACTTTTTATCCCCAGCTCCCCGACCAAATTTAACAAGTACTTCTCATATTCATTTCCTCCTTTACCAATTACCCAAAAACTATAATTTCCAAGTTTATTTAAAATAGAAAATGTTTTTATTGTGTCTTCTATTCCCTTGTCTTTAGTCAACACTCCTAAAAACACCACCGTCTTGATCTTAGATCTATGACCTACGATCTTAGATCTTGGAATAACCACTCCATGGGGTATTATATTAATATTTACTTCAGGTATTCCCATATTTATAAGATCGGCTTTTGCCGATTGAGAACCGACTAGAAACGGGACTTTCCTATAAAAAAGAAATATTAAAGGCTCGGTGATAAAACCAACAATTCCAACAATCCAATTAAAGGGCCAAGGAAAACCGCTTAAAAACCAAACTTCTCTTGCAACCTCTTGAAGTATAGCCAACTTTGGTTTTCTGACATAAAGAGGGGCAAAAAAAGGAATTCCGTGGAATTGGTCCACAACCAAATCGAAACTGTCCTTATGTTTCAAATAGTAAATAAACGCTGCCAATTTTACCCCAATGTACTGATCCCCCTGATGAATTGACTCCACTCCATCAACCTTTTCTTTAACTAAAGAACCGGGAAATCTTGAAGAAAAAATGGTGACCTTATGTCCGGCAGCAACCCAACCTTTCATATGCTCATGCATCACCTGCTCGGCCCCTCCTGCATTTGGATGCTTGGGACCCCGCCAACTAAGTACCAATATGTTCATGGGTTTATTTTACCACCCTCCAAATCTCTGCATTAGCATTAGAAAATATTTTTTCCACCCCTAGGTCTCCCGGAGAAAATGGTAATTTTTCAGAATAGCTTTCAAACTTCACCAGATAAACATATTTTGCTTTGGTTATCTTAAGTTCTCCTTTTGCTTTCTCTCTGGTTTTTGCCTGAAAAACCGATTGGTTAGATACTATTAAATGTTTACTGTATTTTTGAACATAATTTCTTAAATTTGCTAGTGATGGTGGTTTAAAATTTGTGTGATACTCGCACTGCAAACATTCATTATCGTAAACCAAAACTTTTCCTGATGGGAGTTTCTTTAAAAAATCTAAGGCATAAATTTCCCCCTGAGGAATCAAATAATTTATTTTTTTAAAATAATTCCAACCTTCCCCTGTAAGTAGGGATAAAATGGCCTTCTTTTGTTTAAAAAAATGTATCGCCTCAGAAGAAAGACCTTTTATCAAAACGCCACCAAGAAGAACGACAAATTTTTCTTTGGAAAATTTTTCAATTATGTTATTAGTTTTTGGTTTAAATTTTTTAACACCTTCCTTGAAACTAATTTCATCAATCACCGCCGGAATATTAATTTCCAAATTAAAGTTTCTGTTTGGAGAAATATAGTTCGATTCTTCAAGATCAGCATTGTAAAACCTAACGTCTCTAACTGTTATTTCTTTAGTTACTAGATCAACAGTATAAAAAAGACGATATTCGGGACTTTGCGACCAAACTGCCTTCACCCCAGTTCCTAAAAGATCTTCTACCTCAAATGAACTTGATGGAGAAAGATTGGAATATTTTTTCCTGTACCAATCAGCAAAATCTTTCATTGTTACAATATCATATCCTTCGGTGTTTTTTAGCCTACTGATTAAATCCATTTGCTTTGTATATTCGTTTTTGTAGCCTTCCGGGTCAAGATCTGCTTCCAAACCAACCGTAATCTGACCAAATCCGTTTTCTTTTGGATTGGTATATAAACGCACTAATTTTTCAAAATAGGCAGTATCAAGGTTTTTACCACTCACTAAATAGTCTTGAGTGCTAAATAAACTACTGTAATAGCCATTCAAAGGATCGCGGGAAGCCCACTGAAGATTAACCACGTCAAGTTTAACAGTCATACTTGAGGCAAAAACTCCTGCGTGATACTTGCTGGGATAGTAAGGAATCTGCCAAGGTTGTCCCCAGATCTGATAGCCATCGGTAGCAAATTGATCCGAACAAACTAAGTTGGCGG
>ERZ1292625.4197-Hain-H41-01um-R1-4197-length-10956-cov-38_pt1 | contig 10956 bp, 10 predicted proteins | sample MGYA00564400_ERZ1292625 | MGnify/ENA primary metagenome ERZ1292625 (study PRJEB36523, sample SAMEA6512639) | groundwater metagenome | collected 2019-01-08 | study: AquaDiva: Metagenomics assemblies of 32 groundwater samples
GATAAACGCCACCTTTCAGTGGGGAACAGTTCCATGCCATCATGATAGCAAATCGAACGAGGATGTCAATCGTGACTTTGTCCTTTAATCCGCTATAATGAACCCACTATGTCATCTACTAGCGTCGAGAAGATTAAGGAACGGCTCGGGATCGAGGAGGTCGTGAGTTCGTATATAAAGCTTGATCGTGCTGGAAAAAATCTCAAAGGGAAGTGCCCATTTCATAACGAGAAGACGCCCTCGTTCTACGTAACTCCTGAACGAGGAAGTTATCACTGTTTCGGCTGTGGGGCTGGGGGAGATATCTTCAGTTTTGTGCAGCAGTTTGAGGGTCTCGACTTTATGGGATCGCTGAAGCTTCTCGCGGATCGTGCGGGAGTGAAGCTTGAGTTCGATAAGGCGAGCGAAGTTCATAAGAGCGAAAAAGAACGACTACTCGCGATTATGGAAGAAGCTACGGTTTTCTTTGAAGAAGGACTGGCTCATTCTGCAGCAGCGCGAGACTATTTGAAGGGCAGAGGAATAACTGAAGCAACCGCAAAGAAATTCAGGATTGGATTTATTCCTGCAGACTGGCGGCTTCTTTTTACTCATTTGAAATCAAAGAAATATTCTGATATAGATATTGAAAAGGCGGGGCTTATTAAAAGGCCTGAGCCAACAGATGGCGGTAAACAAAAGGAATATTACGATCGCTTCCGGGGCCGAGTGATGTTCCCGATCACAGATTCGAGCGGACGGGTGATTGCTTTTTCTGGACGAATTTTGGTTGATGATGGAAAGTCTGCAAAGTATCTCAATAGTCCTGATACAGTTCTTTTTAATAAGTCTACTGTGCTTTATGGCATCGATAAGGCGAAGCAAGATATCAGGATTAAAAATTACTCCATTTTAGTCGAAGGCCAAATGGACCTTGTGCTTTCACATCAGGCCGGAATTAAGAATACAGTTGCTGTTTCTGGCACAGCACTTGCCGATACCCTTATTTCAAAAGAAAATATCGTCAATAATCTTGGAATTGTAAAAAGACTTTCGAATAATATTATCTTGGCATTCGATTCTGATAACGCTGGACGGAAGGCTGCAATGCGCTCTGCAAGTATCGCCATGAGCCTCGGCATGGATGTGAAGATCGCTGATTTGCCTGAAGGAAAGGATCCGGCAGACCTTGTTCTTGCTGATCCTGAACAATGGAAGCAGGTCTTGCGGAATTCTAAGCCTGTGGTAGAATTTCAGCTTAATACTGTGCTTTTACAGAACCTTGATCCTCGCAAAGTGCCCAAGGCACTTCAGGACAATGTATTTCCATTTATTGCTCCTCTTACAGGTGCGATGGAAAAGGCACATTATATTAAGTTGATAAAGGAGAAGACAGGGCTATCCGAAGATGCCATCAGGGAAGATCTCGCGAAAACCGAGGCTTCTCTGAAAAGTGTCGTGGCTGAAGTCAGGAATGTTGAACAGATGAAAACTGCTTCGACCCGGCTTGATGCTATTGTTCGGAAGCTTTTCAGCTCGCTTTATTACTTGGATAAGAATCCAATTTCCGGCATTGATATTGATAGCCATAGAGCTACGATCAAAAAAATCGCCGGCGACAGGTACGACAATTTAATAAAAGATATGGAACCGTTGAAGAACGAGCTTTTGCTTGAAGCAGAAGTGACGTTCGGTTCGAATGCAAACGTCAAAGATTTCCAAAGAGATCTTAATGAACTCGTATTTAATTTTGAGGAAGATATTGTGCGCCAGGAATTCTCTGAGGCGATGGATCAGCTCATGAAAGCGGAACGTCAGAAGGACGACAAGAATATTGCTGTTCTCACGGAAAAGATGACTGTCCTTACGAAAAGGGTAAATGAATTATCAAAGAAGAAGCATACAATTTAAATTATGAAGAAAAAAAACAAGCCGGCAAAGAAGGTGAAGAAGGTGGTAAAGAAGCCAGTCAAAAGTGCAAAGAAAGTAGTTAAAAAAGTTGCGAAAGCAAAGCCGGCTGCAAAAGGTGGGGCGAAGCAGAACAAGAATAAAGAATTCGAAAACAAAGCCAATAAGCTTGTCAGCAAAGGAAAGGAGCGAGGTTTCGTTACTTATGACGAGATTCTTAAAGAATTCCCAAACATCGAGCAGGACATCACATTCCTCGACGATCTTTATACTAAATTCTCAACATCAGGCATCGATGTGCTTGAAGGAGGAGGACTTTTGGAAATGGAACCTGAAGTTCATGCTGCACCGAAGAAGTATTCTTACGGCGCACGAAGCAGCGACTCTTCATACGATTCCATCCAGATGTATCTGAAGGAAATTGGACAGTACGCGCTTATTTCAGCAAGCAACGAAAAAGAGCTTGCACGAAGGATCGAGGCTGGCGATAAAGAAGCGAAGAATCTTCTTGCACGAGCAAACTTACGACTCGTAGTTTCTATTGCAAAGAAATACGTAGGACGATCACCAGACCTTACGCTCCTTGATCTTATCCAAGAGGGGAATCTCGGTCTTTTCAAGGCCGTTGATAAGTTCGATTGGACAAAGGGATACAAGTTCTCGACGTATGCGACATGGTGGATCCGACAGGCTATCACTCGAGCGCTTGCCGATCAGTCACGAACCATTCGTGTTCCAGTGCATATGGTTGAAACGATCGCTAAATACAAGCAGGTCGTACGACGACTTACACAGGACCTCGGACGAGACCCTTTGGCAGAAGAAATCGCAACAGAAATGGGACTTGATGTTGAAAAGATTTATAACATTGAAAAGATCGATCAGGACGTAGTATCTCTCGAATCTCCAGTTGGAGACGATAGCGATGACGGCAAATCAACGCTTGGAGACTTTCTCTTTGACGACAAGATTCTCTCGCCAGATCAGGAATCATCACGAAGAATCCTTCGGGATCAGGTCAATACGATCTTGAACGATCTTTCAGAAAAGGAAAAGAAGATTCTTGAGATGCGACATGGTCTCAATGACGGCATCACTCATACGCTCGAAGAAGTAGGCAAGGAATTCGGAGTTACGCGAGAGCGAATCCGACAGATCGAGGCCAAGGCTCATGAGAAGATCCGCCAGCACGAGAATATCAATCGTCTGAAGAATTACTAAATAAGACAAAAACGAACCGCGCCCTAGGGGGTGCGGTTTTGTTTTGCTGCATTGTTTTTAGGATCTCCTTCTGTTTCAGTTTCTTTTTTTGATTCTTCTTGCTCTGCTTTCAGTTTGGCTTCTCGCTCCGCAGCCCGAGCACTTTCGAAGAGCAGGGTATGGGACAAGAGCCGTAGTATTGAGTTTTGAACCATGTTCTTCCTATCCCTTTAGAAAATTGCTGGTGTTTGCTAGGCATTACTTTACGCTTAATAATGTGATTTGGCAATACCAGAAAAGAAGATTTAGTTTTCCACAGAAGTATGAAATTTTGATGAATTTTCTGTTTGTCATGGTTGAGTTTGATAATCTATACTATTCCTTACAAACTTATTTTATTAATTATAATATATTATCTTATGAACCAAATACAAGAAAAAACCCCACACTACATTGTGACACTTAAAAATGATTTAATTAAGCATTTTGATAAAAAAATAGAAAAAGAAGTTGGTAACTTGGCAGCGATGACAGCCAGAGAATTTATAAGGGCTAATCAACGATTTGAGGATATTGAAGAAAAAATGGCGACGAAGGATAGCGTCAGTGATATGGCATCAGGTTCTGATATAAAAGGAATACTTGCGCACATTGGTAAGTATGAAGTAAGAACTCACAATCTGGAAAAAGAGGTTTTTGCCTAATATCTGTAGAAAGCTATAATGAAGGCATGGAAACTCCTGAATTCGAAACACTCTACAAGCGTCTCAATACTGCCCAAAAGAAAGCCGTAGATACTATTGAAGGCCCTGTCATGGTCATCGCTGGACCAGGAACTGGAAAGACTTCTATTTTGACGTTACGCATTGCTAATATCTTAAAAAAGACTGACACAGCAGCAGAAAATATTCTTGCGCTTACATTCACCGAATCAGGTGCATATGCAATGCGAAAGAAGCTCGTAAGTATTATTGGTACAGCAGGATACAAGGTTAATATCAATACATTCCATGGTTTCTGTAATGAAGCTATAAAGCAATACCCGGAACGATTCCCACGCATCATCGGCTCGATGGCGATTACTGACATCGATCAGATCGCGGTCATGGAAAAAATAATAGAATCGACGGATCTCGAACTCCTCAAGCCCTACGGTGACGTCTTTTTCTATGTGAAGCCGGCTCTCGGAGAAGTCCGCAATTTAAAACGGGAGGCGATTGGTGTCGAAGACTTCGCAAAAATAATAAAGAAGCAAGAAAAGGATTTCAATGATGAGCCTGATAAGGTGCATGAGAAAGGTGCTCATAAGGGCAAGATGAAAGGCGAATTCATCAAACAGAAAGAAAGGATAGAAAAGAACAAAGAACTTTTGAAGCTTTATGAGGCCTACGAGAAAGCTTTAGTAAAAGAAAAATTCTATGACTTTGAGGATATGATTGTCGAAGTTATCAAGACTCTAAGGAAAGATGAGGATCTTTTGCTCATGCTCCAAGAGTCATATCAATACATCATGGCTGACGAGCATCAGGATGCCAATAATGCGCAGAACGCCGTCCTTGAGCTGCTTTCCAATTTCCATAAGAACCCAAATCTCTTTATCGTTGGAGATGAGAAGCAGGCCATCTTTCGCTTCCAAGGTGCATCGCTTGAGAACTTCCTGTATTTCCAACAGCTTTATCCTGATGCTGTACTAATTCATCTTGAGGACAATTATCGTTCAACGCAGAATATTCTTGATGCATCCCATTCACTCATTTCAAACAACACGATGCCCGAAGGACACCAGCGCATTTCCCTCAAATCGAAAGCAGAGAAGGGCAAGGAACCGGTTCACATCGTTGAATGCCAGACCATCGATGGCGAATATACCTTTCTCATAAAAGACATACAAGCAAAGATAAAAGCAGGAGCCAAGCCAGATGAGATAGCAATTCTTTATCGTGACAACAAGGACGCATTCCCAATCGCTCATGCTTTTGAAAAGACACCGATCCCATTCAGGATCGAGAGCGATAACGATATTTTGAAGGATGAACATATCCGCAAGCTTCTCATCATCCTCGAAACCATCAATGATCTTGCGGCAGAAGAGACCTTGGGAATGTCGCTCTTTGTCGATTTTCTCGGACTTGAAGCAGTCGAGATTTACAGAGCCTTCGATCAATCACGGAAAGAAAAAAGATCACTCATCGATATAATCACGGAGAAGTTCCCGGCGGTCTCAAAAAAACTTTCTTCATGGGCGCACGTTGCGCATAACAAGACATTCATTGAGGTTTTTGAAATAATCGTTCGAGAGTCAGGCTATCTCGAATTCGCTCTCTCGAGCATCGATTCGCTCGAACGTATGGCAACACTCGAGGCGTTCTTTGGAGAATTGAGGAAATTGGCTGGAGCTCGAAAGGAATATTATCTGAAGGATTTCATCGAGCATCTCACGCGCGTTCGCGAGCATGGAATTCTGACGAAAACAGGAAAAGGAATTCTCAAAGAAGGCGTGCGACTTATGACAGCTCACAAATCAAAAGGACTTGAGTTCGATTTCGTATATATTGTCGGAGCTTTTGATGGACATTGGGGCAACAAGACTCGAAGGACTTTCTTTAAAACAATAGCGAATACAGAAACTGGCATTGATGATGAGCGAAGACTTTTCTATGTTGCCCTCACTCGTGCTCGAAAAGAGGCGACTATCACCTACGCGAAAGAAAATCATGATGGCAAGGAGCTTTTGCCGGCGCAATTTATCAGCGAGATTTCAGATGAGTATAAAAAAATCGAAAATGCGGAAGGAGTGAAGGGAATACCTCTTCATTTCAAAGAATCAGTCGTCCACGAGCATCATGAAATTAAAAACAAAGAATATTTGCAACAGCTTTTCCTCGAGCAAGGACTATCGGTGACGGCACTCAATAATTATTTGAAGTGCCCGTGGGAATATTTTTTCGTGAACCTTGTGCGTCTGCCGAAGGCACAAAGCAAGCATCAGATGTACGGTACGGCCATGCACGAGACGCTTAAAACCTTCTTCGATAAGTACCGCGAGGAGCAGGATATGAGCAAGAAAGAGCTTGTCGAACTTTTCGAGTTTAATGCTCGTAAAACCCTCCTTTCGCCACTAGACCTAAAAGAGAGCTTGAAGAAGGGAAAAGAGGCTCTGGAGGGTTATTTTGAGGCTTATAAGGGGTCTTGGAACCGTCATTTATTGACCGAATACAGCATACGGGGAGTGCATCTTCAGGTGGGCGATTTTGAGCTGCTTTTGAAAGGAAATTTGGATAAGGTTGAGATTCTCAATGATCGTGATGTTAATGTCGTCGATTACAAGACTGGCAAGAGAAAATCAGAGAATAAAGAGAATTATGTTCGACAGTTGACCTTTTATAAATTGCTTCTGAATCTTGATGAGAAAAAGAAATACATAATGAAATCCGGAGAACTTGATTTCATTGAAGCAGATGAAAAGGGCAAGCAGAAAAAAGACATCTATGATATTTCTGATGCGCACGTCGAAGAATTGACTGCACTCATTAAAGAAAAAGCGCAAGAAATTTATACATTTTCATTTTGGGACAAGAAGTGTGATGAAAAAGATTGTGAGTACTGTAAACTAGGAAAGATTCTTTAGTAGGTGAACATCAGGTCGATCGTCGCCTTCATCGCTTCGATTGGCATAGCTCCACCAAGCACGATCATCTTTGAATCAGCACTGATCTTGATAGGATATTGCCCTTGTGCATCCTTGTAGGGCTCGTAGATGAGCATGAGTTTCTCTTTTACAGTTGAAGGGAAGGCTTTTTCGAGAACGATGATGCTTGAGGGGGTTCCTTCGATACCGATATTGACGCCATCCGTAAAGTCAGCTTCCACTTTCTCCTTAAACTTTCCTGTTGCGAGACAATTATTGAATTGTGCTACATCAAGTCCTGCGAATTGAGCAATCTTTGGAAGTTCTGAGAGACTTAATCCTTCTGGAGTGTTTCCTGTGACTGATGGAGTTATTTCATAAAGGCGATCCGTATATTTCCAAAATTTATCGTTTCCTCCTTGATCAGCTGCGCATTCAAAAGCCTGTGATTCTTTTCCAGCATTCGGGTGAAGGATGCTTCCATTCGGCAATGGCTTGTCGAGGGGATAATGCCTGTAAATCCACGCAACATTTCCTGATGCTCCATAGCTTGTCATGATGCTGTTCATCGTATTGTGGAAAGATTTGCAGAATGGACATGAAGGATCTGAGTATTCGACGATCTTAACCTTTGCATTCGGATTGCCCTTGATATGGTCCGCGTCTGAAACCGCTTTCACTTTTTGTTCAAAAGAAGCAGCCTGCTGTCGAGGGGAATTTGGAGAAGAGGGAGCTTTGGCATAGATAACTGCTCCTGCAATGATCGCTCCTGCGATGATGATTGCAGTAGGGATATTGAGAACTGACTGGGATTTTTGTATTGGTTCCATTATATAAATTTTCTTCTGGTAATTGCGATAAGTATATCATACGTGGAAGAATGATTTGCAATTTATCCGCAGAGGTCTATCATGTAGGGCTGGTAAACCTTTAGCAAAAGGAGTTCGGATGCCAACGATAACCTACGGACCAAAGAAGAAGCCGCTCAAGGCGGAAGTTGTTGCTCTTTCAGTTACCAAGCGTCGACGAAGAGGGAAATTCATCTATCTTCGTGGAGTTGTAAAAACGAGAAGCGTTTCTCGTCCCACAGTTAAACCTCGTGAATATGCCTGGAAGGTGAGGGGTATGTTTGTATGGGGAAGACTTGCTTCTACATGGCGTCTTCGGAAACCTGACAATTCAGGATTTGCAGGCTCCCGCCTACAACTTGCTCTAGGTAAGTATGTTTGTGAGGAAGCGTATGAATATATCGTCCGAACGTACATGATCAAGACAGCAACGTTCTAACAAGTTAGATTTTTTCAGGAAGCGCACCAACGGGTGGCGCTTTTCTTTTATATAAAAAAAGCGACCCCTTCTCCTCGTGTGAGGGAAGGGGTGCGGTGCAAGGTCAGAGAAGACTTGCGGCGTGATTAATGTGGTGAGGAGGAACTCTGCGCTGGTCTCGCTTTTTTCCCTTCAAACGGTTCGTGAGTTCCTTTTCCGACACCTCAATTGGTTTCTCGCCAAGCTTGGCGCTTGTGGACTTGGCGAGCCAGTATCCTGCATTGGTTGATTTTCCTTCCACAATATAGCGTTGTCCCATTTTTTTGAAATCTCTGTTGGTAAAGTCGAGAAATGGTTCAGTAGCGGCGGCTGTTGTACTCATTATTCTTTTTAGTTTTGGCGTTTTTGGTTTAGGGACACGAACAAATTAACAGGTTCTATTATATCACAATAAAGTCTATAAAGTCAACTAATTCCAAGGAAAAGAAATGCAAAAAACGCTTGACGGGAAGCTAATAGGGTATACAATATTAGTGTAGAGTCTGGTCATTGAGAGCAAACAAAGGACAGTGGATGATGAACTTGTATCGGCTTCCCCTATGACTTTAATTTCCCCAAGTACCCTCAGCCGCCTCACCAGCCCCGTTACATTTTCAACCATCACCTCCTTTCTTTCACCCTCATCCCATTCTCACTTTGTTCTTTCCATTTTTCCACGCCCGCCCGCTTCACTTTTGTGATTGCGGGCGGTTTGTTTTATCTGAAAGGGTAAGGTTGCTATTTCAATATTTCCATGATATGGTACAGGAAAAGCGCACCCTCAACACAATTAAATTATGAGTGAATTCATCTGGTATATTGCTCCGAACGGCTGTCCCATCACCAATCAGAATTTGTCGCAGCGTCATGATGTCGAGGCTTGTCCTGGCATGCGTTGCGCAGATAGGAGAGAGCGAGACATGTGGAGATGTTCGGAAGAAGTCGTAAAAGAGTTTCAACAAGCAAAAGCTGCTCTAGGCATGACCTTTCAGGTTTTTGTTCAAAGGGCAGGGGTCAAGGTGATTTTCCCTTATGTCAGTGACAAAATTGAAGTGTCTGAAGAATGATCGGTATCCGATTTCAAGAAGCGCGTAGCAAAAACTACGCGCTTTGTTTTTGATAAAGCTAGATATGCTACAATATCGGCATTAGCATCTAATCAAATCAAATGCCCCCAGAGAATAATCAGAAGATAGGAAAATTCAAAGCTAGCAAGATCATTGTCAAAGAATCTTGGAATATCCTGAAACAAGAAAGAGAAATCATGTGGTTCCCAGTTATTTCTTCTCTCACGACGACCGCCGCTCTGCTTATCATTGGAATTTTGTATTATGTTGTTGTTCTTGGTGGAAATTTGAGTGGATTGGACTTCGAGAACAATGCATTTGCAAGCAACGTTCTTGTCTATGGCGGCTTGCTCGTCTATTACATCGTTATCTTCTTCATTGCCAATTTTTTTCAGGCAGGACTATTCATTATCGTAAATGGTCGATTCAATGGGCAGAATCTAAGTTTTAATGATGGGATTCGCGGAGCGAAGGCGCATATTGGAAAAATATTTGCCTGGTCAGTTATTAACGCAACTGTCGGTATGATCTTGAGGATTATTTCTGATAAGTCGAAGCTCATTGGCAAAATAGTTGCTGCAGTGCTCGGCGGTGCATGGGCTATATTGACCTATTTCAGCCTCCCATCACTTGTTATCGGAAATATGAGTGTTAAGGATTCATTCAAGGAATCAGCAGCTATTATCCGCAAAACATGGGGAGAGTCTCTCATCATAAATTTCGGAGTCGGACTTTTCTTTATGCTTATTACTTTGTTAGCTATTGTAATTGCTGCTGTAATCTGTGCCCTCGTGCCTACATTTTATGTAATTGTTCTTGTTGTAATATTGTTTGCAGTTTTTATCATCGCTATGTCGATCATCTCGACGACACTTGGTTCGATCTTCAAGCTCGCACTCTTCACCTATGCACGGACAGGTCAAATCCCTCAGGGATTTTCTCCTGAAATCGTAAGAGCTGCGGTGAAGTAGCCGTTCTGAGTTTCATTGACATCAAATTTCTCTCATGATTAACTTACGCCAGAGTTCATTGCAATTCAGCATGACTCGAAACCAAAGGAGTCCCTTATGCCTCTACAAGGCAAATTAAATTCCAGAAAGAATAAGAAAGGCAGGGTGGGCTCCAATGGGAAGTCCTCGTCTGCGCTTGCAAAGCTACGCGTCGTTGAAGTTCGGGCTAGTGGGGCAGGGTTGTCAGGATCGGTGGACCATCGATCTATCAGCTTTCTCCAGCAAATCGGATTAATCAGGATCAAGCAGGATCCTTACAGGAAGAATTGGACTATCGGTTATCCTCCGGAGCACACCGCTTTCTTTGTGGAGCATGACGGCCACGAAGAGAAGGCGGGTGGAATATTCCATCTGATCAAGCAAGTTGGAGAGACAAGGACTGAGGTCGAGTTCGGTACTATAATTCTTCTCAGTTCTAGTCCATCGTCGAGCTATCAGAATTGTTGGGAAGTGTGTGGTAGTGGAAATGCACTTGGTAGCTGGGAAATCATCACCTCGAAAAAACTTGATATTATTCCTTTTTTGCCAGTTAACCGAATTCCGCCTTCACCTCTGGCTAGGATTCCGGCAAAGCCATTCGTGCCAGTGACGGTGCCATTGCCGAAACCTGCGCCAATCGTTTCAGTAGCACCTGTCGTTCGTACAGTTATTACAACACCTCCGCCACCTCCCGTTCCCAGCCTTCCTGTCTCATCAATCGGAATAGCTTCCTTGGGACAGAATGGTAATGGGCTTGTGGTGGTAAGAGTGAAAGTTTCCGAAGTTCAGCGTTTCAACGGTCAGCCTCGTGAAGAGTTTGATCCAAAAGAAATTGCTGAGCTTGCAGACAGTCTTGTTCAGGATACTCAGCAGTCGCTGA
>ERZ1292625.4198-Hain-H41-01um-R1-4198-length-10956-cov-20_pt1 | contig 10956 bp, 5 predicted proteins | sample MGYA00564400_ERZ1292625 | MGnify/ENA primary metagenome ERZ1292625 (study PRJEB36523, sample SAMEA6512639) | groundwater metagenome | collected 2019-01-08 | study: AquaDiva: Metagenomics assemblies of 32 groundwater samples
TGTATTTGACATTATTTGTGGGTGGTATTAGGATAGATGAACTTCAAGCCAGATTGAGTTGCGGCGGCCCGGCTCGGGGGTAGCGACGGTAATTACAAATCTTGGTCATCCATTTTAAATAGTCATGCGTAAAAAATACTTCTCGCAGTATAAGGAGGCGCTTTTGCCTTTGCCTGACACGATTGCCGCCCAGCGGCAATCGTACCGCTGGCTGGTGGAAAAAGGTTTGCAAGAGGTGTTTAAGGAGTTTTCGCCCATTAACGATTATTCGGAAAAAAAGTTTGAACTTCATTTTGTAAATTTCCAGCTCGATCAACCCAAGTTTGACGAGTACTACGCCATTGCCAATCAAATTTCTTATGACGCGCCATTGCGCGTGACGGTTAAGCTCAAGAACAAAACGATTAATCAGGAAAAGGAGCAGGAAATTTTCTTGGCCGACTTCCCGCTCATGACGGCACACGGCACTTTTATAGTTAACGGCAATGAGCGGGTAGTGGTGCCACAGTTGGCCCGTAGTTTTGGCGTCTTTTTTGCCGAGACGGAAGTGCGGGGGCGCAAGTTTTTTGCTGCCAAGATTATCCCGGCCGTCGGTGCTTGGGTGGAAATGGAAACTGACGCTGATGAGGCCGTTTATGTGCGCATCGACCGCAAGCGTAAGTTCCCAGTCTCATCTCTCTTGCGTGTTTTTGCCGACATGGAAAAGTCGCCCAAGACCGATGAAGAGTTGGTCAAAATGTTTACCGGCCCGGCGGCAACCTATGTGCAAAACTCTTTGGCCAAGGATCATGCCAAGAGCGCCGACGAGTCGTATTTAGAAATTTACAAACGTTTGCGTGACAGTGATTTGGTAAATATCGCTCTCGCTCGCGAGTTTATGGTCTCGTTGTTTAGTCGGGCCCGTTACGACCTCTCGACAGTTGGTCGTTTGCGTCTCAATAGCCGTTTTAATTCTGAACCATCCGCCGCCGTGGCCGCGGCCGCTTCGTCCGTTACGACGGATGAGGGCCGAACGCTTACTCTTTTAGACCTAGCCGCCATTATTAATCAGTTGGCCACACTTAATAACACTCGCGACGCCGTGGGTGACGATATTGACCACCTCGGTCTGCGTCGCGTGCGGTGTGTGGGCGAAATGCTCCAACAGCGCCTTCGTCTTGGCATGATGCAGGTTAAGAGGAATATTCAGGATCGCATGTCGACCGTTGATTCCAGTGCCACCATGCCGATCCAATTCATTAGCCCGCGGCCCCTGCAGGCGCGACTAAAGGAATTTTTCACCACCAACCAGTTGTCACAGTTCATGAGTCAAAAGAATATTTTAGCCGAGGTCGAGCATCTACGCCGTTTGTCGGCGCTCGGCCCCGGGGGCCTCACGCGCAAACGCTCTGGTTTGGAGGTCCGCGACGTTCACACCTCGCATTATGGACGCATTTGCCCTATTCACACACCGGAGGGTCCAAACATCGGCTTAATTTTACAGTTGGCAAATTATGCCCGAGTGAATCAATTTGGTTTGCTGGAAACACCGTATCGTCGGGTTAAGAATGGCCGTATTATGGATGAAATAGTTTATCTAAACGCATTGGAAGAAGAGAGTCACACCATCGCGCACAACAGTGTGCTCTACAGCGATGATGGTCGCCTCGAGGAAGAGAGCGTGGAGGTGCGAGTGGGTAATCGTCCGGGTCTGGTGCCGCGCGCTCAAGTGGAATTTATCGATGTTGCGCCTTACCAAGCCTATTCCGTGGCTACCGCCCTAATTCCATTTTTGGAGCATGATGATGCCAACCGCGCCTTGATGGGTTCCAACATGCAAAAGCAGGCCATCCCGTGCGTTAGGCCGGAGTTCCCGGTGGTGGCCACTGGCGTGGAGTCCAAAATTGTGACTGATTCCGGGCGCGTGGCCATGGCCGGCGCCGCGGGCGAAGTGAGTTTAATGGATGGGCGCCGCATTGTAATCAAAACCGGTAATGGCCAGAGCGAAGAACACCAGCTAATTAATTTTTTGAAAACGAATGACAATACAGTTTTGCATCAACGGCCGGTGGTAAAATTGGGTGACAAGGTTAAGGCCGGCGATCTTTTGGCCGACACTTCTTCCAGTGTCGATGGTCAACTGGCGTTGGGGCAAAATGTGCTCGTGGCTTTTATGCCGTGGGGCGGGGCCAATTATGAAGACGCGATTATTGTTTCCGAACGCTTAGTGCGCAATCACACCTTTAGTAGTGTTTATATTGAGGAGTTTAAAGCCAATGTTCGCGATACCAAATTGGGTCCAGAGCTTACCACGCCCGATATTCCCAACATCGGTGAGGCCAAGCTTAAAAATTTGGATGAAGAGGGTATCGTCCGCATTGGTGCCGAGGTTAAGGCCAACGATCTGTTGGTGGGTAAGATTACGCCCAAAGGTGAGACCGAGTTAACGCCCGAAGAACGCTTGCTCCGCTCGATCTTTGGTGAAAAAGCGCGGGACGTTAAAGATAGTTCCAAGCGTGTTCCCAATGGCAAAAAGGGCAAGGTGGTGGGCGTGCGGGTTTTCTCTCGCGATCGTGGCGACAAACTGGAGTCGGGGATTAATAAGCGCATCCATGTGGAGGTGGCCGAGTTGCGCAATATCTCGGTGGGCGACAAGTTGTGTGGTCGTCATGGCAATAAAGGTGTGATCGCCAAGATTTTGCCGGAGGAAGATATGCCTTATCTGCCCGATGGCACGCCGATCGATATTATTCTTACGCCGCTTGGTGTGCCGAGTCGTATGAATTTGGGGCAGATTTTTGAAATGCATTTGGGTTTGGCGGCCAAAGCGCTCGGCTATCAGGCCATCACGCCGCCGTTCCGCGGCGTAACGTCTAAAGAGATTGAAGAGGAGTTGGTGGCCGCCGGTTATCCGCGTAATGGCAAGGTCAAATTGTATGATGGTTTAACGGGTCGGGCTTTTGAGCAAGATGTGGCTATTGGTTGCATGTATATGCTCAAACTTGATCACATGGTGGAAGACAAAATCCATATGCGTTCGATTGGGCCGTACTCACTCATTACCCAGCAACCACTTGGTGGCAAGGCTCAGCGTGGCGGTCAACGGTTTGGCGAAATGGAAGTCTGGGCGCTCGAGGGTTATGGCTCGGCTTACACTTTGCGCGAGATGTTAACAATTAAATCTGATGATATTGTTGGTCGATCGCAGGCCTTTGATTCCATTATTAAGGGTGACAAAATCAAACAGCCCAATTTGCCGGCATCGTTTAACGTTATGTTAAACGAGTTGCGCGGTTTGGCGCTTGACGTCGAATTAAAGAAAATTTAATTAATCAACCATGCAAATGCCTCCAGCCGAAAAAATTGATTTCAACGCCATTGCTTTTAAGTTGGCCTCACCCGAACGTATTAAGGCTTGGTCGTATGGCGAGGTAACGAAGGCCGAAACCATAAATTATCGTACCGGACGCAGTGAGCGTGGCGGCTTATTTGACGAACGTATTTTTGGCCCAGAAAAAGACTTCGAGTGTTATTGCGGTAAGTATCGTCGTATTCGCTACAAGGATATTATCTGCGAGCGGTGTGGAGTGGAAGTGACGCGCTCGATTGTGCGGCGCGAGCGGATGGGGCACATTGAGCTAGCCAGTCCGGTAGCCCATATTTGGTTTTTGCGCGGTATCCCGTCGCGGATCGGCACTCTGTTAAATTTATCAATCAGCGATCTGGAAAAAGTCGTTTATTTTGCCGGCTACATCGTCACCAAGGTCAATCAAAGCGAGAAAATTAAGATTCTCAAAGAAATTGATAATGAGTATAAAACCCGGGCCAAAAATCTTAATGATGAACGGAGTCGGGACAAACTCAAAGAGATGATGTTGATGTCTAAAAAAACTCTCGAGACTCTGCATGAGTGGCAAGTGTTGGATGAGATTAACTATCATCGTTTGTCGTTAAAGTATGGCTCGGTGTTTGAAGCCAGTATTGGGGCCGAAGCAGTTTATGATATTTTTTCCAAGCTCAAACTCGAAGATTTGCTGGTACGTGTGGGTGCGGATTTGGCTGAAGTGAGTGCGGCCGAGCGCTCGCGAGTGCAAAAACGCTACAACTTGATCAAGTCTATGATTCGCTCAGGCGTGCGGCCGGAGTGGATGTTTTTAACCGTCATTCCAATTATTCCGCCCGATTTGCGCCCCATGGTTTCGCTCGAGGGTGGCCGCCACGCCACCAGTGACGTTAATGACTTGTATCGCCGAGTGATCAATCGCAACAATCGTTTGAAAAAACTAAAGGAGTTGAGCGCGCCCGAAGTAATTTTGCGTAACGAGAAACGTATCCTGCAGGAGGCGGTAGATGCTTTAATCGATAACTCGATTCGTCGTTCATCGAGCGCCAGCTCCATGAGCCAAGCTCAACATCGACCGCTCAAATCATTGTCCGATAATCTCAAGGGTAAGCAAGGTCGTTTTAGGCAAAACTTGCTCGGTAAGCGTGTTGATTACTCGGGTCGGAGCGTGATCGTGGTGGGGCCGGATTTACATCTTGACCAGTGTGGCATTCCTAAACATATGGCCCTAGAACTATTTCGACCGTTTGTGATTTCCAAAATTTTACAGGAAGAGCTCGCCTTCAACATTCGTGGGGCGGGTCGGCTCATTGATGATCAGGTGCCAGACGTTTGGGAAATTCTGGAGAATATTATTAAAGATAAATACGTTTTGCTCAATCGTGCACCAACTTTGCATCGCCTCGGCATTCAAGCTTTTCGTCCGGTGTTAATCGAAGGCAATGCCATCCAGATTCACCCTCTCGTTTGTACCGCCTTTAACGCCGACTTCGACGGCGATATGATGGCCGTGCACGTGCCGCTCTCGGCCGCGGCGCAACGCGAGGCGAGGGAAATTATCGCCGCCAACAAAAATATTTTAAAGCCGGGCAACGGTAATCCCATCATTAATCCTAAATTGGACGTGGTGTTGGGGTGTTATTGGGTCACCCGTTTGGCGGTGGGCGCCGCCGGAGAAGGGCGGAGCTTTGCCGATCTCAATGAAGCACTTCTGGCCCAGGATTTTGGTGTGGTTGATCTGCGCGCCAAAATTTCAGTGCGCTGGCCGGCCCACAAGGCCGGCAGTGGTGAGCCAATGATCGAAACATCAATTGGTCGCTTGCTTTTTAATCAACTTTTGCCTGACGACTTCCCGTTTATTAATCATGAGGTCAATGGTAAGGAACTAAATCAGTTAGTTGATGATTTAATTGTTCGTTACGGCATTCAAACTACCCCGGATATTCTTGATCGCTTAAAATCTTTTGGTTTTGCCTATGCCACACGCTCGGGTATTACTTGGGGCCTAAATGAGGTGATGGTGCCGGAAGGTAAAGCCGCTATTGTAAGTGAGGCGCGTCAAGCTGCGGCCACGCTCGACACCGAGTTTAACGATGGTTTGTTATCTAAAGACGAGCGCTATCGTTTGAACGTGGAAATTTGGACCAATGCTAAAAATCGGATTGAAAAACTTTTGCCTACCAGCTTAGAGCCTGAAGGCCCCGTGTCGTACATGCTGGCCTCGGGCGCGCGCGGTTCGCTCTCTCAAATTAGTCAGATGTCGGGCATGAAGGGATTGATCAGCGGATTAACTGGACGGACGTTAGATTTTCCTATTATCCCATCGTACAAGGAAGGATTGTCGCCGATCGAATACTTTATTACTACCCACGGCTCGCGTAAAACACTTACCGATACGGCCTTAAACACTGCCAAGGCCGGTTATTTAACCCAGCGCTTAGTGAACGTGGCACAAGAAGTGGTGATTAGCGAAGAAGATTGTGGCGATAAGGAAGGTAAACGTTTAAACAAATCTCACGCATCGTCTTTTGATCCGAGTCTAGCGACGCTAATTCGTGGTCGAATATTGGCGGCACCAGTAAAAAAGGATGGGAAAACGTTGTTTCCGGCTGGTCATTTGCTTAGTCGTGATGATGCGCGAACGATTGAGCAAGCGGGGGTAGAAGAAGTGCAAATTCGTAGTATCTTGTTTTGTCAAACGGCTTACGGAGTTTGTCGTCGATGTTATGGCGTGGATCTTGGTCGCGGGGAGTTGGTTAAGATTGGTGAGGCGGTAGGTATTGTGGCTGCTCAAGCCATTGGCGAACCCGGAACACAATTGACCATGAGAACCAAACACAGTGGCGGTGTTGATGTTGGTGGTGACATTGTGGGCGGCTTGCCTCGTGTGGAGGAAATTTTTGAGCGGCGTATTCCTAAAAATCCAGCCACCATTTCGGAAGTTGACGGTATGGTTAGTGACTTGTTGGCTGACGACAAAGAAAATGTTTTAACTATTTTGCCCGATAAAGCCGACAAGGAATTGAACGCTAATCGCGAATATCGTTTAACGCGCTTCCGCACGATACTGGTTAAAAAAGGTGATAGTGTTAAGCGTGGTCAAGTTTTGACTGATGGCCCAGTGAATTTAGCCGACCTGCTAAAATTTGGTGGCAAGGAGGCGGTTGAGGATTATATCATCAGTGCGATTAACTATATTTACGAATTACAGAGCGCTTCTATTTCGCGAAAGCATTTGGAGGTAATCATCCGGCAAATGTTTTCGCGCCGACGCATCAAAGATGCCGGTGACACAAGTTTTGAGGTGGGTGAAATTGTGGAAAAGGTTGATCTGATCGAAACTAATCGCGAGATCAAAAAACGTGATGGCCGCGAGGCCGTGGGTGATATTCTTTTGCTCGGCATCTCGGACGTATCAATGACCACTTCGAGTTTCTTGTCGGCCGTATCGTTCCAGCAAGCCACTAAGGTTTTAATCCGCACCGCCCTGCGCGGCGGCCTTGATCGTCTTCGTGGTCTTAAAGAAAATGTGATTATTGGCCGACTCATTCCGGCTGGCACTGGTCTTGACCCGACTTATGATCAAACTCCCGATGAGCTTGGGGCCGATAAATAAATGGCCCAAGAGGTGGAACAAATTAAGTCCCGCCTCGGCATTGTCGAGGTTGTCTCATCGTATCTAAAACTGGAAAAAGCGGGAATCAATCTTCGTGCTTGTTGCCCCTTTCATAACGAAAAGACCCCGTCGTTTTTTGTCTCACCGGCTCGTCAAACTTATCATTGTTTTGGCTGCCAGCGCGGTGGCGATATTTTTAGTTTTGTTCAAGAAATCGAAGGGTTGGATTTTGTCGGCACGTTAAAACTTTTGGCAGAACGTACGGGCGTGGTTTTAGCCACTACCAATACCCGCGATCGAGGAGAAAAAGAGCGATTGCTGGAATTATTGTCGGCCGCTACCGATTTTTACGTCTCGGGATTACGTGACGCGCCTCGTGATTATTTACTCCAACGTGGCCTGCGAGACGAGACCATTACTAGTTGGCATCTCGGTTGGGCGCCGGATGGTTGGCGACATCTTTACCAGTTCCTCAAGCAGAAAAATTTTTCTGACACGGAAATGGAGCGCGCCGGACTGGTAGTTAAGTCGGTGCGGAGTAGCGATCGTGACGCCGCGGTTTACGATCGCTTCCGAAGCCGGCTCATGTTTCCCATAGCTGATAGCTCGGGTCGGGTCGTTGGATTTTCTGGCCGAATTTTTGGTGACGAAACGAAAAATCAGGTTGGCGGTAAATATATCAATACTCCCGAAACCTTGCTCTACAATAAATCACGTTTACTTTACGGTTACGATCAAGCCAAAACGGCTATTCGTACCGCTGGCGAAGCCATACTTGTTGAAGGTCAAATGGACTTGCTCATGTCTCATCAGGTCGGGCAGGCCAATACTGTGGCGACAAGCGGAACAGCCCTAACTGCCGAGCATCTAACACTAATAAAACGCCTAGCGCCACGCGTGATCATGGCTTTCGATGGTGACTTGGCCGGTATTCGAGCATCCCAGCGCGCCATTAGTTTGGCTCTAACGGCCGGCCTTGAGGTTAAGATTGCTCTTTTGCCAATAGACACTGATCCGGCCGATTTAATTAAACAAAATTCGGCAGCTTGGGCCGGGGCCGTAAAAAATAGTTTGCCGGTTATTGATTTTTTGCTCCAGACTATTGCCACGCGGACCACCGACCACCGCGAACGATCGCATTTAGTTCAACAAGAAGTTTATTCGTATATTTTATCGTTGCCAAACCAATTAGATCAGGCCCATTATGTTAATCAGGTGAGCGAAATAACGGGTCTTGAGTCGGCGGTGATTCGGGCTGATTTGTTGCGAGCAAAATTCATTCCCCCACAAACAACACCGGTGATTCCACGAGCGGAGGTTGTGCCCAATAAACTGGAACGCTTAGAGGAAAGCTTATTGGGTCTGTTGTTTTGGAAACCGGAATTGAATGACGAACCGGTGCGGCAAATTTTGGGGTCGGCACGCTTTGCCGCCCGCGTCGAGGCCTTGACGCCGAGGCGCGAAACCCTCATTTTTATGGCCGAGGCAACTTGGGCGAATGTAATTCATCCCGAGACCGTTATGGCCGAACTATTGGAACGTTTAGCGAAGGAGCTACTTCGTTCAGAGTTAGCTGAAACTTTGGCGCAGTTGCGGATGGCTGAAAAGAGTGGTGATCAAGCAGCCATGGACGAATACTTAAAAAAATGCCAATCTATTAGCGAACAGTTACATCACCATTAAATTAGACAACAATGAAGAAAAAAAGTATCAAGAAGGCCAAGGTCAAAAAATCAGCGTTAAAGAAAAAACCGCCGCGGAGCAAAAAAACGACCCGTAAACCTGTCGTGAAGTTCAAGAAAGATAGCCGCGAAGCCAAGCTGGAACGACTCTTGGTGAAGGGGCGTCAGCGTGGTTTTATTACTTTTGCTGAACTTTTGGCCGAATTTCCCACCATTGAGAACGACCTAGGTTTTTTGGAAGAAATCTATGATCGTTTTGATCAGGCGGGGATTGATGTGCTGGAGGATAGCGATCTTTTGGGCGAAATTGATGAGCAGGAAATTTTAGAAAAGACCAAGGCGGCTAGGGGTCTCGGTGGTAGTTCGCTCGACTCGGTGCAGATGTATTTGAAAGAAATTGGTAAACATAAGTTGATCTCGGCCGCCGATGAGCGAGAACTAGCGAGGCGAATTTTGCAAAATGATGTTGAAGCCAAAAAAGCATTGGCCAACGCCAACCTGCGTCTCGTGGTTTCCATCGCCAAGCGTTACATTGGCCGAAGCAATAACTTGACCCTGCTTGACTTGATTCAAGAGGGGAATCTTGGTTTGTTTAAAGCCGTGGAAAAGTTTGATTGGACTCGCGGTTACAAGTTCTCGACCTATGCCACTTGGTGGATCCGGCAGGCAGTAACCCGTTCATTGGCCGATCAGTCGCGCATCATCCGCATTCCGGTGCATATGGTGGAAACGATCGCTAAGTACAAACAAGTCGTGCGCCGCTTAACCCAAGACTTGGGTCGAGATCCACTGCCCTCCGAGATCGCCACCGAGATGGGCATTGATGTGGAAAAAGTGCATGTGATCGAGAAAATTGATCAAAATACCACCTCGCTGGATAAGCCGGCCGGTTTGGATGAAGAGAAGTCAACCTTGGGTGAATTTATTCCCGACAATAAGATTTCAGCTCCCGACCACGATTCGTCACGCCGAATTTTGCGTGATCAAATTGAAGATATTTTGAAAGACTTGTCGCCCAAAGAACGGCAGATTTTAGAGATGCGGCACGGCTTGCACGATGGGGTAATGCGCACGCTGGAAGAAGTGGGGCGAGAATTTGGAGTGACCCGCGAACGGATTCGTCAGATTGAAGCCAAAGCTCACGAAAAAATCCGCCAGCACGAAAAAATCAAGAAACTTCTCGGGTATTGACAAATAGATAGACCAGAGGTATACTTAAAAGAGGTCTTTTGTTTCTGGTAAAATTAAAAGTGGAATTAATTGTCAGTCGATAGTCACATTTGTAAAGGAGTAAAACGTGACTGGGTGGCTGGGAGTTGTGGTTTTGGTAGCGGTATCGGTGGTGATTTCAGTGATTGGTTTTGGCTGGATCTTGGATAGTGAAGATCAAAAACCAAAGTGGCAAAAGGAGGATATATTGAAGTGAACTGAATTAGAACCTAGCGTGGGGCTGTTGACAAACATTTGTCACGGCCCTTTTTTTATTATTTCTCTAACTCTGTTAACAAGCCGTCTAAACTCTGCTTGAGGAGATTGAGGGGCAGAGCGCCGCGGAGAGGAATTTTTTTACCGTCTGCGGTAATGATGATTGGGAATGGTGTGCCCTGACCGCCAGACTTGATGGCGTTTTGGTATTGCGTTTCAACTTTTTCGGTCATCTGGCCCGAATTAAGACAGTCGGAAAATTCTTTGGCATCGAGACCAATGCTCGTGGCCAATTCGGGCAAGGTAGAGAGATCAAGACCATTGTTGGAGGGCGTAACTTCAAAAATTTTGTCGGTCAGCGCCCAAAACTTTTCTTCCCCGCCGAGAGCGGCAGCGCATTCGGTGGCCTCGGCTTCCTGCCGGGCCTTAGGATGCAATTGATCAAGCGGGAAATGGCGATAAATCCAGGCCACCTGACCGGACTGACCGTATTCTATCATCACCTGATTCATAGTTTGATGAAAAGTTTTGCAAAAAGGACATTCTAGATCAGAAAATTCAACAATTTTGATTGGCGCATTGATCTGGCCACGAAGATGATCGGTTGGACTCACGGGCATTAAATTTTCCAGCGCCGCTAGTTCGGCAGCCGCGGCTGTTTGATCATCAGCTTTAACCACTGGTCCGTTATCGATTGTTGTCGAACCTTTAAAATACACAGCTCCGGCAATAACCAAACCAGCGATAATGATTGCTGTCGGGATCCCGTACGATGAATTTTTAGTTTCGTCCATAGAGCTAAAATTAATTTGTAATTGAAGCAAATTTAACACAATTAACTCTAACGAACAAATACTCGTAATGGTTCAATAGCTTGGAATCACTTTAACCGTTAACATCCAAGCATATGA
>ERZ1292625.4199-Hain-H41-01um-R1-4199-length-10956-cov-4_pt1 | contig 10956 bp, 8 predicted proteins | sample MGYA00564400_ERZ1292625 | MGnify/ENA primary metagenome ERZ1292625 (study PRJEB36523, sample SAMEA6512639) | groundwater metagenome | collected 2019-01-08 | study: AquaDiva: Metagenomics assemblies of 32 groundwater samples
TTGAAAAGTTATATTCTGTTTCGGCTCTCGTAATAGACAAAACAGGAACGATCACAATGGGCAAGCCGACAGTCGTGTCGTTTTTGAATGCGTCTGATCTTTCAGACGATGAGGTGATAACCGTACTCGCTTCGCTTGAGAAGCAGTCAGGGCACCCGATTGCCGAGGCGATTCTCGAATATGCAAAAGAAAAAGGAATTCTTCCAAAAGACGTTTCAAATTTCCTTCATGTTTCGGGAAGGGGTGTGAAGGGGAGTTTCGGCGAAAAGGAATACGTTCTAGGAAACGAGGCATTCATGAAAGAGCAAGGTGTATTGATCGATCGGACGAAGATAAATCTTTCAGAGACTCCTGCAACAGTCATGTTCCTCGGCGAGAACGGAAAGCTTTTTGCGGCGATTTCGGTCGGCGACAAGATTAAGCCGGAAGCAAAAGACGCAATTGCTGTGTTGCACCGCATGGGCGTTCGGGTGGTGATGGCTACGGGGGACAATGAACCAATCGCGCAAGCGGTTGCCCGTGAGGTCGGAATAGACGAGGTCATCGCAGAAGCTCTTCCGGAGACGAAACAGATAAAAGTAAGAGAATTACAGGAGAAGGGGATGATCGTCGCCGTTGCAGGAGATGGCGTAAACGACGCTCCAGCGCTTGCGGCGGCAAACGTCGGTATCGCGATGAGTACCGGGACGGATGCGGCAATCGAGACAAGCGATATTACACTGCTTCATGGAGATATCCGCAAGATTGCTCAAGCCATAAGGCTTTCGAAGTTGACGATGCGGACCATAAGACAAAATCTTTTTTGGGCGTTTGTTTATAATGTGGTAGGCATCCCGCTTGCAGCCGGTCTGTTTTATCCTCTTTTTGGATGGCTTCTTTCGCCGGTGTTTGCAGGACTTGCGATGGCGTTTTCAAGCGTTTCGGTTATTTCTAATTCATTGCGCCTCAAGGCAAGAAAAGTATAAAAAAATGGAAGAGCAAAAATACACATTTCATGTTCAGGGAATGCATTGCGCATCGTGCGTCGTGCTTATCGAGGATGTCCTAAAAGGGATTCCTGGAGTAGGCGGAGTCGCGGCAAATCTTTCCCGCCGAGAAGTTGTGGTTGTGGGGTTGCTCGGCGACGATGCGGAGGGGATCGCGAACGAGCTTTCGAAGCATATCGCGCCACACGGGTATACGCTCGCGGTTGAAAAAAAGAAGGCAAGCGTTGACTGGTCCGAGTTTTCCTATGCGATCCCTATTGCGGCGGCTCTCGTGATGGGCTTCGTCGCACTCCAAAAGTCCGGGGTGGTTGATTTGATTGACGCGTCGACCATCGGATACGGGACCGCATTTTTCATAGGCGTTATTGCATCGCTCTCCACGTGTCTTGCTGTCGTGGGCGGACTCGTTCTTTCTGTTTCGGCGAATTACGCAAAAGGAGGAGATACGTGGCGACCGCAAGTGCTTTTTCATGCGAGCCGGATGGCGAGCTTTTTCATTCTTGGTGGAGCTATCGGAGCCCTTGGGACCATATTCCGATTTGGTCCGAGCGGGAATCTTTTTTTGGGCCTTGTGGTTGGAATCGTAATGTTTCTTTTGGGATTGAATTTGCTTGATATATTCCATGCACCCAAAAAACTGCAAATCACCATGCCGAAACTTTTCGGCCGGGCCACCGCTGTGCATGCGAAAAGTTCACACATCCTTGCATCGCTCTCTCTTGGGGCGCTTACATTTTTCCTTCCCTGCGGGTTCACGCAATCCATGCAGATATACACACTCACTACCGGGAGTTTTCTGCGGGGAGGGCTTATCATGCTTGCGTTCTCCTTAGGGACGTTTCCCGTTCTTGCACTGCTCTCATTCGGATCGCTCAAGATCACCTCCGGTCGCGCGCGACGGATATTTTTTAAAACCTCCGGCATCATCGTGATGCTTCTCGCGCTTTGGGGTATTATAGGAGCACTGACCGCCGCAGGTTTCATTGATCCCATTATTACGCTTTAGCTCTATGACCAATAAAATCGCACTATCTATTATTCTCGCCGCCATGTTTGTGGGCGGGGCGATATATCTCTCAAGCGGAAGCGGATCTGCTGGGCGAGAGGTCGAAGGAGGGTCCGAGGGTGTTTCTGTGGAAAACGGAGTGCAAATGATCGACCTTGCTGCAAAGGGAGGATATTATCCGAAAAAGATCGTTGCGAAGGCTGGAATCCCTACGACGCTTCGTGTAAGAACGAAAAACACGTTTGATTGTTCTTCGGCGCTTATCATTCCTTCGATTAAATATCAAAAGAATCTTTCATCAACCGGAGAAGAGCTTATAACGATTCCGGTTGAAAGGGCGACGGGAACGCTCCGAGGAACGTGTTCGATGGGGATGTATGGTTTTGAGATCGCATTTCGTTGATTTTGTGGGGATTGCGGTTCTCATCCGAAAACGCCAATATTAGTTTGAAAATAAAAGTTTTATGAAAAATAGAGCTTCGAATATATTTCATGAAGTACGTGTTGCGATCCGTGTTGGATGGTTTCTTGCGTTGCGCCAGGTTCGCCGAGCGAATATTTGGACGAATGTTCTCGTGATCGCCATCATGGCGCTCACGTTTTTAAACCTCGTCGTAGTGAGCGGCATCCTTGTGGGGCTTATTGAGGGGTCCGTGAAAACTATCAAAACGCATTATCTCGGAGATGTTTTTATTTCTACCCCCAAAGGGAAAAACTTTATTCAGCATAGCCAGGACATTGTAAAAACAGCGGAAAATATTCCGGGAGTTGTTGCGGTGAGCGCTCGGTACCTTGAGGGTGGCATTGTCGAAGAGGATTATAAAAAAACGAAAAAACCAGGAGATTCCGGAAATGAAGTTGGGACGAATATTACAGGAATCGATCCCGACTCCGAGAATCGAGCGTCAGATCTTGCACGCCTTGTGGTTGAGGGGGAGTACCTTTCTCCCGATGACTACGATCAAGTTCTTGTTGGGTCGCTTCTCCTAAAAAAATATCTTGATTTCGAGTCGCCGAACTTTCCGGTGCTCGAGCGCGCGGATATTGGAACGAAAATCAGAATTACTCTCGGCGGGAACACGAGAGAGGTTACGGTAAAAGGGATTATAAAGAGTAAGGCAGATGAACTTGATCGAAGGATTTTTATGGTAGATCGGCAATTTCGAAACATCACAAACCGTTTCGACTATAATGCCGACGAAATTGTTATCCGCATTGCGCCCGGCGTGGATTCTAAGGCGGTGCGCGACGCGATTTTAGCAACAGGTGCGGGAGCATACGCGAGAGTACAAACCGCAGAGGAGGGTGAGCCAAAGTTCGTGAAAGACATGAAAAAGACATTTAACATGCTGGGAACGGTGATTAGTTCAATCGGGCTTGTTGTCGCGGCAATCACCATTTTCATCGTTATTTTTATCAATGCCATTACGCGGAGAAAGTTTATCGGGATTCTTAAGGGAATTGGGATTAACGCCCTTGCGATTGAAATTGCGTACGTACTCCAATCAGTGTTTTACGCGATTCTTGGCACTGCTCTTGGTGTGGCATTTGTTTTTGGGTTTTTAAAGCCATACTTGGACGTGCATCCAATAAATTTCCCTTTTAGCGATGGAATACTGGTAGCGACACTCGACGGGACGCTCCTTCGTGTTGCGGCGCTTTTCATAGCAACGCTCATCGCTGGGTATATTCCCGCAAGGATTGTTACGAAACAGAACACGCTTGACGCGATCTTAAATCGATAACGGCCATGAAAAGAAAAGTCGTCATAGACGCAGAAAATCTCATACGGACCTACAAAAGCGGCGATGCCGAAGTCAAGGTTCTTCGCGGACTATCGCTCCAGGTGCAAGAGGGCGAGTTCGTTTCTATCATTGGCAGGTCTGGATCCGGCAAGAGCACGCTTCTTTATCAGTTGAGCCTCCTCGACGTGCCAACGTCGGGAAGGGTTTTTGTCGACGGCGTCGACACATCAACATTTTCCGAGGAGGAGAGGACGAGGGTGCGACTAAACGAGATGGGATATATTTTTCAAGACTACGCACTGGTTCCAGAGCTTACCGCGGAGGAAAACGTTGTTATCCCGCTTCTCATGCAGGACATCGAGACTAGGGAAGCGCGAAGACGGGCAAGGGTAGTCTTGGAGAAAGTTGGTTTGCTGCATCGACTGAAGAATCTTCCGAATCAGCTTTCTGGGGGTGAGCAGCAACGAGTCGCAATCGCCCGGGCACTAGGACACAGCCCCAAAATCATTTTTGCGGACGAACCGACTGCGAATCTTGACAACGAAACTTCGCTCGTCATCCTCGAACTCTTTAAGCAGCTGCACAAGGAAGGGCAAACGATTATCATGGTTACGCACGAAAGGGAATATACTGCAGAAACCGATCGAGTTATCAAGATTTTTGATGGAAGCATCGTCTTCGAGGGTTCACCGAAAGAGCTTCGAGAGTAGGGATGTTTTCGGTATTTAACTCGGTTAAGACAGGCTATCGAGATCTAACACTTCATCGATTCTGATCTTTTTCACAAACTCCGGAACGTGGCTTACAAGAATCATCGCTCCCCGGTATTCGTCGAGCGCTTTTGCGATGATCGGGAGGTGCCGGAAATTTATATGGTTCGTTGGTTCGTCAAGAATAAGAAGCCCCGGTTTTTGAAGTACGAGACAGGCAAACATCACAAGGCCTTTTTGTCCTTCGGAAAGACTACCGACCGTGCTCTTTAAAATTTCAGCGTTTAAAAGGAATCCTGCGGCAGTTGAGCGAAGTGTTTGCTCGGTTCCGTCTTTCGTCGCCGCAAGAAGCGAGCGATACACCGTTTCCTTCGGGTCAAGCGTTGAAAAGTCCTGACGGTAATAGCCGACATGAATTCCTGGCGCAATTTCTGACCCGCGAGCTTCACCCGAGGCGATTTTTTGAAGCAAGGTCGTTTTTCCGATGCCGTTCGGACCTGAGAGGAGAAGGTGTGCGTTGCGCTTGAGAGTAACACTCACTTTCTTTTCGCTCACACTTCCGTGCGCGACAACCGATACGGATTTTATCGTAATAATTTGTCCCGAGACATCTTCTTGACAGGGGATCGTGAAGTGGCGGATAGTTTTGTCTTCCTTGCGCATATCAACCTTCTCCTCGTCGAGATCCACAATTTTCTCGCGCATTTTTCGAGCAACGTCGCGCATGTGGCCTCCTTTCTGGGCGAAAAAATTTGCTTGTTCTTTCCGGTGGGAGATGTCTTTTTCAAGACGGACGTTTTTCATTCGCTCACGTTCGATTCGCGCCGCGATCTCCTCAATCACCTTGTTGTAGTTTCCGGTGTATTGTTCGACCTGATGCGTAAAGACGTCGAGATAAAGTACGCCTGATGTAAATGAATTCAAAAAGTCAGCATCGTGGGAAATAACAATGCATGTTTTTTCATAGCCCCTCAGGAACTCAGCAAGATGGGCCAGGCCCTCAGGATCGAGATTGTTTGTTGGTTCGTCGAGAAGGAGAAGGTCCGGATTCTGAATGAGCGCTGACGCGAGAAGTAACCGCGCTTGCTGTCCGCCCGAGAAGGACTCTACCTTTCTATCAAGCGCGGCTGTAAGATGCACAACTTCAAGAACTTTTTCGACGCGAGGATCAATATCGTACACCCTTTTTGAAAACATGGAAGAGAAAAATTCTCGGACAGTGAGATTGAGTTTTTCGGGAGGAATAACCTGTTTTGAGACGGCGATGCTTAGATTGTCTTTTGTTGCGATAGTTCCTTCTTCTGGGCGCAAGGCGTTTGTAATAAGATTGAAAATCGTGCTTTTTCCCGCGCCGTTTTGACCCATAAGAGCGACTTTTGATCCCTCCCGGAGCGAAAAGCTCGCATCCCTAAGAACGGGCTTGTTGAATCCATAGGAGAAAGAAACCGCGTTAAATTTTAATATGACTTCTTCTTTTGCCATCTATGTATGATTAAGGCCTAAGGATAAAGATAAATAATCAGCCCGGCAAGGGGAGGCTGCCACGTGCGAGAAGAAAAAGCTACTTACCCCCCTTCGATTCCTTGATCGTCTCCGGTATCGCTACTGTTTTTTCGGAGACTTTGTCGAGCAGACGGCGCAGCGTAAGCATGCGATCATAGTCGTATATCGAGATAGAAATTATTTTTTTTACATTTTTAAGCTGAGCGAGTGATTTTATCGTTTTTGCAAGCGAGTCCTCGCCTACGGTATCGGTTTTCGTGAGGAGTATGTACTCGTCTTTTTCAAGGAGAAGGGGATTATAAGCGCCGAGCTCTTTTCGGATCGTTTTGTAGTCCACGATCGGGTTCTGCGATCCCGAATCTATAAAATGAAAGATAATTCTTGTTCGTTCGATATGTCGGAGAAAGCGAATACCAAGCCCCTTTCCATAAGAGGCTCCATCAATCAGCCCGGGAATGTCGGCGAGAATGAGGTTCTCATACACTCCGAGATTCGGTTCGAGCGTTGTAAAGGGATAGTTGGCGACTTTGCTGTTCGCGTTTGTGAGCTCGTTTAACAAGCTCGATTTTCCTGTATTCGGAAAACCGACAAAACCGATATCAGCGATGAGTTTCAGGTCGAGTTTTAATGCGAAGACTTCTCCTTGGAGTCCGGGTTGCGATTGTTTTGGGGTAGTGTTTATTGACGAGCGGTAATGGAAATTTCCCTTTCCGCCGTTTCCTCCTTTTGCAACAAGAAGTCGCTCGCCGATCGAGGTAAGCTCCGACACGATGCCTGTCGCAAGATTAGAAACGACGGTTCCTCGCGGGACAAGGAGAGTAGTGTCTTCGCCGTTGTTCCCATCACGAAATGCCCCTCGTCCATCCCTACCGTTTTCCGCGGAAAACTTTTTTGTCGTTCGAAAGCGGCGGAGTGCTCCAAGGTCGGAGACCGCTTCAAGGTATACGTTTCCGCCCCTGCCCCCGCTTCCTCCGGTCGGGCCAAGCGACATCTTGATTTTGCTAAAAGCGACCGCTCCAGCACCGCCTTTTCCCGCAGAGACCTCTATTGAGACGCTGTCGATAAGCATGTGTGCAGTATAAGCCGATTTTCAAGAAAACACACCCTTTTTAACGCTTGAATCATTGCGTAGACATGCCTTTTTGTGGTATGAGAAGCGCAGTGGCTTTATAGCTGAATATGGAGGAATCATGAAAAAGTGCTTGATAGTGCTTTTTTTGACTTTCGGCTTCTTCGGTTTTTCCCCACAGGGGAGGAGCGACGGAGCGGAGATTGTCGTCGATAAAGACGCGAATCTTGTTCGCGCACCGCAGGAGGGTTTTTCTCTCAAGTTTTCCCTTGAAGACTTTACCGTTTCGCTTGGCTACGAAGAGCGAGAAGAGCTTTTTGGTCCTCAAAGCAAGCGATATCTCTTTGGTATCTCGCGTGATCTGAAAAATCAGCGATTCAGCCTCTTTTTAAGGAGCGAGGAAGTGCCTTCCGGAAAAAATCTTGGAGGTCATCTTTTCTACGAACAAGGCGGAGAGGAAGAATTAAAAAGAGGCTTCGAACTTGTTTACGCAAAGAAAGATTTCAATGAGTTTTTAATTTTCGAGAATGATCCATCGCATGCCCGTCCTTTCGTTGTGGCCGACAGTCAGGGATATTTACGCCTCTTTGTGCGTACCACGCGCGGCATTGAATTTTCCGTTTTCAGCGCTCGTAACGGGACGGCGGATGTAACGAGCGGAGCAAAAACGTTTGCAAAGATGCCGGCATCGACTCTTTTCGGTGAGCGAACACTCGCCGACGCATATCTTGGCGAAGATGTTGTTCAGAATTTTTATGGCGCGAGCGTTAGGTTTGCTTCAGAAGAAAAAAACAGAGAAGGATTGTTTTACGGAAAGAAAGGTTCGCAGCACATAAGGGGGCTTTCTCGTCCGGACGAATTTGCCGCTTTCGGCGGATTTATCCGTTCGCGAGGAGTTCATCTTTCGGAAAATCTCGAGCTTGATGTAAGCGATTTGCAGACGGTTGACTCGGTATTTTATGAGTCGCGCCTGCTTTTTGACTTTATGGCAGAGTTTCGTTCGGTCGAGTTCGGGTTCGGAGCATATTCGAGAGGCATAAGTACGGAGTTCGATCCGAGTCTTTTCTTGCATTTCTACGACAGTGCTGGCGGAGGACTTCTGACCTCGTTTCGAATAACCGATCGGTATCGACTTGGCTTTTGGGGGATGGGAGAGGACAATGCTCCTCATTTCCACAAGGTTTTAAGAGGAGCTCTCTTCTTAAAAACCCCGCACGGAGAGTTTGGTCTTGGGAAAAGAATTGATCGACAGGGAATGATTCGTTTCGAGAATGAGTCGGAGGGGTACTTCTTGACCCTGAAGAGCAGATACGCGGACGGCATTTTTGGAATTCAGGCGGGAGAGCCATATGGCACACTTTCGCTTCGGATTCGCGACAGCGGAAAAAGCGCGAAAAACAGCATTATTCCGTTTTCCGGAGCTCGTTATTCGCTTCTTCCGGCAAATGTTTCGCGGTACGCTGAGAATCCTCTCGTTGGCTCAACGATCAATGTTGAGTGGACGAGGAATAATCACACGGGGTCTCTCTATACGCGTCAGTCGATTTTTGGATTGAACGCAGGGGGGATGATCTCTGGCGAGAAGTATCGGTTTGTCGAACACGGCGGGAGGTACGTTTTTTCCTCGCCAGCGGTTGATGTTGAAACAACTTTCGCGCTCAGAGATATTTCTGGACTTGGTGTTTCCGAACCGATCGGACGAGCGGCGGTGCTTCGACAATTTGGGAGCGTCGGCGTTGGAGTCGGCTGGCTTAAAGAAGTGCTTTTCGATGAATCATTCGACGCTAGATTTCTTTTTTTCCGCATGCCTCTCGGAGTACTGGATTTCGAAAGCGCGATAGGAGAAGAGCGGGGAGGGTTATTTGTTTCGGGACGAGTTTCTCTTGGTATCGGATCTTTAAGCGGAGAGCTTCTTCCCACCCACCTTCTTCCGAAGGTGGGGCGAGCGAAGACGGAATCTTCAGCGGAAAGCATTCCGGGACCGGAGCGGCTTTGGATCAACGTTCATAATTGCGGTCAGGAGTGTGCCGCACGTGCGCTTCCGTATCTGCTTGAATACAGGACTGCGTATACGGGGGTAAGGACGGCTCCGCGCCTGGTTTGCGATAAAAACAGCACCCCAGGACCTCATTGCTTTGAGGTGAATCCGGATGATCCGTTGCTTACCGGGGTTTTGGACATCTATGGTCCGAATGGAGTCTTTGTTCTTGTGGATGACGACTTGAATTCGAGACCGTATGGGAAGATATCTCCCGAAGGATTGTATCTGAAGATGAAAAACACGCTTCTCTTTGACGAGCGGATCGTGAATGTGCAGTGCCTCGGGGAACCGCTAAATTCCGGAAACATTCTTCCAGAAGAGTACGTGCGCGTATACCTTCCGGAGTGCGTGAGGGCCGCAGAAGATGTGAACAAAACGCGCTCCCAAAGTCTTCAGGCAACGGTTTTCGCTGCGGCTCCGTTTGGAAGTTCGGCTGGGTCAAGGGAGAATCAGCGGATTATCCGTTCGGGGATTCTTCGTTATCCAAAAGTCGCTTTAACGTGCCATGTCTACGCGGCAAGCGAAAAAGAAGCCCTACGTCTTACCCGCGAGTGCAAGGCTGATGCGCATGGAAGACTCATTGCGCTTACTGAGAGCAATTTCGCTGATGGCGGAATGGGAAGCCGATATTCCAAACACGCCTGGTGGCTTGGAGAAGTTATGCCGAAGATCGAGAAGATACTTGCAGAGGGACTTGATCGGCGCTCTCTTAAAAAGCAGATCAATGTTTTTTACACGCTTGATGCGCATGAGGATGCCGAGTTTCCCCTTATCCAGTGGGACCGGTCAGGCCACTGGACTGCGACGAGCGATGCCCATAAGAAGATTATCGAAGCGCGTGACGCTTCGCATAGAAAAATCGCTCCGTTGGTGTCGGCGGCTACAGAGGAAAACGCAGAAGATGTCTCCGGCGTGATTCATGGAGGGAGGGACGGCGCTCTACGGACAGATCGTCCAAGCCGTTTTGAGACCCGAAAAGAGAAGGAAAAAAAATAGCACTATGCCCCGAAAAACGGGGCATTTTTACACCCTCGTAAGACAAGAGGGGGGAATCCGTTGTATACTATGTAATACAAAAGGTCGCAAAAAGACATATTCGAAATGACAAAAGTATTAAAATTTTTAGCCGTTGCAGGCGTAGCAACCATGACTGTTTTTGCACTTCAGATTTCTTCTGTGTTTGCGGAAGAAAACGGTGGCGCCAAGGGCCTTGAGAAGAAAGTCGAGAAGATGGAAAACAGGCTCGAAAAAGGCCAAGACTGGGTGATGAACAGCGTCGGAGAGTCTCGTGCGGTTATGATGAAGGCGAACGGAGAATTCCATCTCCGAGGCGCTGAAGTTGTATCCGTGAATGCCACCGCAAATACCATTACGGCAAAACTTTACGGTTTCACCCGAGAAGTGGGTGTTGCCGGAGCGAAGCTTCGTGGAACAGGTGGCTCTATCACTCTCTCGGACATCCAGGTCGGTGACAAGCTTGCCGCGTGGGGAAAGTTTGACGAATCAACCCGAACACTTACCGTATCGGAGGTTCGCGATCTTACCTTGAGGAGGCAGGACCAGGCCGCAACACGGTCTCGCATCGAAGAGCTTTTGAAGATGATCAAGGAGCTTCAGGCGAAGCTTAGGGGCTCGTCGAATTAAGTTTTAGGCTTGAAGGTGTTTTATAAGCCCCGCGTTTTACGCGGGGCTTTGTATTAAAAAAATCCGCGATTTTATCGCGGGAAATTTGTTCATTTCAAAAAAGTGTCGGGTTCGTATCCTTCCGGGAATCCACCTTCGTCGGATCCTCCGCAATCGCACATTCCGTCGCAGCAGGGTTGGGTGTCGTGGCGGGGAATCGTCGTTGGCGAAGAGGGCGAAGAGAGAGCAGAGGCCGTCTTTTTGATTTCAGCT
>ERZ1292625.4200-Hain-H41-01um-R1-4200-length-10955-cov-8_pt1 | contig 10955 bp, 16 predicted proteins | sample MGYA00564400_ERZ1292625 | MGnify/ENA primary metagenome ERZ1292625 (study PRJEB36523, sample SAMEA6512639) | groundwater metagenome | collected 2019-01-08 | study: AquaDiva: Metagenomics assemblies of 32 groundwater samples
TTTTCCAAGTAGTATCGCCAACATGCGCCGTAATTGGATACATACCCCATGCGCGTCTTCGCTGCTTGAGTTCTTCGGTATATTTTTCCGGTACTGTAACATAGTACCAGCCGCCAGAACCAGAAAATTTTTGTATGATTCCCTTGAGGGTAATATCCGATTTCATAGATTTATATTGTATCAAAAATTTGCGAAAATCTTTAAATATTTATAGCCTCGGAAATGATAAAATTAAGGTATGGCTAAAATAAGCTGGTCTAAAGCTCTCATTCATAATCTTTTTTCAAGTAGTAGCATTGTTTAACTTCCCAGGGTAAGGCTCAAAAATAACCCTCCAATCCTTAAGAGAAGATATAAATTCCTCTATAATTTCGTTAGAAATTTCAAACTTGTTTATAATTGAGTTCGTAAGAACGGAATCCTGGGTCACAAAATTAAATAAGTTATAATAACCCAATCGTGAAAGAGGCAATTACAAGAACAAGAAATAATATTGCCCGTTTTTTATATCAACTTCTTCTAAAGCATATATTTTTAAATTTTGATCCTGAAACTGTGCATGATCGAATGGTTGGCTTAGGATCAATTCTTGGCACAAATCCGGTTACCCGAACCCTGACATCTTTGATGTTTTCATACTCTAATAAAAAGCTAGAGCAGGATATCTTGGGAATTAAATTTAAAAACCCTATGGGGCTTGCAGCAGGCTTTGATAAAAATGGCGAACTTACGGATATTTTGCCATCTGTGGGATTTGGGTTCATGGAAATCGGTTCAATCACCGGTGAGCCTTGCGAAGGCAATCCAAAACCCAGGTTATGGCGGCTCAAAAAGTCCAAAAGCTTGCTCGTTTGGTACGGTTTAAAAAATAGCGGCGCAGAAGTTCTTGCAAAAAAGCTAAAAAGTAAAAGGTTTTCAATTCCTCTGGGTACAAATATCGCAAAGACAAATTCAAAAAATACCGTCAAAACAGAAAAAGGAATCGCAGATTACGTAAAAGCTTTCGAGAAGTTTAAAAATATCGGATCCTACTTCACGGTAAATATCAGCTGCCCAAACACGTTTGGTGGACAACCCTTCACTAACTCCAAGAGCCTTGATATGCTCCTTACAAAAATTGATAAAATTACTACCAAAAAACCCATCTTCTTAAAATTCTCTCCGGACTTAAGTAAAAGTGAAATTGACAGTCTGGTAAAGGTTTGCCAAAACCATAGAGTTCATGGCTTTGTCTGCACCAACCTTACCAAAAACAGGAATAATAAAAAGATACTTGAAAAAGTTCCATCAACAGATGGGGGAATGAGTGGCAAAGTTGTTGAGGGCCTCTCAAACCAACTAATTTCCTACCTCTACAAAAAAACAAAAGGTAAATACGTCATAATCGGCCTTGGAGGGGTGTTTAACGCGCATGATGCCTACAAAAAGATTAAGCTTGGGGCTTCGCTCGTCCAACTTATTACAGGAATGATTTTTGAGGGTCCACAGGTTATCAGCGAAATAAACCAGGGGCTTGTCAAACTGCTCAAAGATGACGGTTATTCCAACATTTCAGAAGCTATAGGCGCGTCAAATAAGATACAATAACTCCTGACGGGGAGTAGCTCAGTTTCATCCAGAGGATGATTGTCCTTTGGACAAGGCTAGAAATGTATTTTGTGTATTTATTGAAAAGCATTAAAAATGGTAAAAGTTATGTTGGCTACACCTCCAAAGAAGCTGGGAAACGACTAGAAGAGCATAATGTGGGAACAAATGAATGGACAAGGCATAACGGTCCTTTCTATCTTGTATACTATGAAAGTTATTTTTGTAAAAAAGACGCTTATCTCAGGGAACAATACTTTAAGTCAGGTGTGGGTAAGCGTATTAAGAAGTTAATTGTTGAAAATTCGGGGAGTAGCTCAGTTGGCTAGAGCGCTGCTTTTGGGAAGCAGAGGCCGGAGGTTCGAGTCCTCTCTCCCCGACACTAATTTTTTTCGATCGCTTTAAGGAAAGGTGCCAAGCCAGACCAAATGGAAGGGGTTTTCTTATAGCTCACATCGAAGAATCTTGTACTATAGGTTGTGTTTTAGCTTCAATTTTGATATAATTCCCAATGATGGAAAGACGTGTTACAGTCGAGTTCGGGTGTGGCGAAAATCCTTTACCTATAAGAGCAACTAGAGGTAAGTTTTCCTCAGGAAACTATTATGTGGACATAGACCTTCCTCGTCACTTACAGAAAGACATGTATTTTGTTGCTCCGAATCAGGGCATCGAAAAAGGAGGTAAAGATATTAAATGGCTTTTAACGCCAGAAGAGCAAAAAAATATCGAGCTTATTAAAGCGACAATCCATGGGAGAGTACCATTAAGGGATGATACAGCTGATGAAGTATATATCGCTAACGTATTGACTGACCCACACTTTGACGGTTACAGCGGTTGGCAATACATGTTTGACGAAGTAAAAAGAATTCTTAAACCTCAAGGACAATTGACAATTTACACGTCTTATGACGAACCTGAAGAGGAATGGCTGAGACGATTATTAAAGAAGAACAGTTTTACCATTCTCGGCAGTCACTTTACCGATAAGCCTGAAGGGCTGGCTCTTATAAGAACCTATGAACGAAATGTTCGTGAAGGAGGAGCTCAACATTTAGTAATAGCAACAATATGACCGAGTGGGAACACCAAACTGACTATTATCAAGACCACGAAGTAGAAAGTATTAAAACCGGTTTCCGATGGATTTTTAATGGCGAGGTAAAATTGGGGCTGATTCTTTGGGGAATGGATGGTGGAAGATTTGAAATGAGATATTTTGTCGATCATCCAACATTGGCCAGGCAACTTCCAAATCTTTATGATAGAAATCTAGCAATAGAACGAACCGAAAGAGGTGAAGTTCACTTTGACGAACCCTTTTGGCAAGGTTGGTCCCCGGAAGAACTTGAAGACTACTGTAATGAGCACTCACTTCCATCGCCACCAAATTACAGTGAATATTGGCAAGCTTATCAGGACGAAAGAGCAAGACGAGAAGCTAAGTTAGAAGCAGAGCTGTTCGAACTGTAATTCAACAGGTCGTCTAGGCTTGTGTCTTGTATGTTGTTTGTGCCTACAATGGTTCGAAGTCCCCTTCAATTCTCATAGGGCAAACGTCCAATATTACAGACAATCTTCTTACACCTCGGAAATAAATTTACTTACAAGAGGAACTATATTTCTGGAGATTTTTCGGTATTATCAACACTTGGGTTCCCTTGATCGATTTCCCTAAATGAGACATGGGTCAAAATAGCGTTAATTTTAACAGCGAGAGAAATTGCTCTCGGGTCTGCGTTTTCTATACCGGTTGGGGTTAAGCCATCAAAACCTACGTCATGAGCCCTAAGGCAATTAGTTATTGCTCTCGCATCTGTCACTGTTTCTTTTCCATTCCCCGCCATATAAAAAGCTGCACATGCCTGCAGCTGCGCTAATACTATTCAAAATAAGTGGTGTTTGTCAATATAGGCAGCTCAGCAGCAAAATGCGCGTCAGTACGCCGAATAGTTGGAGTGCCGGGGGAGGGACTCGAACCCTCACGACCTTGCGGTCATCAGATTTTAAGTCTGACGTGTATACCATTTCACCACCCCGGCGTCTATGAGAATTTTAGCAGATTTTTTTGCTTTTTTTTCAATCATCAAGCACTTGACCAATTAACACCAGTTTGTTAACATCTAACCGAAATTGTCCAAACCTGTACAATCATGGTTTGGATTTTTATTTTTATGACTGATCAACTTGTAATTACCGGCGACCTAGAACCAACTTTCATCGAGAGCGGTGATTTTAAGGGAAGAATATGTATGCGTATCCAATTTCCGGATGGGCAGGAAAAAGAGGCTATTTTTTGTGGCAATACCACAATACCCGAAGGAATAAAAGTAACTACAGCTTACCTAAACGGCCAAATAGAAGTATGGAGAATGAAAGGCCTGGAGGCGCAAATCAAACCGGCAGTAGATACAAGTCAAAGTTTCAAAAGAAACAACGGTGTGCATTTTGAAAAACCCAATGATCACAGATATAGTGTTTGGGCAACCCAATCGGATGAAACGTTAGACTATATTAAAACCGGCAAACATGGCAGAGCATTGATGCTGGGCAGAGGGCACTCTGTGGCTGGTAAACCTTCACAAATCTAAAGCCGGGTGGTCGACCTTAATTCCATACTTACTAAATCCAAAGTCCAATAGTTCCGCCATTTCAAACCGCCTGTTAGCGCTTCCCAAAATTACACCTAAAAGCTTTTTGCCGTTGTTTTCAGCGTAAGTTACCAAACAAAGCCCGGATTCCCACGTAAAACCTGGTTTTATACCGCGGACACCCGGATAAGTTGTAAGCAGATTGGTGTCATTTGTCAGGTCAAACGCCTTATGGGCGTCGGTTGCATCAAGAAATATACGTTCTGTAGATGTAATTCTTCTAAAGGCCTTTTGAGTTTCCCATGTGTAGTGGGCAATAGTGGCCAAATCCACGGCTGTCGTGTATTGAGTTTCGCCATCAACATCCAAGCCCGATGCGTTAATAAACTTCGTATCGTCTGCTCCCAGTTGACGCGCCTTAATATTCATTTGCTTTACAAATTCGTCCTCGCTTCCGTAAACACCCTCCGCAATAGTAACGGCAGCGTCATTACCGGATGGCAGCATTAAGCCGTACAGCAGTTCCTCAACGCTTAATTTTTCACCTTCCGTAAGGCCCATGCTGTCCTCACCAACCTCCGCACCCTTTTTAGATACGGTAAACGTGTCGGAGAGCTTGTTCCCCTCAAGCACTAAAAGGGCTGTCATTATTTTTACTGTGGAAGCGGCCGGAAGCTTGTCACTGACATTTTTCTGATATAAAACCTCACCTGAGTCATAGTCAACCAAAAGAACAGACTTGGCTGTTAAATTAAGTCCTTCATTGTCTGCGGGTAAAGTTTTAGGAAACCAATCGTTTATAACTTTTATTTGATCACGAGCGGCAATTACTTTTGGAATAGGGGAACCAAAGGTAGGTATCCCAGGTTTAAAAATAAAAAAAAAGCCAATGGTCAAAAAAAATAAACCCGCTAAAAAAACAAATTTACCCATTCTATTCATTTTATCTTAAAATCCTAAATAAATTAAAGCTATATGAGCTTTTGGCTGCGAAGAGATTTAAACAGGGCTTGCTGATGATAAACAAGCGCACCGGTGGAAATCGTAATGGCGACTAGCCCAAAAAGCAGGCCAACCACTGGAAGAAACGAAATCAAAGTTACAATAACCACTCCCAGAACGACAGCCATAGTATCCGATTTTTCCAGTTTTAATTGTTTCTGGGCAAAAAACCCCACGGAAACCGCCACAAATATTTTGGCGAAAAATAAGGTAACAAAAAAAGCAAATAATAGTAAGAAGGCAATAGGTATACCGATAATTGTGACTAGCAAAATAACAATAGCAACAGGCACGCCAATAAATGTTGCCAGCCCAATCAAAAAGCTCCTTAGCATTTTGCTCCTAGCAATCTCGTAAACCTCCTTTGAGTAAACAGGTAATAATTTAACGACTAAAATAGAAATAATAAGCACAGAGATAAAGCTAACTATTCTGAAAAACAAACTGATCCCACCCAGTGCACCGGAAACTTCCTCACGCTTCTCTGCTTTAACGGGTATATGCTTATTCGTTGCGCCGGCAACGATAGATCCTGCGCGAACCGATGCATCATTTTCGCTCCAGTAGTTTAAATCCCCACCTACTTTAGCCTCAGAATCCAAGGTGAGACTTCCAACACCGGCAATAACAGATCCGCCAACCGAATTATTAATTGTTAAATCGCCGACGCCTGCTGTGATGCCACGCCCGACGGTCCCATTAACAACCATTGATCCTGCACCGGCAACTACACTTTTGCCAATGTGCCCAGCGTCCTCTATCGTAAGATCACCGGCACCAGCCGTTAAACTGCCCCCAATATCACCGGACACGTCCACCTGCCCTGCAGCAATTCGGACATCATTGCTGACATTTCCGGAAATACTAATCCGACCGCCTGCCGCGATAACATCACCGTTAACCACGCCGTCAATAACAACTTTTTGGCCAAAAACGTAAACATCGCCATTTACTACACCGGAAACTGTAACAACATCTCCTCGGGCAAAATAATCCTGATTGACAATATCTCCGGCTTTAAGCTCCACATTGGTAGGCATCTTGCCAGTTTGAGCATATACAACACCAACAGACGCAAAAAGAATTAAGAAGGGAGTCAAAAGCAAAAAGAATCTTTTTAACATGCCTAAATTATACCAATACATTTCAAGTGCCTTTAATAGCAACAACCTTCAGGACACTCACCCCATCCGGCACTTCAATTTTAACAGTATCTCCGGCAACTTTTCCGAGGAGTGCTTGGCCAATAGGGGATTTATCCGACATTTTGCCTTTTTGCGGGTCAGCCTCAAGATCGCTGACAATCGTGAATTCATGTTTGGCCCCACCAGACTCCACAACCACGGTATTACCAAAGGAAACGGCAATACTCGCAGTATTTTGTACGACTTCGGCAAACCTTATCATTAGTCTCAGTTGTCTTAGTCTGGAGTCGATATAGCCCAGGCGTTCTTTGGCTGCATGGTATCCGGCATTTTCCGAAAGGTCACCCTGCTCACGGGCGTCCACCATGCGCTTCAAAACTCCGGGTCTTGCTTCAGCTAACTCTTTTTGTTCGTCGAGAAGTTGCTGATACCCCTGCTGCGTTAACTTTAAATTGATTGGGCTTTTCATAACAAAACAAATTTAGAATGTATTATACCCTTAACTCTTATTGTGAAAGGTCTACAGACCATCTCATCCATCGATTATCGTGAGCCTTTTTTAACCTGTTTCACGTCTTCCCTTAACTCTGCCTTTAGCCTGTCAGCCGCGTTTTTGATTTTTCCCTCGACATTTTCCACTTTCTCATTTAAATGTTTCCAAATTTTCTCGTGAGTATCGTATTCCAGGTTTGCCAAAAATATTTTCTTATCACGCACGCTAAGTTCCGATAGGATAGCATCTAAAATCACCTCATGAAGATGGGCATGCGCAAGTTCTTCTATTTCTTTTTTTTCTTCGCTTGTTAGATTCAATGTAGCCAATTCAACTAAAACTGTGTCTAAGCTAACCAAATCTGAATAAAAATGTTTCTTCATGTTCATAAACTTATCACTTATCACTTATCACTAAATTATAATCTCCAGCCTTCACAGGACCAAGCGGGATCTTGTTGTCAACGTCTCCAATAAAAAAATACAAGACGCCGCCTTTTCTAGGTCCGGTGTGCAGGCCAAGCGCCATCATCACTTCCGGTGACCCGCCCAAGTGTTTACCCGTCCATTGCGCCGGACCGGCATCTCCAATGTCAACAACAACCGCCTGTCCAGTTTTTGGATTAAGAACAAGCATTTTTCTGTACTTAAACCATTCATAGTGACCTTTAACATTATCCATGAAACCAGGTGCCAGAAAAGTTGGCGCCGCTATATACCATTTCTCCCGCTCAACATCCTGCTCGCTCATTTCTACTTTAGATTTTGCAAAAAACCCCCAGGCACCCCTCCCAGGTGCCATACCAGACGAATATATATACTTATTGCCTGCTTCCTCCGCGCTTAAATGACTATGCATCAAATCGCCAAGATAACGCATTAGGTGCTGTTCCGCACCAATAAAACCGTAACTGCGGTTTAAACGCCTGCCATCCAGCTCAGCGCTTACTGTAAATCCAAAGTCAGCACTTAACGTTTGGCCAATAAGTGCTTCTTCAGTTTGCGACAAAGGCCTGACGTCTTTGGGTAACATAGAGGCTAGATGCTCAACAACAAGCTCTGTTTTGTCCACATGAAGATCCTGTTCTTGGGGTGTAACCGTCGCTTCGGGTAAGAATGCAGCCGCAATTGTCGCCGGCAATGCGTTACTAAGCATCAATGCTCCAACCGCCGCACCTGCAACATGTTCTTTTGCAGGAACCTTCTCACCAATCCACTCAAAAGCTTCTCTATGTTTTTGTCTTACCTCACGTCTAAACTCCTTATGTTTTTTTAACCACTTTTTCTTTAATTGCGCATACTGGGAATTTTCCTTTACAGGTTTTTTAACTTTTTTGGACATCACTCTTATTCTACATGAGAAGTGGTAATAAGTTTACAATTGACCCTTGCCTCTAAACCTCGCTATCCCAAAATGTGCGGAAGAAACAAAAACAAACCGACAATGGCCACAAATACAGATACAACCAGCACAACTCCTGCCGACAAATCCTTGGCGATTTTGGCCTGTGGCTTGATTTCACTTGTTACTAAATCAACAACAACCTCCACGACAGTGTTAGCAAGTTCTGCAGACAACACCAGGCAAATTGACAACAAGAGTATCATCCACTCAAATCTATTAAAATTAAAAAGGAATCCAAAAAGCACCGTAACCAACCCAAGTGTGAATTGAATCTTAAAGTTGAATTGCGTTTTAAACGCATATTTGACACCTTCCAGGGCAAAACGGAAACTCCTAATCTCTGTTTTCGTAATTTTCACCATTTTAATTATAATGGATTATATGACATCCCCGCGTCAATTCTTAAGGCAAATACTGACTCAGGATGACATTGCTTCATTGATATACTTGGAAGTCCTTTTTGGAATCCTATTTAGTATCTGGTCACTGATCGCCTTTTTATACATCACAAACGCTGTGGTTCATAAGGAAACCGTCTTTTGGGATAATTATATCTTGCAAACAGTGCTTTTGTTGCGGGCAACCTGGCTAACACCTGTTATGCTTTTTATGAGCTTTTTGGGCAGTGAAGCCGTAGTCTTCGGCTCAATTGTAGTGATATTATTTCTTTCCTTAAAAAAACACAGAAGAGAGACATTTATTTTTTCTATTTTATTGCTTCTGGGTGTAGTGGCCACTACATTCTTAAAACTTTCTTACGAAGTTCCAAGGCCGTCAGTACTTCCACTCGCAATCGAACGCTCTTACAGTTACCCGTCCGGTCATGCCCTCAACTCGCTGCTTTTTTATTCCACAATTTCTTACTTTATATATCACCTGACAAAAGACAAGAAAAAAGCAATTATCTCTTTCACAATAACGGGCATTTTGATAGGTTTAATAGGCTTATCCCGTGTTTACCTGGGTGTCCACTACCCCAGCGACCTACTTGCAGGCTACATTGCCGGCTTTTGGTTATTTATAACAGCCATTTTAATCGACAGGACTGTTATGTTTTTTAAGCTAATAAGGGAAACGCCAACAAATCAATAAGAATAAAAGCTTGTAAATTTATTCGGTTTTACTCATTAGTTTCAATCTTTTTTTCGTGTCCATAGCCGCTTGAAGCATAAAATTATAATCAACAACACCCCTAAGAAAGTAATACCGTTGCTCTGGACTTATGTCTTTTGGTAACCCATCAATACATGCCATAAAAGGCATTTGCTGTCTGGCCAGTAAATATAAACTCTCTTCTCGGTAGCTTGGCTCGTCACTTATTTTTCTAGCATTCATTGTGTGCCTGGGAGATTTTGTCATCTTTATTGGGGGCTTTCCTTCCATTTGTCTCTGAAGCCTAATAGCACGATTAGCAACTGCAAGCCCTATCTCGTATAACAAAAGATTTGGTTCGTGCATATCCCTAGAACAGGGAAGAAGTTCTCTCTCCAAATTTAAAACATGCTGCATGCCTTTCCAATTTTCGGTAGACCTCTCCTCAGCAATCACACTCGCTGGGTCGCGCACAAAATCTAAAATGGCTCTCTCAACATACTCCTGTCTGATTGTTAAATGACGCCCCAAATAACTTACTTCACTACCCAACCTGTCATTATTAGCGCCATCATCTATAGATCCAACAAATCGCGCCCTACCTCGTGCCCGTATATACCGTCTAGCTCTAGAATGCTCAACCATGCGGATAATTATAATCGGAATTGTTCGTAATGCAAATCACACCTCGACGTTTTGCAACTTGCCTCTTACCGTTTTTATGCTGTAATACAAAGCAACGAAGAAAATAACCGCTGTCCCCATCACCAGTCCATGTTTGGTTTGCCCCCCCGTTCAATAATGCCCAAAACTCTAGCCCCGTCAAGATCCGTAGCCGAAAGTTCCCGCAAAAACGCCAGCGGTGTCTCCAATGCTCCCGGCACCCATAATGCACTCGCAACTTCCAGTCCTGTCCCTCACAAACTCTTCTCTATTCGGTGAGTATAAGTTCCACTTCTTTTCTATGGAAATTTGTTGCCACAATACTCATCTGTTTTTACCTACTTATTATCAGGTGAGTTTATCAGCTCAAATTTTTTTGTCAATTACTTAATTTTTATTGATATGTTTTTCCCAAAATTTTTTAAAAAATGGTAGTGTTAACGTTGAAAGCAAAAAACCTAAAGACGGAACAATCGCATTTAGCCAGGGGTTGGAAACATAGATAGCATCCAGATATAGGCCAATTGCAATATAGGTAAAAACAAACAACAAGCTTTTTCTGGTAAAACTTGTCTCCCAGGCTTTATCGGTTTCAACTTTTTTATTCCTGTTTTCAATTTGAGAAACTCTTTGCTCTAAATTTTGTGGAGACGTCATAAAAAAAGTATACAACAGTAATTCATACTTTATAAATAGCATGCAATTCCGCAGCCTTGGCGCACGATTGCTGGCCATGGTTGACTATGTTGGAACTTATTATATGCAAAACATGTAACAAGCTTCGCCTTATTATAGAGACAACATGTTTGTTTACGCTACCTAAGTGCTTGACTATCGCCTGAAAATTTGTCACTATAAATTACAGATTGATATGAAAAATACGCTCTCCAGGCAACGAGGTTTTGTACCCGCCGTTATTGTTCTCATTTTTGCTGCTGTAGGAATTACAGGTGTTGGGACTGTCACTGCTTCAAA
>ERZ1292625.4201-Hain-H41-01um-R1-4201-length-10953-cov-5_pt1 | contig 10953 bp, 14 predicted proteins | sample MGYA00564400_ERZ1292625 | MGnify/ENA primary metagenome ERZ1292625 (study PRJEB36523, sample SAMEA6512639) | groundwater metagenome | collected 2019-01-08 | study: AquaDiva: Metagenomics assemblies of 32 groundwater samples
CTTTTTTACTTAAACTATCCATCTTTATTTTCTCATACTGAGAAATAGTAGAATTGACCACTTCAAAAGCTTCGATAAGTTGATTAGGCTGTTCAAAGAAACCACCTGGGTATGGTAACGCAGACATATCTTTACAACTTACAGCCCAATTTAGAACCTGTATATAATCTTCATCTAATAAACCTGTAACACAAACTTCTTTTTCCCAACTTAAAAAACTGTGTAATCGTTGTAATGATAAGTAGGCTGGAACAGTAGGATATAATTTAACACAAATCTCGAAAAATTCTTCTAAAAATTCTTCTGCTGTTATATCTTTATCTTCAGTATTAGGAAATACAGAATATTCAGCAGTAAAATCTTCTTGTTCACCTATTGTAGGCATCTTAATAAGATTTCTATCATTTAAGAAGAAACATTGTCTTTCTTCGTTTCTACCCATCACTTGACAAGTATCACAATTATAAGATAATCTTTCTTGCACAGACATATCAGAATTCTTAGACAGAGCAAAATAAGTCAATAACTCTAATAGTTTTCTTTGAACTCCATTTAGAGTTGACCAAACATCTACTTCACTCATTACCTCATCGAATATTGAAGGTGAAAGTTCTTGAACCAATAAAGTAAGCACATTTTTGTCTGTAATATCTTTAAGAATACCTAATGAAGATAAGTCTTTTCTATCTTCTGAAAACTGAAAATTATCTACTTTTTCACAAAGCAAAAGAAATTCTAATTGTTTCTCATTTGCTAAAGCATCTGCAAAATAAGATAAATTAAGAATTTCTTTTATTTTTGTTTTCTTTTGAAAAAGACCCACTGTCTTTGGTTTCATCCAAAAAACAGTGGGTTGTTCAGAATCTCTTTCAACAGAAGGTACAAAAGGTAATGAATCTGTACCTATACCTTTAAGCTTCATTTTTGCTTCAAGTATTCCTGATATGTTTTTTCACCTTCGGCAAGACGCTCCCAATTTGTAGAAGCACCTTCTATTTCCTGAAAAACTGTTGGGTCTAAATCAGCTAAAAATTCAGCAGCATTTTGCTTGATATTAACTGTTATTACACCCTTTGCTGATAATTCAGGATAAGCTTCAGAAAACTCATAATTCTCAACCTTCTCACAGAAGGTCTTTAAATTTTCAATATCTGCATCAAACATCTTAGCAGGATTAATAACATTTCTATTATTTCTGCTTTCAGATGCTCTACGCAATCTTTCTAAAGCTGTATAATTTCCCTTCATATTCTTTGGTATAATCCAAAAAATAGTAGGGTTTTCAAGATTGTCCCGTTCTTTTTCACAAATATACGGAACTGCTTTGGTTGTATCTCTTCCTTTAAGAGCCATATTACTTCTCCATTAGTTATTAGAAATATAGTGAGGGATATTTCTATCCCTCACTACGGATTATTTAATTATGTTGCTGGCAAGCCTCTGTCTAAGACAGCTGCTGTATGTCCAGCTAATACTTTGATTGCGGGTGTTCCAGCTGAAGGTTGAACACAAACGAAACCAATATTTGTACCTAAAACATCATCACCTTCTAATGTACCAGAGTTGTATTTGACATACATATCGATAACTAAACTGTTATCAGTTGTAGCATCAACACTACCCCAATAGATTTTAATATGCTTAACGATATTATTTCTAAAATCGTTAATATGTTTCCAGTAATATTTCAAGGTTTCGTCACCGTATCCGGCAATAACCCAAGGTATTGAGAAATTTCCTGTTGCTTTGATTTTTCCTAATATGAAACATTGAATCGTCTCAGAATTATAGAATTTAGACATAAGCCCGTTAGCTATTGTCAAATCAAAACCTTGCAAGAAAAATCTTGTGTTCAAAGTTGAATCCGTTGATACATCAGATAAAGTCTTCAAACCACTTGTTGGATCTGCCGCTGTTACATAAGCATCATCCATAATAACAACCGCATTTTGCCATTTTAAAGCTGTTTTCTTTAATAAGGCATCAGCTGCTGCTGGAATTGCAGTACCTACAAAAGTGTTACTCCATTTGGCTCCTTCAATATCTGCGTTAAGTTTTAAAAGTCCACCTTCTTCTGCAGATAATTTTACAGAAGATGGCAAACAACCCCGCATTAATTGACATTCATCAACAACACCGCCAAGTTTCTGTACTTTCGACATGAAAGCACCATAATACTGAATATCAATCTTCGTATATGGAATAAATTGGTCTATAAGAATTGTACTACCAGAATCTGACGAACCTGATTGAAATAACAACTGCATAAACAAGCTAACATGATAAGCATTAGCTTCTAATTCAGGTGAAAATTTACTTGCTTGTGCAACTGTAGAAATTAAATCTTCTTCAGTATTATCTGCATAACCTGAAGCTTTTTCACTTTCTTTCATGGCTGTTGGCGATACAAAATCTGGCTTATTCAAAAGCAATAATTTGAATTTTCCTGCTGCTGAGCCTGTACCACCGACACCTATTTTTGTAGGTCCAAATGTTACAGCAGCTGCATCACTCGTAACAAATAATGTTTCTAAACCTGCTGCGGCTGCAACAGATTCAACTTGTACGGCGTATTCCCGTACCCACGCACCTGCGCCAATAAAATTAATCCTTTATATTTTGCTCAATAGATTGAGCTGTGATTTCGGTTTTTTTAATGAATTTAGCGCCTTTGGATGGGCGGGGTTTTACAAAAACTTTTATAAATTCGTAGTCTTCAGCTGATATTTCAACTTCTTGACCAGATTTTAATTGCTGCCAAATATCTGTATGTTCTCTAAAAAACATATTTATATCTCGAGCAACAAAAGAATGAGTATTCTTTACTACTAACATATTTATTCCTTAAAATTTAATAATGAAGCTACAACCGTTATATCACTACGAAATAATGATTGAGTGATTTCTTCTCCTTGATAAGCTCTTGGAAATTCTTCAATACCATAATCAACACTCGTAATTGTCAATTTATCTACTCTACCATCTAAGAAAGGACGATTCAATAACCAAGATTTTACAGTTTCTACATTTCTCAAGTGATTAATCAAAGCAATTTCTGCTGTTGCTAAACTTGAATATATCCGAAATATAATAATCATATCTGAGGTTTGAGTACTCGTTGTAGTCGTAGTATCTTCATCAGATGATTTTAAGAATATACCTAAAGCAGGAAATTGCTCTAAATTTGTTGGCTTAGTAACATCTTTCCAAAAAGTTGGAAATTTTGTAAATGTAGTAGAACATTGAGTATAAAGATAATCTAATAAATCTGAATAATTGAGTTCTACATAATCGGTAGGTATAACAGGTGAAGAAGCTTTAAAATAACTACGAAGACTTAAAGGTAACATACAATATTGTAAGTATCCATTTTCTTCATTTACGGCTTCAGATAATACTTCTGTTCCTAAAGAAAAATCATAACAATATACGATATTGTTCGCAGTAAATTGCCAACCTAATGTTTGAGTAGAGAAGAGAGTTTTTAATTCAATTAAACGAGTTTTTACAGATTTTTTAACTTCATCTATTGAATATCCTTTATTTATAATATCTAATCTAAAATTTCGTTCAATTGAAAATAAGCCATCATTAAACTGAAGATGTATAGTTTCTAACAAAGGCAAAGCTGTAATCATAGGCAGTTCGTCTCTTATATCTAAAAGACCTGTCTTTACAGAATTTACTAACTTTTTGGAAACCTTCATCTCAGCCTTTAAGTAAGTCTTGAGATAATCCAAAATATTTTCAGTTGTTGGATAACCTAGTGTCAAGTTACAAAGTTCCTATTGACTTTGCTATGTAGAAATTTAGATTAGATAGTTCCGACGACTATCCTATAATGTAATATATATAAACTATTAAAAATTGTCAAAGAATTTAAAAGATATTTATCTTTTTGAATAGAGTAAAGGAACATGACGTCCACCTGGAGCTAAAATCTTAACAGGACTAATATCAGGTATTACTATTCTTTTTCTATTCGTTGGTACAGTCTCATACTCCATTATAGCAAAAAGTATAGCACTTTGCTCTTTAGCATTAATAATATTAAAAGGTCTTCCAGGAACTATTTTATCACTAGCTTTTTTAGTGTACTTAATATTTCTTGGTTCATACTTATACCCACCTGCTTTACCTTGTTTTTTATTCTTTAACATTCTTTGTTGTCTTACATAATCTACTTTAATATCTGTAGCTTTATGACCTTCTTGAAATTCACTTGTATATCCAGCTAAATTACCGTATTGTACCATATTAGGTGTAATTCTTAAAACTGCCCCTAAAGTATTAAACATTAATCCTGTTCTTACACCCATTTTACCCCAAGGAGTTGTACCAACACCTAAATCTCTTGGTTGACGCATTGGTTCTTTATCTATCTTAGTTTGTTTCTTTATCTTAGCATAAATTGGAGATAAAGCAGTCCATCTCTTAGGTCTTCCTTGTACCTGAATATTATGAATAAATATAGAGTGGACAACTCGAGCAATAATATTCTTTCCAATATGCTGCTGATGTCGTGGACCCATTCTAAGTTTTACAGAATCTAAATAATCTAAACAATCTTTAGTATGATATTTTACAGATAATTTCATTCTGTTGGTGGGTCTTGTAATAATCCTTTTTCATCTACATTATAGCCTAACCAACTTTCACGAGAATCTGGAGGTCTATAACCTTCTGTATTACCTTCTAATTCTGTATCAGCATTTATTATTTCAGTAAGCATTTTTGCCCACTCATTACAATAATTCATCTGTATGCCTACCATAGAATTTGCAGCTTCACTAACATATCTACCTTTTAATAACTTACAACCTACCATATAAGCACATAAAGTCCTCAATGTCTGTTCATAAGTTTCATAAGCAAAAATAAATTTATCTCCAGCTGCAAAAGTACCTGACCATTTCGTAGATTCTATTTTAACAAAAGCATCCGTAGTTGTAGCATCAGTTCCAGTGCTTCCAGTACCTTGCGCTTCTCCTTCAACCGTAGTAATTGTATAATTCGTAGAATCTGTAAATGTAACGACATAAGTTTGACACTCCTTTGTTGTAGAATCTGTTACTAAAAGAGTAGGCTTTCTTAAATTTGCGTTTTTATTTGAATTATCTCTACGATTAACAGGATAAGTCAAATAAGGTGTTACTGTTAAAGCCGCTGTATTAAAATAAGGCTGTAACTTTTGAAATAAAATACCTGATTGATTAACAACAGTATCTAATAAAGCACCTAACGGTTCTATATAATAATCATTTTCTATTGAATATAATTCAGGTACAGATAATTCAATATCGTAAATTGTGCAAATGTTCTTTAACATTAAAATTGAGCTCCTACAAAAATTCCTAAAACTAAAGTACCTAATGCAAGATAATATGGAAATGTACTATCAATAACCTTATGCTGAATTGGAAAATAAAATTCCGCACTTTTTTCTTTAATATAAGGATTACTATGTGAAATAAAACCTTTAATAAAATCTTTATTATACTCTGCTGCACCTATAAAAGATGAGTCTATTACATTCAAAGAAACCATTGTAAAAGAAGGTTCAGGGATTGCATTATAGAAACCTATCATACTAAAGTAATTATCTATTGTATCGAACATGGCTGTTTCTACACATAAATCTCCACTATCAGGTTTATAATAATTAATAGAATCTGCTTTTAATTTTACATTCTCTAATTTCAATTCTTCAACTTTCTTAGTTAAAGAAGTAACTTTATATTTATTCTTATGTAGATATTCAGCTAAAACTGAATTATGAGCTAATATAGCATCAAAATCTTTAGTCTGATTAGCATATCGTTCAGATAAAGAAGTCGTTTCGTTCAATAAAATTCTGTGTAGACTGTCCTTACGAGCTAACTCATTTGATACTTGTATATTGGTATTAGTAAGTGCATTGATTCTAATGACCAGAGTAATGATTAAAATGACCGTTCCTACACAAACAATACCAAAGACTGTATTTTTCAAGTTCATAGTAAATTCCTTCTCTATTTCTTTAACCCAAAGTGATTCGAGTCCCAGCCAAGCTTTATTGCATATTCTTCTACTTTAACACCGTATCGTCCACCCCAATCTGAAGGTACACCAGCTTCTTTACATAATTTTTCCCAATGTTCTCCACAAGTTCTTAAAAATGCTTGCTCTAACTCAGTAGCTTCTCTTGTTTCTCCTCTACCATCTATATAAACTCCATTAAGAAATATGACTAAATCGGCAGCTAAAAATTCTATATGGTTAGATTCCTTAGTCTTAGATTTACCTGTTTTTAAATAAATATCTTGTTGTTCAGGAGTTCTTCCAACTTCTCTAAAAGCTACTTCGCACGCTGCTAATGAAAATAACCAAAGAATAAATTGGCTTATTAATTTTGTAAAAATCTTTTGTTTTTGTCCTAATGTCATATAAATCTTTCTTTAAAAGGCTAAAGGGCTAATCAAACTAATGGAGAAGAAAGACACAAGCTCAACTAGCCCTAAGCACTATTTCTTAATGAATGGACCTGAACCGTTTAACAAACTATCTGAACCGTAGCCTATTAAAAAGACAATCCACATGGCAGAGATTGGGGTAGTTTCAAAGAGTCCTGCATTTGTAGCCCACATAGTAACGAGTTGACCTACTGCAGCAACAATAGCTGAAACTGTTTGTCCAATGTTATCCATGATATAGTTACCAAGCCCTGAGCCAATTGTTCCTCTTGTATAGCCTTTCAACCAATGGAAAGCCATGCCCAAAAACAACGGTATCAAAAACCAGCCTGGAAATCCTGCTATCATAGGATTAACTGTATTTGTTGTATCCGTTTGCCCAAAAGCAATGAGGATTACAACTTGAAGAAGAACAATAATTAAAAGTGTTCTTAATATATTTTTCATAATTATTCCTTATTTTTTAGTGTATTTTGTTAGCATATCTTCTGAAATTTTAGTTAAAGGTTTCATAATTCTCATTTTTCTTAGTTGGTCGTTACTTACTGTTAATAACCAACCTCCTATTATTTTACCTTGTTCAATCTCATAAATATTTATTTCTGTATTTAACCAACCAATATGCTCTAAACGAGCTAAATCTCCTTCAATTCTTATTACATCGTGGTCATTATATTCACTCCTCCATCTCCATAAAATACCGTCAATCCATCTTATTATTATTTCTTTAACTAAAAGAAATGCAAATGTAGGTATTATAATCCAATATAAATCGTGAGAAATTTCATGTAATAATTCAAAGGCTTTAATATCTTGTGGCTGCATTATTCTTTAATATAAATTTCCCATAAATACCAGGCTTTTCCTGCTACAGCTATAAATAAAGGTATTATAATTAGAGCTGATGTAATATCTGCATTAAAAGGACTTTTACCATAGCCTATTAAGCCTCTTAAACATAAGCCCCAAGAAAGAGAACAATAAAAGAAAATTTGTATTTTTCTTAATTTTCCATCTACAGTCTTATAAAATATGTATGCAATAAAGGCAGAACAAAAAGAAGTAACTACATACAATAAATTCCAAACAAATACATCCAAATTAAAATATCTTTCTATTTATTACAGTTTCTAATAATGTGCTTAATCTTGTTAAAACTTCTGTATGTTCTTTAATAGCTATATGACCATTTTCTGCTATTTCTTGCCAAGTTTTTCTTTCTTCTCTATCTAACTTTTTATCTTCTTGTGTAGCTTTATGTAAAATCATAATATAGATAGCTAACGCCACTACTGCTATGCCTAAGAAACCATACTGCATTAATTCTTTTTCCATTTTGACCTTTCAGCTTCTTCAAAAAATGCTGAAACTAACAGAATTGCCCCAATTATTAATATCATGAATCCATGAAAATTTATTAATTCGTATAATAAATTATCTATTGGAGATTTCATTGTACCTCTACCGATAAGTTACTGCAATTAGTTTCTTTTTGACACCATTCACCACTTGAACGGTTGACCATTTCACATTCTCGGTTGCTTTTGCTACTGTCGAATTCCTTACCAAATCGTCAGATTGTTTCTCGCCAAGTCCGGCAATTGGAGAACTCCAAATCAAATCACCAACGGAAATGTCGCCACCTGTTTCAGTGACAAGGCAAACGCCCGTACCAACCGCAAACACTTGGTACATATCTTTGTGACCATCGCCTTTCGCAAACGAGTAAGTTTTTCCCTTCGAGCGTTTTCCCCAAACCGATTCCATTGTATCAACTATCGTTGTTGTATCATACACAATAGCACTATCCAAATTAACTCCCATCGTTCTGCGGGTTAATTTCGTTTTTGGGGTCTTTGGCTTTACAACATCCCGCCAATTTTTGAAACTATCAACTTCGCTTTGTGTTGCTCCATCGGCAATCTTGCCAGCAAAAACTCCATAAACTCTTTTATCAGCCCGTCCGTTTGTTTTTGTGATTAGCGGAAGTTGTTTCGCGTTATCCATAAGTTGTCCCGTAGCACTTACCAACATTCCGACCTCAAATACTTCCGCCTCATTAGAAAGTTGCGCGTAGTGTCCGCCTGTAAATGTATTATATGCCACAATCCCAGCTACGGCAGTACCGGAAATATCTCCTATCACACCATCTGTTGACGCAAAATCAAGGAAGGTATCTCCCGTCCCAACGCCCGCCGAATTGGTGTTTATCTTTATATTACCACCCGTTCCATCGTTAGCCGCTAATATCTGTAACATTCCCGTAGATGCGGCTGGCGTTAGTCCTATTCCTAATTGTCCTGCCGCATCTATTGTAGCCTTTGTTGTAGTACCTCCTGTATAGAACCTTATTACACCTGCGGCGTTACTTGCCGTAACCGACATTCCGCCTGACCCACCAGCCTCCAAGTTAATTCCACTCTGCAAGTTTGCACCACTCGATGTCCATGAAGAAGATAACGCATTGAGCCAAAGGTTAATATTCGTGGCGGCGGTCATTTTTATTTGTGCATAATTTCCCGTACCTGCACTTGTGTTTTGAAGGGTCATTAGCACTCCACCCGTAACACCCTTTTCCACGTCAACATCAAAGTCAGGTGTTACGTCTCCAATACCGAGCCTATTATTGACCTCATCGTATGTAGATGTCCCAAAATATAGGTTTCCTTTTGTTGCGTTAATTGTTGAGATTAAATTCAAATCTCCACCACTTGCGTCTGAACCATAAATAGTTGGCACTGTTACCGATGTTGTCAGTGTTGGACTCGCACTCCAAGACGGTGCTACTCCCACTCCACCAGAAATAAATACTGAGCCTACGGCAACATCTGATAGATTCGTATAGGTATTACTACCTGAAGCATGAATAATGTCGCCTATTGCAGAGGTCGTCGGATAAGTTGAACTTGATGCAACAAAAGCATTAGCACCACTTGCTTGTATTATTTGTCCAGAACTACCAACAGAGGCTGGAAATGTAGCAGTTGAAGCTACATAATTTGTTCCATTTCCAATAGGTATTTTACCCGAAGCTGCAGCTGCATCTATTTTAAAACCTGTTGTAAAAGAAGGAGTAGTAAATGAAGGGCTAGAGCTTGTTGCTATATCCTGCGGTAAACTCACTGTAACGGAATCCGTATTATCCGTTATCGTTACTTGGTTTGTTGTTCCTTTTAATCTCTTGAACCGTAAATCATAGGTGCTTTTATCTTTCCATACTCCAACACCTGCACCCGCAAGATTTGAAGCTGTATTTATTTCACCACTTCCTCCACCTGTAGCATTAATCGTTACATCTCCTATACCAGAAGTGGGCGAAAGAGTTACATTTGTACCTGCCACTAATTTCTTTACTTTTGCATCTGTATAAGTTGTCTCAATACTATTACCATTCCACACTGTACCTGTAGCAAATGTCTGAGAACCGTTAATAGTTGCTAAGGTTGTACTTCCTAAACCTGTAGGTAAATACCACAAATCTGTTCCATGTCTAAATAAAAAATTAAACGGTCCTTGACTTACTATATCTAAGGTATCAGTATTTATTAGTCTTAAAAAAGTTTCTGCTGCTACAGTTGAAAAACTTTGACTCTCCCCAAAAAGATTATGAACACCCAATAAAGCTACACCACTATCGAGAGCTATATTTATACTGCCAGGAGTATTTGTTATTTTTACTTTACCTGAATCTCCTGTAATATTACTTAATATAAATCTATCACCTGCTCCAATAGGTATTATTCCTGCTCCAGGTAATTCAGTAGTTCCTAAACCACCATAAAGAGGGGAGTTTAATACAACTTTTCCATTTGTATCTGGAAATTCTACCGATCTATTACCTGTAAAAATACCTGTTAGAGTTAATTTATTTGAAGCATTTTCATCATTTCTAATAATAAAATTTCGAGCATTTAAACTACCCCAACCAGAAAAACTCTCAACATGAAGTCCATCTAAATGAGATGTAAAAACAGTTGTGTATCCATCTGCACTAACTACACGAATAGTCTCTGCTTGAATAGTTGTATCAACAGGACTAGAAAAAACAATTGAATTAAAAAGAATTAAAAAGATTATAAGATATTTCATTGATGTAAGATAATATATGAATCTGCCAAAACTGTTGATGTACCTGAATTTATTTGCTGAGCAAATTGAGCTGTTAATGTTCCAGCTACATTTACTAATATAGTACCTTTTATTTCTATCCAGAGTTGATTAGTACCCACGGAACCACCTGTACCTGCTCTTCCACCTAACCACGAAAAAGTTGCAGCTTGTGAAAATGCTCCAGGTGTAGAATTTTTAAAAACAAGAACTTGATAATGAATTGAAGAAGCTGTGGCTGCACCCCCCATACATACTTTGTAACCTCCAGTATTATCTGGTGTTATAAAAAGCCCAACTTCAAAAGTATAAGCTTTTCCTGCATCTACATACACTGATAAACCTGTGATATTTGCTACTGCTGTATCCGCTGTTTTAGCAAAATTAGAAGTAA
>ERZ1292625.4202-Hain-H41-01um-R1-4202-length-10951-cov-4_pt1 | contig 10951 bp, 6 predicted proteins | sample MGYA00564400_ERZ1292625 | MGnify/ENA primary metagenome ERZ1292625 (study PRJEB36523, sample SAMEA6512639) | groundwater metagenome | collected 2019-01-08 | study: AquaDiva: Metagenomics assemblies of 32 groundwater samples
GCCACGCTCCTGTGCCTCTAGGGCCAGGTTGTATGCACGCATCTGCTTCGCCTCCTGCTCTTCGGTCGAAGCCTTGGTCTCAAGACCGGCCTTGGCCTGCTTAAATTCCTGGGTCAAACCAGCAGCAAACTCCTTGCCACCATCAACCTGACCAAAGAATTCCCTCCAGTACTTCGCAGTCTCAGAATCGACCGCGCCCTTGGCAACAAGCTCATCTAACTGAGCTGGCTTCAGTGCGCCGGCACGAATCATGCGATTCAGAGCTTCGGCTGCCATACGAACATTGCGAGGCTCAGACCTAGCGACATCCTCCATGGCATCCTTAACCTCAGCAAGGGTTTCGACCTTATTGAGCTTATCTGACACCTTGGCATCAACGGCAACCTCTGGACCAGGACCCTTACGAGTCTCGGAATAAGTGGACTGCCACTCGCCAGCGATTTTCTTGAGAAGCGACTGTCTCCACGCCTTACGATCCATTAGACCATCCTCGGCATGCATACCCTTCTCATGGCCCTTCACTTCCTCGTCAGCGATATCAGTGACCTCTTTCTCCTCTTCTTTATTGAGTGGACCAGGAACATCACCGGTATCCTTAGCTGCCATGGCGCCATCCTCTGCATCCCAAGCCTGAAGTGCCTCTTCCAGCTCCTCGGCCGCGCTGAGACCATCAGCCGCGGGGAGGCCCTTATCCTCGCCCTTATCCTCGGCGAGATCCTCAAGAACATCCTCTAGGGTATCATCTGGCTGAATGAGACTGGGAATCTCCGGCACCGTCTCATCTTCCCATTCGCTCTCGTCTTCAGTAAAGGCCTTTGCTACAAGAGCCTCACGCCTGGCCGCGCGAGCGGCCAGCAACTCAGCAAGCTTGCTTTCGGCACTCTTCTTCAGATCTTTCTTGTCCTCATCTTCCTCGTCCTCGTCCTTGCCCTTTTTATCGGACTTCTTATCACTCTTCTTGTCTTTCTTATCCTTCTTGTCTTTCTTATCCTCGTCCTTCTTCTTCTTTTTCTTAGCAGCAAACTTATCAAGAAGATCTGATGCCACGGAAGCAACAGTCAGTGCGTCGGACACCGCCTCGTCCACCACTGCTGATGGCGCAGGTACGGTCGACAGAGCACCAAGCTCATCAGCCGTTTCAGCCAATTCCGCTTGAACCTTAAGTAATTGCGTACGGAATGAAGCCATGACTGGTGCACCCTCGGCAGCAACATCCACCTGCTTCAGATCTTCAATGTTGGCAGCATTACGAATTTCCTCTACCGCAGACTCGATAGAAGCTAGCGCCTCGGCGATCTTATCATTGCCATCGTCCTTCGGAGCCTCTGCTGCCAAAGGTTCGACATCTGGTGCAGCCGGAGCTACTGGTGCAGCTGGCAGCTCTCCACCAAGATTCTCTGCGGCCTTCTCCAGACCAGTTGAGCGGATGAGCTTCATGACCTCTTTGGCATAAGCCTCAGTCTTGAAGAACTCATCAGCAACAAGATCTTTTCCATCCTGTGAGAGATGGGCAGTGTTCTTGACTGGCTCGTCTAGACCAACCTCATACGCCGAAGACGCACGAACGGTAAGAATCTCATCGTTTCCAGAAAAGAACTTCCAGGAACTCTTGCCAGGGGCAGCGTTCTTGGTTAACTGTGCGCGAATGGCCGCCAGACGCTGCAAACCACGCTTGGTCTGCTCGTCACCAGGGAACAGGCCATCAGCGCCCATCTCAACGTTACCATTCATGTGCTTGTCCTTCATACGCATCTTCTCGTGGGGCTCTCCCAAAAGCGGATACTGTGCTTTACCAGGAGTCGGCTCTTCAGTACCCTGCCAGTACGCCTTCTTCTCTACGGCACACTCCTTGTCGTCGGCCTTTAGAACTTCTTTGGTACCATCAGGCTTGGTCTGAACCAAAACCTTTTTACCCTGAGCATCGGCCTTCTCTTCTACGTTACCGGGCTGATTTGCCTCTTTGGTTAGTGACGCAAGAAGCTTTGCGCGCTTAGTCCGGCGCTCGTCGAGAGATGCCCGCTGGAGCAGCTCCTTCTTCTTGGCGTCCTCAGCAGGAATATCTTTTGATGTATCCAGCTCTTTACCGGTCATCTGCTTATCCTGTGTGTCGCGAATCTTATCTGCATCACCCATCTTATCGTACGGAAGGACCTTTGCCGGGTCTTCCGTGCCCTGGTGATACGCCTGCTTGCGCGCTTCAGCGCGCTTACGTAACTCTGCAAAATTCATTGGAATCTCCTCATTCTTCAACATTGCAAACCTATTATGCAAAGAATTGTTTTTGACATCAGTATTAGGTCCATCAGAAAAATTTGATGGCATTACTGATGCCGTTGCTATACCACTATTAGGATCCGGAAGAGTTCGTGACACTCCTACGTTCTTGTCTATCATGGAGGTCGGGTCTTGCCCAATCTCGTTATTCAAGCTCTCACCAGCCGAATCATGGCCAGTTGCTGCCGCAGAACCCAAATCAGGTTGCGTGGTCGTACCTGTCGGTCTTCCGGCGGACTGAATATCTATTGCTGACATTTCTGAAGTCTTATATCTAGACTCTAACAGCTCAGAAACATTGTTCTTTAATGGAGCAAGTGCAGGGTTATCGAGGCGCTTAAGTCCACCAGCAAGCACCTCTAGATCATCAGTAGCCAGCCCAGGAACGCTCTTTACCATTCTTATAAACGTAGGGCTACCAACCTCAGACAGTGTAAGGAGCTTTAGGATATGCTCCACGGCATATTTCTCGGCCGGAGCAGGAATATCCTCGACCACCTGTTCGTCGCCAGATAATGCCGCAGCCTTCTGTATGAAGTAATTATTAAAGCTTGCAAGCACAGTTCTGACCTTGGCACGAGGATCTGCCCCTGTCACCACCAAGCTAAGCTCAATTGGCTTAAGATCTTTATTGATTTCACCGTAATTGGCCTTTGTCTTTACGTGATGACAGTACTCCGCCTCTGTCGTGGCAACATTAGCACATTCGGTACAAATAGAACGACCAACTGCTGTGCCCATAGAAACATTAGTTGCGTATCCGGCCTCTACCTTCCTAGCCAGATCGGGGTAATTCTTTTTATCTAATGCAAATAATGCGTGCACGCGCTTGAACTTCGGCTCATAAAATGTATCAACAATTATGCCACGAATGCCATCTACGCTATTGCTAACATGATCTTTGCAAAGCGGCTTTCCAACCCAGTCCTTGTGGGCCTTGATTAGATCTTCTTCTGGAAATATATCGGAGTTCTGATTCTTATACAAACTCACACCATCTGGCGACACCCATCGCACAGACGGACTGCCTCGGCCATCCTCGGTAGTCTCAAATTGACCGCGTACAGGCTCACCACGAGCATTTTTTCTGAACTCTCCAGAGTCCTCATTAACCAGGTAAGCCTCCGCAGAAGTCATCATAACAGCGTGACAATATAGAAAATCTTCCATCCTGGGGGCTAGGCGAGTGCCGAGCTTCGAGCGCTCCTGCTCACTGCGCAGTGCAGCGACTGTCGCTTTGAAACCATCAACGATTTCCCGCTCAGCACTAATTGCACTCACGTCTACGATATCAGAAATTGAGATGCGTTCACTTAATGCAATTTTCTTAATCATAAAATTTTATTGCCCTTTCTGAAATTATCCTCTGCCCATAGCGGCTGTAGATTTGTATAATGGCACGCGGCAGCAAATGACTCTCGATCACTAAGATCAAATGCCGAAAGCGGGACTACATGATCGATGTGCCAACCTCGATAACCATAATTGCCCCACGACATCACCTCTCCTGTACTAGATCTTGTGTGAAACTTTGATTCCAGATGTAACTCAAGCTCGTGCAGGCTGCAACCTAGGTCATCTACTGCCGATCCGACCTTACGCTTACCAATCAAGGCATGCCGGATTCTGGAGCGTAGCCCCGAGGCTAACAGGCTGTTTATTGACGACTTACGAACGGCGGGGCGACACCCGGAACAAACAGTTCCGTATTGAACATTTGGCCTGCCTTTTCGAAATCTTTTATAGAAATCAGATTTGTTAAAAAGTTGGAAACACGTAGAGCACCTTCTCTTCTCACCGCCAACAGTTATGGCAGTACAGTTTATCCGACGCCGGCGCCCCTCCAGCGCGCACCTATTATAGCGCGCACGGTTGCGGGCGACCCACTCTTTTTGCTGTGCATAATAACATTGGCGGCACTTAGATCTGGTATTCTTAGCAAATTTGGTGTTGTCAAGAATGGACTTGCAGCAACTGCAGTAGCGCTGATCCCCGCGCTCACCTTTCAATACAATACCGATGCGCTCGCCAAAGATTTTGAAATATTTTGAAATGGTCCCGCGATCTACATTGAGCATTTTGGACGTAGCAGTAATACTGCCGCACTTGATGTAACTGGAGTGCCAGGCCACAACCTCATCGAAGTCATACGGAGTATTTCTTTGCTTAGACATTACTGATCCTTGGTTGGGGCTTCTTCCTGCTCTTCTGTCTTTTTATTAGCAGGAGCCTCTTCTGGCGCAACCGCCTCGGATGATTCCTCAGTTGCCTTAGCTGCGCTGGACTGCTTTATCCAGCCGGGAACAGTTTCCTCGACGCCTAGTTCAACTACAGAGTATTTAATAAATCCCATATTTCACCAATTATATCTCAATTATCTTTGAGCCTATTTTAATTCTGCCAAGTATATCTCGATCTATCTTCTGAAACAACTGCACTGTGATTATCTCATGTAGAGATGATTTAGCACTCACAATGTTATTTACATCTTGCGGGGCATCCTGCAGGAAGCTTGCCTCCGTAGGCCTCCTAAACTTCTCTAACAGCTCACCAGCAGAATCCCTAACCTTCCTAACTTCTTCTACATATGCCTTACGCATGGAATCAAAGTTGCCATCAGAAATCATCTTATTCCACTCACTCAGCGAAGTTTCCACCAAAGTAAGGAAATCATTCATATCTAGCTGCACCTTCTGCTTGTATGCCACTAATTCACGCCTAAGCTTAGCAATATCATTCGGGTCTTTAATTTCGCCAAGTATATTCGAAAACAGCTGCAAAGAATCAGTGATCTGATCTAACTTAAGAACAACCTCTTTGAGCGCCTGTCGCACGAGCTTAGCCTGCCCCATTTCATCAGGGCTTATCTTGATAGAGTATATTGGTACAGCAATTTTCAATCGGAATCCTAACTATCTACTAATGATGGTTTAGTCGTTTATTAATAGAACTATCACTGCGCTAAACCTACTTGTACAGCAAATGCAGATGATGGCAAATCAGAATTGGTTTCATAGATCGGATCTGTAATAAACGAATTCTTATCCTCTGTTGTATGTAAATAATCTGCTTGCGTGTCCGCACAAAGTAGTGATAATGTATCTGAAGTCTCTTTATCTAAGCCAGATTCTAGTAGCTTTATGAGATCAGCAACAGGCAGTCCAGTTCGCTCAGATAGAAGATCCAGGACATCGTTTAGCTTATTATTCGATATATTTAGCGTATCGGCAATACTGTCCACAGCGTGCTTAACAATAAAGAATTGAAATTCATTGCTAGATAGCGCTACGGGTGCCGGGATCTGTCCGGCACCCATACTGACCGGGGCAGGAGCGGATAGTTTTGGCGTACCACCCTTGCCGACAGTGATTACCTTTACACTATTAGAATCTACTATCGCTATATACTGGCCACCAGAACCATCGCGCACTTGCCCTACAGCACTTGGGTCGCTGCGCACTTTAAACGCCTTTTCTTGTGGTTTTGAACGAGCAAAGTCAGTTGCAATAGCTGGGTTTAGTAGCCGATTGCGCACACGTGCCCAAGTTGGGTTAGCCAACCTAAATTTTTTGCGTGCAGTGATAGTCACGTATATCCGCTTTCCGGTTATACGATCAGTTACACCACTATCCTCTATACCGGCTAATTTAATCATAACATCCTATATAACTGTCCTAAAATAGAACTAATTACCATTGGCGGCTGTGATTGCAATACGTTTTTCATAATGTTGATTGCAGCACCAATTGCTGCAGATGGATTGTTTTTCTTTTTAGATAGCATATATGGATTTAGATCAGATAAGTGCTCTCGTATATTCTGCATAAATTTTGGTCTATTCTGTATCTTTGAGCGCTGCATTAGGTGATGTATTAGGCGAACCAATGTAATTGCGGTATCTTTTGGCGGAAGCGGATCGGAGAACCGCTTCGATTCGGCAGCCGCCTTGGAGAGTGGTTCAGCTAACCCAAACCTACCATCATCTATATACATGGTGTCAGACAGAAAATCATGGGCCAGCATAGATACTTCTTCACTATGATCACACTTGCAGCCACGATCGCCCTTGTGGGCCAGTTCCATAATAAGCCTCTTAGCGGCGGCCTTGGCGGCGACCTCAAAGATCTCTTTGAGTACATCATCAGGTTTTGAGGATAACTTATACATGATTACTTCCTGCTCTTACTTTGCATGAATTGCGGAACATTTTCTCCGCGCTGGCCCTTACCACCCGGCTTTATGGGGGCAGGGTGAAATTTATGCTTCACAGTTTCTGTAAATGGAGATCCGCGCTCGGAAAGCGGCTCGGCAGGTGCCGGCGCAGGCTCTCCTTTCTTGCCCTTCTTCTTGGGCTTCTCCGATCCCCATAAGATATGAGGAATAATATACCTAAGCTTCTTATAAACTCCCTCGCCGCCACTCAACTGCCGAGCGAATTCAGATACCGTCGGCAGTTCATTGCTAAATTCGACAGCCATGAATTTTGGATACCGATCCGGATCAAAGCTAGCTCCAGTAACTAATGGTGTTTCACGCACCTGAACAAAACGACGGGCTAACTCCTTCGCATTTACGACAGCAGCCTGCTTCTTTATAAGCTCATCAAGGTACGTCCGTACTTTTGTTGGATCAAAGAACGTGCTCGGCTGCTTGCCCTGCACGCTACCCTTTAAACTCTCAACGATATTGTCAAAATTTGACAAGTGCTTATATTGGGCTGCCATTATCGCCTGAAGAAGTTCCTCATACTCACGATCAACAGTTTCGTCGATTTGTTGCTCTGTCATGCCGGCATCGGTAGCCTTAGCGCGCGCCTTTGCTCTGACGGAATCAAGATGCCCCACGGCCTTGGCCGCCTCCTCGTACCGCATCAGGGCCACCTCTGATTCGTACTGCGCTCGAAAAAATAACATGAGCGGGTCCTTTGCCCCTTGCATACGCTCCGGTCTCGGACGTACCTTGCCGACGCCCCTTCCCATATCACGCTCTTCGGCTACACCCTCAAGAGCCGCAACGCCCTCGGGACGATCAATGATAGAAGCCTCATCCAGATCATTCATGGCCTGCTGCAGCATTTGTATGGCGGTACGATACTCTGTGCTATTGTGCATCTAGCTTAGATACTTGGATCGCAACAAATACTGTTCGCGGGGATCTTGTGATTCAGACTCCGCCCTCTCGGTAGCCTTCGCCAGATATTCGTCATCTACCATACGAATGTAATTGTCAAACTCTGTTTGTTTATAAAGAGCAGCGCGTACCCGGCTTTCTCTTGATGTTTCATTGGCAGGATTTAACTCCATGGCCTTTTTGTAAGCGTATCGCATGGCCCTGCCTGCAGCCAACAACTTTGTGGACGGAAGATGTTTTGTTGGGTTGGTTGGATCGATGAAATTACGGCGCCTATACATAGCTGAGTGCACTGCCTTGTCCGCCTCGCGGTACCTCTTCGACTTCTCCTCCAATCCACGCTCGACCGCCAACTCGTGCCGCTCACGATGCTCGCGAGATTTGGCTCGATCTTCCTCGGTTGGTTCATAAACACGGGTTTGTTTAGATTCGGTGCCGCCCCCCTGGCTCTTACGACGCTCCTCTGGCACAAATTGTGACATGGCCCTTTTGGCCGACTTTAAATCAACTTCTACTTTAGAAATTCGCGCCTCTAGATTTGTCAGTGCTGACTCTGTATCAGCAAGTGATTTTTGAAGTGGCGCCATTTTAGCCCGCACAGCCTGAGCCTCAGCGCCAGAGGTCCTGGACATCTCGTCTGTCAGAGATAACAGATCCGTCTCAAGCCCAACCTTCTTGGCCAAGAATGAATCCTGTTTTTCTAATAGATCACCAAGTGCCTTTTCTAACCTGGGTACGTCAAACGTGTACTTGACATGATCCTTCAGTATGTCTCGAATCTTATTCCCCTCTGCGTTAACATCCTTAAGTCTAGCAAGTATCTTTGGGTGTTTGGCGCTAAGACTCGGATTTTGCAACTGACTCTTAAGTTCACGCCTCTCATTAGAAATCGCGCTAAGTCTAGATGTGAGCTTATCTCGCTCGGTTGCCGGTAAAAGTGCAGACCCTAACTCTATGTCACGACGGGTCATCTTTCCCAGGCCCTCTCGGCCAAGCGGCTCATCCTCGTGCCACCTCTGATCTTTCCATACAACGGCAGGAGTTGCCCGGCCAGACTCATCATGCTCACCACTAGCGCGTTCCCCTGCCTGCTCCTCCCAGTCTTCGCTGATCGCCGGCTCGCGCAATTGCTCTACGCCAGGCTCATCAGCAGATTCAGGCTCCTCCTTTTTGGGCAACTCGGTTCGCCAACCAAACTCTTTAGCAATTTGCTTTTCCTCGCGCTCCCTATCCACCTGCTTGTGCTTCGACAAAGGCCATGTCCAAAGCTCCTGTTTCAGACCGCGCGCAGGGATGGTCTTAGGTGCCGAGGCAGACGGGGATCCTATAGATACCGGCTCTGTGTGCTGAACCAGCCTGTCAATCGTCAATAAAACATCGGATCTCAATTTCTGATACGCTGGCTGCTCGGAAATAAGTTTGCGTTTTGCTTGTAACCTATCCGAAATGTCAGGATCTCTCTCCTCGGTAGCCTCGTTTTTATCATGAATCTCTTGTAATTTATTAAACTCATCACTTAGCAGCTTAGCGACCTTGAGGTTAGCATTTACTGCGCTCTGCAAATCTCTGATAATCTTAGCATTTCCGGCAGCGTGGTCGTAATTTTTTAGTCTGAGATCTGAACCAAGAATGTCGCCAGGCATGTCGCCAGGCTTCTCTCCGGAAGCCTGCTGCACCAAGGCGTTTAGTGCCTGACCGAGACGACCGAGAAACGCCAACATCTCTTCGCTCTGCCGGGTAGCAACAGCAGATCCTATGTCACCAATCTGAGATTGCCATGTAGAAATCTCAACGTCTGCTGGCAAAATACCCTTCATCTCCTGATAATCAGTTTCGGGAGCAATGTCTTTAGTGCGCATTGTGAGCTTCCGCTCCAAGTCTCTTTTTTTAGCGCGCAGCACTCCGCCAGTTATAACGTCTGGCATAATCTTCTCAAACATTGATCTGACCAATGGTGATTTGATGAGGCTCATATTGGTTTTTAATGTTTTACGAACGCGGACCTTGTCAACATCACTCTCGCGCGGCCGTGGAGATGAAGTAGCCCCCAGCTCGGCCTCTAAATTCGAGATGCGCTTTGGTAGTATCTCCGACACTAATTTGCTCAGGTCGCTAACCTCAGGAGAATCACTTTCGGCGCCGACCTGCTTTTTGGTTAGCTCCTCGCGTTTAGTTTTCAATTCGACCCTTAGCTCCTCAAGCGCCCTAAATTGCTCAAGCTTTTCTTTTACGGTGGTTAATCTTGATTCTAAGGTGCCAACACTTGAGTATGGCGCTATTGCATTGATCATGTCATCTTGGCTTACAGAGCCCGTATTGTAGAGGGAGGATATCTCTTTCTTTACGTCATTTAGGGAGAGTGTCAATGACTCAACCTTGTCCTTTAATGAACGATGCGCCTCGCCTAACTCTTTTTGTCTGGCAACATTCTCTTTACTTGGAGCCCTATCAATTAGGTCACCTAATTCCTTGCTAGTTGATTGCGAAAGCTCCTTAGAGGCAGAAAGCTCTCCTTCTAATTTGCTCTTGTTTGAAATAAGTGGTGCCAGTTTAGCTTGATCCACAGTCGCCCGCAGTAGTTGACGTGCGTCACCTAGCTTACCGCTAAGCTCCTTATACTCTTCTATATAGTCATTATGAATAGTGGTAAGATTTCTTTGGCCGTGTTGCTTGACAACAGGCGCCTTTCTAGATATGGCCGCGGGGGACTGTCTAGCTGGGATAGTGACAGAGGATACTTCCGGAATCTGTAATAATACCTTGTGTTCTGCCCCGATCTTATTGGAGGCGTCCTTAATTGCATCTAAAACAGAAAGTGCTATAGGCTCTACAGCTCCAGAATAAAACTCTAATTCAACACCCTGGTTGGTTAGCGGTCGCACGAAATCAGCATCTGAAGTAAGAAACTCACTAACCCCAATTAATGACTCGCTGGCATCTTCAAAAAGACGCTCTAGGGCCAGCCTACCGAAGAGGTGCGGAGACCTCCCGGCCTCCTGAACGCGCGATGTAATTTTTTTGTGCATAGTGTCGACTGACGATGTTGCCTTGCGTAATCCGGCAAGAACACCAATTTCTCCGCGCACAAATGCGGGGGCATTGCTAAGGATTTGCTGTAATCTCACCAAGCCAGACAGGACATCTGATAAATTTCCCGACAAACTCTCAAATAAGGCACGATATTTATCGGCATCATCAACCTTGGCCACCGGTGGTCCTGTGGGAGAGGTAACTGGGCTCTCCGGACGGTCAGGAATTGCCTCGACTGCCGGTGAGCTTTCGACAGCCTGCAATTCGGTTCGTCTAGCGGCAATATCAGCACTTAACTGATCCTGCTTACTCTTAAAGTGGGCTTCGCGCTCCGGATTTGGCGGTCCTTCCGATTTAGACAGCTGCTTCCATACGGTATGTATTTGATTTAATTCCGACTGTAGCCCGGCAATTTCCTTACGTAACTGGATTGCCCTCTTCTGATTTTCTGTTAAATCAGCAGCAGATTTCTCTAGTGCAGGGGTGGGGAATCGCTGCTCCAACACCTGCTCTTCGA
>ERZ1292625.4206-Hain-H41-01um-R1-4206-length-10945-cov-5_pt1 | contig 10945 bp, 7 predicted proteins | sample MGYA00564400_ERZ1292625 | MGnify/ENA primary metagenome ERZ1292625 (study PRJEB36523, sample SAMEA6512639) | groundwater metagenome | collected 2019-01-08 | study: AquaDiva: Metagenomics assemblies of 32 groundwater samples
TCTACTCTAATTAGCTCAGATTATGTAAAAGTTATTGATCCTGGAACTATTGCTGCTGGTGAGGAGTGGCTCAATTATATCAGCAGAGGCAGTTCTTGGATCAACCTTTTTAGGTTCCAGGGTGTTCCGGAGTGGTACTTGTCCAATGGATTGCCGAATCCAGATTATTCCTATGCCGGAATTTATTTAACAAACAGTATTTTGGTCTTGGTTAGTTTTTTAATCCCAACTTTATCTTTGGTGGGTTTAGTTTTCCTTAAAAAGCAGACCGAGAAATATTTGATTTGGTTTTTTGTGGTGATGCTTCTCGTTTCGATGTTTTTTGCCTCAGGAACTAAATCTTCGCTTGATTTTTTGTACTTGCTTTTATATGAAAGGATTCCAGGGTTTTCAATATTTCGTTCGCCCTACTATAAATTCGGAAGCTCCTACATAATTGCCTTTGTTGCTTTACTGGCATATTCGCTATCAAAGTTAGGAGAGTTTCTTTCTTCTAAAATAAAGACTCGACCTTCGGTTGTAAGTTTGCTTTTTGTCTTAGCAATGACTATAGCTTGGTTTTCGTATAATTTTGTAATATTTAACAAAGACTATATATTTAAATGGCAGCCAGACAAAAGTACTCTTGTGAAGGTTCCAAACTATGTTAATGAATTTAACAGCTGGCTATCAGATACAGAATTTGATGGAAGAATTTTGATGGTACCGGCTTTTGATGGGAATTCTGGAAATGATTCTTACACTTGGGGTTACTGGAGTCTTTCGCCGGCTCCATCCGTACTTTCAAATAAGGGTGATTTTATAGTTAACGATGTGGGTAATAGCCCCCCCGAATCGGATTGGATAAATAAGGTTTACTTGCTGTTGCTCAAAAAAGATTCTGATTTTTTGTATGTTTCAAATAAACTTGGAATTAGGTATGTTTTTTTAAGAAATGATTTTTTGCCCCAAGACCAAAAACTTCAAAAAAGATATTTGGACGCAATTGAATGGTTATTGAAAAACAACGATTTGGCATTGGTTAAGAGTTTTGGCCCATGGTCTATCTATTTAATAAAAAAACCAAATGAGAAGGTGATGTTTAAACTTACAAATAGTATTTTTTCGATTCCACAGGATCATATATTTCTCGCAAAAGAGCTTATTACACCAAATTATAGAGATGGTCATTGGGTAGATTCAGAAGACATCGGCAATGATTTGAAGGGGCTTGGCCTTAAGGAGTTTTATCCGTTGAATTGTAATTCCTGTTTGGTTGAAAATTTAGGGAGGCATGCAGATTTTTCACCAGTCAAAATATTACCAAATTCATTTTTTTATCCAATCAAAAAGAAATTTATTGAAAAAAACCTTCTTAAATCTGGAGACGATGGTTCTAAAGTGGGCGACTACATAGGCCTAGTTTTAATTAAACTAAGCGAAATCAGATCTATGTATGAACTGAGAGTGGATGAACTATTCATAATAGAAGCCTTACGGGATATGAATGGTTATTTAAGAAATATCGAGGATATTATTTCAAAATCGGAATCGGTTAAGAACAATTTTTATTTCGCTTCAAAAATATATGAGACAATGAACCCTCTGCAGAGATTTTTCAGGGATCATATAAGTAACTCTGGCTTTGGTTTTGAAAACCCTTCAGCTAAGGATGAAGTTTCTACAACTCTTTGGCGGAGCATATCAATCAAAAGATTGTTTGACCAACTTTTGATTAACACTGACCAATTGGGTTATAAGAAACTTTTTAACTTAGACTTGCCGGAAGATGGCAAATACCAACTGATGATTGATGCAGAGACTCTTCCTAATAACGGTAGAGGGAGTCATCTTTATCCATCTGAATTAGTAATGAGAAGCAACGGAGACTCTTTTGACATCAAAACTGTTGAAGGTAGCCGGTGGATTTTTACGGACATTGTAGATCTTTCCAAAAAGGATCAATTGCAGATGGTATTTAATGACTTACCCAACTTATTCCAGTTTAGGGAATTGACACAGGTAGATTTTCCACAAGGTGCGAGGGGATGCTTGGCTGGAAAAATAAACTATTTCAATAAAAATAGGGAGTATAAGTTTATTATATCTTCGGAAAGCGGCATCAGTAATATGAGGTTTTATATTAAAGAGAATAGCTCGCACAATGTTTCATCCAACGGTTTTTTACAGGGCGATGTGGAAGTTGACATTACGTTGGATCCTAGCGGTAGTGCGTTCACACATATATACCCGCCGTCAAAAGGTGCAAGTGAACCGCAAATATATCTTTGCAGGTATGATGGAGCCTTACCGAAAAATATAAAAGTAAGTGTTTTTGAAATTTTTTCACCCAGTGTTTATGTAGTTAGGGATGATGCTATCAAAATAGAAAGCGCAAAAATCACTTATAAAAAACTAAATGCTGCAAGTTATAAAATAGCAACAGACGATTTAGCAGATGGCAAGGTTATGATATTTAACCAGGCATTTAATCGCCAATGGAGACTTTACGATGAAAGTAAGGAATCTTCATTTAGTCACTTTAGAATCGACGGTTACGCCAATGCCTGGTATCTTCCTGGAGGAAGAAAGTATAATTTAGTTTTAGTCTACGAGCCTCAAACTTTATTTGAGAAAGGTACCAAGGTTTCGATATTGGTTGCCATCATGCTACTGGCAACATATGTATTATCTAGGTTTAGAGAGAAAAACAATGAGAAAAAATAGCAAACTTAATTTGGATATCTTAATGAATAACCTGTTAAAAAAGATTGCTTTATGGTTTACCGGCAGAAAGTTTCAGGTGATTAGGTTTTTAATTTTATCTTTAATGTGGATAACGGCCGCTTACTTGCCGTATTTAAATCTGATATTTACAAAAGAGTTAATTTTTTTTCTTATATTCATAACTTCTTTTTTTATTTTTAAGCTAAGCTGGAAAGTTATTCTTTACTCGTGTATTGCATTTTTCTTTATTTCTTGTATTTTGGTTCTTTTTGGCTTCTTACGTGAGGCAGAGCTTTTTGGAAATTATATTTATGGGTTCTTAATAACAATGGTTATTAAATTTTACAATTCGATTTAATCTTTACTTTATGTTTTTTAAGTAAAAAGACACCTCCATCCCAAAATGAGAGAAGTGTTTATTTACAATTTTAAACCCAACTTTTTTAATGGCATTTTCCAACTCTCTGTGTTTAAAGGGGTGGAGATGTGCGCCTTGCCAAACTCTTGAAATGGTGTTTTCACTTATAAACCAAACTATTCTAAATAGCCAATTACCTGAGTCCATTACAACAAGGGCTCTTCCATTTTTCTTCATAACTCTTCTAATTTCGGCCAAAACTCTTTTTGGATCTACTACATGCTCAATTACTTCATAGCAAATTACCAAATCAAAAGTACTGCTTTTAAATGATAACTTGTGCGCATCTTCCACAGAGAAATTTATATGTGGATATTTCTTTTTTCCATAATTTATTGTTTTTGAATATGCGTCAATTGCAGATATTTTTGCTTCTGGGAATATTTTTGATACCTCATTGGCCATTCTGCCAGAGGCACAGCCGACATCGAGGATTTTTTTAGGTCTTAGGTTTTTTGTGAGTTTTCGGAATGTGGATACTTTCAGGGTGTGCCAATATCGTTTTAATAAGTTTCTTGCAATTTCTTTTTCATAATAATTTGGTGGAACTTGGTTCCAGATTTTTATAAGGTCTTTATTTTTCATCTGATATAGTATAAATGGTATTCACTGAATTTTCCAAGTAGCCTAAATTTAGAATCTATTAGAGTATATTTTACAATTACATATTTCGTACCCATCTCACTAAGAAGTTTGGCGTTTGGTTGAGGCTTTTGATAGAGATATACGTCAAATGGGGGAACGGAAAGCGTGTATTTATCCCATTTTGAGTTTAAAATTTTTTGCATTTTTTCAAAATAACTTTTTTCTTGTAATGTGCCGTAGCCCTCTACAAGTTTTAAATTTCTAATTGCGGCTTCTTTTTGAGGAATGCACCTGGTCAGGCAAAAAATTCTGAAGTCAGATTTGTCTTTTTCTAATATTTCATAAATTTGTTGAGGAATATTTTCTCTTGGAGATACTGGTTTCGAAAAGTACAAATACCCTATCTGAATAGAATTAATTATTGCGAGCGAACCTAATATTATTCCTATTCTTTTGGGTAAACTTTCAATTGCAAACCCAATTAGGAAAAGAAGCGGGAAGAAAGCAATAAACCAAACCCTGATAGCAACTCTCATAAGAATGAATGGATTAAGGTTAATAAGAAGTTGGTAAATAGGCGAGACATTATTAAGAGCAATAAGTAAAAGTATTAGTAGTAAGGAAGCCAAAATTAATTTGTTTTTAAGTTTTAATTTCAAAAAACCAAAAAATGCCAAAATGGTTGGAATTATTCCAAATGTAATAGCTTTTTCAGTTGCTGGATTAAAAATAAACAAAGTTCTTAAAAATTCTATCTTTCCACGCCAGATTGGAAAGGTTTCTGGGTTTGTAAGTAATAAATCTCGTGTCGTTTGCCCTTGCCAAGACATTTGGTAATAAAAGGCGGGAAGTATAAATACAAAAGCGAGAATTGAAGCAAGAGTAGTGTATTTAAATTTCTTTTTATACAACCAAAAAATTCCCACTGGTATCGCTGCAATTATTGCTGTTAAAACATGATTGAAATAAAGTGAGCTAGCGCTAGTTGCAAATAATAAAATTATTTTCCAACTTGGTTTGGTTATCAGAATGTATGAGGAGAGTAAGAAATAAGGAAGCCAGTTCCAAGCTATGGCGAGACCCCAATGTCCAGCTTCAAGAAATGAAAAAAATATGGGAGAAAATATAAAAAGCACAGCGAGTAGAACGCTTGTTTTTTCAGTAAAATTAAAAACTTTTCTCGATGCTAAGTACATACCAATAGTTCCAAAAAGTGAATGAATGAACAGTGATGTAATTATTGCAGTGTCGATTGGCAGCGAAAGGAAAATAAGGTTCGGTAGATACCAAATAGGGTTTTGGGGATCAGAAATTAGTGGCGTTCCGGCAAACCACATCTCGTTGGTAACTGGAATTCGGTTATTTACTAGTATATTTTCTTTTAAGTAGTAAAAGATTGGCCAAAAGAATTCTGTAAGGTCATTATTGCGATTGAGAAGTAAATCACTATTTACAAAAACTGGTAAGAATACAAAAATTACTGCTATTAGTATTGGCAGTCCTATTTTTAGTATAATGCGCATATGAGGTCTTTTTTTAAATTGGCCATTAGTATATCACTGATACTAGTTCCTGTAATCTTTGTTTTTAAAAGTTTTTTTATTCCCGGCCCTCTTGCTTTCGGAGATGCTCCATTTTTCTATCTCCAAGGACTAAAAGAGTTAATTAGTGAGCCGTTGGCATGGACAAATAGAGGTGCTAGTTTTGGCGGCCTTAACAATGTTATTTTTCTTTGGCCTTTAATGTTTGTCTATGGTCTTATTGACAACAATGATATTGCTATTAGAGTTTTATTTTACTTTCCAGCCGTTATTTTTGCTGGTCTTGGTACTTACCTTTTGACCAAATACTTAAAACTTTCAAGAACTGTTGGTTTTTTCTCGGTATTAACTTACGTTCTCAATACTTATTTCATTTTATTGATCGACGGCGGCCAAGTGGGGATTGCGCTGGCTTATGGACTTTTTCCTTTATCTCTCTTTTTCGTCAAAAAGCTGGTAGACAAGCCGACATTTAATAGTTTTTTCATTAGCCTTATTTTTTTGTTTTTACTCGGCGTTGCTGATCCAAGATTTGTTGCAATATTAATTTTAACTATTACGATTTGGCAGATAGCTGAATTAAAGTTCAAAAACTTACGTTATTTAATCCCACTAATGTTTGCCTGGGCACTTCTTAATCTATATTGGATTTATCCACTTATCAAAAATAGCTCAGTTGGGAATATTGTTTCTATATCTAATATTGGGATTGGCTCCTGGTATGATCCATTAATACTTCGAGCTCCCCATTGGCCCAATAATTTATTTGGAAAAATTTTAAAACCCCCATTGTATTTTGGTATAGTCCCAATTCTTATTTTGGCAGGCGTTGTTTTAAAAAGGTCGAGAAATGTATTGAGTTTTTTAGTTGTGTTTATTGTATTTGCACTTTTATATAGTTTAAATCCATTTATCTATTTGCCATTTGGATCTGCCTTTAGAGATTCTACTAAGTTTTTCGCACCTTTATTGTTATTTGCCGGTATTTTAATAGGATATACAGCCGAAGTGTTGAATCGTTGGTTTTTTAAGTTATCTATTTATCTATTTATTTTATTTTTAATTTATCCAGCTCTAATTGGAAAAATGAATTTTGTATTATCGAGTAGAACTTACAGCAGCGACTTCCAAAAAATCTATGAGAACCTGAGCGGAGAAGGCGGATATTTTAGAACTGCTTGGTTTCCTGAAAGGCATCTTTTAACCTATGAAACTCAAAACAACCCCGCAATCGACGCTCGGGAATTAGTGCATTTTTTGCCCTTTGCAAACCTTAATGCTAGTGAGGATGTTTTTAACTTTTTGAATAATGAAACCTTTGTTGATTGGTTTAGAGTTTTGGGAATTAAGTACTTGGTAATGTCAGGTAACCCCAGAGAAATTTTGAAAACGCAACAGGATCAAAAAGATTGGGGTACAATTACCAGTTTGATTGATAGGACTCCGGGACTTGTAAAGTTAGATTTAGGTACTGATACGGTTTTATTTAAGGTCCCTGAAACATATCCGAGAGCATATAGTGTCAAAAAAATCATAGGTGTAATAGGCCAACCACTAAAAAGCATTGCTCCAAGTGTTTATTTTGAAGACGGGAAGCTCGATTTCAAAAGACTGGAGGGGATTAATCCAGACTCTGTCGCCCTTCTTTTTAACGGAAGAGAAAAATCGGACTTGGCTATGAGCTTTTTACAAAAACATTTTGTTAGTGCTTCTCAGGCCAAAAAAAAGGAGTGGGCAGTTTATACAAAAGATCAATACTTAAAGTATAAATATGAACTTCTAATCAGGGGTGTTAAGTTTAATGACTTTGATTTTAGAAAAGGGATTTCCTTCTCAACTCAAAAAGGAGAAAAGTTGGAGTTTGAGTTTGCAGTTCCTAAAGATGGAAATTATATTTTTGCCGTAAGATCAATGACTCCAGAAAATGGCGATACAACTTTTAAGTGGAAAACCACAGAACTCTCACTTAAAAAAGGAAAACATACAGAAATTATTGAAAACAGTTCTGATATGCAAATACTTAATCTTGTAGTTTTGATTCCTAAGGCCGATTTTGAAGATGCGCAAAGGTTGGCTCAGACTTTCACTACACACTTTGAAGTTATCGACATAAAGAGAGTATCAGATTTGGAGGGTGAGTATAGCGAACTAGAGATTGAGAAAATTGGCGCCTTAAAGTACAAATTTAATACTCCGGAGGACAAGTATTGGCTAATTATGAGTGATAGTTATAGCCCTTTTTGGCATTTGGGCCGCCCCGTAGATTCGTTTCCAGCAGTACCTGTTTACTCAGCAATTAATGGTTTTTATGTTGATCCAAAATGGAGGGATTTGAGAATTGAATTTGGCGGTCAGGAGAATGTGAGGTGGGGGATATACGGCAGTGTGGTTTCGATCCTTGTTCTTGTAATAATTTTTATATGGAAAAAATCATAAAAACTAAAACTTTTTATCAGTCTGTTGTAACTAGTAGTGCAACTATTATTAACGGCCTACTCGGAGTCACTTTCTATATTTTAGTCGCAAGGATCTTGGGGCCTGTGGAGTTTGGAATGGTGACCGTGGCATTAACTACTCTGACATTGATTGCCGATATGGCAACAATAGGTGCCGATACTGGGATTGTTAGATTTGTAGGAAAGTATTACCAGAAGGATAAAATAAAGGCTCTTCGATTTTTAAAGTTGGGATTTAAATTGAAGGCAATTGTCGCCGCAATAGTTTTTTCCGTGGGCTGGTTTACTGCACCCCTTGCTGCTTCTCTGATTTTTGGAAAACCAGAGCTTACGATGCCACTTAGATACGCTGTTGCTGGTGCTGCCGGAATGCTTGTTTTTAGTTTTACAACAAGTGCCCTACAGGCTATGCAGAAGTTTTGGACCTGGGGGCTTATTAACATTTTGGCAAATTCTTTAAGACTCGGCGCAATCGTCTTTTTGGCTACAGTGGGCCTACTCAGTCTTGACCTTACCCTGGCTTCATATATTGCCTGCATATTCTTAGGATTTTTCACTTCTCTTCTTTTTCTGCCTAACTTTTTTAAAGCTAAGGGCGAAGACGCATATGCCAAAGAGTTTTTGCATTACAACAAATGGGTTGGCGCATTTGTTGTTGTGGCTGCCCTTTCAGGCAGGCTCGATACTTTCATGGCTACCAAGCTTCTCTCGCTTGGGGAGGTGGGTATATATGGCGTCGCCACAGGTCTTGCCGCTGTTGGATCTCAGGTAGTTGCTGGAATTACAACAGTGGTCGCACCAAAGCTAGCGGGTTTTGAGTCCGATGTTAAAGCTATAATTTACCTTAAAAAACTTCAAATGTTGTCGTTAGGTTTGGGATTTGCAGCAGTTATCTTTGGCATCCCAATTGGTTATTTTATGATAAAAACCCTTTATGGCCCCCAGTTTGTTGGCAGTATTTTCCCTCTCTCAATACTTATTATTTCCCAGGCGATTTTCATAATCTCAATTCCAGCTCACTCGTCTGTCATTTATTATTTTGGTTACCCCAAGCTTTTTGTTTATATAAGCATTGTTCATTTGGCAATTATTGGAGGTTTGGGATGGGTTCTAATAACCAATATGGGTTACGTGGGTGCGGCTATAACTGTTCTTGTCGGCAATATTTCAAATTTTCTTATCCCAGCTGTCTGGGCACTTAGGAAATTTAAGAAATGAAAATAGTAGCCCACACTCTAGTTAAGAACGAAGAAAACTTCATCTGGTTTGCTATTAACTCTGTTATTGATCATGTAGATGAGATTATGGTTTGGGATCACGGAGGTATCGATGATACAATTTCAACAGTTGAGTCAATTCGAAACCCAAAGATTAAATTCAAAAAAGCTGAAGGTAATGTCGCCGAGCTGAGACAAAAAATGCTTAACGAAACGGATTCAGACTGGGTATTCATTCTTGATGGAGATGAGATTTGGCATGAGGAAGCAATTAAAAATTTACAATTTACAATTTACAATTGTGATCCCAAAATCGACGTAATTGTTTCACCAAATTATCTTTTAATTGGCGACATGTTTCACTACCAAAAAGAAACTGCTGGGAAATATAGAATTGCATGTAGGGAAGGACACTACAATATACGAGCAATTAGAAAAACGTCTAGCCTTCATGTCGATGGAGTGTACCCCAATGAAGCATATATGACAGGAGCTGGAGTAAAAGTTCAAAATTTACTCAAGGAAAAGATTTTATTTTTGGAAGAAAAATATTTACACGCTAGTTTTCTTTTGAGATCGTGTAAGGACCGCAAGAAATTAAAGTATGAAATTGGGGAAGAGTTCCCTCTAGACTTTTATTACCCCGAAGTTTTTTTTAAACCCAGACCCGATATAATTCCGATTCCCTGGCAGTCTATGAGTAGTAATTACAAATTAAGAGCAAAGCTAGAAACACCATTTAAAAAATTGAAAAGGAAGTTGATATGACGGAGATTAATTACAAAAAATATCATAGAGATAAGATTTACTCCGAGAACGAGAACTTGTTTAAGAATATTTTTGAGAAAAGATTTGAAATTGCAAAACCCCACTTCGCCAAGGTTTCGCATGGCAGGGTACTGGAAATAGGTGCGTCAAACGGGGTGATGCTTGATATTTTTGCCGAAAACGGCTGGCAGACCTGGGGGGTAGAGCCATCTGCTTCAGCTCAAAGAGCAAAGCGCAAAGGGCATAGAATAATAAATACTTTTTTTGAAAAAGCTGATTTACCTGAAAATTACTTTGATGCTGTTATTGCAAATCATACCTTGGAGCATATGGATAACCCAGTTTTGGTTCTCAAAAAAATTCATAGGTTGCTAAAAAAAGACGGTATTGTTTATGTTGATGTTCCAAATGCAGGTGGATTGGGAGCAAAGATTTTAGGTAAACATTGGCCTTACAGACTACCCTTGGAGCATAAACATCAATTTACCAAACAGAGTTTATCAAAAGTTTTTAGGGAAGCGGGTTTTGAGGTAATTCATTTTGAGAGCAGATCTGGTCTTTTTGAATTTGCAGATCCAATGTTGGAGGTATGGCAGTCCTTAGTTGGTATGAAGAAAAGATTTTTTACAAATATTTTTATGTTGCCTTATTCGTTTTTAGTGACACTCTTTAATTCAGGAGACAGCATGAGCATGGTAGGTATAAAGAAATGAAGAAAGTTTATTTGATTTTAGCCGGGTTTTTATTATTTCATCTATTCTTACTATTTAATCTCAGATTTACTGCTTGGCCGGAGATGGTTAGTTACCCATACCTTTTAAATAATGGCTTTAAGTTATATACCGATTTTGTCCACCCATATCCACCAGTTCTCACACTTTTTTTAGCTGGCCTGTATAAAATTTTCGGTTACAAGCTTATTGTTTTGAAAACTTTTACTTGGCTTTTGATTTTGTCTAACGATGTTTTGATTTTTCTGATAGTTAAAAAATTAACAAAATACAATTTAGGTGCAATCTTAACTCTGGCTTCGTACGTCCTTCTTCAATCGTTTCTAGAGGGCAATCAATTATGGTTTGATTTAGCGATTGTTCCTTCACTTCTGTTTGGGACCTTACTTTTGATAAAAAAGAAATACTTTTGGGCGGGGTTAGGATTTGCTCTGGCGGCACTCATTAAACAAACCGTAGGAATATATTTAGTGATTACTTTTCTATATTTAATCTTTACAAAAGAAAAATTGAAAAATGTTTA
>ERZ1292625.4208-Hain-H41-01um-R1-4208-length-10943-cov-7_pt1 | contig 10943 bp, 13 predicted proteins | sample MGYA00564400_ERZ1292625 | MGnify/ENA primary metagenome ERZ1292625 (study PRJEB36523, sample SAMEA6512639) | groundwater metagenome | collected 2019-01-08 | study: AquaDiva: Metagenomics assemblies of 32 groundwater samples
CACATTAAGAGGATTGTCTACTTATTTATATATCACTCACTTTTCGAATTGTGCCAACGGAGCGTCAAATTTATATAGAACCTAATTTTGATATAATTTATGGATGAATGTACTTTTTGTAAAATTGTAAAAAAAGAAATTCCTTGTCATCAAATCTGGGAGGATAAAGAGCACTTAGCCTTTTTGTCAATTTTTCCAAATACAGAAGGCTTTTCAGTAGTTATACCTAAAAAACATTATCCTAGTTATGCGTTTGATTTATCTGATGAAGTATTAACCAAATTAATTCTGGCAGCAAAAAAAGTAGCAAAATTAATTGACTCTAAATTGGAGAATGTTGGCAGAACCGGGCTTATTTTTGAGGGGTTTGGGGTGGATCATGTTCACGCAAAATTATTCCCCATGCATGGAACCAGCAACACCAAAGAATGGAAACCCATCAAATCAAATGTAAATAAATATTTTGAAAACTACGAAGGATACATCTCCTCTCATGATTCCAAAAGGGCAGACGACGTAGCTCTGGCAAAATTAGCCAAGAAAATCCGTGAATAATTTCTTCTTAATTTTTCTTAAATTTTTTTAATGTATTTAATCAATCAGAACCATTTTAAGATTCTAACAAGCCCGTACACTTTCAGCAACTACGGCCTTCTCTGCACAGATTTCTTCATTGTCATATAAAAGTATTTTAGGAGAAATTTTAATTTGCCTGATTTCTCCGGCAGTAGATTTATCGTAAGCAACGCGCCCCATATAAATTCCTGCTTTACCCATCTTTGCTTCAGCTAATTCAATCGTTTCTGCTTTCAACTCGCCGATAAGGTTAACGATTAATCCTTCGACATTAATGTTAACTCCATTTTCAACTGTGAACGACAATTGTTGTTTAGCTTGGTCATAACATAATTGTTCTACCCCGCTAATGGAAGAAAGTTTCATTCCTATGTTAATGGGACATTCGGCTTCGGATTCAACCTCAGCGCGACCAAAATTCATGATTACCACACCTAAAGCTACGGCAAAAGAAATCAGTAATAAAGTGATCATTAAAGGAGTAATTCCTTGCTTATCTAAATATTTCATCTTAAGCTTTCCAATGAGTTTTGCCTTTGTGCAGAATTTCTTTAACCCGGTGAGTGGGTATAAAAATTTCTTTGCCTTTTTCTAAAAAAACTAAAAAATCTTTTTCAATAGCTTTAAGATTAGTTGCTTGTATGGGAATCTCTTTCTTTTTCATTCCGTCATGGTATTTAATGTGGAATTCGTGCTTTCGGGGATGAGCATGGACCTTTTGCAGCGCAGCCATTACTGCTTTTTCCTTGCCCCAGAAAGGGTTAGCATCTTTAAAAATAAATCCGGACAAAGTTAACATTATCGCTCCGGCAAGTAAGCTAATCAAAGGATTTTGAAGGTAGGATAAATTACCTAAACCATCCCAGACTCCTGCCCAGAAAAAAACTACCCCGATTAAGCCAAAGATGTACCAAAAATATTTTTTAATTTTTTCTAAATTAATCATTTTTTGTCTAGTTATGTTTTTTTAATATTTTTTTCTTGTTTATTTTTTTATAGCTTCCAATAAGATTTTCCATGGAAAAATATTTCCGTTACTCGGTGAGCAGGGATAAATAATTCTTGTTTTTTCTTTTTATCAATTATTATTAATGCTTCTTTTTCAATTTTTTTTATTTCTTGGGCTTCAACGGTAATTTGTTTTTTTAAGCTTTTATCATAATATTTAATAGTAAAATGTTTCCTTTCCGGATGCTTAAAAACAGTATTAAGAGTTTTATGAGCAGATTTTTCTATTCCACCCAAAGGATCAAACTCTTTAAAAATGAGTCCGGACAAAGTAAGCATAGCAAAGCCGATGAACAAGATTACCCAAGAATCATTGATATAAGGAATAGTATAAATGCCTTCCCATAAACCTTTCCAGGCAAAGATTACAGCAATAGCTGCGTACAACGATGATAAGAAATGCTTATCCTGCTCTCTCAATCTAGTACACCTCTTTTTATATTTATTAAATAAGTTTGATTATAAATATCTTTCTGATTTGTTTTTACGCATTTTTCTTGAATAAAACCTTTGTTACTTTTTAGTAGTTATTTTCAGAAATGTTTATAAATAAGCGGCTTTTTAGACTAATTATAAAGCTAAAACGAGGCAATTAAAATGACTCAAGACTTAAACCTTAGATTAAAAGAATTGAATGTAGTACCACCAAAAGTTAAAATTAGTGTCAGAAGCGACAGCGATCCACATTTCAGTTCAATCGATGCAGCTGCTCAAGGTGCTAATCAAGTATCAAAAGAAGTATTAACTCAGGAAGAAGTAACCGCTCGAATTAGAGCTCTAGGATTGATGATTCCAGACGGTTATGTTAGGAAAACATATGCTCTTCACGAACCCCGTAGAGGGTTATATCTTTAAGACTAATACTAAATTTATTTATTTTTTAATTTATTAAAATTGGTGAACCGTTATGGATCTTACAGAATTATGTCAAAAAGCGGATCAAGCAATTGTACAAATGCGAGTACTCGGCTGCGGCGGTGATGGGATTGTTTATAATCTAGATGATCATGCGGTTCTTAAATTATTTAATGGTTATTACGACCGGTGTTATAGAAAAGGCAATTCGCAAACAGCAGCTGAATATGAATACGGTGTTGGTAGGGATCTATTTGATCATCAGGCGCAAGTGCCAGAATTTTATGGCTTATATCAACATCGCGGTCCGTTACGCTGCTATATTTCTCGTTGGTGGGATAATTATTATTTCTGTGAAGAGAAATCTCATTGGGGCATTATAATGCAAAGAATCAATGGCGGCGATGTTTCCTATTCTGATAACGTTAGAGAAGCAGAGCGACAATTTACTAAACAATTAAGTTTAGCTCAAGCATTAGGCTACAAGCCGAGAGATGTATCCCTTAACGTCAATACATTATTTGACCCTAATCAAAATAAGCTTTATTTAATTGATTTTACCCGCTGGGAGAAAAAATAAAAATGGATATAATCGAACTAAAAAGAGAACAATTGAAACTGGCTCCTAAAATAAGCCTAAACGACGGTTTTAGTAAAATTAAAACTATTGGCGGAGCTGAATGCGTGCAGATTGGAAATAAATTATTAGCTTCAGTAGTGGTTTGCGAATTCCCTTCTTTAAACTTTAAAGAGAAAAAAACTTATCTGTTAGACAACCCTTTACCTTACCGCCCCGGCTTTTTAGCTTATCGGGAAATGCCGGCGATTATTGAAGCATATAATCAACTGGAAGAAGAACCAGATGTTCTGTTAGTAAAAGGCCCAGGAGTATTACATCCTCTCAAATTTGGCATTGCTGCTCATTTAGGATTAGTTTTAAATAAAGCTACTATTGGTATCCAAGAAAAATTATTTGTAGGGAAAGTAGAGAAAGGAAAAGTTATTGTCGATAATGAAATTCTTGGTTTTGAAATAACCACTAAAAATTTTTCCAATCCGTTGTATATTTCTCCGGGACATTTGATTTCGTTAGGTTCGGTGTTAAACCTTATTCCTAAAACAATTATTTTTCCACATAAAATGCCTGAACCATTACATTTAGCCCATAAGATTGCCCGGAAGAAAACTACCAAACTGCGAGAACAGAATTAGTTAGTAAATTTAATATTTTTTCTTAGAATTCATTTTACGCGCACGCCACGAGCACGAGCAGTAAAATGTTCAACTGAAGGTGGACCTTCACAATTTAAAGCAAATACATCAGAATGTTTTCCTAACCAAGTTACTCTTTCCGGATAATTTGCGCGCGGGAGCGGTCCATTAATTTCAGCAGTCCAGCAACAGATCTCTTTGCTGCTTCGATCAGTAATAAACTCCAAGGTTTGTATAATCTGGCTTGGTCTATCTAAGGTATTAAATAAAGCTTGTAAGAAGGTATCTCCATAACTTAAGCGAGCCATATTGGCTATATCCATTCCGGTATAAACGGGCGCAATCGTTTTTATCACTTTAATCAATTTAGGTATAGTGCATCCAAAATGATGTACTATATGGACTTCAAAGCCAGATGAATAAAATAATCGGCTATCACAAAATAATCCTTTTGAGTTTAAATCCGCGTCCAAATCATCGAGAAATTTTTCAGCTAAACGTTGTTCAGATTTATTACCGTGCTCAACCATTTCCTTTAAGACTTTAAAATCAGCATAAAAATCGCCCAGGGAAGCCATTATTCGACCATCAGAAACATTACGTCAATAGTCAGTCCAACCAGCAATATTTTTTATTGCTCTCTTATCTTCAGCAAATGCATCTAAAAGAAGCACAGGGCTAGTATTTGGGGAATAAGTTATTGTAGGAGAAGTTTTACAGAATCGCCCGCTGTATTGAGGATCGCCTTTTTTTTCTCTTATCCAAGGGGCAAACCCCTTAAAGTCCAGCCCTTTACTGATATCGTTAGGGTCAATGGCGTGCCGATTTACTTCCGTATGTGCTGGTTTAAAAACCATGTCTAATTAGGGAAATAGCTAATTTATAAACCTTATTATTTATTCTGAAATATATTTCCCACTAGTTTTCTCGTTACTACGCCCCTTTCTAAATAGTAACCTTTATAAATTGAAAACGAAACATTATATCTAAATAAAAGAGTGTAACTATGACCATCATTAAAAGAATAACTCTCCACGGATTTAAGAGTTTTGCTTACAAGACGGAAATCCCTTTTGAAGGAAAATACAACTGCATTCTTGGTCCCAATGGTTCCGGTAAATCCAACGTAGGAGATGCGTTGTGTTTTGTTTTAGGTAGATTATCCGCTAAATCTATGCGGGCAGAAAAAGCTGCCAATATGATCTTTAATGGGGGAAAAGATAAAAAGCCCGCCTCTTCAGCGATGGTAGAAATAGTTTTCTGTAATAAAAATAAACTTTTCCCGGTAGATTCAGAAGAAGTAGTTATCAACCGATCCATAACTAAAAAAGGAAGCGTTTACCGGATCAACGGAAAGAAAAGAACGCGGTCAGAAATTTTAGATTTACTTTCGTTGGCAAAAATAAATCCCGACGGTTATAATATTATTCTTCAAGGGGACATCACTCGATTTGTGGATATGCCTTCAGTAGATAGAAGAAAAATCATTGAAGAAATCAGCGACGTTTCTATTTACGAAGAAAAAAAACACAAAGCTTTGTTAGAATTAACTAAAGTCGAAGAAAAGCTAAACAATGCTGAAATTATTTTAAAAGAAAGAAAAACCTATCTAAAAGAACTTAAGAGCGACCGCGACCAGGCGCTTAAATTTAAAGGGCTTAAAGATAAAATAGATTCTAATAAAGCCACTTATGTACATCTGCAGATGAAAGAAAGAGAAGCAGTTAAAGCTGAGTTTGATCAAACCATTGCTAAGTTTGAAACTAATATCAAAGAACACGAAAAGAAGATTGAAGAATTAAAAGCCAGTGCGGTTCAACACAAAAAAGAAATAAATGAAATTAATCAGGAAATTGAGCAGAAAGGAGAGAAAGAGCAGCTTCAGGTTCATCGCCAGATTGAAGATTTAAAAGTTAAACTGGCAGAAGAAAAAACGCGGATGTCTACTTTAAAAGATGAAATCAATAAAATCGGGCAAAGAAAAGACCAATTTGATATTGAAATAAAAGAGTTAGAAGGAAAAACTTCTTCTTATAATCAGCTGCAAAAAGACACCGAATTACAGATTCAGCAGAAACAGAAGAGCGCGCAGGAATTAGATAAAAGCATTGCCCAATTCAAAAAGAAAAATAAAATTGAATCTTCACAGGAACTGGAAGTAGAAATTGAAGAATCCGATAAATTAATCGAGCAAAAGCAGCAGGAGATTCAGCAGATTCGTCAGCAGCAGCAAGAATTACTGAGAGAGAAAGACCGAATTGAATTCCAATTAGAATCCTTGGATGAACGAATCAAAAAAGTAACTGAAGTAGAAAAACAAAATAAAGAGCAAGTTAAATCCCTGCAAAATTACAAGAATCAATTTAAAGCAGCTACTTTGCAATTAAGCCAGTGTTTAGATTTAGACAGTAGTTTTGCTTCTCAATTAGCTAATGCGCGCAGGAATTTAATCGATTTACAGGAAAAGCAATCCAAGCTTAATGCTAAAACTATGTCTATTCAAGCTGGATTATCCGGCAATAGGGCAGTTAGCAGCATTTTAGACAATAAAAAGAAGTTAGGCACAGGAACGATCCATGGAACAGTTGCTGAACTAGGACAAGTAAATAAAAAATATGCTCAAGCCCTAGAAGTTACGGCAGGCAATAAAATGCAGCATATCGTGGTTGATGATGATAAAACCGCTGCGGACTGTATTAAATATTTAAAAAATAATAGATTAGGGTCTGCTTCATTTATCCCGCTTAATAAAATAAAATATACTGGCATCACTGCTGAAGACAAGAAATTATTAAATCAACCGGGCGTTCACGACTTTGCGCTAAATTTAATTTCTTTCCAAGAAAAATACCAGAAAGCTTTTGCTTACGTATTCAGCAACACTTTGGTTGTTGATGATATCGATACCGCCAGAAAGATTGGCGTCGGTAAAATTAAGATGGCCGCACTGGATGGAAATCTTGCTGAAGCCAGTGGGGTAATGCGCGGCGGATTTGTTAATCGCCAAGCTTCCTTAGGTTTCAAAGAAAAAGATTCTTTACAAGACTTGGAAAGATTAGAGCAGGAACTTTCCAATCAACAAGGCGTGATTGCTAACGTTGAACAAAAACGGGAAGTTAATTTAGTGGAAATTTCTGCTCTGCGAAATAAAAAAGCAGAATTAGAAGCAGAAATGATTAAATTAGAAAAAACTTTACATTTAGATACTACTGATTTGGAAGCTTCAACAGAATTAAAAACTGAACAGCAAAAAAAACTTAAAGAAATCAACGAAACTCTTTCCTCTGTTCAGAAAAATATTGGCATCATCAATAAAGATCTAGCAGAATTAAAATCCAAAAAACAAAATTTAAGGTCAGAAGTAAGCCAGCTGAGAGATCCACGCTTGTTAGCACAAATGAGTGCTTTTGAAGAATCAAAACAGAAGTGCCGGGAAGACTTATTGCGGTTAGAGAATGATTTAAAGAATGCTTCTTCACACATTGACCAATTAATCTCTCCAGAAAGAGAAAAAATTAAAGAAATTATTAAACAGCACCAAAAAGAAGAGCAAAAATTCTTAACCGAAATTAAAGGGCTTGCTACCAGTATAACTCAAAAAGAAAAAGACTTATTTGTCCGAGAAAAAGAAAGCAAAGAGTTCTATTCAAAGTATAAAGAATTATTTAATCAAAGAGAAAAGTTAAGCACAGAAGTAAATAAAGCTGAAAATGAAATCGAAACTATCCGAGAAAAAATAAGAACCAATGAGCGGGAAGTAAATTTAATTTCTTTGAAAAATGCTGAAGTTAAAGCAAAATTAGCTGGATTGCAGGAAGAATTTAATCGCTATAAAAATGTAGAATTATTTGAAAATAAAACCGTACCAGAATTGCAGCAGGAAATCAATAAGTTCGAAGTAATGCTTTCGCAAATGTCTGCAGTTAATATGAAAGCATTGGAAGTATACGAGCAGGTCGAAACTGAATTTAATAAATTAATTGAAAAGAAAAGCAGTTTAGAAACCGAAAAAACTGATGTGTTAACTTTAATGAACGAAATCGAGTCTAAGAAAAAAGAACAATTTATGAGAACGTTTACAAAAGCAAATGAAAATTTCCAAAATATTTTCAGCAGCCTATTCAAGAAAGGAAAAGCTTACTTACAATTAGAAAATCCTAATGCTCCGTTTGAAGACGGCTTAACTATCAAAGTAAAATTTTCTGGAAATCGGCTGATGGATATCAAATCTCTTTCCGGCGGAGAAAAAACTTTAACAGCCTTGTCATTTATCTTTGCTATCCAGGAATACCAGCCTGCTTCATTTTATGTTCTGGATGAAATTGATGCTGCTCTAGATAAGCAGAACTCAGAAGTGTTGTCAAAATTGATTAGGAATTATGCTGACCAAGCGCAATACATTGTTATTTCTCACAATGATGCAGTTATTTCTGAAGCCGACACTTTATTTGGTGTGAGCATGAAAGACGGAGTAAGTAAGATTACGAGCTTGAAGATTTAAAGTTTGGTTAATTTTTGGTGCTGAAGAACTGTTAGAATAATCACTCTTTGCTTGATTATGTCTTTTTAATAAAGCCTTTGGTGTGATATCCTCCCGAGAAAGCGCAAAGGATAGAAAGAATTCCAGCAAAGGCTGCCCCTTCGTAATCTCCTTTCGAAGCTGCATGAATAGTACCATACAGTAAATAACTACTACTGGCGAGCGAAACTCCAACTATATATGTTACTCCTGTATAATCCATTAATTTATCTTCGTGCTTTCGCAGTTTCTTAACAAGAGTATCAAGGGTCATTTTATGTAAAAATAATAGCTCATTTATAAATCTTCATCTTTTTACAGATACACTTGAAGTCAAGTTCAGAAATTAAAAATCAGATCCGCCTGGAAGAATATCAATTTTACCTTCCGTTAAGGTGTAGTTACATCCCGGACAGATTTTATATTCTTTAAGAGGATCCGGCCCAAAATTATAATTACAGTTGCTGCAATACGCAACCCCATTTCCTTGGTCTGTAACAATATGTTCTCGAGTTGCAACTTTTTCTTCTAAAGAATTCTTTTTGTCGGCCATTATTCTATGCCTCCGGGCAATCGTGCGCTTAGACTTAATATAAATTTATACTTAGTATAAATATATGTTGGTAATCAAATATCCAAATTAACAACTTCGTGGGCATGCTTCTCAATAAATTCTCTTCTAGGTTCTACTTCATCGCCCATTAGTACCGTAAACATCTGGTCTGCTGCCAGAGCATCTTCAACGGCAACTCTTTTTAAGGTTCTTACTTCTGGGTTCATGGTGGTATCCCACAATTGTCTGGGGTTCATTTCCCCCAAACCTTTGTATCTTTGAATAGTGATGCCTTCTCCCAGCTCAATCACTTTCTGGTCTTTTTCTGCATCAGTATAAACATATTCGACTTGTTTTCCTTTTTGCATTCGATATAATGGAGGCATAGCAACATAAACATGCCCTTGTTCAACTAAAGGTTTCATGTAGCGATAAAAGAAAGTTAACAGCAAGGTCATAATATGTGAACCATCTACGTCGGCATCAGTCATAATAATCACTTTACTGTATCTCAATTTTTCTATCTTAAATTCATCAGCCACGCCCGTGCCTAAGGCAGTAATCATGGCAATAATTTCTTTATTTTCCATAATTTTGTGTAAGCGGGCTTTTTCTACATTAAGAATTTTTCCTCTTAATGGCAGGATAGCTTGAAATTCCCGGTTACGGCCTTGTTTTGCTGATCCACCTGCTGAATCTCCTTCTACAATGTAAATTTCACATTTTTGCGGATCTCGGTTGCTGCAATCAGCTAATTTACCTGGTAACCCTGCGCCGTCTAAAGCCCCTTTTCTTCGGGTTAAGTCTCTTGCCCGCCGGGCTGCTTCTCTGGCTCTGGCTGCATCCAAACCTTTTCCAACAATGATTTTAATTATCGAGGGATTTTCTCCAAAATAAATATTTAATTCATCATAAACGATAGAATTGACCATCCCAAATACGTCGCTATTTCCTAATTTGGTTTTAGTCTGGCCCTCAAACTGGGGTTCCGGAACCTTAACCGAAATTACTGCGGTAAGGCCTTCTTTTACATCTTCTCCAGTTAATTTAATGTCTTCTTTTCCACTAAAAATTTTCTTGGCAAAATTATTCAAAACCCGAGTTAAAGCAGTTTTAAATCCGGAAAGGTGGGTACCGCCTTCAATAGTATTAATATTGTTCACAAAAGAAAATACGTTCTCTTGATAACTGGAATTATAGCATAAAGCAATTTCAATAATGGTGTTATCTTTAGTCTTTTCAAAATAAATTACTTCATGAAGAGGATTTTTATTTTTATCTACATATTGAACAAATTCTTTGATTCCCCCTTCATATTTGAATAGGTCTTGCTGGCGTTCTTCTCGCTCATCGATCAGCTCGATTTCTATTCCTTTATTTAAGAAAGCCAATTCTCTAAGTCGTTTAGCAAGGATGTCATAATGAAAAATAGATTCGGGAAAAATTTCTGGATCGGGCTTAAAATGAATAATCGTTCCAGTTTCGGCAGTTTCTCCAGTCAGCTGCAGTTCAGAAATAGGCTGTCCGCGAGAATACCTTTGGAAATGGGCTTTACCGTCCCGCTTAATCTGAATTTCTAAAGCAATCGAAAGAGCATTAACTACACTAAGGCCAACTCCGTGCAATCCGCCAGATACTTTATAAGACAGCTTATCAAATTTCCCGCCGGCATGCAGCTTAGTAAGTGCTACCTGGACTGCCGGTATACCTAATTTTGGATGAATCTCAACTGGAATACCACGACCATTATCAAAAACAGTTATAGTATTATCAGCATGAATAAACACTTTGATTTTAGTACAAAAACCTGCTAAGGCTTCGTCAACAGAATTGTCCACCAATTCATACACTAAATGATGCAAGCCGCGAATGCTGGTGTCTCCAATATACATCCCTGGTCTTCTGCGGACTGCTTCTAACCCTTCTAGCACGGTTATTTGTGCTGCTCCATACTCGGCTGCTTTTGGTTTTTGTTCAGGATTTTTAGTTGTTTCTGGTTCCATTTTAAGATTTAAATAAATTTTTTCACTTAAATTTTATCAATTTTATTCGGCGGTTTTGATCACTTTTTGATCACTTATTTTAATAATCCTCGAATTAGTTTTATCGACGATAAATCTAAGAATTTAAGTGGGTTTTTGGCTTTATAAATGTATCGATTGCAGGGGCTCTGTAGAAAGTCTTAAGTAAAAATACTGCCTACCTCAGGTTGCCCTGAGG
>ERZ1292625.4210-Hain-H41-01um-R1-4210-length-10943-cov-4_pt1 | contig 10943 bp, 8 predicted proteins | sample MGYA00564400_ERZ1292625 | MGnify/ENA primary metagenome ERZ1292625 (study PRJEB36523, sample SAMEA6512639) | groundwater metagenome | collected 2019-01-08 | study: AquaDiva: Metagenomics assemblies of 32 groundwater samples
GACCTACAACTAGTTCTAAGAGTTGTAGTGCTCGTAAAACCTCAGCAAGCAAGTCTAGACCTAGCAATCAGCATGGGACTAGATCTTCAGCTAAGACCAATAGAGACCTTGTCCTTCATGATTCAGAAGGACAAGAAGTAGTAGTTACTTGCGATTTTGACCCAGTCCTTGCTAAAGTTGCGGAGTGGCAGGATTTAGTCTACGCTCAATACAAAGCTTTTGCTGGCAAGATATCTTTGGATGTCATTGCCGAAACCACTTTATGGCGCCTCAGGAGTACTGATGGATAACCTAAAATCTCTTATGGACATCTTCAATGTCCGCATAGATGAGAGCATCTCTAATCTAGATGCTGCTCAGAAACTCAAGTTCTGTGATGATGCTCTGAATAAGCCAAGTGACAAGAAGGGTATAATTATAACCTTCGAACTGTCTGCTGCTGGCCGACGTATCAATAACAGAATCTATACATCAAGAGGCCAGCGTGCTGGCCTTGATTCTTGGGTAAAGCCCTATGGTAAGCCCATCCTGCTTCATCATGATAAGAAGACAGATCCTATTGGACGTGTTATATCTATAGAAGCAGTTGATAATGATCAGAACGCCATGAAGTTCTTTAGGAATATCAGAGATTTTGCTGAGTTTAAGGGTGCTATGGATTCAGATAATCCAAAGGCCATTTACAAGAGCATGATTAAGAACAATCTTCTTACGAATAAAGAGTGGCCTGGTATTAGTAAACTTGTAGCTAAGGCACGTATCTCTGATAGAGAGGCAATCGAGAAGTTCTTAGATCAGCGTTATCTAACCTTCTCTGCTGGAACTCATTCAGATAGATATGTATGTGGTGTCTGTGAAGCAGACTGGGCTACAGGGGATGTATGCTCACATCTTCCAGGTACGATTACTGATAAGGGTGAGCCAGTAGTGTTTATAACAGGTACGTTCTATGGAGATGAAGCTTCGGTTGTTAATGAACCGGCGAACACCAACAGTGTAGTACATGCAATTGAATTTACTGATGCCATCCCAGATGGCATGGCAGATTCACTAGTAATTGACGAGAGTTGCGTGTATTCTGTAGACTCTACTTTGGAGGCCGAGCAAGTGACAGATCATAGACTTATGCTCTATCGTGCTATCGAGCAGAACGACTACCAGCCTATTGTTGATGCTCTTGAAGGAAATACCTTTACTGAGCAGCGCATCATTGTGTCTATACACGACAGCCTACATCAACACTGGGATTGGGACCTTAAGGAAACCGATTCTACTGAGAAGGTACCTAGAGATGTATTCTCTCTGCACGCTAAGCTACATGAAATGGCTGGTGTACATGGATACAGAGACAGCTTTATTAATGGTGAGTTAGATAACTACTCATCAAGTGGCACTGAGACTGGAGAATTCAAATATTCTGGTGGTACAGATGAGCAGACTGAAGAGCAACATACCGACGAGGGTACTACTGAAGATACTAATCAAGCTAGTTCTACTACAGAAGAATCAGCCGATACGTCTGATGCTTCCAATACTGTAGAGGTTTCAGAGGATGATGAGCTTCTAAAGGATGAGTCAATTGACTGGTATCTGTTAGATGCAGCTCTTACAGTAGAGCTGGGTGATGCGACTCTATCTTCTGAGAAGAGGGAGAAGCTCTCTTCAAAGAGCTTCTGTGGACCAGAGCGTTCTTTCCCTGTTCCTGATTGTGCACACGTAACTGCTGCTCGTAGACTTATAGGCCGTGCAAAACTATCGGCTGATCAGAAGACTAGAGTGCTTGCTTGTGTAAGCCGTAAGGCTAAGAGTTTGAATTGCGATAGTGCAGATGCAGAGCATCTGCCATGCAATTGTGATACAGTACAGAGAGATTATGAATCCGCGCTTCAGATAATTCAGGATTTGAAGCAAGAGGTGGAAAATCTTAAGAATTCTTTGGCAGCGCTTGACACGACAGAAGACACAAGTCACAATGAAGATAATCAAGAGTCTTCAGAACAGGCTTTGCCGGAACGTGTTGAGAACCCCTCAATCTCTGGAAAGACTGGAACCGAGGGAGCTGGCGCTAAGCTTGGTGACTTCGAGAAAGGAATAGTTAATCGTTATTTAGATATCAAGTCTAAGAGTGGGCCGTCAGCAGCTGAGCTATATCTAGCTCGTAAAAGAGCTGCAAGACACATTCCACCAAGTTTTAAGATAAACCAATACATTCAGGAGAATGAATAATGGCTACTCGCAACACCTACCAGTTCCGTGTAAGGAGTGATGTTTTTAGCAGCATTACTCCGCCACCATGGGTCCAGGAAAATACTGTCAGACCGCATGGCGAGTGGAAGCCTGCACAATGGCTACCTATCGTCTTTACGAAGTCAGATAGGGATCAGGGAGAAGATGCTTTCGTTATCTCAGCCGGTAAGGTTGTAGCTTTCGATAGACAGGGCGCTCTCGTTCCAGCAGGCCTTCGTGGCGCTTTCAATAAGACTACAGCAACTGTTGTACTTACTTACACCGCAGATGATTTTGAGTGGAAGGTCAAGGATCTAACTACAGGTCTTCCTTATGCAGTAAATGGTACGACTACCTATACTGCTCTACAGGTGGCTATTGCTCTAGTTGAGCGTGGTCTAGTACCTGAGGATGTAGTTTCTAACAACCCACCTTCGTCTAACGCTGACGTTACTGCAATTGTCCAGGCTTTCATTTCAAAGCCAATCGGAGTTGCAGAGTATGATTATTACACATACTCAGGTCGTGCAGAGGATGGTGATCAGGTCTTCCTTAACTACGGCAAGCAGCACCTAGTTCAGTTCATCAATGAAATTGAAATGAAGGTACCTCACCGTGTTGCAGCAAGCACTACGGCTGATCTATTTGACGTGTCTGCTATAACGACAAAGACAGCTGCTTCAGCAGCTGGTGATTTCCCACAGCCTGGAGAGGTTTGGGAGATTGGTGGTCTTGATGACCTAGCTCGTTATGACCTAGATGGAGATGAAGAGGTTGTTGCACTTGCACTTGCTAACAAGCCAGTTGCTAAGAATACAACTCGTACTCCTATCTCTTCAGATATCTCAACTGTTCTTGTTAAGGAAAGAACAAGCATCACAGCAGTTACATCTGCTGGTGACTGGTATCTGGATGCAGACGTTGGTCTTCTATTCATACATGCAGATACATGGGCAACCCTTGTAACAGACAACACTGACCCTACCTTCTCATACTCATACTATGATGATGGTGGAATAGGTGCGGCATCTGAGCAGTGGATTTACTTTGATGGTGAGTGTCAGCCAGGTGACTTCGTCTCAGTTGATGAGAAGTCGAACTTTGTTCGTAAGGGAGTCTCTGACGATATTCTAGCTTCTACTGATCCGGCTCTTGGACGTATTCTGTTTGCTTGGACGGAGCCTCGTGATCTTCTAGATAAGGTTAAGACAGCCTTCCAGCTAACTAACATGAATGCGGCGGCCAAGATGCCAGGTTCGGCAACTGCTGGTTATAGTGACATGATCACTCTAGCTGCTGAAGATGTCGCGGACCGTATCGTAGTCATCAACGTCCGTATCTAATACATCTTAAGGAGTTTACCATGAAGTTTAAGTTACGTGATGGAGAACTTGCTCTACCGGCTGGTGAGCAAGAAGCTGCATCCTTTGTTGCGGATCTGTTCAAGAATCAGGGAAGAGTCCCTGACTCTGATACACGAGTAGAGTGGGAAGATATGTATAAGATGCTATCGCCTAAGTTTAAGGACTTAGTGCATGCACCCGACATCTATCCTCTACTACAGTCGTCTATGGAAATTATGATTCGTGAGCCCCTAGAGCCACTTATGGTTATTACTGGACTCTTTAATAGAGTACAGGCAAAGGGTCTAACAACTCAGGTTCTAGCAGGCGCTATGGGTGGAGCAGTTTATGCTGCTGACATTCCAGAAGCCGGTACGTATCCTGAGTCGATGTTCCAGATCGGCGGTGCGCTACAGACAGCTTACATTGGTAAGTCTGGTATCCAGGCATCCTTTACGGATGAGGCTCTTCGCTACAGCACATGGGACATCTTCTCGATGAACCTACGTCTGATGGGTCAGGCTCTCGTACGTCATAAGGAGCGTAAGGCCAGTGCATTCTTAAGTACTCTAGGTACTCGTCTATTTGATAATGCTGATCCTACTAACTCTCTGTTTGGTGTTACCACTGGTCGTGGTCTTGACATGGCAGCCAATGGCTCGCTTACTGTCGATGACCTCTTCAAGGCGATGGCACACATGGCAGAGGAAGGATTCCAGCCAGATGTGCTTCTAGTAAGTCCTCTGTTCTTCTATCAGTTCCTACAGGATCCGATTATGAGAAACATGATGCTAGCTCACGGTGGTGGGGATTACTTCAATAAGTGGAATGGTACTGTTGGTCCACGTGACCCATGGTCAAACGGAGCAATGGGTGCCCAGGGTCCTACTACTGGAAACAGAATAGTTCCTTCTGGTGCAGCAAGCGGCGAAACAGCAACAGGTATTGCTGGTCGTGAGCATGGCATGACAGCGACATTCAATGTCCCTGGTTATTTCCCATGGCCATTCCGTGTTATGGTCTCGCCTCTTATCGGCTTCGATGCCGAGACTCTACTTGGTGACATTATCCTTCTAAGCTCAGGCAATGTTGGATTCTTCCTAGTAGACGAGGAGCTTACTCAGGTCGAGTGGCGTGATGAGAGTGTAGACATTGCCAAGATCAAGCTACGTGAGCGTTACGGTTTCGCCGTCGCATACGAAGGCCAGGGTGTTGGAGTTATGAAGAATATCAAGCTTGCACGTAACTACTGGGATGGTACTATTAAGGCTGTGACCCAGGAAGTAATCGGTGAGATTGGATCTACTGACGACGTTCTCTAATCTAAGTGATTAGAATATGAGAGGGGCTCCTTGGAAAGGGAGCCCCTTTTCGTTTAGAATAGCTACAGGAGACAACATGTTCGATACACCCACGCCATTCAGCTTAGAAGGCGCACACGTATACAACCCATTTGATGATATGGTCATAGATGAGGAAGAGTTTGAGGCAGTTGAGATAGAGGTGATACCACAACCTGGTGTCTTACCTTCTACTACAGTTGCAATAGTCGAAGACACTCTCAAAGTGCCTTCTATAGAGTCCCCATGTGCTTTAAGTGAAGATGAGGTGAAACGATATTGGAAGAATCTTCCGCTTGACGAACTCTGTAGTTTTCTTTAGGAGTATAAATGGCAGCCCCTTCGGTAATACTAACTTATCCAAATGATGGTGATACTGGGATACCAGTAGGGGCCACTATTAAGATCTACTTTGATTATGGAGTAGATGAACAGTCTGTTAAGGATAGCGTAGCTCTCTTTGGTAGAGACTTTGATTTCACTTCCGGACCAGACACAGCTATTTGGGCTGATAAGGGAACGGGCAATAACCCTTTCTTCCTAGCTTCACCTGGCTTCAAAGGTCTCATACCTTTGAAGTTTGATTTTGATTACTATAGATTAGATTACTTTACACCACTTGATCCAGGTGTTGTTACATCACAGGCAGATGAAGTTACTGCTGGTGTTGGAGCAGTAGTGAGTATCACTATTGACCCGAAGTTTAATCCTTCATTACCAGCAGACCTTGAGCTAACTCTAATCGTTGGCGGTGATCCTAGTAACCAGGGAGTTGGCATAAGTGCCCGTACAGTCTATGACATAGTCGCTGACAGTGGGAATACTGGTTCAGGTACAGTCTTTGTCTATGGTACTTGGGAGGGCGCTGGAGACGATGAGCTCAATATCGAGATCACTGAAGATGGTAATATTGGCACTGCTGAATATAGATGGTGGTACACATCTGGTGGGACGAGCTCAGCTACTGACGACTGCGTTACGAATAGGAGATTTAGATCACTTGATAATGGTCTTCAGATCAGGTTTAGTGGATCCGGTTTAGTCACTGGAGATAAGTGGGCACTTAATCTATCTAATGTACAGCGTATGGAGGAGAGCTATAAAGTAGTCTTTACTACGAATGATGGTTCATATACTGCGGCGCCGGAGTCGCCTTCTACACCTGCTACATCTACACCAGCAACAGATATACTACCTTCATCTACAGGTGATAATGTACTTGAAGTTATAGAAATGATCCCTGCTAATGGTAGCTACAACGTAAGTATCCATAACAGGAAAATAGTCATTAGATTCAGTGCAGACCTAGATGAGAATACAATCACTAACGAATCTGTTAAACTGTGGAAGTATCCAGCTAGTGGATACTATGATGATACTTTCGCTCCTGCTGAGCTACAAAAGACAATAGAAGTAGATGGTGATGAAATCACCATTAGATTCTAAGGAGTTCAAATGGCTGAATATTCAAGAGGCTCAGTACTTGAAGGGGAAGTGATAGATCTGCGGGTTGTCTTCTTAGACAGCGCTGGCAATCTGGTTGACCCAGACTTTTCTAACATAGGTGCTTCTAGTGTATTACCTGTTCTGTATATCTACGAAGGGTCGACAGATAGTGAGGTAATGGCTGAGGAGATGGAGGCTGAGATCTATACCTCAGCAATAGCCGGGCCACTAAGTTCATCGAGACTGTCATTGGGGTACTTTAGATATCAGTATACTGTTCCTACTAGCTATGATGCTGGTATTTGGCATGATGTATGGGTAGCTACTATCAACGGTGTGACGTACCAGGAGGCTTTGACCTTTACGGTCCAAGACTATGTTGATTTAGATCCGCAGAGCATCTCTCAGAATACTATGATAGTGATTGAGCTATCAGATGATATAGCAGATGAGGATGGGAATCATTTAGAAGATACGAGCCTGTTTTACACTACCACGTATAATCCTATGTATGCTTCTCCTGATATGTTGAGAGCAGAGATAGGCCCGTGGATTGACTACATACCTAATGATACTCTTGCTTTGATGATTCACTGGTCTTCTAAAGAGGCTGAGTTTATCCAGGGTCCAATTCAGGAGAGCTGGGGTAACATTAGGTTAGCTCGGACAAAGTTCGTTATCTATGATGCTGCGCTTAGATCTATTCAGCAGCCTGGTGGAGGTAATGTCGCCGGGTTTACATCAGGTGGTAGAAAGCAGTTAGGTGACTTGATGATACAGAAGGGAGAGGTTGTAACTGCTGCCTCAGCGGATACTATCAGCTGGTTATCTGAACAAAGAAATGCTTGGTGGAGAGTAGTTAATGCAGGTGGTAACATAGTCCCTGGTCAGGGCTTTGCGCCTACCTTTGCAGTGAAGGGAATCTATGATCCAGATAGACCACAAATTGGTCGCAGGTGGGAGGACCCTCGTGACTTTCACTTTGCCATACCTACCGTTAATAGAAAAGTAACCAGAGCTGGTCGACTACGTGGTCGTTGGAACTACGTACAGCCTCACCGTAGAGGTTCAAGTGGAACGTCCACCGATGTACTCAACGACTAGAAGTCGTTCGCCTAGACTATCTTCTCCTTCTTCAGGTGCTGAAATAGACCTGAGAGCAGAGTTTGATTTGCTGATCTTTGGATCAGCAACAGAAGTACCTCATGGTCATTTGATTCTCATTCGTAATATGAGGAGGGATGCTGATGGCTATCCCACTAGATGTACTTGTGTACAGGTAGAGAGTACTACAGAGCCTGATCCAGACTGTTCATATTGTGCTGGTGAAGGATACTTGTGGGATGAGTCTTGGAAATATTGTTACAGCATGCATGCTACATCAGAAGCTGGGATGGCTAAGAAATATGTGCACGTTCCTCCTGGATTAGAGCGTACAGATTATGTGGTCTTCTTCTTAAGGTATGATACTGTTATCAAGTTTCAGGACAAGATTGTTGAGGTACGCCTTGATGATGAAGGGGATCCTGTAATACCCTATGTAAGAGAAGCTATCTATAAGCCACATACCATAAAGAATATGCGGTCTGACCACGGAAGAAAAGAGTTCTTAGCTATTTTCTGTCGTGAAGAAGACGCCTGGAAGTCGGATAACCCATAATGAGTACACCTGTTTCTCGTATCTCTGAAACAATATCTGAGGATCTCCTTAACCAGGATGATCTAACTACAGTTATTGCTTTAGATCAGGCTGGTATGACTCAGTCCGAGACTCCTATCAAGCTAAAGAATCCCTTTGCTTTTGATCCTCAGAAGTTTGCTCCTAATGAGAAACCACCTACTCTAGAGAACTTCCTGAGATTAATCTCTGATGTAGTTGCAAGATCACAAGAAGAAGAGGAGACTTTAGAAGCAGAAAGGGTCTCATTAACTGACGAGTATCCTCTAGAAGACTTCAATAGATTTGGGGAAGAGGTTATTACGTGGAGAATTATCTCCCGCAAACCAGCCAACATGTCTGCTGATGGAAAATCTAGGGCACAAAAGGGATATACATATGCCTACCACTTGCGTTCTCCACTCTATCCAGATAAAGTAATAACTGTAGAAAGTCGACCAGTCGACCACATCATAGAATTTTCATGTTGGTCTAAGCGAGCTCGGCTCGCTAACCGACGGGCTCTTTGGCTAGAAAGAACACTTGTTAATGAGAAATGGTCCTTTGAGGCCCAAGGATTTGACAGGTTCAACTGGGAAGAGCGCTTAGCAGATACCTATTACAACGTAGGAGGTCAGCCACTATATCAACGCCCACTTCGCTTCTTCGTAAGACTAAGTGAGTTTAGAGCTAAGGCTGATCCAATCATTAGTCACATAACTTTCGAAATTAGAGGAACAGAGAATACACCAAGTATTCAACGTTCCGTAATTTAACCTTTTAGGAGGTCTTCCAATGCCTTACAGCCATATACCTGGAGTAAAGGCCAGCTACCTCGACGGTGCCTTCAAGATACCATCTATCTCAACTCAGCCTAAGGTGCTGGTTGTAGGTCCAGCAGAGTCTGGTCTTACGAATGAGATTTTCAATGTAGCTGCTATCTCTGAAGCTGAGCACGAGTTTGGTGCTGAGACTCCAATAATGCGCGTTGCCCATGAGCTTCTAGCTCAGGGTGCGACGAATGTTTCTTGTATCCGTAGCGGTGGGCGTCAGGGAAGCTGGGTGCTTACTGATTCTGCTGGTGGAACACTCACTCTGACTCCTGAGTTTAGAGATGATGAGATCCTAGAGCGCTACGCGCTATTCATCTCTAATGACAGTATTGAAAATCGCTATGCGATTTATGACCTAGTTGATCAGACCTGGATCTACGACTCTTCAGAGATTCTATCTATTGACCTAGGTATAGTACAGGTAGAGGATGATGATCTAGATCTATTTACTCTAAACGACATCACGATTCCAGATCTTGCTGTTGCTCTATCAGATAACGTATCTGGTGACTTTACTGTGGATGGAACCGCTACTATATCTTCTGTGACAATCACTGAAGGTACTGATGGTATGGTGCCTTCACTTGTAGAGCGTTACGCAGCGTATAACACTACTCTGCATATGCTTGATTATCGAGATGCTGACTTTGTTATTCCAGCAGATGCTTACATCGATGATGCAAATATTGCTTATGATGCCGCAGCAGCAACCTATGGTTACTTCTGGCTGGGCGTACCCGCAGCAGGTGAGGCTTCTGACAAGTTAGGTTATCTATGGCAGTACATCTACAGGGGTAAGCTTTACACTTACTTCACAGATACTCCAACCTTCTTCTCAGTGACTCAGGCAGCGGCTTCGAGAACTGTTAATACAACTCTTGTTATTACTGCACAGGTTACTGGTAAGGGAGGCAATGCCTCGACAATCCAGATAGCTCTTGGTGGTTCAGCATCAGCTGGTGTTACAGAGAATGTAGATGGTGGTCTAGATATTCTTGTCACAGCAGTTACTGGTGTAACAACTACTTCACAGGCAGCTACTCTAATCAACAACGCTCTCGCAGCCTTCACTGCTTCGACAGGTACACAGGGCAGTGCGCTTCTAAGCGCAGCTGGTGGTGTTACAGTAATTGCAGCCACTCAGGCTAAGGTAAACCTACAGAGTGGTACTGGTGGTCATGTACTAACACATGAAGATCTAACTGGTGATGCTATCCCAAGTGCTGTTTCTACTAAGTTTGCAGCTGGTGCAGATGCTGAGCTTCGTGAGTGCAACTTTGCACATCAGCTAGCTAGCTTTGCTCACCTGGCTTCTACTAACTGGGCAACTATGCTTGGTGCTGTTAGCTTCAAGGAGCCGACATCATTTAGTAGACTACAGATTGCTGACTGGATTGGTAACCTTCCTGACTATACTGATACAGGTAAGTATCTCTTTATTGATGCTCCTGCCGATAATGGATCAGGTGTACTTGGTAACAAGTTCCTAGCAGGTGAGTCTAAGACAAGTGCTGGATATCGTTCGTACTTGGTAACTGATGGTAACTCAACCGATAGCTATGCATATGGTGGATTAATCCTAACTGAGGGTGCTGCGCTACCTAATGGTAGCGAGTGGCCTTATGGTATTGACTCTGCAGATGAAGCTACTGATAGTGGTGGTAAGCCAATAGATATTGGTAAGCACGTGTTCGTGACTTATGATTGGCCTATTCACTCTAATGGTTTCAACGGTGGAAGCACATACCGTGGCTCTCTACCATCTGTACTAGTTGGTAAGCTTGTTACGATGAAGGAGAATGAGGAGCCTATTGGAGATAATGGAACTGTCCGTAAGGTACAGACTCCACCTCGTATCCATAGCACTCAGCTAGATGAGCTTTCTCAGATCCGCGCAATTGGTTTGCGTCGTGACGATACAGTAGGACTAATCTTCGTATCAGCTAAGACAGCAGCTCACCCTGATTCTGACTACACAAGAGTCTCTACGATCCGTTGTGTTAACAGAATGCTGAAGGGTATTAGAAACATCGCGAGACCTTACATCGGTAAGCCATTCGACGTACGTGGATTAGTATCTCTACAGAGTGCAATAGAT
>ERZ1292625.4211-Hain-H41-01um-R1-4211-length-10941-cov-7_pt1 | contig 10941 bp, 10 predicted proteins | sample MGYA00564400_ERZ1292625 | MGnify/ENA primary metagenome ERZ1292625 (study PRJEB36523, sample SAMEA6512639) | groundwater metagenome | collected 2019-01-08 | study: AquaDiva: Metagenomics assemblies of 32 groundwater samples
AAAATATCGGCCGGCCAAAGTTTGACGCTGGATGTGGAGTAGGTATGTTATAAATATTAAATGATGATCAGCATATTCCACCAAGTTTGCATTTTCTTGCAAGTTAACTCGCCTTCACAGACTGCGTCTCAAACAAAACTTGCTTTAGAAAATGCAAACCTGGTTCCATATTTTTGTTGTTATAGTTAGTATATAAAAATGACCGATTCTCTGGATAAAATTGTTTCTCTTTGCAAACGCCGCGGGTTTGTGTATCCGGGCAGCGAAATCTATGGAGGTTTGGCCAACAGCTGGGACTACGGGCCTTTGGGTGTGGAATTAAAAAACAACATCAAGCGATTGTGGTGGCAAAAGTTCGTGCACGGGCGCGACGATATAGTTGGCATAGACGCGGCTTTAATAATGAACCCGAAAGTATGGGAAGCATCGGGGCATCTTAAAGAATTCAAAGACCCGCTGGTGGAATGCAAAAAATGTCACAAAAGATTCAAGGCCGATGAAATTGACGGCGCTTGCCCGGAATGCGGGTCAAAAGAGAGTTTTAACGAGGCCAAAGATTTCAACTTGATGTTCAAAACTTTCCTTGGCCCTTCGGAGGATTCGGCCAGCACTGTTTATCTTCGCCCCGAAACGGCCCAGGCCATGTTCGTTGATTTCAAAAATGTTCTGGATACCACACGAAAAACAATACCCTTTGGCATCGCCCAGATCGGCAAGGCTTTTAGAAACGAAATCACGCCCGGCAATTTCATTTTTAGAACGCGCGAGTTTGAGCAGATGGAGATAGAGTATTTTATAAAAAAAGAAAATTGGCAGGAAAGTTTTGAACATTGGCGCCGCCAGATGCTCGCTTGGATGGAGGAAATCGGTTTGGACCTAAAGCATATTCACGAACTGGAAGTGCCGGCCGCCGAGCGGGCTCATTATTCCAAACGCACCATAGATTTTGAATTTGATTTTCCTTTCGGCCGCAAAGAACTTTACGGCTTGGCCTACCGAACCGATTTTGATTTGCGGAATCACTTTAAGGAACCGCCCTATCGCGAGGCTGTAACAGGGGAAGAGTTTTATCCGCACGTGATTGAGCCCACTTGGGGTGTGGACCGCACGGTTTTGGCAGTGCTTTCAAGCGCCTACGACGACAACGACAAAAACCGGACGGTGCTTAAACTTAAGCCACAACTGGCGCCTTATAAGGCGGCGGTGTTTCCGCTCTCGGCCAACAAACCCGATTTGGTCAACAAAGCCCGCAGCGTTTACAAACTACTCACTACTCACTACTCACTACTCCCCATAGCTTGGGACGACCGCGGCAATGTGGGCAAACGCTATTATTCGCAGGACGAAATCGGCACGCCGTTTTGTGTCACAGTGGATTATCAAACCTTGGAGGACGAAACTGTAACCGTGCGCGACCGCGACACCACTAAGCAGGAAAGAATCAAGATATTGGAGTTAGTAGATTATCTTTTGGGTAAGATTTCTAGTTAAAATGAAAATATTGTGATAAAGGGTTTTGATAGTTGGAATGAAAAGAAAAAGAAAATACACAATCGGACAGATTCGCCGTTTTTCCATGGGCGTGAAATCTGGTGGTGTTCGCTGGGTGTTAATATAGGATTTGAACAAGATGGATCAGGTGATGAATATCGCCGCCCCGTACTTGTTTTGAAAAGTCTAAGTAGAAAGACATTCCTCGCGGTGCCATTAACCACTTCTGAAAAATCTCATATTATGCGTCCATCAATCGGTAAAGTGGAAGGCGAAGAAGCTCATGCGTTGCTTTCGCAGTTACGTGTTGTTGATACAAAACGATTGGTACGAAAAATTGGATATCTGGACAAAAAGATATTTGAGCGTATACGGAAAACCGTCAAAGATATGCTTTGACGGTTTTTACTGTTTGCCCCTTGCGGGGCGAGGCCGAAGCCACTTGTAACGTAAGTCTAGCAAATAGTGAAAAACCAGTCAAGTTTGACTGTACACCGGCCATCGCCCACCACCACGGCTTCAAACCCGAGCAAGTTCGCCTGGAACGGGCCGTAGAGTCCAATGCCATCGGCAACCTCTATGACCCCAACCGGGGCCAGTTCAACATGTGGGAGTGGTTCCAGGATGTATTCGAGGACTCCTACCGGCTTAGCGGCGGTGCTCGCGAGTGCGGCGGTCTGGCCCGTGTCGACTGCGGCTGGTCTGGCCATCCCGACGACTCGCTCGCCGGTCGTCCTCTGGTGAGTTTCGTAAAGTAGGGTTTTGGTCCCCTGGGCTTTGGCCCTTGGGGCTGCTACCCCCGACCGCACAGGTCGGGGGTCTTTTTTACTTCAATCTGTGCAACATCCGATGTTGCACAAGGTAAACTTGGCTCCGCCCCGACCTTGTGTCGGGGCGGATTTCATTTTTAATCAGGTTGGATGATATATTTAGAACTATGCATACATTCACAAAAGAAATCTGGCCGAATGGTTTAAGGGCCGTTTATGTGCCTATGACCAGCACCCAGACTTTAACCATTCTGGTTTTGGTGGGCATCGGCAGCCGTTACGAAACCAAAGACATCAACGGCATCTCGCATTTTTTGGAGCATATGTTTTTTAAGGGCACCGCCAAGCGGCCGGGCAAATCGGACATCGCCCACGAACTGGACGCCGTCGGCGCGGCCTACAACGCTTTTACCGACAAGGAGCTGACGGGTTACTGGGTTAAGGTGGACGCCCGGCACGGCGATCTGGCTTTTGACGTGGTCTCCGATATTTTTCTTAACTCCACCATTCCGGCCGAAGAAATAGAAAAGGAACGGGGCGTGATTATCGGCGAAATAGATATGTATGAGGATACGCCCATGCGCAAGATAGGCGATTTGTTTGAAGAGCTGTTATACGGTGACCAGCCGGCCGGCTGGGACATCGCCGGCCGCAAGGAGGTTATCCGGTCGCTTACCCGCCAGAACTTTCTGGATTATCTGGACAAGCATTATAAATCGCAAAACGTGACGGTGGCGGTGGCGGGCCATATCGGTTTGGACGAGGCTAAAGCCAAAGTTCAAAAGTATTTCGGCGGCGTGCGCGAAGGCCAAACCGAAAAACCTTTGGCTTGTTCGGAATCCCAATTAAATCCGCAAGTTAAAGTCAGCTACAAAGACACCGACCAATGTCATTTAATTTTAGGCGCGCGCGCTTATGATATTTTTGACCCGCGGCGCTGGGCTTTGGGGTTATTGGCCACCATTTTGGGCGGTGGAATGTCTTCGCGCTTGTTTATAAGAATCCGCGACGAGCTGGGCTTGGGCTATTACATCAGAGCGGCGAGCGCGCTCTCTTCCGATCATGGTTACTTTGAAGTCAGTTCCGGCGTTGATACCAAGAGAATCCATGAAGCGGTAGAGGCCATTATGGAAGAATTAAGGAAAGCCAGGCGCGATGGCGTTACCGAAAAAGAGCTTCAAAAAGCTAAAGATTTCATAAAAGGCGGCACGCTGATAAGTTTGGAATCTTCCGACGAAGTGGCCTCGTTTTTCGGCCTGCAGGAGGTGCTAACCCGCGACATATTGACAGTGGAACAAAAGTTCAGTATGATGGACAAAGTTACTTCGGACGACGTCAAAAAAGTGGCCGAAGATATTTTCCAAAACAAGAATCTCAACCTGGCCGTCATTGGCCCCTTAAAGGACAAAGAGGGCTTTGAGAAGGTCTTGAAGTTTTAATTTGAAAGTTCCCGGATCCCATCTAGACATCAGCATCACCACCGAAACACTGCTTCGGGCGCTCGCGATTATTTTGGGCGCGGTGATGTTGTATTTGATCCGCGACGTTATCGCGGTGCTTTTGTTTTCGGTCATAATCGCGGCCGCCATCACGCCCGTGGTCAGTTATCTGGCTAAAAAAGGCGTGCCCCGGACTTTGGGCGTGTTTCTGATTTATTTTTTGGCTTTTCTGGCTTTAGGCACGGTGCTTTATTTTATAGTTTCGCCCCTCGCCGCCGAATTGGATAACCTTTCGCTGACAGTGCCGCTTTACTTTGACAAGATTAACGGTTTTTTCAAAAACATCCGCGACACGGCGCCCCAATACGAACAGCTTTTGAATAAAATTCAAGATGGCCTAACGGAGATCAGCAATAATCTGGCCCATGTTTCGGGCAATATCTTCGGCGCCACCACCGAAATTTTCGGCGGGGTGGTTTCGGCTATTTTCGTGATCGTGATTTCTTTTTATCTTTCGGCCCAGGAACACGGCATCAATATCTTTTTGCGGTCGGTCACGCCCAAAGAACGCCAAGGTTACGTTTTGGGTTTATGGGCCCGAGCCCAGTATAAACTGGGTCGCTGGCTGCAAGCCCAAATAATTTTGAGCGTCGTGGTGGGTGTTTTAGTTTACGTGGGCCTGGCCGTGTTCGGTATAAACCACCGCGTCCTTTTGGCCTTGGTGGCCGCCATAATGGAAATCATTCCCATTTTCGGCCCGATTCTGGCGGCCATTCCGGCGGTTTTGTTCGGCCTCTTAAAGTCGCCGGTGGTGGGGCTGTGGGTGATTCTTATTTACACCATCGTCCACCAGCTGGAAAACCATATTTTCGTGCCCAACGTGATGAACCGGGCCGTCGGGCTTAATCCGGTTATCGTTATTATCGCCTTGTTGATAGGCGCGGAGCTTTTCGGCGTGCCCGGCCTGATTTTGGGCGTGCCGGTGGCGGTGGTGCTGGTGGAAATTCTCCGCGATTTCGGGCATCATCACGAAGGAAATTGAATATACCAATATACGAATTGATGCGAATGATACAAATAAGTTACGAATATTCGTAATCCATTAGTATAATTCGTATTCATTTGTTGATTGGCATATTTATGAAGTTTTACATCACCACCGCTATAGATTACGTTAACGCCCCGCCGCACATCGGCCACGCTCTGGAAAAAATCCAGGCCGACGTTTTAGCGCGCTACCATCGCGCCAAGGGCGACGAAGTTTTCTTTTTAACCGGCGCCGACGAACATGGCCTTAAAAACTTAAGGGCGGCCCAGGCGGCCGGCCAAGAGGTCCAGCATTTTGTGGACGAAAATTCAACGCACTTCAAAAACTTAAAAAAGACTCTTAATCTTTCCTGGGACGATTTTATCCGCACCTCCGACCAAACTCGCCACTGGCCGGGCGCCCAAAAACTTTGGCTTAAACTGTTGGCCGCCGGCGATCTTTATAAAAAAAAGTATCAAGGGCTTTATTGCGTGGGCTGCGAATCTTTCAAAACCGAGAGAGATTTGGTGGATGGCAAATGCCCCAACCACAACCAAAAGCCGGAAGCGGTGGAGCAGGAGAACTGGTTTTTTAAGCTGTCCAAATACGCCGATAAAATAGAATCAAAAATAAAATCCGGCGAGCTCAAAATAATTCCGGAATCGCGAAGAAACGAAATTTTGGCGTTTATACGGTCGGGTTTGGACGACGTCAGTTTTTCGCGGCCCAAAAAAGATCTGCCTTGGGGTGTTCCCGTGCCCAATGATCCCGATCAGATGATGTATGTGTGGTGCGACGCTTTGTCCAACTACCTTACCGCCATCGGCTATGGTTCGGAAGCGACAATTTTTGAAAAGCTCTGGCCGGCCGATTTTCACGTTATCGGCAAAGACATTTTACGTTTTCACGCCGCCATCTGGCCGGGCATGCTGTTGTCGGCCGGTCTGGCTTTGCCTAAGTCCATTTTCGTGCACGGCTTTATCACGGTGGAAGGCCAAAAAATGTCTAAAAGCGTGGGCAATATCGTGGATCCCGCGGCGCTGGTTAAAAAATACGGCGTTGATCCTGTCCGTTATTATCTGCTTAAAGAAATCCCTTCGGGTGACGACGGCGATTTCAGCTTAAAAAAATTTGAGGATCGCTACACCGGCGATTTGGCTAATGGCCTGGGCAATTTGGTGGCGCGAGTGGTAACTTTAGGCGAGAAAATAAGCCCGGTCAGTTTTGATTTTGCGGATGACGTGGATTTGGAAACAAAGAAAATCTGCAACGACGTTTACCGCGAATACGAACTGTCTTTCGGCAACATAAGACTGCACGACGCTTTGGCCGGCGTGTGGAGTTTGATTTCTTTTGCCGATAAATACATCAACGAAAAAAGGCCGTGGGAGGTTAAGGATAATTTGGCGTTTAGAAAAATTTTAATCAACGCTGGTTATTTGGTTGGCGTAGTGTTAAATTTAGTGGAGCCGTTTTTGCCGGAGACCGGAGAAAAAATCAGGCGTCAGATTTGGTTTAGCGATTCCGCCATCAATTTTAAGAAAGGGGAGAATTTGTTTCCTAGACTAGTGTAATACCAATATACGAATGTGTGCGAATGATACGAATACTACACAGATATTTGTGTATTTATTAGCATAATTCGTATCCATTCGTTGATTGGCATATTTTGTGAATCCAAAACTAATAGATTCCCATACCCATGTTCAGTTTGCGGCTTACCAAGGCGATGTTGACGATGTCGTTGGCAGGTCTTTAGGCGCCGGAATCTGGATGGTCAATGTCGGCACTCAACTGGACACTTCCAAACAGGCCATCGCTTTAGCCGAGAAATACCCCGAGGGCGTGTATGCCACGGTGGGCCTGCATCCCATCCATACCGACAAATCTTTTCACGATAAAGAAGAACTGGGCGAGGGTGGAGAAGAATTTGTGAGCCGAGGCGAGGTTTTTGATTACGACGGGTATAAAAAACTGGCTTTGCACCCTAAAGTGGTCGCGATCGGGGAATGCGGGTTGGACTATTACCGAATAAACGATGCTGATTCCAAAGAAAAGCAGGAGGCGGCGTTTGTTCAGCAGATAGAATTGGCCCGCGATGTTAAAAAGCCGTTGATGATACATTGCCGTTCCGCTTTTCCCGATTTAATTTCCGTGTTAAAAGCCAATAGTTCCAAGTTGCAGGCCGTGCCGGGCATTATCCATTTTTTCAGCGGCACCGAGCCCCAGGCGAGCGATCTTTTGAATATGGGCCTCTTTTTTACTTTCGGTGGCGTGATAACTTTCTCGCGCGATTACGACGAAATAGTAAAATCCGTGCCGGTGAGCCGCATGATGTTGGAAACCGACGCGCCTTACGTTACTCCCGCGCCGCATCGCGGTAAAAGAAACGAACCCTCATACGTGGCCGAAGTCGCCAAGAGACTTGCTGAAATCAAAGGTGTTTCTTTGGAAGAAATCCAGCACCACACCAACGAAAACGCCCGCGCCATTTTTGGCATATAACAACTTACGACTTGCGATGTCGTAATTATATATTGTCGGTTTGCTTAAAACCGCCGTTTTCGCTATAGTTTGTTTATGGCCACTAAAACTGTGTCTAAAAATAAAGATTTTGTAACCATTCCCCGCGAACTTTACGAGGAGTTTTTGATTTGGGAGAAGACAAAAAATGTAAAAGTGGTTAAGCCAACAAAAAAGGATTTGCGGATTATTGCCAGAGGCGAGAGAAATTTTAAGGCGGGTAATTATGTGAGTTGGGAACAACTTAAAAATGAATTGGTACGTTCAAGTAGACGGTCCAGCTCGAAGAGTAATTAAGAAATTGCGCGGGAAGGATTCTATACTTGTCGATAAAGCTATTGATTCCATAGCGATAGATCCTTTTAGCGGGGACATAGAAAAATTAGGCGGACAGAATAATGTTTGGCGCAGACGAGCAGGATCGTACAGGATTTTTTATAGAATATATACAAATAACAAACTTGTATATATTTTGGATGTAGAACGCCGAACCTCAAAAACTTACTAAAATTATCAATCCTACAAGGTCTGGCCTCGTAGGATTTTCCTTGCTTAAAACCGCCGTTTTCGCTATTTTTAATACATTACTTTAATGAAATATAATCACTCAAAAATAGAGAAGAAATGGCAACAAGTCTGGTTAAAAGATAAAATCTACGAGCCGGATCTGGAAAAGGCCAAGGACCCGTTTTACAACCTGATGATGTTTCCGTATCCCTCGGCCGAGGGTTTGCATGTGGGCAATGTGTATGCTTTTTGCGGGAGTGACATTTACGGCCGTTTCAAGAGGATGCAGGGTTATGATGTTTTTGAGCCGATTGGCCTGGATGGTTTCGGGATCCACTCCGAAAATTACGCCCTCAAAATCGGCAAGCATCCGGCGGATCAAGCCAAAGTTTCCGAGAAGAATTTCTATCGGCAACTAGCTATGATTGGCAACGGTTTTAGCTGGAATGAGCGTTTGGAAACTTACGATCCGGAATACTACCGCTGGACCCAATGGATTTTTATACAGCTTTATAAAAAAGGCCTGGCTTACCGCAAAAAAGCCGCGGTCAATTGGTGTCCGAGTTGTCTGACGGTTTTAGCGGATGAACAGGTTGTCGGCGGCGAATGCGAAAGGTGTAGCACTAAAGTTATTAAAAAAGAACTGGAGCAGTGGTTTTTTAGAATCACCCAATACGCCGATAGATTATTGAGGGGGTTAAACGGGATTGACTGGAGCGAAAAAGTTAAAATCGCCCAAAGAAACTGGATCGGCCAAAGCGAGGGCGTTTTGATCAAGTTTCCGCTGATGGACGTGGCCGGACAGGAAGATAAAAAACATTTCGTTGAAGTTTTTACCACTCGGCCCGACACGATTTTTGGCGCGACTTTTGTGGCGGTTTCCCCGAAACTCGCCCAGTTTTGGTTGGATATCGGCTGGCAGGCGGGAGAGGAGGTTAGAAAATACATCAAAAATAATATAACCCCGACGCCTCACGAGGATCGGGGTCCAGAAAAGACGGGAGTTTTTTCGGGCGTTTCGGCGATCAACCCGGCCAACAACGAAAAAATTCCGGTCTGGGTTTCGGATTACGTTTTGGCCGGCTACGGCACCGGCGCGGTGATGGGTGTGCCGGCCCACGACGAACGCGATTTTGAATTTGCGAAAAAGTTCCAATTGTCGGTAAGCGACGCTCCACTGGTATCGGTTGAGGAAGGCATCAAAAAAAGCGGTGGCAGAAAAGAAACGCAGTACCGTTTGCGCGATTGGCTCATATCCCGTCAGAGATACTGGGGCCCACCCATACCGATGATCTATTGCGAGAAATGCGCCCGTTCAGCAACTTCAGGGCAGGGCTGGCAGACGGTGCCGGAAAAAGATTTGCCGGTGAAACTTCCCAGAATCAAAAATTTCCGGCCGACCGGAACCGATCAATCACCCTTGGCCGCCGATGAAAAGTTTTATAAAACAAAATGTCCCCAATGCGGCGGTTGGGCGAGCCGAGAAACCGATGTGTCCGATACATTTCTGGATTCGGCGTGGTACTACATTGGTTACTTGTTCAAAAATCCCAAATCCCAAATCCCAAATCCCAAACAAATCACAAATTCTAAATTTCAAATACCAAACGAGATAATTAAAAAATGGCTGCCGGTAGATATGTATATCGGCGGAGCGGAACATTCCGTTCTGCATCTTTTATACGTGCGTTTTTTGGCTATGGCGCTTAAAGATTTAGGTTTGACCGATTTTGAAGAACCCTTTCCCAAGTTTCGGGCGCACGGTCTTTTAATCAAAGACGGCGCCAAAATGTCCAAATCAAAAGGCAACGTGGTTAACCCCGACGAGTACGTTAAAAATTACGGCGCCGACGCCTTAAGGATGTACTTAATGTTCATAGGGCCGTTTGATCAAGGTGGAGATTTTAGGGATTCGGGTATGAAGGGAATAACCAGATTTTTAGACAGAGTTTGGCGGCTGGCTCAAGGCGACAAACGGCAGGCGACAGGCGACAAGTTGAATCAAAAAATACACAAAACCGTCAAAAAAGTCACCGAAGATATTGAGAGCTTAAATTACAACACGGTTATTTCGGCCCTGATGATTTTATTGAACGAGTTTGAGGCCGATCAAAATTCCGTTGGCCGGGAAGATTTGGAGATTTTTATAAAACTTCTGGCCCCGTTCGCGCCGCATATCAGCGAAGAAATATGGCGGGTAATTTTGAAAAATAAAAAGTCCGTCCACGTGTCCGGCTGGCCCAAGTTTGATCCGGAATTGGTTAAGGAAAGCGCGGTTGATTTGGTGATCCAGGTGAACGCCAGGATGCGGGCGGTTATAAAACTGCCGGCGGGTTCTTCCCAAAAAGAAGTTGAAGCGGCGGTGCGAAGCAACGAAAATGTCTCCAAATATCTTTCGGGTGGAGTTAAAAAAATTATTTTTATCAAGGATAAGTTTATTAACTTTGTAGTGTGATTTTGCTCGTTCGTATCAGCTTTCGCTCCTGCAAGGAGGTCGTTCAGACTCTGAAGAGTCTTCAGACTCGATGAGAGCACTTACATCCTCCCTCTTTATAATTTAACTGGAACCTCCTTGAAGTCGCTCAAACTGATACGAACTCGCGTTATCAATGAAGATATTGGATATTAGAAACAATTTTTCTCCGGAACTGGCCTCCAAAGAGGCGGCACTGGCGCTGTTGAAGGGCCGAGTGGTGGCTTATCCCACCGACACGCTTTACGGTTTGGGCGTGAATGTTTTTGACACCGACGCCGTCAGAAAAATATTCGCCATAAAAAAACGGTCCGACAAAAAACCGCTGCCGGTGATGGTGGGTTCTATAGGCATGGCCAAAGCGGTGGCGGTTATAGATAAGCCCAGAGAAAGAATCCTTAAGAACTTTTGGCCGGGGTCGTTCACGTTCATACTCAAAAAAAAACCGATAGTTTCTTTTTTGGTCACCGCCGGCAGAAACTCCATCGCTTTAAGGATGCCCGATCATCCTTTTTGCGAAAGTATGATCCGCGATTTTGAAGGGCCGATCACGGTCACCTCGGCCAATATCTCGGGCGAAGAACCCTCGCCGGACCCTCAAGAAATTATCAGCCGTTTTTTGGAGGAAGATGCCCGGCCGGACGTGTTCATTGACGGCGGGGTTTTGCCGGAATCCGATCCTTCCACCATAATAGATCTGACCACCGATAA